>Ga0172371_10010809_pt1 | contig 12278 bp, 11 predicted proteins | sample Lak12m_FD_114543 | JGI IMG/M metagenome (GOLD analysis project Ga0172371, IMG submission 114543) | Freshwater microbial communities from Kabuno Bay, South-Kivu, Congo - kab_022012_12m | ecosystem: Environmental > Aquatic > Freshwater > Lake | place: Democratic Republic of the Congo: South-Kivu... | reverse complement strand
TTAAATTCCTCCGAAAATGTGCGGCGTTCTCTTTTGTTATTCATGCTATTCATTCTCCTTTTTATGATTTTAATAGTAGCATGAACCTATTTTTTCTGTCCAGTTAAGTGTAGCCGATCCAAAACACAATCTTTATATGGAAAAACAAGTTCAACATCATTAGACATTGAAATATAGTCGCCCCGGTCATTGGCTAACCCAATTTTATTTTTATACCTAGTGTATGAATCAGGAAGAAATTCACGGTTATTAATAACCCAACCAAAACTTATTTTATCAAACACCAGCACGCCTTCAACATCGGTAAAAAAACGTTTCTTTGTGCCCTCATTGGAAAGCAATAACTTAATAAGCTCTTTATCCATTTGCATGGCCGCTTCATATACGGCATTACGCAAAAATTCGCCTTCTTGAGAAAAAAAACGTTCGTCTTGTTTTAATACATGTAATAAAACATCAAAAAAATTGCTCATTAAATTTCTCCCGGTAAAATGTAATGGTAAAAATATTTTTATTTATACAACTCAACCTAGTTATTAATTATATCATATTAAATTGCAAAAAAGCGTTTAATAAGTAAAATTTTCTCACTTAATTAAATAGAATAAAATAGGCCAATTTTCCATTTTGGTTTTGTTTTAATAATACAAATTTTTCTGTCACATATATAAAGTTATAATATCCAGTAAGGGGGGGCACCCCCACCATTATTATTAAGCCTTTCTTTTAAAACCCAAAGTAAAACTTATTAGATTTTACTGTTTTTATACTGTTTTTTATATAATAACGGACAAATAACGGACAAATTTATTATTATTTAGCAAGTATAAATAATAAAGGCCCGACAAATCGCTTTGTTAAGCCTTTTTTCTGGCGTGCCCGAAAGGATTTGAACCTTCGGCCTTTGGAGTCGGAGTCCAACGCTCTATCCAACTGAGCTACGGGCACACACGGCGCTGTCCATGTACTATTGAGACAGCCTTATTATTATACACCATTTTTTAATATTGTGAAGGTGTTTTTTTGATTAAAGCACTTTGGAAAGAAAGTCCTTCAGGCGCGGGTTTTCCGGATGTCCAAAGAAATCTTTAGGCGGCGCCTGCTCCAGTATCTTTCCCTGGTCCATAAACAGCATCCGGGTCGCCACCTCCCGCGCAAAGCCCATCTCATGGGTCACCACCACCATGGTCATACCCTCATCGGCAAGGGTATGCATGAAATCCAGCACCTCGCCCACCATTTCGGGATCGAGCGCGGAGGTCGGCTCGTCAAAAAGCATCACGTCCGGTTCCATGGCCAGCGCGCGCACGATGGCCACACGCTGCTTCTGCCCGCCCGAAAGCTGGGAAGGATACGAATCTGCCTTATCCGAAAGCCCTATCCTTTTCAGCAGTGCGGTAGCCTTGTCGTTCGCCTGTTCGGCTGTCATGATCTCCAGTTTGGTGGGTGCGAGCGTAATATTCTGCCGCACCGTCTTATGCGGGAACAGGTTGAACTGCTGGAACACCATCCCCATCTTCCGCCGTATCCTGTCCACGTCCACACCCGGCAGGTTGATCTGTTTTCCCTCAAACCACACCTGCCCCGACGTCGGCTCCTCCAGTAGGTTCAGGCAACGCAGGAAGGTGCTTTTTCCACTTCCGGACGGCCCTACAATAACGACCTTCTCGCCCTTCTCAATGTTTTCGGATATATCGTCCAGCACAACCGGTCCGGTGCCGAATCTCTTTACCAGGTTCTTTGTTACGATCATCTTGTTTTTTCCTCAATATTCATCGGATATCGCTTTGCGCAAGCCGCCGCTCCAGTTTTTTAAGCGCCCAACTGATCAGCATGACGATGCCCAGGTAAAGCAGCGCAATAAATATCAGCGGAATCAGCGCGTCGTAAGTCCGCGACCGCACCAATTCGGCCGCGCGCGTCAGATCCATCACCGCAACATATCCCACAATGGAGGTCTCCTTGAACAGCACGATAAATTCATTTCCCAGCGCGGGCAGAATGTTTTTGATGGCCTGCGGGAATATGATCTCCCGCATGGTCATGCCGTTTGTCAGGCCCAGCGATCGCCCCGCTTCCATCTGCCCCCTGTCCACCGACTGGATGCCCGCGCGCACGATTTCAGCCACATACGCGCCGCTGTTGATGCCGAAAGCCAGGGCGGCCACGTAAGGCGCCGCGTCCTTGGAGGCTGTCGCAAAAACGATGTAATACATAATTAAAAGCTGTACGACGATCGGCGTTCCGCGGATCACCGTAATATAGATATCGCATATAACTTCCAGCCATTTCAGCTTTTTATTCTGGCGTGCGTTCACCTTGGTGATCGCCACCACCGAACCGATGGCAACGCCCAGCACGATGGCGATCCCCGCGATCATCAGCGTAACCAGTAGGCCGTTTATAAAAAGCGTCCACCGGCTGTCCAGTATGAGCGTGGAGTATATCTGCCCCGGAATATCGTTAAACATTCTTCCTCTCCCAATGGCCGCACTCCCTAAAAACCGCGTTTTCCCTGGAGCCCGGCAATTAAAATCCCACAGTAAATACCATGGGATGTACACATAAGATAGGGATATTATATCAAACAAATGAAAATCCGCAAAGGTATTTTTTAGCCTTTGCGGATCTGCATTTTTTTATGTTATTCCGTTACCGCTGCCGCCTGTGCGTGGGTTTCGGTCCACTCGGCAACTTTTCCTTCATCCTGCAGCTTCTTGATCACTTCGTTGATCACTTTCAGGAAGGCTTCGTCGCCTTTCTTCACCGCGATAGCGTACTGCTCGTCCGTGAAAGGCTCGTCGATAACTTTCAGCCCTTCGTTGGATGCGACGATGTTCTGCGCCGGAAGCTGGTCTAAGATCACCGCGTCCAGCTTGCCGTTTTTAAGGTCCATAGCCGCTTCCAGTCCGGATTTATACTGGCTCACCGTAGCGCCTTCGATGTCGGAAGCATAGATGTCGCCCGTCGTACCCAGCTGCACGCCGATATTCTTGCCGTTCAAATCGTCCACGCTTGCAATATCGGTATTGTCCGCAGAAATAATGATCAGCTGTGTCGCGTCCGCATAGGTGTCCGAAAAATCAACGCTTTCCTTGCGCTCGTCGGTCACGGTTAGTCCCGCGGCGATCATGTCGCCCTTGCCGCCCGTCAGCGCCGGAATCAGCCCGTCAAAGTCCATGTCCACCACTTCCAGTTCAACGCCGATCTGATCGGCGATCGCCTGCGCGATATCCACATCCACGCCGGCCGGCTTGTTATCCGAACCCAGGTATTCATAGGGCGGGAAAGCCGCGTTGGTCAGCATCACAAGTTTGCCCGCGTCTTTGACGGATTTCAGCGTGTCCGGTCCGGACGAGCATCCGGCAAACAGCGCCGCGCAAAGAGCAATCACAACCAGTATTGTAACAACTTTTTTCATATAAATTTTCCTCCGTTTTTTTACTTGCTAATACCGAATAATTATACCACTAAAAAAGAATAAATCAAGCTTAGAGGGCTATAAAATGCATTTTTATGTGATAATTGCATGATTGCCTGCACGGCTTCCCCGCCACTGCCGCCGGGCCGAGAAACAATTGCCTTTAAAGCCCGCGCAAATTTACCCAACCGTCACCTTGTATCCGGTCTTCACATTGCCCTGCATCATTTTTCCGTTTTGGGTGTCGTTCCCTTCCCTGACGCCGCCGGCCACCGATATCTGGTAGGTCCCGCTCTCCAGTTCGCTAAGATCCAGGCTGAAGAAGAATATACCGTTCAGGCTGTTGACCGTTTCATAGACGTATGTATTGGCCGGGCTGGTAAAGGTCATTACCACCTTGCCCAGCAGATAGGTCTGCCCGTCGTATTGAAAAGCGCCGGTTGCCACCAGCCTGCCGCCCTCCACATGCAGGTCGTCGAAATCCACTCCCAGCTTTCCTATAAACAGTTTGGGTGCATCCATATCACTTTGCGCGCATTTATAGCTTTCGCCCAGCCGTTCCCCCTTTTCTTCGCCCAATTTACATTTAAAACTTGCAGCGCTGAAAAGCGGAATCCTTTCCGCCTGATACGTTTCCGCGGATGAAGTATACGCGTTGTCGCAGATGGAAATCTCAAATACGTCTTCGCCCGACCCGGTGACTTCGCAGACGCGCGAATTCGTCACTACCTTACCGAAAACGCCCCCGATAATATTATCGGTCGGCTCTCCGTTCTCCCTGAGCTGCCCCCCGAATGCAATCAGCCGGTTGCCGGTCGCATCCAGATAATCGGCGTCACCCAGATAGGAGGCATAACATTCCACTCCCCGCTCCTTGCCGTATTCCCATATCTGCTCCACCGTCTTTTCATTCAGGTGGATACGGTACTGCACCGCCCTGGAATAATTATCTTCCGGCAAAAGCGCTGTCTCCTTATAAAAACTCCTGTTCTGTCCGTTATCGAATAAAAGGATATCCATGGTGTTTGGGTCGTTGTCAAAATCGGGCAGTATCTCAGGGTCATGCTGGCCCCACTGCCATTCAAATCCACTCCCCTCGGGCGTCAGCAGATATTGCTGCAGGCGGGCGGAATTCCCTTCATACCCTTCAGGGGGCCCCAGTATCCAGTTGATGCTGCTTGTATCCGCGTCAATGGATACCACCTGGCTTTGTATGGGCGAAGAAACGATGATGCTGTTGGTCGCCTGGTCGTAAATCGCGGCGTTGGCATGCATCCAGTCGACTGCCGGCTGGTTTTTTATATCCAGTTCAAAATGGCTGTAGGGCGCGCGCGTGTCGTCCAGTATCTTGCAAAAATCATACTCTTTTTTCACCGCGCCCGTTGCGCGGTCGATAATGATCACAGCGTCCTCACGTGATTTCTTAGCAAATATATCCACACCGTTGGAAACCGCCAGAATATCGCCGTTTGGAAGTTCGGATATTCCATGGTGCACGGCGTTGGGTATCTCGTATTCCCGCAGCACCTTTCCCAGCCAGTTGAATTCCCAAAGGGAGGCCATATTGTAGGGGATCTGTTTAAATTCGTCCCCCGTCGCCATCATGTTGCCGTTTTTCAGCAGGATGATTGACGTGCCGTGCGCCATGTTCCGGTTGCTCAGAAAACCGCGCACCTCTCCCCTGCTGTCCAGCAGGGCGGTATAGGAATCGTTAAAGCAGGCGATGGTCAGCGTGATCCCAGGTTCCATCTTTTCGGGCACGGATTTTTCCAGCACAATGGTCTGGAAATCCGCCGGCAGCGGCTCTGTCTGAATGGCCAGCGCCGTTGTGCCTTCCCCGCTTTCCAGCAATACCGTGTTTTCCCGGCCCGCATACAGTCCGATAACCGGGATTTCGCAATGCGTCCCGCTTATGTCAACGGTGTAGCTGTATGTCGAATATGCGTCATCGCCCTGCACAGTCACCCGTACGCTGCCCGGTGAAGCTGTCTCATATATCATAAGCGCGGAACAGGGATTCATATCGTATGGGTCCGTGATGACATACGGGTTTTCAAATGTATGGCCGCCTTGCGCATAATCGGCCAGTATCTCCGTCTCGCGGTCATATTGCCATTCCAGCACGTCATAGCGCGGCACCTCCGTCATCTTCTCCAAGGAAGAGGCGGTGGGCCTGACCAGCGCGCCGCTTAGTATCAGAAGGGCGGCAATGCCCGCCAGCGCGGCCAAAACAACCGCAATGATTTTAACGGCTTTTTTTCTCATACCGGCATCCCTTTACTGGATTTTTATCCTGTTTTCGCCCTGCGGGTCCTCGTATATAAGTTCCAGTCCTCCCGCAGCCGACTCTTTTTTAATTTCAAAACATACGAAACCTTCGTTTTTCCCCAGCGTCAGATCGGTGGACTTGATCCGGCTGTATCCGAACGTCTCCAAAAAGGTGTCGTTCTCCATTCTTTGATAGCTGTTGCCCGATGAATCCTGTATGGAGAGTTTCTTCCATTCAAAATTCGCGGCGCCGGATGCCTGCTTTTGGATTTCAAGTTTTAAAAGCAGATAGACACAGCCTTCCCGCGGCTTCGACTCCACCGTTTCCTGGCTTATATCCCCGTTGTATTTCGGCACATCCTTCGTCGCGTTAAGCGCGTCCGCGGTCTTGCTGCTCACAAGAACAATTGCCCAGTCGTAGGTCTGCTGGCTGTCCTGCGATGCCGTGCCCTGCGTATCGCCGGACGAGCATGCGGCTATCAGTAAAGCCGTGCCCGCAGCCAGCAGAAGGTATATCGTTTTCTTCCATGCGCTTTTGTTACTGCATCTCCCTGTCATATTGAATATTGAACCTTTCGTAAACTTCACCCGGCACCAAATTTTGGGCCGCTTCTCCCAGCTGCAAATCGTTTGCGGCATTATTGTATATCTGCATGCGTTCTGCCTTGTATTCCTCGTACAATCCCTTTTCGTCCCCGGATACCGCCAATGCCTCCCAGACGACCTGTCCGTCCATGTCCACTTCCATATAATTCGCCGCGGCTGATTCTATATTATTTCTTTGAACAAGAAACATACCAAAATAGTTTCCGTTATCCAGCCGTTCCGCACTTCCGCGTGCATTGGAATATAGTGTTGCCCCTTCTTCTTTTCCATATTCCCATATCTGCTCAACCGTCATTTCCTTCATGTTTATCCTGTAGTGGACCATACGGGAATACAATTCTGGTGTTAACGCCTCTTCGTCTGTAGTTCCGAACCACTGGTTCCCATTATCAAAAAGAAGCAAATCGATCGTATCGGGGTTGAGGTCAAAATCCGGCAAGATTTGAGGGGCATGCTGGCCATAGGGGAATTCCGCATCTCCGACAGGTGTAAGAAGATACTTTCGAAACATGGGCAGCCATCCCTTAGGGGAGGAAAGCATCCAGTCTATGTTTCCGTCCGGCCATGATATTTCGGCCACAAGGGACTGATGCCGGGCAGAAAGTATTAGTTTGTCCCGGCTTTCGTCCCAAACAATCGCATTCAAATGGAACCAGTCGGGATATCCCATATCGTGCAGATCTTCCCTTGAGCGCTGGAAAACCGTTTTAAAATCCAGAGTGTTTTGTATCTCGCCTGTCTGCGTGTTGATTTCATACATCATATCCTGCATTGTATCTCCGCTGTAGCCGCAAACCAGCAAATTGCCGTCCTTGTACTCCTCAATATCATGATGCACGCCATAGGGAGCATAATACATTTTATAGATCCTTCCAAGAGGATCCGTTTCATAAAAAAGAGCGTCTTCCGCCAATTCTTTTACAAAAATATAATGCCCGTTGTAATCATACAGGCTGGCAAATGAAAAATTATCGGAGATAAACCAGCGGTAATCCCCATATGCGTCAAATGCGGCTTTTTCCGTCCCAAACCCATAGCTGAAATTTAACCCGGGCTGGTATTTCGTTTCATCTGCAAAATCGGTCAGTATGCTGTTTTTGGACAAATCACCGGGCAGAGGCTCGGTCCTGATATTCAGCGCGGCCGTTTTTTTTGTGCCCGTTTTATCCTCCGCCGTCAGTTCTATCTTGTTTTCGGTATCCGCATAAAGGCCGTAAACGGGCAGAATATGCCTGGTGTTGTAGCCGTCGAATGTAAAATCAATGTCCGCAAGCGTATCTTTACCGTCAATATGGATGGAAATTTTCAGCGGCTCTGCGGATGTGAAAAGCACCATCGCCGCCAGGGGGGACTGGCCGTACGGGTCGGTCACCACCAACGGCGATTCAAAGGAGTAATTACCGCTGTCCATCTCATTTAACAGCTGTGCGTCCACCTCGTCCTGCAGGGCAAGCTGCTTTATCGCCTGCTCCAGGATAAGCGCAAAGCCCTCGGCGGGCTGTGTTTCTTCCTGCGGTGCCTGGCTTTCTGTTTCGGGCTGGGCCGCGGCCGGCTCCACGTCCGCCGTCAGAAAGGCACCCGCAATGATCCCCGCAACAAGGGCAGCGGATACCGCCGCCAGTATCTTCTGCTTTTTGGTAGAAGTATTTTTAATCATTTTTTATTCCTCTTGAACCGGGCCAGAAAAGCAGCTATCCACGGAAAAAGAAGGGCGGCCGCAAGGCAAACCGCGGCGTATTTTACAACGTTTGAAACGGAATCAAAAACCGTTTGCGGCCCATTTGCCCCATTCCCGCGTATATAGAGGATTAAAAACGCAAAAACCTGGATTAAAAATGCGTAAATCAGTGCGTACACAAAAAAATGCACGCTTTTTAAAGGGATATTTTCCACCCTGCAGTGGATAACAGAGCCGATCAGTCCTGGCCCGATAACAAGCAATCCGATTATCAAAGCCATCTTAAAATTGATCTCCTTTTATCTGACGTTTTATATTTAACTAAGTGACGGTTTGTTTTCTTTCATTATATTTGTCTTCACATTTCATGTCAATGTCTGGCAAAATGTGTTTATCACAATAAAAAAACGCCCCATCCGGTTTTCGGATGGAGCAGTCTTTTTTAGTTAACGACCCATATGTCGCAGTTTTGCAGGCCCCAGTTGTTCATTTCCCCGGCATTGCCAACCAGCAGGTCTATCCTGTCTTTCTTGCATCCGGTATCCCATACCTTCCTTATAATCAATTGGTGGTCTACCATGATGAGTATTGTTTTACCCAGCAAATCAGATCCGGTCGGGCAGGCCACAATGTCTCCAACAAGTTCATCCAGCGGTTGCCCCATAAAGTTGTTTGTATAACTGTCTTCATACGGGTAGTAAGCCGAAACGCAGATATTTCCTACGTATTCAAGGCTGTTCGTATCGCTGACTCCCGTCATAAAAAACTGTGGTTCATCCGGTGCAAAGTCAGCGGTTTGTGCGTGAGCCGTCGTCGTGGCAAAAAAAATTACCAGAACGGCAACTAACATAATTGTTATTCTCCTCAATAATCTTTTTTTCTCCTTATATAGTGTTGCTTTATGCCGAAATCATGATGAAGGCCTTATTATAAACGATTTTTTTTAAAATGTCAAAAAAGAAGGGGGATCGCCCCTCCCCAAATTGATTTTATCTTGGAATATAGGGCTCCTTTCCGGTTAATGGTTCCATGTCATTCCATGCGATAGCCTGCGGCATTGCAGTTTGTTTCAAATGCCAAAAGTATACTGTTTCACAGCAAAAAAAACACTCCTTCCCGCAACAGACGGCCATGAAGGAGTGTTTAAATGTTATCAGTTTGGGCTTCTTTACTCAGTTCCAGAGAATTAACTTTTTTATGCCTATTTTACGCTGTCTATGTACTTGATGAGCTCAAGGCACTTATTGGAATAGCCCCATTCGTTGTCGTACCAGGCCACTAGCTTTACGAAGTTGTCGTTCAGGCTGATGCCCGCGCCCGCATCGAAAATACTGGTGCGCGGGTCGGTGATGAAGTCGGATGAAACAACCGCATCCTCGGTGTAACCGATGATGCCCTTGAACTCGGGGGATTCGCTCGCAGCCTTCATGGCGGCCTTGATTTCGTCATAGGACGCGCCTTTTTCCAGCCTGCAGGTCAGGTCGACGACCGAAACATCCGCCGTCGGTACACGGAAAGCCATGCCCGTCAGTTTACCGTTCAAATCGGGGATAACCTTGCCCACCGCCTTGGCCGCGCCGGTGGAAGACGGGATGATATTGAACGCAGCGCCGCGTCCGCCTCTCCAATCCTTCTTGGACGGTCCGTCCACGGTTTTCTGTGTGGCCGTGGTTGCGTGCACGGTGGTCATCAGTCCTTCCACGATGCCGAAATTATCGTTGATCACCTTGGCCAGCGGGGCCAGGCAGTTGGTGGTGCAGGACGCGTTCGAAACAATTGTCATATCGGATTTATAAGACTTGTTGTTCACGCCCATCACAAACATGGGGGCATCTGCCGAGGGGGCGGAAATAACCACTTTTTTCGCGCCGGCGCCAATATGCGCCTGCGCCTTGTCCAGGGTGGTGAATACGCCGGTGGACTCCACAACATAGGTGGCGCCCACTTCACCCCATTTGATGTTGGCGGGGTCCATTTCGCTGAACACCTTGATTTTCTTGCCGTTCACGGTGATACTGTCGCTGTCGTTCGATGCCGTACCGTCAAATCTTCCGTGCACCGTATCGTACTTCAGCATATACACCATGTACTCGGGGTCGATAAACGGGTCGTTGATCCCCACGATATCGATACCGTCCATTTTCTGGGCGGCGCGGAAAACGAGGCGACCGATACGTCCGAATCCGTTGATTCCAACTTTAATTGCCATTTTAAAAATCCTCCTTCAAATTGTATATAACAAATATGATTTGTTTTTAAACATACATAAAAAATTATACTGGAATCTTCACCTCTTTGCAACAGATTCTTTTTGTGGCGGGGTTCTTTTGGTAGCGGGCATTCCCTTCCCATCTCTCTTTTTTGCTGAAAAAACTTTCCTATTCACCGTAACTGTTGTATAATCTTCCATGTAAAAGTTTTTATATGAGGCTAAGAGGAGGAAATGATTCATGCCATTAGTAACTTCAAAAGAAATGTTTCAAAAAGCATATGCGGGAGGGTACGCCATCGGCGCGTTCAACGTGAACAATATGGAGATCATCCAGGGCATCACGGAAGCCGCCAAAGAGCTTAAGGCGCCCCTGATCCTTCAGGTTTCCAAAGGCGCACGCAAATACGCCAACCCCGTTTACCTGCGCAAGCTGGTGGAAGCCGCCATTGAAGACACCGGCCTGCCCATCTGCCTGCACCTTGACCATGGTGACAGCTACGACCTTTGCGTTTCCTGCATAGAAGGCGGGTTTACCTCGGTAATGATCGACGGTTCCCACCTCACCTTCGAGGAAAATATAGTCCTGACCAAAAAGGTGGTCGCATACGCGCATGACCACGGCGTAACGGTGGAAGGCGAACTCGGGCGCCTGGCCGGCGTTGAAGACGAAATCAAGGTAAAGCCGGAAGATTCCAGCTATACCCATCCGGACGAAGTGGAGGAATTTGTCTCCAAGACCGGAGTGGACAGCCTGGCCATCGCCATCGGCACCAGCCACGGGGCCTTCAAGTTTAAAGGTGAACCCAAACTGCGCTTCGACATCCTGGAAGAGGTTTCAAAGCGCCTGCCCGGTTTTCCCATCGTGCTGCACGGCGCCTCTTCGGTGATTCCGGAATTCGTTGAAATCATCAACAAATACGGCGGCGATATGCCCGGCGCACAGGGCGTTCCGGAAGCACTCCTGCGCAAAGCGGCGGAAAGCGCAGTCTGCAAAATCAACATTGATTCAGACCTGCGCCTTGCCATGACCGCCTCCATCCGCAAATACATGGCCGAAAACCCCTCGCATTTCGACCCGCGCCAGTACCTTGCGCCCGCGCGGGACGCCATACGCGATATGGTGGAACACAAAATCAACGCCGTTCTCGGCTGCGCCGGCAAGGCCTGACACCGCCGGCAAATACAATTTTTCAGGCTGCCGGATTAGCGCATCATACAAGCGCTTTTCCGGCTTTTTATTTGTTTCAATTATTACAAAAGTATTAAATTTATTAAAAAATGCTGTACATCTTCTGCCGCCTGTTGTATAATGAACCCATTCTCAAGAACAACAGCCAATGGGAGAATAATATGAACAAACCAGTATTCAAATTCTTTTCTAAGGCCGGGACAAAGCCGTCCGAAACAGCAGGCCGGGCGAAAAAGAAACGCGTTTTCAGCGCCTCCTACAATGCGGGGCGTACCCATAGCGAAGGCGAACCAAAAAAGAGATTCTCTTTTGCATGGTTCAAGCTGCCCAAAATGTCCAAAAAGGTTCTGACATCCGTCGTCGCCATCGCTGTTGTCGCGGTAATGGTCCCGGTGATCTTCGCCGCGGCGTCCGCCAGCAACGAAGTTGCCATGATTACGGAAATCAATCTGAACCCCGCGTCGTCCGGCGATATACAGGATGATACCAGCGGCCTTTTCGAAGGCGTCGGCGATTCCGGCACACTGGATCCGACAACGGGCGGCGAACTGACTTCAGACCTTACGGAATCGGGCACACAGGCCGCCGCGTCTCCGACGCCGGTACCGACCCAGGATCCCGCATCGCTTTATACGACATTCTCTTCCGGAATGGAAGATCCCTTTATCGCAATGATACAAAGCCGCCTGATGAAGCTTGATTACATGGAGCCGGACGAACCCACCAACCTTTACGGCCCCATCACCACCCTGGGCATCCAGTATTTCCAGCGTAAGAACGGCCTTCCGGTGGACGGTATTGCCGGTCCCACAACGCAGGCCCTCCTGTTCTCGGACGAAGCCAAGTTTTATACTGTTTCGGAAGGCGCGGAAGGGGATGACGTTTCCTCCATTCAGGACCGTCT
>Ga0172371_10010808_pt1 | contig 12278 bp, 14 predicted proteins | sample Lak12m_FD_114543 | JGI IMG/M metagenome (GOLD analysis project Ga0172371, IMG submission 114543) | Freshwater microbial communities from Kabuno Bay, South-Kivu, Congo - kab_022012_12m | ecosystem: Environmental > Aquatic > Freshwater > Lake | place: Democratic Republic of the Congo: South-Kivu... | reverse complement strand
GGAGGTGCGCTGGGAACGCGCCAGACAAGGACGCAGAAAGCGCGAATAGCAGCGCTATGTGCGCGACCGAGGACGACGTATCGCGCCTCCCAGTGCGCTTCGGCCGCCGGGACCTCGTTTTTCGGCAGCCTTCTAGCAGGGGCGAACAGATCGCAGCTGATATGGCGCGTCGGCATGTCCGGATCGCTCTCGCTCCGATCCGATGACCGATGCTAAACTAGCCGACCGGGCCCCCGTAGCTCAGGGGATAGAGCAGAGGTTTCCTAAACCTCGTGCACAGGTTCGATTCCTGTCGGGGGCACTACTCACCACTGGCCTAGAATGCGCTTTCTAAGGCCGTTAGTCTACTCTTTGCTTCTCACTGCTACACGGTGGTATTCTGTCCATACGTGCTTACGCCGCTTACGTGGTGCTTACGTGGAGGGCCGTGGTGCCCGCGCTGCTTACGCCGGTACTTACGTGGAAAAGGTGGCAGTGATGGCCCGATTGACAAGACGGACAGTAGATGCCGCCAAAACAGACCCGGCGCGCGACGTGTTCCTATGGGATGAAGACTTACCGGGGTTCGGTCTTCGCACCAGCAAGGCGGGCGTCAAAGCCTACGTTGTCCAGTACCGCAACGCGGGTGGCCGCTCGCGCCGATTGACGATCGGTAAGGCAACAATCCTCACACCCGAAGAAGCGCGCACGAAGGCAGGCGAGACGCTCGCCAGTGCCACTTTGGGCGCCGACCCGGCACAGGTGAAGGCCGACCGGAAGAAGGCGCGCACGGTGGGGGAACTTGCCAAGCAATTCGACACAGAGCACATCATGGTGCACTGCAAGCCCGGTACCCGGCCGGGATACCACAGTCTCCTCAATAAGGTCATCGTCAAGGACCTCGGCACAAGGAAAGTGGCCGACCTTACCCGCGCGGACGTGGCTCGCTTCCACAACGGCCGACGCTCGACACCTGTTCGCGCCAACCGGGCGCTATTGCTGCTCTCCAAGATGATGAACTTCGCGGAAGCCCGCGGGATGCGGCCGGATGGCACCAACCCGACTCGCCATGTTCAGAAGTTCAAAGAGACCGCGCGGAAACGCTATCTGTCTGGGCAGGAGTTCGCCTGCTTGGCCGGGGCGCTCACTGCTATGGAAGGCAAGAAGAAACACGGGATATCGCCCTCCCTCGCGCTGCTCTTCCGGTTGTTGATCCTGACTGGGTGCCGGCTCTCGGAAGTGCTAACACTCAAGTGGGAAGACGTCGACCTTGATAACGGGGTTCTCAATCTCTCCGACTCAAAGACCGGCGCGAAGACCGTGGTGATCGGACTCCCAGCGATAGACCTCCTCCGGCGCGCCACCACACAAGCAGGTAGCCCCTGGGTGGTGACCGGCCGCAAGGACAAAGACGGACAGTGGCACCATATAGCCAACCCGACGCGCGCGTGGGACCGGGTGAAGGCACGCGCGGGACTAGACAAAGACGGCGAGCCCGTGAAAGATAAGAACGGTAACCCGATTGACCTATCGGACGTGCACCTTCACGACCTGAGGCACTCGTTCGCGTCCATCGGAGCGGGCGCCGGGCTCTCTCTGCCACGGATCGGCGCGCTTCTCGGCCACACTCAGAGCCAGACAACGATGAGATACGCGCACCTTGCCGACAGTCCCTTGCGCTCGGCCGCGGACTTTGTCGCGGCCGAGATAGTCGCACTTATGGATGGGACCGAACCGGCGAAAGCCGTGGCTATCCGCGACCAGGCGAAAGGGTAAGCGTTTGCCTGGTCGAGCTTACTAGAGGGAAGGGTAACCCCTAATTGCGGCGCTTCGCCGCATAGAACGAACGGCGCATGCTGACCATGTTCTTGTAGGGGTGTTCGGGGTGTTCGTCCGACCAGATGGCGTAGATGTCTTTCCAGGTAACACGATGGCGCCTCTTCTCGTCGACGAACGCGACTAGCCGCGGTGTCCACGGGCCAATCTTCCTCTCGTCTATTGCCTCACCCTCCGGCCTGAGTGCCCACCGACGCACCGACGCGTAGGCTCGTCTGACAGCTTCCGGGGGCACGCGAGGACTCCCTACCTGAATCGTGAAGACGGCCTCACCCGTGGCTCTCGACCACCGGATACCCGTAGATATCCACGGAGGAGCAAGGGGTGCATCGCACAGGAGAAACGCCACGGCGTTTGCTTCGTCAAGTTGCGGGACCGCCATCGTAAGTTCACCTGCCAGTCGTTTGATCTTGTAGAGCGGGTTATGTTTTTCCCACAGCATGGGCTCTTCATCCAAGTCCCTATTCCAGCGCCCCACGCGGATGCCGACCAAATCCTTGCCGGCCCACGTGGCACTCGGGTACCACAAGATGTCTCGTTCCCCCTCTTGTGGTTCCTGTCTTGCCTGCCTCTTGAGAAAGGCCTCCAGGTCGCCAGCCGGGATGAAGTCACCGGGTTCTAGAGGCCGCTCCCCCAAGAGCTTCTCAGTAGCGACGGTGCCTCGCGCGGCGCCCTCGAAGAAGTCCCGCAACCCGGCAGTAGGCTTTATGCCCGCGCCGACAGCGGCATCGATACGAGTGTCGGACCGGCGCTGTTCTTCCGCCGGAAGTCCGCTCTGATGGAGCCGCCCGAGCTCGTAGAGCGCTCTGCGCTGGTGCTCTCGAAATCTCGCCATGACCTCGCTAGGGAAGCGTCCCCAGTGCTCGGGGGGCTCAGTACGAATCACCGTCTCGCGGCGTGGCTGGCGACTGCTGCCCTGACCGGGGAACTCCCGATATCGCACGATGGCCTCTAGCGCTTCCTTTGCGCCAATATGGCCCCAGGAGACGAACGGATCGTCCGTATCTCTGTAGTACGTGAGTTCCGCAGCGCTCACGGCCGGAAGGCCTGCCCGCTTTGCGAGCACGTTCACTTCTTGGCGAAGTTTCTCGGCTTGGTCTTCGCTGAAAGGCATGGTCCCTCCAGTAGACATCTACCATGTAACAATGTCTATTCCATACTATCACCAGCACTCAAACTAGCGTCGGAGGTGCGACGTGAACAGGCTTAGGCAGGAGCGAGAGGGACGCGGCTGGAGTAGAAGTGAGCTGGCACGGCGAGCGGTCCTAAACGCGGTGAGTGTCTCGACGATCGAAAGCGGCCGGCTTCTTCCCTATCCCGTCCAACTCGAGAAGCTCGCCATTGCTCTCGGGTGGCAGGGCGACCCGGCCGAACTCCTGGAAGAGGTGGAGGCGTGAACGGCATCCAAGGTCCGGTGCTACTCGACACGGACCAGGCAGCCAAGTACACGACGCTCACCAGGAAGACGCTCGAGCGGCTCCGGTGGGCGGGCGGGGGTCCCTGCTTCCTCAAACTCTCTGGGCTGGTGCGCTACACCACCGATGACCTGGACGAGTGGATCAACTCCCGCCGCCGTCGGTCCACGTCGGACCCCGGGCCTGATGCGCGATGACTGAGACACCCGTCAACCTCGACAAAGACGCTGTGCGCGAACAGGCACGCGGCCGCTGGCCGGACGTGATCGGCACGCTCGCGCCGGGATTGCGGGACACTATCGACCATGGACACCGCAAGCATGGCCCCTGTCCCGTCCACGGCGGCAAGGACGGTTTGCGCGTTTTGCCTGATTTCGCCGACACGGGCGGGGTCGTCTGCAACACCTGTGGCACGAAGTCCGACGGGTACGCGACCATCATGTGGTTGTGTGGTTGGGACTTTCCGGCCACAGTAGCCGCCGTGGGGGATGCTCTCGGCATGACCACGACGAACGGCGACCGACCGGTCGTGAAACCGCCAGTTCCTGTCGTGGCGACTCGGACGGCCGAAGACGAAACGAGGACGCGGGAGCACGCGCGCAAGCAGCTTGCTCGCGTGTGGAAGGAGACCACTTCGGACACAGGTCGCGGGTCTGAATACCTGCGCAGTCGCGGCCTGTCCGGTGACGTACCGGCCGCTCTTCGTCTGCATCCGGCGCTTGACTACTTCAACAACGACGAACCGCCCAAGAAGAGCGGAGCCTATCCCGCCTTGGTGGCGCAGATGCTGGACGCGGCCGGGTATGCCGTTGCGCTTCACAGGATCTATCTAGCCGCGGACGGTCCCGGCAAAGCGCCGGTACCCGCGCCGAAGAAGACAATGATGCCCACCAGGGAAGGCGCGACAACCGGCGCGGCAATTCGACTGTTCGACTCCGCGGACGAACTCGGCATAGCGGAAGGCATAGAAACTGCGCTGGCCATCCAGGAAGCGACCGGAATGCCGGTGTGGTCATGCGTGACGGCGCATGGACTGGAAACCGTGGTGCTACCGGCAAGCGTGAAGCGGGTGTACGTGTGGGCCGACCGGGACGAAAGCCACACGGGACAGAAGGCCGCAGAGAAAGCCGCGGCACGGTTCACCACCGAAGGCCGGGAAGCCTTCGTGATTCTCCCGCCACCCCTGCACGAAGAAGTCAAGCCGTGAGCGCCCAGGGTAACGACTGGCTGGACGTGCTGAACGTCCACGGTGCAGACGCACTGCGGGAAGCACGGCAGACCGCGCGGGTGTGGACGCCGGAAGTGACAGCCACGGATACGGCCGCTGACGATCTGTTCGAGACCGAACTCGACCGCCTGGCTGGCCTCTCCACACTCACATACGAACGCGAGCGGGTAGAGGCGGCGAAGGCGCTCAAAATCCGTGCAAGCATCCTGGACGAGGTAGTAAAAGCACGCCGGGTAACCGACCAGGATGCAGGCGGACTGTTCCTCGAGGATCCCGAGCCCTGGCCGGAGCGGGTTCGCGGAGCGGAACTCCTAGACGAACTCGTAACGACAGAAAGGCGGTATCTGTCTCTCCCGCCCGGAGCCCCTGAGGCCATGGCCTTGTGGTCGATACATGCGCACGCCCACCCCGCCTCAGAGGTATCGCCGATTCTGGCGGTCACGTCACCCACACCGGAGTGCGGGAAGACTACCTGTCTCACCTACATCGGCGCGCTGGTTCCCCGGCCTCTGACTGGATCTAACATCACAACTGCGGCGCTGTTCCGCGCCGTGGAGAGATGGCGTCCGACCGTTCTCATAGATGAGGCCGACACCTTTCTCCGGGACAACGAAGAGCTTCGTGGGGTGCTGAACTCAGGCCATGCGAAGGCGGGAGCCTACGTCATACGCACCGTTGGCGACAACCACGATCCCGCCGTTTTCAGGACGTGGGCGCCGAAGGCCATCGCACTCATCGGCAAACTGCCCGCCACGTTGGAGTCGCGTAGCATCCACATCGAATTGCGACGGCTACCACCAGGCGAGACGGTGACCCCGCTGCGCCTGCACCAGATAGACGTGCTTATCCCGCTGCAGCGTAAGGCCGCGCGGTGGGCTGCCGACCACCTGGACGCTCTACGTACACACGAACCCGAGATACCGCCCGAACTCTATGGTCGGGCCGCTGACAACTGGCGTGCCTTGCTCTCCATCGCCGATATGGCAGGCGGGAATTGGCCGCAACGTGCCCGCCAAGCCGCGGTGACCATGAGCGCATCCCGCAGCGAGCAGACGGCAGGGATACTGCTGCTGGAGGATCTGCGCTCACTCTTCCTGATTCACGGCGACCGGATGCAGACGACCACGATCCTAGCGGCGTTGAACGAAATGGACGACAGGCCGTGGCCCGAGTGGAGTAGAGGAAGGGAACTAACCCCGCGTGGCCTTGGCCGGTTGCTCTCCCCCTTCGACATCCACCCGCGGTCGATCCGTGTCTCGAATGGTGAGACACCCAAAGGATACCTACACGAACAGTTCTCTGACAGCTTCACCCGCTATCTTCCCCCTTCACCATCCGCCACACCGCCACAACCGGCCGATAGAGCGGAAAACGGGCGTTCCGCATTCGCCACAGGCTCCGAGGGTGTGGCGGATAGAAACGCGCTTGATTCCGCAGTAGAAAGCCTTTGTGGCCGTGTGGCGGATACAGAACCCTCCACGACAGCAAGGAGGTTCTAATGGTGGACGCAATCGACGTCATGGCAGAGTGCGAACGCCGCTTCATCATCCTGCGCCGCGATGGTGACAAGCTGATGGCTCAGCCCCTGTGTCCCGAGGTGGGCGACTTCGACCCCGACCTCGTGGATGCCATCCGCACGAACAAGACGCGGATCCTCGAGGTGCTCGACCACCAAGTGCAAGCCGATCAGATGCTACTCGAATCTACCACGTTCCTTGCCTCCCGCTGGCCCCTCGGGTGCCTGCTCAAGGGTGAAGGGTGGGAGCGCCACGAGGAAGCTCTGCGCGAGGCCTATTGGTCGTTGTCCCTCGAGACCATGCAGAAAGCGCTGAACGCCCGGGAAGCGTTCGCCCTCGCGGTCTTCGACCGCTTCCGAACGGAGGCGAGATGATCGACCTTACGGGTGTGGGCGGGGGTCGTCATCGTGCCGATCCGCACTCGTCAGTCGTCAGATTCGCTTGCGCAGTGGAGCGCCCAGAGCCGGCGGGACTCGTCGGTCTGCGTGGCGAGGCGCCGATCAAGCTCGGCCGCCTGGTCTTTGTCGGTGGCGCGGGCCCGCTCCTCCATCAAGGCGAACTCGGCATCCGTGGAGGCGACGTACTGTGCATAGAGGGGGTCGCGGAGCGCGTGCTCCCTTCCCGGGGGCGTGAGCGGTGCTTCGCCTTCTACGAGCCCGCCGTCCAACCGCGCCGACCAAAGCAAGCGTTCGTCTACCAGTTCTGTCGTTCCGTCCGGGTAAGTGACTGTCACCTGTCCCATTGCCTTGCCTCCGTAGGAGTCCGCTATCTGGGCGCGCTCCGGTGAAGCTACACCGTGAAGGTGACAGTCCAGTAGGAATCCTTGGGAAAGTCCCTCCAGATCTCTTCGCAGCGAATGACCGTGGGGTCGAAGCCTTGGGCGGCGACTGCCTTGACGACGGTGTCGGCCCAGGCCTCGGCGCTGCCCCCGTGCCGGTAGAAGAAGGTCTTGCGGGCCTCGAAGCTGCCGTCCCTCTTGCAGATGAAGGTGGAAGGGAACACCCACTCGACGGCATGTCGTACGGCCTGGCTCTGGCTGATGGTCTTGGCCATCTCCTACGCCTGCCTGATCTCGATGTGTTCAACCTGGTCGGGGGTGACCAGATCATGCGCGCGGTCGACGGCTTCTTCAGGGTGGGAACAGTGCCCATTGCCGACAAGCTGGCCGTCAAGCCAGGCCGACCAGATGTAGCGGTAGCGCAGGTCGACGAGCTTCGACCAGCGGTCATCGGTGATCTTGATCAAGAATGTGCCCGCCATGGTCGCCTCCCTGGTCGTCGCTCGCGTGAGTGCATTAGTCGCTCTGGCGCGCCAGAAAGTCAACGACATAGTGATGGTTCTCCAGCCCTTCCCGCGCCCACCCTCAAAGGAGGCCCCATGGCCCCAACCGTTAGCAAGAACACTCCGCCACCCTCACGAGCGAGGAAGCTCCTATTGATGCCCTGGCCCCCGCCGACGCTAACCCCAGGCCACTGTTCACTGGCAGTCCGTGCGCCCTGTATCCGCCCTTGAGTGTCGACAAGACACAATGGCCTTCCCCACCCTCTTGTTGCATATGATGTTGCAGAATAGAATAGATGCAACGTAGTATGCAAGAAGGCCGGCTACCGAACGGCCCGAAGAAGACGCGACGAGGTGCAGGACGATGAGTAACAAGAGTGCCGATGAGCTGACCCTCGATCCTGCCAACGCGAACCGAGGCACCGAGCGCGGGCGCTCGACTGTCGCCCAAAGTCTCGAAGAGTGCGGCGCCGGTCGCTCCATCCTCGCAGACAAGAACGGGACGATCATCGCCGGCAACAAGACGCTCGAGGCGGCGAGGAAGCTGGGCCTGCCCATCCGGGTGGTGGAGAGTGCCGGTGATGAGCTGGTGGTTGTCAGGCGCACCGATCTGGCCCTGGGCGAAGGCGATCGCGCCCGCCGTCTCGCCTACCTCGACAACCGAAGCTCGGAGCTCGGTCTTGAGTGGGATCTTGAACAGCTCCTGCGGGATCTCGAAGCAGGCTTTGACCTGACCGACTGTGGTTTCGAGGAGGCAGAACTGGCCGCCCTCCTGCAGAGCCTCCAAGCGGTGAGTGGGCTCACCGATCCCGATGACGTGCCCGAGCCACCCGAGAAGCCTATAAGCAGGATCGGGGACCTCTGGCTGCTGGGCAATCACCGCCTCCTCTGCGGCGACAGCACCCAGGCGGCAGATGTGACCCGTCTTATGGCGGGGGAGCGCGCCGCTCTCATGCCCACCGACCCGCCCTACCTCGTCAACTACGACGGCGGCAACCACCCGCAGAGCTACGACACGCATGGCGCTAAACGCGTCGAAGGTGAGAGCACCAAGCACTGGGACGACTACACGGACCACGAAAGCGCCGTCGGCTTCTATCACGACTTCCTCGCCTGCGCCATCGCGCACGCGCTGACGGACCGCCCCGTGATCTACCAGTGGTTCGGCGTGATGCGCATGGACGTGGTGCTCGAATCCTGGAGGGCCACCGGTCTCCTACCTCACCAGGTGATCATCTGGCACAAGAGCAGGCCGGTCCTCGCTCGTTGTGACTTCATGTGGGACTACGAGCCCTGTATGTACGGCTGGGTCAAGGGACAGCGACCCGAACCCGACGCGCGTCCACCCGCCAACGCCCGGGCCGTGTGGGACGTCGACCAGCGTGAAGGCATCGAAGAAGGTGCCGGGCGCAACCACCCGACCATGAAGCCGGTCGAGGTCATCCGCCGACCCATCGAATGGCACACCAAGCCTGGGGAGCTTATCTACGAGCCTTTCAGCGGCTCAGGCACCGCCCTGATCGCCGCGGAGATGACCGGCAGACGGTGCTACGCCCTGGAGCTCTCGCCGGTCTTCGTGGACGTGGCTGTCACCCGCTGGCAGAACTTCACCGGCGGGCAGGCCGAGCGGGTGAAGGTCTGATGGGCACTGAGACGGCCTCGATGCACACTATCTTGCAATGGTGCTGCCCTACTTCCTGCCCTTGCGGACCTCCACACGGAGCACCTGAAATACGGCGACGGCCACTACCAAGGCGATGCAGTAGCACTGGTAATGGGTGGTACCGGAGGCGTAGCTGATGGGGAGGGGTCTCAGCCGCATCTGCCGCTACGTTCACCCGAGCGGGAGGCCCTGCGGCGCGCACCCCCTGACCGACGACGAGTTCTGCTTCTGGCATTCTCCTTCGCGCAAAGCCGACCTCACCGAAGCCCAGGAGCTCGGCCGGGCTCGGCGACGGCGGGAGAGCACCGTGGCCGCGGCGTACGACCTCGAGGGCCTCTCCACTCCGGATGACTACAGCCGGGTGATCGAGATCGGCCTCTTCGACACCCTGTCGCTCCCCAACGCCGTGCCCCGCAACCGCACTCTGGGCTACCTGGTCGCTACCGGGCTCAAATGCCACGAGGCGGGGGACACGGAGGCGCGGCTTGCCGCCTTAGAGGGAGCAGTCGGCCGCTCAGAGCGCGAGGAGCCCTCAGTCTTCGACGTGGAGCCCCTGGACCAGGAGGATAGCTTTCCAGAGGACCTGACGTGAGAGAGAATCGTCGACGCCTGGAGCGCATCACAACCTCCCTCAGTCCCACCCAGGCCGTCTGCCTGTGGCTTACGGAAGCCCACCAGCACGGAAGCCTCTTCGCCTATACGCAATGGCTCCTTGACCAGCCCGATGACACATATCCCCTGGTCAAGATGCCGAGGCAGGTGGTGGAGGCGGTGCGCACTGCCATGAAAGGGAAACCGCGGGAGGACGTTGATCGCGAGATCTACTGTGTGCAGCGGGACGTGCTCTTCCTCTTCCAGCTCGCTATCGGGCTGAACACCCGCGCCCTGGAGATCGCCCAGACCCTGCGACTGAAAGGTCTTCTTCTCGCCGAGCAGTTTCACTCCCTCATTCTGCGCCATGCGGTCGGCCGGGATACCAATGCTCTGCGTCTGAAACTCTGCCGTGAGCTCGCCTACCCCCTCGACGCCGAGACCGCGGCCGTGGTCGAAGCGGCCCAGAAGTATGGCGTCGAGACCTGGGATCTCTTGGCCGAGGGCGAAGTCCTCGAGGAGTGGGTGCGCGAGCAGTACGTCTGCGAGGGCAGGATCGAACTCCCCTGGGGGGCGCATGTCCCCTTCGTCGATCCGGCGAGCATCCCACTTCCGAGCTACGAGGTGCCTACGGCGGAGGAGATCCGGGCCCTCTTCCTCGACGAGGGCGCCTTTCAGGCTTTCGTTGAGATGACGGACCACCTGGGCAGTGGTCTCGCCGATGTCTCCGACGCCGCGTTTCAGGCCCGGTGTGCCGTGCTCAGTGCCGCGCTCGCGGGCCTCGCTACGTCCGGCGAGGTTACGGCCGGCAGGGTCCTTAGGCTCGACACCGTGCCCCATGAGTACCTGGCCGATGTCCCTCTGGTGGATGATAAGTGGGTCGACCGGCAGGTCCTCGTGCTAGCTGAGTACGGAGCACTCCTCAGAAAGCACGGCTACGAAGTGCGGTTCGCAGACGACGATCATCCCCAGGCCTGGTCGCGGGTCTTCCGCGACGGGTGCGAGATCGCCTTCGAGGAACTGAAGCCGCTACTCGCGGAAGCCGAGCGGCACCTCGGGAAGTGTCCCGCCGAGGTGCACCTTATCGACGACCGACCGTACGTCAGCCTAACGGACTACCTGAAGTGGCGCGGGCGCGGGGTGAAGGGCAACCTGAAAGCGAACCTCTCACCAGGTCTCGTACGGGAGAGCTTCAACGCCTGGGTGAGGGGGCACGGCCTTGAGGGCGTCGCCGAGCTTGCCGGCGTAAGGGTCGAGGAGATAAGGGACTACGCCACCGACTACCCGATCCAGGTTACGAGCGACCAGGAAGAGGCCCGCATTCGCCTTCAGGCGCGTAAAGATGTTCTCGGCGGTCTCCGCGACTGGTCCTTGAGCGACCCGGATGCGGTCGACTGGTGCTGGACCCAGAAAGGCTCTTGGGACCGACTGGACTTCCGCGGGCTGGTCGCTGCCTGGTGTGGGCAGGCCGAGACCCTTCTTCAGGAGTGGGGACAGTTTTCGGCCACCTGCCGCCTCATCGAGCGGCGCTACTTTGCCGGCCACCCGGTGCTCTACCCGGAAGTGGCGCAGACGCTCGAGAACCTGCGCGAGGGAACAGCCGACCTCGTCGAACTGGTCAACGGGCACTACGTGGCGGACTGGGAGCGCTCCGCCAGGCCGAGAGGGCAGCCGACGGACGGCTCCAACCCCTCCCGGCTCGCGCCGGTGGATGTTACCCGCATCCTGGAGGCTGCCGACGGGTCGCACATCGCCCGCTACCTGGTCGACGTCGCTAAGGGCGAGGCCCTGGAGAAGCTCGGCGAGCGGGGGAAGGCAGAAGCCATCCTGGAGCCCCATCTGCGGGGGACGCCATGAACCCATGGTGGTCGATCCACTGCCACCAACGCGATCCCCGCGTGCTGCAGGGCCGCCAGCCAGGATGGCGTGGAAGTCTGATACTTCCCTAGCAAGCCTGCCGATGGGGCAGAAGAGGACGGGGTCGCACTCGCCAGCTGGGGCCCTGAGTAGGAGCTTATCGAGCCCTGCCGTTTGTCGCGCGCCCAGCCGCGGCCGGAGACGTCGAGATCTTCGAACCAGGCCGTAACTCCCACCCACGCGCCTCCGTGAAGCTCGAGATCTCGGCGCGCTGCACGGCGGACGACCGTATGCCGTTGCCGGCCTCGGAGACGCGGAGATAGGCGAAGGCGCGGATGGTATCGGTCTTGGCAGGCCTGATCGGCTGGGTCATGCTTAGATTCTATGACAGCCCGAGGACGGGTGGGTTTGGTGTGGGCTGATTGCCAACCTCCGACCACACGATAGCGCTAGCGCAGTTCCACTCACGGTCGAGCGGTCATGATCTCTGTTCACTCCCGCCTCCCGACACCGCACGGGGCCACTTTGGGACGAACCGTCCTAAGGGCCCGGGATCTGCCCGAGGCTATTGCTGGCGGGACGTTTCTTCTGAGAGGGTCGCCGGGGAGCCGGTCTCACCAAAGACTTTCACGCCTCGCGCATCTAGGCAGCGCTCGAGCTCTCTCAACACGTCTTCTGCGGTCAGCGTGGAGGGGACCTGTGCCGCGATGAGAACGGAACAGAACGTCCGTGAGGTTTCGCCGAGCTGATGTCGCCGTCTCCGCGCCTCTGACATTTCGACCACATTACTTAGCCCGAATCCACCGGTCCCCCCCGAAAACCCCGGCTCACTCGCCCTCGAAGGCTTCATGGGACTTCCCGGTAGCCGTGTGGCCGCTGATTTGCGACCGAGAGCGTCCGGATGACGACTG
>Ga0172371_10010802_pt1 | contig 12284 bp, 7 predicted proteins | sample Lak12m_FD_114543 | JGI IMG/M metagenome (GOLD analysis project Ga0172371, IMG submission 114543) | Freshwater microbial communities from Kabuno Bay, South-Kivu, Congo - kab_022012_12m | ecosystem: Environmental > Aquatic > Freshwater > Lake | place: Democratic Republic of the Congo: South-Kivu... | reverse complement strand
CCCACCGACTACCGCCCACCGCCCACCGCCCACTGGCCACCGCCCACCGCCCACCGCCCACTGACCACCGCCCACCGCCCACCGATTACCGCCCACCGCCCACCGACCCCCTCGTCCCTCCCAGGAGTCCCGTCTGGCGCCGGGACTCGGTAGCGGGCCGTTGCAGTGGGCTGCGGGGGCCCTATAGTGGCGCCATGGCCACGACCTCCTTCGGTAAGCTGACCCTGGATCCTGCGCGCAACCCTGCGGTGCTGGCGACCGCCACCTGGCAGCCGGAGGCGCTGGCGGGGGCGGTGATGGCGCTGGCCGCGCCGGTGTGGGACCGGGTGCGCCGGGATGTCGCCTCAGGTCGCTCGCCGGCGGACGCGGGTCCCTTCGCCTTCGGGGTGCCTGGCCGGGCGGGCGAGGGAGGCCCCGTCTGGACGGTGGCGCGCTTGGCGGACGGCCAGCAGGGGATCCTGGCGTTCCACCGGCAGGCGTCTCCGGAGGGTCTTCCCGACGCGCTGTTGCGGCGGGACTTGTCGGGAAGCTGGGGCCTGAGTGTATTCGCCGCCGACATGGACACGGTGGCGGCGCTCGTGGGTCACCTGGTGCCGGCCGGCGGGCCGCGGGCATTGGGGCCGATCGCGCGGCTGGGGATCGGCACGCGCATGTCCACCGCGGTCTGGCCTGGGGTCTGGGCGGCCATGGGCCAGCGGTCATTCGACGCCAGTGCCATCCAGAACTCGGTCCGGGAACTGAACCTGCTCGACGACCTGGTGGCGGGCGCGGCGCCGCGGGTGAACTACCTCTTCGGCTTCGGCCGTTTGGAGGAGGGGCACACGGGCAGCACCTTCGAGGGGCTGTGGCTGGCCGGGGTGCTGTCGGCGCTGGCCGCCGGAGGGGTGCGCCGCTTTGGCGCCGATGCCGACCACATCATGGTGAAGCGGACCCCGGACGGCCTGGAGCGGGCCATGGCGGTGGTGGATGCCGCCCGGCACTACACCTTCTTCACCCTGGATGTCTCGGATGTGCTGGACTACGCTGCCGGCCGGACGACCCAAGCGGCCGATACGCACTGGCGGTTCGAGGCTACCGTGCCCGAGGGCACCCAGCGTCGTGAGTTGCTCGCCTGGCACAGCGAAGGGCGCGGGGGACTGCCGCCGTTGTCCGCCGGGGATGTTGGCCGCGGGGTCGCGAAATTCTGGCGGGCGCTGGGAGTGCTGGAGGCCATGGCGGCGCGCATTCGCCGGCGGCGTGGGGACCGTCCCTTCGACCTGGAGCTGAGCATCGACGAGGTGCCTTCGGGCATCGCGGTGGCCGACGTGCTGACCACGCCGGAGGAGGTGGTCTTCCTGTTGGGCGAGATCCAGCGGCGCGGTCTGCCGGTGACCCACCTGGCGCCCAACCTGGGCGTGGAGAAGGGCACGGACTACCGTCTGCCCGACGGTCTGGCCGGCCTTGGGCAGCGCACGGCGAGTCTGCACCGGCTGCTGGGGGAGGCGGGGCTGATGCTCGACTGCCACTCGGGGGATGACCTGGGAGCGGCGACCCGGCGGGCGATCGGCCGGGCGACCGGCGGCCTGGTCCACTTCAAGATCTCGCCATCGCTGCAGTTGCTTTTTGCCGAGGTGTTGCAGGCCGAAGCGCCGGAGGTCTTCCGGTTCTGGTGGAATGACACCCTGGCCTATGCTCGGCGGGAGGCCCAGGCGGGCTCCGAGCTGGCGTCACGGCTGCTGGCGGACGCGGCCGGGGTAGCGCCATCGCCGCGGGCCATGGCCTTCCACCTCTTCTCGTTCGCCACCGTGGGGCGGCGGTCGGCGGCGGGGGCCTTCCTGAACCGGGAGCGCTTCTACGCCCTGCCCACGGCCTTTGATGCTGCCTATACGGAGCGGGTCAAGGGCTTCCTGCTGGAGGTGGCCGCTGACCTCTATGGAGAAGCCTGATGGGGGTACCGCGTCTGGACGGTCAGGTGGCGATCGTGACCGGCGCCGCGCAGGGCATCGGCAGAGGCGTAGCGCTGCGGCTGGCGGCCGAGGGCGCCCAGGTCGTCGTGGCCGACCGGGCCATCGAGCTGGCCGAGGGGACCGCGGCGGAGATCCGGGGTGCCGGGGGCCAGGCGCTGGTTCACCCCATCGATCTGTCCCGGATCGGCGACCTCCCCGGCCTGGTGAGCGCTGCCGTGGGCCGGTTCGGGCGTCTGGACATCCTGGTCAATGTGGCCGGGATCCTGCAGACACGGCCCTTTCTCGACGTGACCGAGGAGGACTGGGACCGGATCACGACCGTGAACCAGAAGGCCTTGGTCTTCCTCATCCAGGCAGCGGCCCGGCAGATGCTGGCCCAGGTGCCGGCCGAAGTCCGGGCTGCCAACGCCTGTTCCCGGAGCTATGGCCGGATCGTGAACTTCTCGTCCATCTCAGGGCGTCGGGGCCGGCCCCTGCAGGTCCACTATGCGGCCAGCAAGGCGGCGGTGATCAGCGTCACGCAGTCCGCGGCGCTGGCCTTTGCGCCCTTTCTCAACGTGAACGCGGTCTCCCCGGGGGTGGTGCCGACGGCCATGTGGGAGCAGAACGACCGCGAGAAGAGCCGCATCCTGGGACTGCCCCCCGGCAAGTCCCTGCAGGACTTCATCGAGCGCATTCCCTTGCGGCGCGCAGGCACGCCCCAGGACATGGCCGGCGCGGTCGCTTTCCTGTGTTCGGCGGACGCCGACTGCATCACGGGCCAGACCCTGAACGTCGACGGCGGGTTCGAGATGAACTGAGGCCCGGCGAAGCGGTTCGGGGGACGGGGGTCGAGGGGCGCGAAGTCCAGGGTCCGGTGTCCGGAGTCCAGAGTCCAGAGTCCGGGGTCCGGAGGTCACTGCGTCACTGGCCAGTGCGTCAGTGGGCAGTGGGGAGTGATCGGTGCGGCAGAGGCCCGGAGCCTGGGGCTCGGAGCGCCTTCGACAGGCTCAGGGCCTGCGGCGCTGGACCGCATAGCCCCAACGAGGCGGCAATACGTTAGCCCAGGGCAGCGCCCTGGGTCCAGGCCCCCCCCACATATTGCCCAAGCCCTGCAGGGGCGGGATAACCGCCCAGCGCGAGGGGGATGGCCGCCGGAAGGCGCAAGCGGAGTGCATTCCTGGCTTCCCGTTGGCATATCTCAACGCTCAACGTCCAACGCTCAAGGCTCGTGAGATAGGACCCTGGATCATGCACAACGACGACCGTGACCTGCGGGAACACCTCCTCTTCAGCACGGCGCCGGCCCGATTCGCCGAGGCCAGTGAGGGCGTCCGGAGGCAGCTCGTGGCCGACCATGGCCGGGGGGCTGCCGAGGGCCGCGCCGCGGCCGCGGTCACGGCTGCGGAGTTGTGCCTGGATCTGCAGTCGTACCTGCCGCGCTGGCATCTCCAGGCGCCCGGCACCACGGCGCCGCTGGCGGACGAGGCGTTGCGGGCCGAAGCCGAGGCGTTCCGGCGCCTCCTGACCGACTGGCGGGCTGAGGGCGTCCTCCGGCGCGTCGCCGAGGAGGAGGTCCTGCTCCGGCGCAGCAACTTCCTGCGCATGAGCCGTCTGGCAGACGCCGGAGCGATCACGACGCGGTGGGGTCATGACTACGCCTACGGCATCCGGGAGGCGATGCGGCGTGGGGCGTTGCTGGTGACCACGAATCCGCCGTTGGTGAACTTGGCCCGCAAGGAGCAGCCGGCCCTCTGGGACCCGGTGCGCGAGGAACTGCGGCAGGCCCATCGGGGGGCCCGTCGGGACCGCTTGGCGGCGCTGTTCAGTGCTCGGGTCGTGCTGGCGAACTGCCGCCTGCTGCGGCCGGTATATCAGGCCAGCGCCGGCCGCTACGGCTACGTGAACCTGCAGGTCTGTCCGCATGCGGCCCAAGATGCCCTGCGCATGGCGGAGGACATCGAGTGGCTCTATGAGGTACTGCGCGAGGAACTGGGTGGGACGCCGAACGTGGTCTTCAAGGTGCCCGGGACCCGGGCGGCCCTGGACACCGTACGGCGGGTGACCGCCAAGGGCATCGGGGTCACCATCACCCTGGGCTTCTCCGTGGACCAGCATCTGGCGTTTGCCGAGGCCATCGAGACGGGCTGTGCGCCGGTGTCGTTCCTGGTGATGATGAACGGTCGCCTGGACGACCCGGTGCGGGAGGAGCTGCAGGCAGCCGGGGTGGCGGGTGCCGCCGACCTGGCCACGTGGGCCGCCACGGCGGTCGTTCGGCGTTCCTACGACCTGGTGTTCCGCCAGGGTGGGTACCGGAGATCGGCGCTGCTGGTTGCCTCGCTGCGGGGGCCGTGGAACGTGGCCTCGGCCATTGCCGCCGGGCCGGCGCCCGTATTCATCACCTCTTTCCCCGACAAGACGGCGGAGTACGACGCCGAGCCCCGGGAGATCCACAGCGAGATCGACCAGTCCCTGCCGCCGGCGGTGCTGGCGGGGCTCGCGCGCAGTCGGCTTTTCGGTCAGGCGGTGGAACCGGGCGCCCTGGGTGTGGACGGGTTCGACTCGTACTACCCGGTGCAGGTCACCCTCAAGGCCTTTGCCGCGGCCTGGGATGAGCTGGCGGCCTGGCTGGCGGGGTGAGGGGGCAGGCGGCATAGGCGCTGAGATAGGGTCAGAACGTCCAACGCCGAACGCTGAACGCCGGACGTGTGCGAGCGGGGGATCCGGAGCGCTGACGGCGCGGCCATTCGTTAGCCCAGGGCAGAGCGGAGCGCCGCCCTGGGTATGGGGCAGATGAGGCCAAGCCCTGTAGGGGCGACAGAACGAGGGTCCGGCGGCGCCGGCGCTTGCCCTCCAGAAAGACCGGCGGCGCTGGCGCTTGCCCTCCAGAAAGACCGGCGGCGCTGGCGCTTGCCCTCCAGAAAGACCGGCGGCGCCGGCGCTTGCCCTCCAGAAAGACCGGCGGCGCTGGCGCTTGCCCTCCAGAAAGACCGGCGGCGCTGGCGCTTGCCCTCCAGAAAGACCGGCGGCGCTGGCGCTTGCCCTCCGGAAAGACCGGCGGCGCTGGCGCTTGCCCTCCAGAAAGACCGGCGGCGCCGGCGCCGACCCAAAGCGGTGACACGTCACCTGCCGGCCCGCTTGTATCGCTTGCAGGCGGGCCGGCATGCCAAAGAGCCCCGTCCGTGCCGGGACTCGGTATCGGAACACCGCGCCGGCCGGGAGGCCCAGCTCTGGAGTCGGCCTACCTACGCCGGGCTACGGCAGGCAGGCGACCGTTTCGACGCAAGGCGGGCTCCTGGCTCTTGCTCAAAGTCCCGAGCCTGTCGAGGGGTCCATCGCCGATTTCCCGGCCGAGCGGCGCCGCAGGCCTCACAGAGCCAATCGCGGCAGGTGGCTGAACTCGCGGTAGGCATTGGCCACGGCCAGGTAGTTCGCCAGGGGCACGCTGGCGGTGATGGCATTGCTGGCGCAGAGGATATGGCCGCCGCCGCCCCAGCCCAGTTCGAGGCACTCCAGGGTATGGGAGCGGACGTCCTCGGGGGAGCCGAAGCTCAGGGTCGTGCCGCAGTCGAGGTTGCCGTAGAGGGTCACTCGGCCCCGGCAGACCGCCTTGAGTCGGGCCAGGTCCATGCCGGCATGCAGGTCGATCTCGAGGTAGGCATCGGCTGCGGAGGTGAAGAGGAAGTCGTTCAGGACCGGCCAGAGGTTGCCATCGCTGGCGTTGACGGCGATGCGGTGTTCGGCGTGGATGCGGCGCGACAGGCGGTACAGTTCCGGGACGATGAACGTCCGGTACATCTCCGGGGAGATCATGGGGCGGGTCCCGGAGAAGTCGCCGCCGATGCCGATCTGGTCGATTCCCAGGGCCAGGTACTTGTCGATGCGCGCCAGGCTGCGGGCCGTCGCCAGGCGGAAGTGCCGGTGCGCGATCTCGGGGGCCAGCAGCATGGTCTGCATCAGGTCCACGTCGGTCCAGACCCCGTGGGCATAGGCAGGCGCCAGAATGGGCAGGTCGACGTCCCGCAGGGCCATTTCGTGACGGATCACCTGGTAGACCAGGAGGGACTCGTCCGGGCAGTCGCGTGCGGTGGCGAGCCGGGCATTGCGCAGGGCCAGGCGTTCGACGGGGTCTTCGGGCGACGGGGCAGGGGCTGGGGCCGGGGCGGCGGGGCCGGCTGGCGGGAGGGGGTTCGGCACGACGTAGAGCAGGTCATGGTCCAGCCGCAGCGCCAGGTCGAGCTGGTCGAGGGCACTCCGGCGCACGGCCTGGGCCCAGCCCAGTTCGGCCACCAGGGCACCCCAATGGCTCGGGTCGCCCGCGTAGACGCGCCCGAGCAACTGGTCGGCCACCGGCGACAACAGGACGTATTCGAAGACAGGCGTCCGGTCCGGCTCGCGATGGCTCAGTGCGGCCTGGACCCGTTCGCGCGAGGTCATGGCATGGTATCCGTCAGAGGGAGCCTATGCGATGCTGGAATGCTGGAATGCTGGAATGATGGAATGATGGGGCTCACTGGAGTACAGGACCACGGACTGCGGACCACGGACCACCGAACACTGAAGCACTGCGTGCCAGGCACTTGCACATTCCGCCATTCCGTCATGCTGTGGGATGACAGGGGCCATCCGCATTCTCTGTCGCGAGCGGTCCTGGCCACTCACGGCGGCGCTGGCGCTTGCCCTCCAGAAAGCCCGGCGGCGCTAGCGCTTGCCCTCCAGAAAGCCCGGCGGCGCTGGCGCTTGCCCTCCAGAAAGCCCGGCGGCGCTAGCGCTTGCCCTCCAGAAAGCCCGGCGGCGCTGGCGCTTGCCCTCCAGAAAGCCCGGCGGCGCTGGCGCTTGCCCTCCAGAAAGCCCGGCGGCGCTGGCGCTTGCCCTCCAGAAAGCCCGGCGGCTCCAGAAAGCCCGGCGGCGCTGGCGCTTGCCCTCCAGAAAGCCCGGCGGCGCTGGCGGGTGCCCTCCAGAAAGCCCGGCGGCGCTGGCGGGTGCCACCCGGAGCGACTGGCGCTACGATAGTGGTCGGCCCGCGGCGCGCAATGGGAGGGGAAGCTGGGCGAATGTGGGTACCGCGAGACTGCGCTGGCAGCCATCTCCGCCGGGGTTGCGCGGCCTCAGGGGGCGAACGATATTGCAACGCTGAGCATAGTCACCTGGTGGCTGTCTGCTTTCCCCCGGGCCCCGTGGGTCTGCGGCAGCCGGATCGGGGGTCCATGGGCCTGTTGGATTTACTGAAGGGGCGCGGAGCCCGGCGCATGCGGGTGCTGGTGTGTGGCCACCCGACGTTGCGCCGTCGTGCCGAGCCGGTGCGCGCGGTGACGCCGGAGGTCCGCGAGCTGGCGGCGCGCATGGTGGTGACGATGTTCGAGAACGACGTGGTGGGTGTCGGTCTGGCGGCCCCCCAGGTGGGCGTTAGCAGTCGCCTGATCACCCTGGCGACGCACGATCCTGCCAAGCCGGTGCCTCCCGGCGCGAGTCCCGGGGAGCTGCTTCTGGGCCCGCGCATGCCGTTGACGCTGGTGAACCCCGAGATCCTCTGGTTCTCGGCGGAGACCGAGACGCGCGAGGAGGGTTGTCTGAGCGTGCCTGAGGCGGCGGGGCTGGTGGAGCGCCCGGTGCGGATCATCCTCAGGGCGAGCACCCTGGACGGCGAGACCCTGCAGTTGGAGTGCGGGGGACTGCTGGGGCGGTGCATCCAGCACGAGATCGACCACCTGGACGGCATCCTCTTCATCGACCGCCTGCACGACGAGGACCGGGTCGCGCTGGCGCCTCTGATCGAGGCCTTGGAGCGGCGTCACCGGCCCGAGGTCGCCGAGGCGGTACCCGCCGGAGGAGCCTCCCGTGGGTAACGAGTGGCGCAATCCCCAGGTCCTCCGGGCGATTCTCGTCGGGCGCCGTCCTGCGGGCGTTGCCGAGATCACCTTGCGGGACCTGGCGGTCGGCGTGTTTCTCTTTCCCGGGCCGGTGCTGGTGGCGACGCGCGCCTTCGGCAACTGGCGGCGGCCGGTGTTGCTCCTGCTGCTGGCGGGGGTGGTGTGTGGTCTGACCACGGGGCTGGCCTCGTACCCGCGGCTGCTCCGCGACAGCGTCGAGTGGGCCGAGTGGTTCGGCGGCGTGGTGGGCGAGTTCCGCATTACGGAGACGGGGTTTGGCTGGGCCCGGCCGGAGAAGGTGCCCCTCACCACGCGCTGCAAGCGGTGGCGGGTAGACTTTGCCGAGGACACGACCCCGATGACGCCGGAAGATGGGCAGGGCCGCGAGCGGCGGGGGGTGTGGATCACGCCCTCGCGAGTGTGTCTGTGGTGGCTGGTTCCGGCGGGGCTGTTCACCCAGTCCGAGTCGGGTCTGGTCGTGAAGACTCAGGATATCACCCGGTCCCTGCGGGCTCTGGCGCAGGGGACGGGTCAGGTACGACTGGCCGGGGACCGGTTCGCCGACACCACGCGCCAGGCTCTGCTCCTGGCGGCGCCCGTGTACCTGCTGTTCAACTGCCTATGGCTGATGCTCCTGGTGGCGCTGTACATCTGGCTTTTCACGCTCATGGCGGTCGTGTTGCGCCGGGGCGAGGTCACGGGCGGATTCGGGGCGGTGTTTGCCGTGAACGTGCTGTGTGCGGTGCCCTCCATGTGCGTGGCGGGGGTGTATGCTGCGCTGCGCCTGCCGGCCCTGGATTTCCACACGGTGTTCATCCTGGCGTTCTTTCTGTATATTACCATGGCCTTTTCATCGGTCCGGCGAATGGTGTCGGAGCGCTGACGCGGTGTCGGGAGGCAGGGGACCATCATGGTACTGATCAAGGACATCCTCCTGGGCTTGTGGCAGGCCCTGCTGAGCCTGGTGCATTTCTTTGCCGATCGCACCAGCAAGGCGGGCATCGAGATCGACGTCCTGATCATCGCCCTCTGGTTGGCGGCCATCGCCGTCTGGCTGTTGTCGGCGTGTTGGGCGTCCTCCATCGCCAGCAGTCGCCGCCATTCGGCGCTGCTGCACTTCCTGGCCGGGCTGTGCGTCCCCATCGGCTACCCGTTGTTCATTCTCTTTGCCATGGACATCAAGGGCGCCAAGGCCCGTGAGCGCAAACAGCAGGAGGCCATGGCCAAGGGCCAGGAGGTCGAGGACGAAAAGCGCCGCGTTGCCGAGATGGTCGGCCAGGAGCTCACCGCCATGCCGGACGAGCCCGCCGAACCGCAGGCCCCCGAGCCGGTCTTCACCACCGAGTACTTCACCCGCATCGCCCGCGACGAACAGGGCAACTATGCCGGGCCGTGGCGGGTCGTCTTCGGCGGCACCGAGGTCAAGGTGCTGCGCATTCTGGAGCCACTCGCCGAGGTGGTCTCGGTGGAGATCGAGACCCGCGACGGCGGCAAGGCCAAGTTCCGCATCCCGTACGCCCGAATTACCGTGTGCGAGCCGTGCTGACCTGTCCGCCCGCCGGCTCGCACCCGCTCCCCGCTCGCTCCGGGCGGACTGGCGTAGGGCGGTCCCCAGACCGCGCTCGGTGCGTCACCAGGCCCCCGCAGATGCGCATCGGCGCTGAGCCAGCCCTCCTTGGGCATCGCGAGTCTGGTTCAGAGCGGTGACGTGTCACCGACAGTCCCAGGAGTCCCGCCCGCCGCGGGACTCGGTAAGCACATACTGCGCAGGCCGCGGGCCAAGCTATGGAGTGGCGGCGGCATGAGGCTGTTTTGTCTTAGGAAGTGACGACCATCATGTTCAGGCCGGTGGATACCAAGCTTTCGTTTGCCGACATGGAGCGCGAGGTCCTGGGCTACTGGACCGAGTCCCGCATCTTCGAGAAGAGCATCGAGAACCGCCGCGGGAGCGCTCCTTACGTCTTCTACGACGGGCCGCCGTTCGCGACGGGTCTGCCGCACTATGGGCACCTCCTGGCGGGGACCATCAAGGACGTTGTCCCGCGCTACCAGACCATGGCCGGTCGCTGTGTCGAGCGCGTCTTCGGCTGGGACTGCCATGGGCTGCCCATCGAGGCCCTGGCCCAGGACGTCCTCGGCCTGGCCGGGGCGCCGGCCATCAAGGAACGGGGCGTCGACGTCTTCAACGAACAGTGCCGCTCCATGGTCCTGCGCTATGTCGACGAGTGGCGCACGACGGTGCTGCGCATGGGCCGCTGGGTGGACTTCGACCATGGCTACAAGACCATGGATCGCGACTTCATGGAGACCATCTGGTGGGTGTTCAAGCAACTGTGGGACCAGGGCCGCATCTACCGGGCGCACCGGATCATGCCCTACAGTTGGAAGCTGAACACGCCGCTGTCGAACTTCGAGGCGAACCGCAACTACAAGGATGTGCAGGATCCGGCGGTGACCTGCCGGCTGCGCCTGCGGGAGTTGCCCGTGGGGCTGCCGGCGGGCGTGCCGGCCTACCTGCTGGTGTGGACGACGACGCCGTGGACCTTGCCCGAGAACCTGGCGGTGTGCGTCGGGCCGGGCGTAGACTACGTGGCGGTCCGGGACGTGTCCTCGGGGGACGTCTACCTGCTGGCTGAGAGCCGCCTGGCGGTCTACTACCGTACGCCCGAGCAGTACGAGGTGGTGCGGCGCTGCCAGGGGCGTGATCTGGCCGGCGGACGCTACGAGCCGTTGTTTCCGTACTTTGCGGACCAGGCCAACGCCTTTGTGGTTCTCTGCGACGGCTTCGTCACCACCGACGAGGGCACCGGCATCGTGCACATGGCCCCGGCCTATGGCGAGGACGACTACCGTGTCTGCCGCGCTGCCGGCATCGAGCTGGTGGACCCTCTCGACGAGGACTGTGTCTTCACCGGGCGGGTCCCCGACTTCGCCGGGCTGCACTGCAAGGACGCAGACCCGAAGATCATCGCCTGGCTCAAGCGGGCGGGCAAGCTCGTGCACCAGAGCACCATCGTGCACAGCTATCCCTTCTGCGAGCGTACCGACACCCCGTTGATCTACCGGGCCATCGACGCGTGGTATGTGCGCATCGAGGACCTGCGGGAGCGCCTGACCCGCAGCAATGACAAGGTCCGCTGGATGCCCGCCTTCGTCGGCGAACGGCGCTTTGCCAACTGGCTTGCCGAGGCCAAGGACTGGAATATCAGCCGGAACCGGTTCTGGGGCTCGTGCATCCCGGTCTGGGTCAACGAGGCCGATGCCAACGACACCCTCTGCGTGGGGTCCATCGCCGAACTCCAGCAGCTCTCCGGACAGGTCGTCGAGGACCTGCACAAACACCACGTCGACCGCATCCTCATCCGCCGCGACGGCAAGGTCTACCGGCGTACGCCCGAGATCCTGGACTGCTGGTTCGAGAGCGGGTCCATGCCGTACGCCCAGCACCACTACCCCTTCGAGAACCGCGAGAAGGTCGAGGCCACCTTCCCCGCGGACTTCATCGCCGAGGGTTTGGACCAGACGCGGGGCTGGTTCTACACCCTGGTGGTGATCGGCACCGCCCTGTTTGACCAGGCGCCGTTCCGCAACGTGGTGGTCAACGGCCTGGTGTTGGCGGAGGACGGTCTGAAGATGTCCAAGCGACTGAGGAACTACCCCGACCCGATGACGGTGATGAACGAGTACGGGGCCGATGCCCTGCGCCTCTGTCTGCTGAGTTCGCCGGTGGTGAAGGCCGAGGACCTGCGCTTCAGCGAGAACGCGGTGCGCGAGGTGATGCGGACGACCATCCTGCCCTGGTGGAATGCCTACAGCTTCTTCGTGACCTATGCCCGGGTGGACGGTTGGCAGCCGGGGCCCGGTCCGGCCGCGCCGCCGGCGGTGCCGGCGAACGTGCTGGACCGCTGGATCCTGTCGCAGCTCGACGCCTGCGCCCGCGATCTGCGCCAGAGCATGGATGCCTATGACCTGCAGAAGGCCAGCACGCGCTTCGTCGCCTTTATCGACGACCTGACGAACTGGTACATCCGGCGCAGTCGGCGCCGGTTCTGGAAGAGCAGCAACGACACGGACAAGGCCGACGCCTACCAGACGCTGCACGCGGTGCTGCTGGGGCTGTGCCAGTTGGCGGCGCCGTTCACGCCGTTTGTGACCGAGGCCATGTACCGCAATCTGCGGACGCCGGCGATGCCGGAGTCGGTGCACCTCTGTGACTACCCGAGTGCCGACGGGGCCTGGCTGGACGAGGCCCTGAACCAGACCATGGCCCACACCATGTCGGCGGTCTCCCTGGGGCGGTTTCTGCGGACGCAGGCGGCCCTGAAGGTAAGGCAGCCACTGCAGAGTGCGGTGCTGGTCAGTGCCAGCGCTGGCGTGCGGGCGGACTTGGAGGCCATGGCGGACGTCGTGGCGGAGGAGCTCAACGTGAAGGAGGTCCTCGTGCGGGCGGACGAGGAGGAGTTGGTGCGCCTCAGCGCCAAGGCCAACT
>Ga0172371_10010795_pt1 | contig 12289 bp, 6 predicted proteins | sample Lak12m_FD_114543 | JGI IMG/M metagenome (GOLD analysis project Ga0172371, IMG submission 114543) | Freshwater microbial communities from Kabuno Bay, South-Kivu, Congo - kab_022012_12m | ecosystem: Environmental > Aquatic > Freshwater > Lake | place: Democratic Republic of the Congo: South-Kivu... | reverse complement strand
GTGGTGTCCCGGGACTGCACGATGGCCCCGCCGGCATCGCGGACGATCTGGCGACGGATGCGGCGCAGGGCGCCGGAGTTGGTGACGCCCTCGACGGGCACGTCGCTCCAGTCGTACTCGTAGCCGGATTCGGAGCCGCCCATGTCGATGGCGGTGATGAGGAAGCCCTCGTCGCGGCTGACCCCCGCCTCGGGGAATGCCTTCCCATAGGCGAAGGTGGCCGAGCGGCCGTCAGGGGCGCCGACCTGCGTCACGCGGCCCTGGGTATCGCGGGTGAGCGTGAGCGTCCCACCATCGGCGGAGGCGATCGACTGCACCCGGCCACCGCCGTCGTAGGCGAGGGTCAGGGCCTGGCCGAAGCGGTTGGCGACGGAGAGCAGCCGGCCGTCGGCGTCAAAGGCGTACTGACCTTCGTCCGGGGTGGTCATGGTCCAGCCGCCGCCGACGGTGTCGGCGAGGGTGTTGCCGGCGGAATGCGGCCCGTCGTAGGTGCCATCGCCGTTGGGGATGAACCACCAGCCGCCCTTGCCGCTGGGGCCGCTGACGATGCGGATGGCCCCGTAGGAGCTGACCCGCATGCCGTAGTTCCAGGCCCAGCCGCGACCGAAGTCACCCACGGCGGTGGGTTCGCCGGTGTAGCTGAGGCGGATCGCCAGCTCGGGGCCGTTGTGCGTGTTGATGGAGACGGGGGTATCCTTGGCTCGGACCGTGAGACTGTCGCGGTCGATGCCGAAGCCCATGCCGCCGCCACCCCCGCAGGAGCTGCAGCCGGACCCCCCTGACTCAGGAGAGGCGGCGCACTGTGTCAGGCACGAGGGGCAGTCGTCGGGGATCTCGGGGGGCCTGATACGGACCATGCAGGTTCCCACGGCGACCGTTCCGGACAAGACATCGCTCGTCATGTTCTGGCTGTTGGGTAGCTCAGGGCAGGTCACGGCAGGCCAGGATGGGGGATCAGGCATGTAGCAGTCTGCGGCCCACATGGCGTTGTAGCTGCAGAGGAGGCCGCCAGGCGGTGCAACACCGCCATGGACGCCGAGGAAATAGCCATCGACCCATGCAGTCGGAGGGGTGCCTCCCCCCGCCCCTGGTGCGGGGTTCACCGTCAGGTCTCCGGGTGCTGCAAACTGGCCCCTGATGCCGCAGGTGCTCCCATGGGCCTCGAAAGTGCACGGGGCATAGAGGGGGTCCCAGTAACCCTCGGAGTAGTTGCGGGCGACAGAGATCTTGCAGCGGAAGTACGCGCGTTCGTCATCGGCAACTGGGAACCCGCCCCGTATGTAGCCCACGCAGGCACCGGGGTAGGACTGGGCGACCGACTCGGCAATCGACGCGGCAGGAACCCCGCCATGCCAGAACGCCTGGGCAAAGTCGGTGTGGCGCGTCGAGTAGGGCATAGGTTCGGCGGGCGCGACGACCCAGGTTATGCTGCCCATCTGCGTGCTGATGTCGTTGGCTGTGATGGCGCCTCCCGGGCCTGATCCCGACACGGCGAGAGGGATCGGGACGTATACCCACGCCGGGTGAGGACCGTGCGCCAGGTCGCCCACCGTGCCACTGGTGTAGAACCGCCAGAAGAACCCGCTGGCTTCGGCGAGCGCGGCAGCGATGGCGTTGAGCCAAGCCTGCCGCTCGGCCGCGGGAGCATCGCTGCCCTCGATCCTGGCCGTGTTGCCGGTGGCGGCGTAGCGGATGACACGGACATCGTGGGCAAGTCCTGCCAGGCCATCGGCCCGCAGAGGGCCGCTCAGGCCCAGCACCAGGCCCGCCAGTAACAGTCCCCCGAACCCTCCGAGTGCCGCCCTTCCCGGAGCCCTGCGGGTCGCCATGGCCTCTCTCCTCATGCCTGTGACCAGGCCTTGCCGACGGGATTCCCTGCCGATCGGTCTCATTGCCCCGCCTCCGCACCTGCCACGGCTGCGAGCGTCTCCTCGCAGCGGGCCTTGAACTGCGGATCACGCCGCAGGCGGAGGGTGACCTCCTCGCGGGCGCGGGCGTACTGGATCACGGACATCTCTCCCAGCGCCTTCCGGCGGCCATCGCGCTGCGCCTTGGCGGGGTGGCAGAGCCGTTCGGCGAGCCAGACGGCCAGTTGCGTACGCTCGTCGGCGAAGCCGCCCGAGCATATGGCCGTCGCCGAACAGCCCAGGTGTTGTGCAAGGCGGCTGGCCAGCACCGGGAAGGGCATCGGCGAGCGGGCCTCCGGGGGCGGCGCAGGCGGGGTCGGTGTGGCCGCTGGGACGGCAATGACCGGCACGCGGAGCCGTGGCTGGCCGTCGCCGGCGAGGCGAATGACCAGATCCCCCTTCCTCCCCGGCCTGGCGCCGGGCCGGATGGTCACTTCGACGGTCTGCGAGCGGGCGTCGTCAGTTGCGGGCAGGATCTGAGGCTGGACGTCCGCCGAAGGCGTCTCGATCGCTGCCACCGGCGGGCATGGCCCGGCGGTGGCGACCAGCGCCAACCGCGCCCGCGGCGGGGGAAAAGGCTGCACCGTGAAAGCGTTGCCGTCTGCGGGCGGGATGGCGACCAGCACCGCCGAAGGGGTAGGCGTGACCGGTCCTCTCACCACCAGGCTCAGCGGGACCCTAAGCGGCTCCCCGGCAGGGGGATCAATCCGCAGAGCGATGAGGCCCTGCAGGCTGCCCACAGCCAGGTCTTCCGGGACAGTGACGAGGCGGAGCCGATGCCGGGACGCTGGCTGGTTCAGTGTCGTCTGGATGGCGATCCCCACCGGGCCGTGGATGGCGGCGATGGCGAATGGGGTGTTTCCAGCCAGCGCCAGTTCGTAGTCCCAGCTCTGCCTCTGGCCGGCCTCGACGTCGCCAAGCGCGAACGTGGGATGCGGTGCGAGGACGAAGGCCCCCCGCACGGCGGCATTCACCGTCAGCACCACGTCGGCCTTCGCCGGATCGTTCGTGCGAAACCTCACCAGCTTGCGTACCGGACCCGAGGGCGGGAGCTTGGTCAGCGCCACCTTCACCATGGCCACGGTGCCGGGGGGCACCGGTCCGGCGGGGATGTCCACGCTCACACACCCGGCGCAGCCGGTCTGCACCCCGGAGAGCACCAGGGGCGCGTCGCCGGCATTGCGGACCGCGAACTCCGCCACCGGCTTCGCCTCGGGGGCTACGGACCCCAGGTCGAGGGTGGTCGGATCGCAGACGAACACAGGTCCCGCGCGCAGCGCTGTGGCGATACCCAGGAGACAGCCCGCGGCAGCGAGGCGCCGGCCGATCTGGTGTGACAGCTCCCGCACGGAAGCGAACCGGAAGCGCGGCAGCATCATGGCAACACCTTTCCGTTTGCGGGGGAGGTGATCGCGAGCAGACTCGCGGGCTGAGCAGGCGCCAGCCCCCAGGCGACCGCGGCGCCGTCGCCAAGTCCGTCGTCGTTGGTGTCGGCTTCGGTGGGATCGGACTGCATCTGGAACTCCGCGAGATTGGTCAGGCCGTCGCCGTCGGCGTCGGCACCGGGGGCCGCCGCGGCGCTGCCGAAGTGCAGGACCTCCCACTGGTCGTCCATGCCGTCCCCGTCGTCATCGGCCTCTCGAATGGTCAGCGTGAGCTGGCTCGGGGAACCGGGGCAGGCGCCGGATACCGCCTCGATGGCGAGCAGGATGGTCTCGGCAGGGTCCCAGACCGCGTCGGGGATGACCATCAGCGGGATGGCCACGCTGGTCTGTCCAGGGGAAAACACGACCTCGGTGCCACAGGTGGTGGTGTAGTCCGTGCCCCGCGTGGCGGTCCCCGCGAAGGCGAGGCCAACGAGCACGGGCGTGGTGGCTGCCTGGGAGATCTGCAGGTGGCAGGTGACCGTTCCCGCACCCTCGCCGAACTCGGTCTGGGCTGGCGGCACCAGCGCGACGGTGAGGCTGGCAGCGGCGGGATCGGTGCCGCACTGCCACTCCAGCAGGTCGCTGGCCCCGTCGGCGTCGTAGTCGCCCGTGCCATCCCGCGAGAGCCCGCCGAAGGCGGCCGTCTCCCAGGCGTCGTCCATGCCGTCGGCGTCGGTGTCGACGACCGTCTGCGCGAAGAGAGTCAGGGCATTCCAGGCGCCGGTGACCAGCGGCTGGTCAAGGCTGGCAGCAGGGGCGCCAGCGTCCCCGCCAAGCCCCAGCTCCGGCAGCCCGGCCGCGTCGGTGCGCAGCGCGAGGCATACCCCGCCGTACCAGAGCGAGAGCAGCGTGCTGCTGGCCGGGAGCGTCGCCGGCAGGTACAGGGCCAGGCTGGTACGGGTGTCCCCGGCGGCGGCCGAGGCAGGCAGGAAGACGCCCTGGTCCGCGGTGCTGCCGGCCAGGGTCAGGGCTTTGGTTCCCGCCGCGGCGACGGCCTCAGTGACGACCACCACCCCGAGGTCGCCCCAGGTGGCGTCGAAGGTCCAGCCTGGCGGCGGCTGGCCGGTGGTGCCGGTCTCGAAGCCAGCGGCGGCGATGGCGGTGCCGTCCCGCTCGGCGATGGTCAACGCATCGAGGGCGAAGCCGCCCTGGCCCGCGGCCACATGGACCGAGAAGTCCGAGTGCCAGCCACCCCCCGTCGCCAGCGACGCCACTTCGGTCCACGCACCGTCGGTACGGGCGGGCCAGTTGGCGCTCCAGGCGCTGCCCGTCTTGACCGCAGCCCAGTAGGTGGTCGGGTTGCGGGCAAAGGCGGCGACGAGCGTGCGGGGCTGGTCCATGGCGAGGCTGACCGGGTTGTCGGTCTGACTGGCCGGGGGAACATCGCCGCTCCAGGCCACGAAATGCCAGCCCATGGCAGCGGTGGCGGTCGCGCTGGCTGTACTGCCCGCGTCCAGCCACTGGTCGGCGGGTACCGCACTGCCGTGCTCAGCGGCAGTGGCGGCAAGCCGGTACTGCGTGGTCCAGGCGATCCCGACGGTGCGGTCCTGGTCCATCAGCGCCTGCCCCGAGGCCTGGCCGGCTACGAAGCGCTCTCCGACGGCGCCGTAGGCTGGCGAGGCCACCGACCACTCGGCCGTCGTGCCGTAGTCATACTCGCCCGCGCCCTGGGGACTGCCGTGGGCGCTGACCAGCGTCAGCGTATGCCGGTCGATGGCTTGCTGGGCGGCCAGAACGGTGTCCGCGGCCAGCGTGGCCTGGGTGGTCTGGGCCAGTGGGTTGGCCAAGGCGCCGGTGTCGCCGGTCCACTCTGTGAAGTGGTGGTGGGCGGCGGGCGTGGCCGAGACCTCGACGACGGAGCCCGCCTCGTGGATGGTGGCGCCTGCGGGGGTGCCGCCGGTCACAGTCAGCGTGACGTCGTCCTCGCTCTCCTGGCAGAGCACAGTGGCGTCGGCCATGCCGGTGGCTGAGACGACCGCAGTGCGCGTCCCCTCGACCACATCGGCATCGTCCTCGGCGGCGGCGACCGTGACCGCCTGGGGCACGGACCAGTCCACAGCCGTGAAGGTGAGGGTCGCGCCGGACTGGATCGTCAGGTCCGCGTCACCCTCCGCCGCCATGGCGACGGCGGCCGTCACGGCTCCAGGCGGGCACACACTCAGTGCGACGGTGAACTGCGCCGTGGCGCCCTCCGGAACCGCAAGACTGCTGGCAGAGAGGACCAGGGCGGGCTGGTTCGCGGAGCACTGGGCCGCGAGGGTCAGGTTCCCGGTCACGGTCAGGGCAAGCGGGTTGTCGGTCTCGTGGCCGGCGGGCACGTCGCCCGTCCAGCTGGCGAAGTGGTACCCGGCGTCGGGGGTGACCCCGAGTTGTATCTGGGTGCCGTAGTCGTAGGTGCCGGCGCCGGTGACGGTCCCATGGTCGCAGGTGGCTGCGACGGTGTGCTGGATGAGGCCGAACTGGGCCGTCACCGAGGCGTCCGCGGTCAGGGCCAATTGCAGCGGGTTCTGGGTCTGCTGGCCGGCCGGGACGTCGCCGGTCCACGAGACGAACTGGTAGTGCTCGGGAGGCGCCGGGGTGACCGTGACGGTGCTGCCGGCCTCGTGGACGGTGGCGCCGGCCGGCGTGCCGCCGGTCACGGTGAGGGTGACATCGTCATCGGCCTCCGTCGCCGTGACCTGGGCGGCGGTCATGCCGGTAGCCTGAACGGTGAAGAGAGCTTGTCCATTCTGGGTATCCGTGTTGTCTTCGGCGGCAGCCAGGGTCACGCTCTGGCCGGTGCTCCAGTTGGTCGCGTCCAGGCTGAAGGAGGCCCCGGCCGAGACGCTGAGGTCGGTGTCACCGGAGGCCTGGGTAACGGTCACTGCCAGGGCGGCTGCCGGCGCCTCGCTCAGGGTCACGGTGAAGGAGTTGGAGCCACCCTCAGGGACGGTCACGGTCGAGGGCGTAAGCACGAACTCCGGCCCGGCGGACTCCGAACGGCTGGCGAAGGCCGTGTTGCCGTCGAACCCCAGGTTGACCCGGGCGCCGTTGGGCGCGCTCTCGGCGGCGTAGCTGTCGGCGGGATCGCCCGCGTCGATGCCGGGGCTGGTCTGGGCATCGTTGGTCCAGGCGCTGCCGGTCCAGCGTCCGAAGGCGCTCTTCAGGTGGTAGTCCCCGCTGCCCGAGTCCGCGAACAGCGGGTCGCTGCTGAGGATGCCCGAACCCCAGGAGACGTTGCCTGAGATGCCGCTGGTGCCGCCCTGAACGCAGGAGTACGAGACCGTGGCAGAGCCGTTCACCGTGCCCTGCGCCGCTGTGCCGTTGTAGGTGTTGCCCCAGAGGATGCAGTTGCGCACCGTCGCCGTGCCAGAGGCGACCCCGAGGCCACCGGCGAGGGCCCCACCCGTTCCGGCGGAGTTGCCCGCAATGGTGCAGTTCACGATGGTGGGACTGCCGCTCTGCGTGTAGATGCCGCCGGCGCCGCTCATCCCGGTGAAGTTGCTGTAGACCAGGCAGTTGCGGATGGTGGCGGAACTCCCCGAGAGGTAGACTCCCCCTCCCGCGTAGTAGGAGTTGTTCCTGACCCGGCAGTAGGTGACGGTGGGGCTGGCACCGCTACAGGAGATGCCGCGGCCGGAACTGCTGGTGACCGTGAACCCGGTCAGCACGGAGGCGGCCGTCTCGCCATTGCCGAAGGTGACCGCGGTTCCACCGGAGGGCGCGGAGAGGGTCGTGCTGGCCACTACCGCGGGGTCCGCGGGGTCGAGGCTGCTCAAGGTGATGTCGAGGCCGCGGAAGCTGACGCTCTCCGCGTAGGTTCCCGGGAGCACGAGGACCAGCTCGCCGGAGTTACCGGTGTCGTTGTAGGCGGCGTCGATGGCCGCCTGGACGGTCAGCTTCGGTCCATGGGTCCCGTCCCAGGTCTGGGCCAGGCCGTCGTGGGCGTTGTTCCCTGCCGTCCCGTCGACGTAGTACGTGACGAAAGGCAGGATGAAGGTCGCCAGGAGCGCGGTGTCGGTGTTGACCGTCACCGTGGTCTGGGCCGCCGCCGGGTTGGCGACGGTGGCGGTATCTCCGGTCCACGCATCGAACTCCACGTCCGTTCCCGGTGTCGCGCTGATGGCGACCACCTCGCCAGGGGAGCGGACGGTGGCTCCCGCAGGGGCAGCCGTGCCGCCAGCGTCCGCGGCGACGGTCAGGGTCACCTCGTCATCCACCTCACTGAGGGCCACCGTCTTGTCGGACAGGCCGGTGGCCGCGATGCGCAGCGTGGCCATACCGTCCGCAGCATCGGCGTCCTCGGCGTCTGCCAGGACGATGGTCTGCGGGGTTGCCCAGTTCGTCGTGCAGAAGACCAGCGTGGTAGACGAGGTGATCGAGAGATCCGCGTCGGCGCCCGTGTCCAGCGACAGGGAGGCGCTTACATCGGCGGCGGGGGCCTGCGACAGGCAGAGGGTAAGCTGGGCCGTGTCGCCTTCGGGGACGGCCAGGGCATCGGTCGAGGTGACGAACTGTGGCCCGGGCGCGCTACTGCGACTGGCCTCGGGGGTGTTGGCGAAGGTGCCCAGGTTCACCCGGCCGCCATTGCCGGCCGGCTCCAGGCTGTAGTCGTCGCTGGGGTCGCCGGCGTCGATGCCGGGGCTGGTCTGGCCGTCGTTGGTCCAGGCGCTGCCGTTCCAGCGGCCGAAGGCGCTCTTCAGGTGGTAGTCCCCGCTGCCCGAGTCCGCGAACAGCGGATCGCTGCTGAGGATGCCCGAGCCCCAGGTCACGCTGCCGGAGATGCCGCCGGTGCCGTTTTGGACGCAGGAGTAGGACACCGTGGCTGAGCCGTTCACGCAGCCCTGGTTCGTCGTGCCGTTGTAGGTGTTGCCCCAGAGGATGCAGTTGCGCAGCGTCGCCGTGCCGGAGGCCACCCCGAGGCCACCGGCCAGAGCCCCGCCCGTACCGCAGGAGTTGCTCGCGATGGTGCTGTTCAGGACCGTCGGGCCGCCGCTCTGGGTGTAGATGCCGCCGGCGCCGCTCATCCCGGTGAAGTTACCGTAGACCAGGCAGTTCAGGATGGTCGCGGAACTGCCTGACAGGTAGATGCCGCCGCCCGCGTAGGAGCTGTTGCCCGTGATGCGGCAGTTGCGGAGGGTCGGGCTGGCACCGGTGCAGGAGATGCCGCGGCCGGAGCCCGTCGAGATGGTGAACCCGGCCAGCACTGCGGCCGAGGTCTCGCCGTTGCCGAACGTGACTCCTGTGGGGGGCGTACCCCCACAGGTGATCGTGGTGGCACAGACCACGCTCCAGTTGGTCGGATCGGTGCTGCGCAGAGTCAGGTTGCGGCCGCCGAAGCTGACCTGCCCCGCGTAGCTCCCCTGGGCCACCGTGACCGTATCGCCCGAAGCGGCCGTGTTGATGGCCGCCTGGATCGTGGCCTTGGGGCCGTGGGTACCGTCCCAGGCCGGCGCCAGGCCATCGTAGGAGTCGCTCCCGCCGGCCGCGCCGACGTACCTCTGGGTCCCCCAGGCCGGCCCTGCCAGCCCCAGCAACAGGACCAGCACCTCCGCCTGACGCAGCCCTCTGGAAGGCCATCGCCCCAGGAACCTGCAAAGCCCGCCGGAGCACCCGTCCTGCCACGCCATGCGCGCCATGGTCGTTCTCCCCGTTCCGCGCCACCCGGGGCGGGACCGAACCCGTCCGCCTCGCCACCGGGTCTCTTCTCTATATGGGCTGCCAGGTGCCCGGCACTTACGCGGCGCCGTTGCCAGAAACCTGGCGGAACCGGCGAGCGGCACGCCTGTGGACGCTCCGCCGGACACGGCGCCACCTACCCGTCGCCAACACTGGAACCGCCTCCCGACGCCCGACGCACCCGGCTTCCCGCGGGACACGTGACCCGCCAACCGAGCCAAGCCCAGGAACTCACCCGGAACAGCTCCCCGACACCCGAGCCGCACGCTTCTCCCTGAAGCGCGGCACCCCTGCAGACGACCTCTACTATGCACCGGTACTGGCCGGAAACCAAGCCCTCACGATGGGCGAGACCGAAGGGCGGCCTCGCGGGGCACGGCGCCGGTCGGCGCGATCCGCCGGCACAGCGGAGCGGGCATCGGAGGCCTCCGGCCGCCACTGCGGTGGTGCAGAGGTCTGGTCCGTCCGGCAGCGGGACAGGGCCTCTTCCGACAGGTCATCGCCACGGACGGAGCACGGTGGCTTGTGCGGCCCCATCAGGGGGCCTGGCTCAAGCCCCGGGCTCTGCCCGTGGTCGATGACCCCGCAGGCCGCCGCCGGCCGACCAGAGCCGCGTCCCGGGCCATATGGCACTTGCCAGCGAGGCAACCACGGTGCCCGGTACCACACGCCTGCCACGATCCGCCGTCGCCCAGAGGGTATGGCTCGGCATGGCCAAGTGACGAGCCAACGCCGCGCCCATGCCAGCCCAGGGGTGACGGGCTTCTCATGGGAGGAATGCCTGGGGCCCCGGTGGTCGGAACGGGGAGTCAGGCCTGCCATCTGGGCCGCCGCGCCAGTGGATGGGGAGCCATCACTATTACGCCCCGCCACCGCGGGGCTTTCCAGTCAGCGGACCGCCAGACGCCTCCCCTCGCGTCGCAAATCCCGCACGTAAAAAGGGATTTGCGGCACAAGCCCCCGACCGACCGAGAGCCGGCGACTCTCTCTCTGCCACCACCAGACTGCCGCCGCGTTCCCAGGAGACGCCCCGGAAGCGCCTGACCTCTCTCTTCCTCTCCGTCCCGAAGGCCGTTCGAGTTAACAGACGCCGTAACGAAAAGAGGATTGGTGTGGGGGTGTCCGGCGTGCCTGGGACCCCCTTCCGGCCTCTCCAGTTAACAGACGGCGACGGTGGATGGCCCCCCGCCCGACCATCCGTCGCAGCGGAAGCTCCTGCCACCCGTAACCGCCCCCGACCTGCGCGCTCTCGGGGCCGGCCCGCTGCCACTACTGGCGCGGCCCGGTGTCCGGCCACCGAGCGCGTCCGCCGGCCGGCGACCAGGCGTCCGCCGGCCGTCCTGTACCCTCCATCCGCGGTCAGAACCTCGCCAAAGAGCCCCGGATGACCATTCCGGCCATACGACCGGAAGCGCGTCAGGAAACGGAGGCGCGACACCGGGCACGCCTCAGACGCGGGGATCCGTCCCCGCCGTCCCTTCGGACCCTGACAGGCGGTCCAGCCAGTCGTCGCCCCCGATCTCCTCAACGGTGTGCAGATCCAGATGCTCAGCGCTGTTGAGATGGGTGACGTAGTGAGTCGCTCCACGTCTCGACCGGGGGTGGACGTTCCTCCTGATGAGTGATGCCGCACGAACGAGCTCACTCCGTACCTTCTGGATCTGCTCCGGAGTATGTGGCGAGCCGCCAGAATCCAGCGAAACAAGGCCCGTCAGCGCGCCACGAGCTCGATCGAGTCGCGACCTCGGCACAAATGCCACGTTTCCGAAAACAGAGAGGAGCCACCCCAGGGCCAGACAACAGATGTCCATTGCACGATGGGCAGAACCGGCGTACTCGGTCTCGCCAGACGGCGACGCGATACGGCTCACGGCCGCCAAGACGTCGGCGGGTGCGTAGCGGCAGTTCCGCGCGCAGTAGCCCTGAAACTCCCGTATGTCGCTAGCCTGAGGCGGTCCAGAGACAACTCCGCCTGCCAGAGGTAGGCCGCCAACCCGGCGACTGATCCCTTCGTCAGCCAAGGCATGTCGCTCACCCTCCCCAGAACCTCCACCACGGCCGAGGCCCAACGAACACCGGGTTTCGGCCCCCCCGACTGCAGTGGTGTCTCTGCGGGGACCAACCTCGCTGGCGTGTGGCGCCAACCCGTCTATGAGAGTCCTCGGGTGTGGGAAGTGGGTGACACTCGGCCTTGGATGAGGCTGATGACCTGATGGGCCAGCAGCCAGGTTCCGACCGCCAGGCGCCAGACACGGCGCACACAACGGTCGACACGGCAGGGACGAAGCTCCGCAGGGGTTGCAGGCTGGGCCGACTCAGCGGCCCTTCTGCTGCTCGCGCAACTGACGGATGAGGCGGTTCCAGTAGCGAACCGCTCTGATATGGCTGTCCCGATCCAAGACGACCTTGTTGCTGGGATCCGTGGGGTCCCCCCCGAGGATCGCGGGCTTGACGTCGAAGATCTCCTTGCCCGCGTACCGGGAAGGGCTTCCCGTCCTGTCTACTGCCATTGTCGCCTACTCCGTTCCGTAGAGCCGCTGGAGGAACGCGATGAAGCCGTCCCCCATAGGCCGTGCCAGCTTGGCGTCCATCCCCACGAAAGGCACTCGGACAACAAGCCAGGGGTATGTGCGGGTGTCGAACGCAAAGGCTTCACCGCCTCCGTCGGACCCGAAGAGAAAGAGGCCCGGCGCATACTCCGCGGTCTCGTACTCGACGTTGAGCCGCTGTAGCTCCTGGAGTTGCCAGAAGATAGCGTAGGAGTTCGGCCCCACAAAGCCCTCGCCGCCGTTGCTTGCCTCCAGAAACTCCGCGTACTCACCGGGGAGCTTCAGGCCAGTAGCTGTCTCGAACCTCGAAATGTCGGCCGCACTCACTCCGGGGTTCATGTTGAAGCGGCCAAGTAGCACCTTCATTGCTGCATGCATGGTCGGTCCCTCTCGGTCACCTCGGAAATGGTGCCAGAACGGCCACCGGGGATGGCCCCGCCCCTGAGCCCAGAGCAAGGCCTGGAGTCCAGGTCCACAAGCCACGTCCTTCCAGGCACTTTCACATGTCAGACGCAGTTCCTCGGTCTCGCTCTGCCGGATCCCCCCTACAGCCTCAGGGGTGAGGCCAACGAGACCGCCCGTTCCAGCCCACTCTCTAGCCGCCCGCCGCGCGGTCTCGTGTCAGGTCACGCATGAGCCTGTTCCACCAGTTCGTGATCTGTGTGTGCCGGGGGCGCGCTAGCGGAATCTTGTTGGCAGGGTCTGTCGGACTGCCGCCGAACTTGACGGGTCTGATCTCGTGCATATG
>Ga0172371_10010793_pt1 | contig 12290 bp, 10 predicted proteins | sample Lak12m_FD_114543 | JGI IMG/M metagenome (GOLD analysis project Ga0172371, IMG submission 114543) | Freshwater microbial communities from Kabuno Bay, South-Kivu, Congo - kab_022012_12m | ecosystem: Environmental > Aquatic > Freshwater > Lake | place: Democratic Republic of the Congo: South-Kivu... | reverse complement strand
GGCCTTGGCGATGATCTGGTCGATATTGGCGAAGCGGACGGGCTGGGGGGTGTCGGCCGTCTGGATCGACGAACGGGAGAGGTACAGCGAAGTCGTGGTGGGATAGAGCGAGCTCAACGTGTTCACGGCGTCGCTCGTGGAAGAAGAACTGCTGCCGGCACTGCCGCTTTGGTTGGTGTTGGTCAAGGTGGTGCCGCTGACGCGGTACTTGATGGTCGACCATGGGGCCAGCACGACGTCGTCCTGGTCCTGCCCCATCATGTTCGCTCCCTTGCGGCTCAAGACGCCGATGACGCGGAACGAGACGTTGTTGACGCGAATTTCCTTGCCGATCGGAGAGGCATCTTGAAACAGCTCTCGCTTCAGGGTATTGCCGATCACGCACACTTTGTTGCAGTTGCGGACGTCGCGTTCGGTGAACATCTCGCCTTGGGCCACCTGCCAATCGCGGACCACCAGGAACGCGTCCGTCGTGCCGGTGATTTGCTGGGGGACCCAGTTGCGGTTTCCATAGACGATCTGCGATCGGGCGCGGACGGTCGGGGCGACGCCGGCGACGGCAGGGCACTGGCGCGCGATCTCCGTGGCGTCCTGCGGGGTGAGGGTCATGACGCTGCCGGTGCCGAGGGTCACGCCCCCGGTGGCGGCCGACCCGGAGAAAACCATCAGCGTATTCGCCCCCATGCTGGCGATGCCCTTCTGCAGGGTCGCCTTCGATCCTTGGCCGATTTCCGTCATGGCGATGACCGCGGCCACGGCAATGATCACGCCCAGTGCCGACAGCCCGGACCGCATCTTGTTCCGCCGCAGCGCCCCCAACGCCGTGCGCCAGGTGGCCGGCAGCAACGGCGGCGCGCTGGGCCGGTGCGTCCTTGTCGGCAGGTCGGCGTACAACGGGGAAGGAACCTTGGAATCGCCGGCAATTGTCCCCTCTCCCTCCGGGAGAGGGCTAGGGTGAGGGCTACTGTCGGGAACTGCTACGGCGCCTTGGGACGCACTCGGCAAAGCCCTCACCCCCTGCCCCTCTCCCAAAGGGAGAGGGGAGACAGTCGCCCGCGACGGATTCATCTCGTCCCCCTCGATCACTCCATCGACAATGTGAATGGTTCGATGGGCGAAAGCGGCGACTTGGGGATCGTGCGTCACCAGCAGGACGGTGATCCCGTCGGCGTTGAGCTGCTGGAACATCCGGAGGATTTCGACGCTCGTGTGGGAATCGAGGTTGCCGGTCGGCTCGTCGGCCAGGAGCAGCATCGGGCGATTCACGAGCGCGCGGGCGATCGCCACCCGCTGCTGCTGCCCGCCGGACATTTGCGACGGCTCGTGATCGGCTCGGTCGGCCAGCCCGACGCGGCTCAAGAGGGCCTGGGCCAGGCGGCGGAACTCCCCGGTGGAAGCTCGATGCGGGGAATAGTCCAACGGCATAACGACGTTCTGGAGCGCCGTCGTGCGTGCGAGGAGATTGAAGCTCTGGAAGACAAAACCGAGTTTCTCCGACCGCACCAGCGCCCGCTGATTCGGCGAGAGGCCGCTCATCTCCTCGCCGCCGAGCCAGTATTTTCCCGAGGTCGGATGGTCCAGGCACCCCAGGATGTTCATCAGCGTGGTCTTGCCGGAGCCCGAGGCGCCCATCAGCGCCACCATCTCGCCGCGGCGAATGGAGAGCGAGACGCCCCGGAGCACCGGGACGTCCACTTCACCCACGTAGTAGGTCTTGTAGATGTCTTCGAGCCGGATCAGTTCCATGGGGCGACTCCAGAGAAGATAAGGATGAATGATGAAGGATGAACGATGAATAAAGACTAGCGCGTCGGGGCCTCGGGTTATGGTCGGCGCGTGGAGCATTCGGCATTAGACTTGCAGGACGACGTGGGTTCGCATTCGTCCTTCATCCTTCATTATTCATCCTTCATCCCCCATCGTTTCGTTGAGCCGCTTGCGGCTCAACGATGCCCCGATGTTACATCGGCGGCGGGGGCCTGCTGCCCTTGGGAGGCTTCGGCAGGAACGGGTTCTTCGTCTTGTCTCCCTCGGCGGAGTCCCCGCTCTGCTTGTCCTCGCCGCTCTCCTCTCCGACGACCACCTGGATTCCTTCCTTCACGTCGCCGCCGCTGACCTCCGTCATGGTTCCGTCGCTGGGGCCGACCACCACGTCCACCGGCCGGACAAAGCCCCCGCCGGTCACCGTCCACAGGCGGCCCGGCTCCTGATTGTCCGCAGCGCCGGCGGTCCGGGCGTTCTCGGGGAGTTGTGCCGAGGGCGATGCCGCCGCCTTGCCGTCCGTGCCGGAAGGCGACGGCGAGGCGGCCGCGTCCGTCTCCGCGGCGATCTGCGATTCCTGCGGCTTCCATCGCAACGCGGCGTTGGGCACCAACAAGACCTTGGAGCGGCGCTCGACCTCGAATCGAACGCTCGCCGTCAGGTAAGGCAGCAGCTTCCCGCTTGTATTGTCGGTCGTCACGACGACCGTGTAGGTGACGACGTTCTGGGTCATGGTGGCGTTCATTCGGATCTGGGTCACTTTGCCGAGGAACGTCTGGCCCGGATAGGCGTCGACGGTGAATCGCACGGGCATGTCGACCTGGATGCGGCCGATGTCGGCCTCATTGACCGACGACCAGACCTGCATGCGCCGCAGGTCCTTGGCGATCAGGAAGAGGCTGGGGGCGTTGAGGCTGGCGACCACGGTCTGGCCGACATTCACCCGCCGGTCGATGATAACCCCTCGAACGGGCGACTTGATGATCGTATAGCCGAGGTTGGTCTTCGCCATGCGGAGCGACGCCTCATTCTGACGGATCGTCGCCTTTCCCACCGCCACATTGGCCTTGGCCGACTTGGCGTTGGCGATGGCGGTGTCGTAGTCCGTGTCGGCGATCGCCTTGTTGGCGCGAAGACTCTCGGCACGCTTCTGCTCCTGCGCCGCTTGCTCCCACTTCGCCTCGAGCTGCAACAGGTCGGCCTGGGATTTGAGAAGGGCCGCCTCCGCCTGATCGAGCGCTGCTTCGTACGTGGTAGGGTCGATCTTGGCAAGCACCGTGCCTTTCTCAACCACGGAGCCGTAGTCGATCAGCTTGTTCGGACTCCGCGGATCGGGGCCGAATTCCAGGATCAGGCCGGCCACCTGGGCGCCCACGTCGACGACTTCTTCCGGCTCGACCGTTCCCGTGGCGCTGATCGTCGAGAGCAGATCGCCCCGCTGGATCGCCACCGTGCGGAAGCTCATCGCGGAATCAGCAGCCACGTGGGTCGTATAGTACGCCGCGCCGGCGGCCGCAGCGCCAATCAGAACGAGAAAAAAGAATATCTTCCTCATGGAATCGCCTTTGATGCGGAGGAAAACAGCCAACCCGGAGCCACGGTCCCCCTGTATCTAGAACGGGAAGGAGCCCCGCACTTCTACACGCTCGATGACATACCAATAAGGTAGTTGGGACACCTCGAAGGATGTAAATCGGCGGGGAAAGCAAGTAAGGCCCCCAATGTGGGTCCCGCTCCAGTGGGCTAATGCCCGGACCGGGGTGAAATGACAGGTGCCACGGGCTGCCTGTCAGTCCGTGCTGCGGCCGATTCACGCACCGGCCGGCAAGCGGGACCTACTGAGGGGGGTTCTGACATTCTGGCGGGTCGTTGATAATTATAGATAGGTAAACCTGGGGGGGGCAGGTTCCCGATGCGAACCGCGTCACAGCCAGGGCGTTTTGAGTTTTGGCGAATCGAGCAAGAACTCCAGCCCGCCCCTCAACTTGCCCTCCTTGGTGAACCAGGCGTGAAAACCTTGGTGGTCCAGGCCGTTGCCGTCGTAGCGATCGCGCCGCGTGGAGATGGCCTTGCCATCGCGGAGGCTCCAGCCCATCCAGCCGAATCCGGCGTCGGCCAGGTCCTCGACGTAGAACCGCGCCAAGGCCCCTCGCCGCTGGTCATCGAGGCAACCGGGGATGCACTCGTTGACGAGCATCGGCTTGCCGACGATAGCTTGGGCAGAGACAATAGAGGGCTTGTTTCACAGAACCACGAGGCAGCGAAGGTATCAGGAACTTGTTTCGCAACAGGGACTTCGCTACTTGCCCGAGACTGCTGGGCGAAAAGGTTCCTGACACCTTCGCTGCGACCAAGCCAACCGCCATCAACGCCGCCCACTCATGCCCGAAGACGCCTCCCACGGAAGCTCCAACAAATTCCTTTTGGGCCTCATCGCTGCCGTAGCGGTGTGCTATGCGGCCGCATTCGTTGCCGGCCTGCCTCAGCGCGGGGCGGTGTTGGTGGCCGCCCAGGTCCACGAGGGTTCCGCGTCGCGGGTCCAGACGTCGACAACGGGGCATCCACCCTATTGGATGGTCACCCCCTTCGCGACCCTACTGCTGATGATCGCCGTTTTCCCGCTCGTGCCGCGAGTCGCGGGGTGGTGGGACGGCGACCTGCACAAGCTCTACGTGTCGATCCTCCTCGGCGGGGGCTCGGTCCTCTGCTACGTGTTGCTCTTCGAGCATCCGGTGCTCGCCCACGGGCCGGTCGAGCGCGCGGTCGAGCCCGACGGCCTGATCGCCTCGCCGGAGCCCGATTGGCCGCAGTGGCGCGGGCCGCGGCGCGACGGCATCTCCGCTGAGACCGGGCTCCTGCCAACCTGGCCGGCGGGCGGGCCGAGGCGCTTGTGGAAGAAAGACGGGCTGGGCTCGGGCTGGTCGTCGCCGATCCTCGTGCGAGACCGGCTCTACATCACGGGCGACGTGGACGACGATCTGGTGATTTTCGCCTTCGACCTCGACGGAAATCTGAAATGGCGGGTCACCAACGGCAAGGCATGGACCGGCTCTTTTCCCGGCGCCAGGGCCTCGTGCGTCTACTCCGAAGGCCAAGTCTACCACATGAACGCCCACGGACGCGTCGTCTGCCTCGACGCGGCCAGCGGCCGCCAGGTGTGGGCCGTCGACGTGCTGGAGCGGTTCCAGGGACGCAACATCACGTGGGGGCTGAGCGAGTGTCTGCTGGTCGACGGCCCACGACTGATCGTCACCCCCGGCGGCGAGAAGGCCCTTATGGCTGCCTTGGACAAGAAGACCGGCCGCACCGTTTGGACCACGGAGCCGCTGGCCGAGGACCGGGCCACGCATTCGGCGCCCATCCTCTTCCGCTACGCGGGGCGCCGGCTGATCGCCAATTGCTCCTCGGGCCACGGTTTCGGCGTCGATGCCGACACCGGGAAGGTCCTTTGGACCGTGCCCCTGCGGAACCAGTACGGCGTGAACGTGACCCCGCCCGTCTTCGGATCCGGGGGCATTTTCTACGTGACCGCCTATACGCCGGCCGTTCTCTATCGGCTGCGTCCCGAGGGGCAGGAGATGAAGGCTGAGCAGGGTTGGACGAACGGCCTCGATACGGTGACGGGCGGCGCCGTGCTGGTCGACGGGCTTCTCTATGCCGGCGGCTATCGCAAACCCAAGTGGTGGTTCTCGTTCGACTGGAAGACGGGCCAGGTCGTCGGGGAACGGAAGGATTTGACCACTGGGGCGGCCATCTACGCCGACGGGCGGCTCTATTGCCTCGCGGAAGATGGGCGCGTCGCCCTGTTGAAGCCCACCGCCGCAGGATTCGACATGCCCGGCCACTTCCGCCTCGTGCCGAAGACGAGGCAAGACGCCTGGGCGCATCCGGTCCTGCTCCACGGCAGACTTTACCTCCGCTACCACGGCACGCTCTGGTGCTACGATGTCCGGGCCGAATAGCCCACGAGGCGGTTCGGAAGGCAAACCGCACGCCCCGCAAGGAGGGTTCGGTAAAGTCGAATCGGCCGAAGATGCCGCCGGGGTTCTCCGTTACGCAGTCGGTGGGAATCGTTTTCCCTCCCGGCAAAAGGTAGAATTGTGCCGGGGAAGGCGCAACGACAGTACGCCCGCTCTGCCAAATGACGATGCACGATTCCGGGGCTTCGCGCGACAGACGGCGCGAACGCCGTCTGCGGCATTCCGATGAAACGGTGATGCCCCAGAACGCCACAGAGAGCGGTCCCTCAGGCGATCCTCCCGGAGTCGCGCCGGATCACGACGGCGAGTCCACCTGGACTGAGCGTCTTCACGAAAGGCAACGGCTATGAGAAAGCCCTGGATTCTCCCGGTTTGCGTGACGACGACGATCCTTTTGTTGCTCGTCGTACCCGGCGTGTTGGCAGTGGCCGGCCACGGCGGAGGTGGCGGCGGTGGCCACGGCGGCGGTGGCCACGGCGGCGGAGGTGGCGGTGGTGGCCACGGCGGCGGAGGTGGCGGTGGGTTTAGTGGCGGCAGAGGGTTTAGTGGCGGCGGATATAGCGGCGGCGGACACGCCGGCGGCTACTCGGGTTCCTCCGCCGGGGGATTCTCGGGAGGCCGCGGCTCTGCGGGCAGTATGGGCTGGCAAGGGCATAGCGGCTCGATGAGCCCTTCGCGGGGGTCTGGCGAGTTCTCCCGCGGCCAAGGGGTAAATCCGTCCTTTGGGGCCGGCACGCGGGGTGCTGGGATGCCAGGAAGCCGCCACCCGGCCACCGACTTCATCCGGGCCAATGCGGCCCAGCGAGAGGCAATCCAGGGGCATCATCCTTGGGACGAGCACTTCACGCACCACCCGGGGCCCCCCGGGCCTCATCCTCCGGGCCCCCATCCTCCGGGTCCCCATCCTCCGGGCCCCCATCCTCGCCCCTTCCCGTACCCATATCCTTACGCATTCGGGTTCGGATTCGGGTTCTGGCCGTTCTGGGACCCATGGTGGTACTCCGGCTACAAACTGCCCGATTCCTACCCCTACATCTATTGTTACGACGCCGAGCCGTATGACGCGGCGGCCTACGCTCCGGTCTCGACCGTGGCCTACGCCCCGGCGCCGGCGGAGGATCAATCCTCCGCGCCGCCATCGACGGAAACAAACGCCGATGCCGGCGACCTGAGTGCCCTCCGCCTGTACACTGCGGGCAGAGAGTCGTTCCGGTCCGGCGACTATCGCGATGCCCTGCGCATGGCCAGCCACGCCGCGATCGAGGCGCCGCAGAATCCGAAGGTCCACGAGCTTGCGTCGCTGGCCCTGTTCGCCCTGGGCGATTACCGCGGGGCGGCCATCGAAGCGCACGCGGCCATGGCCTTCGGGCCAGTCATCGATTGGGCCACTCTGGTGGGCCACTACGGCGACCCGGAAGCCTACACCAAGCAGTTGCGGGCCATGGAGAAGTACGTGGGCGAACACAAGTCGGCGGCCGACGCCCATTTCCTCTCGGCGTACCACTACCTGATGCTCGGCTCGCGGACCGACGCCAAAGACGAGATGACGCAGGCCGTGAAGCTCACGCCGAAAGACAAGCTGGCGGCCCACGTGCTCAAGCAGTTGGAAGCCGGTCAGCCGGTCACCCCGCCGCAGCTGTCCGACTTGTCGGAGCCGGCCAAGACGCCCGAGCCGCCCAAGCCGGCTGCGAAGAAGTAGCCTGCCCCGCGTCCGTCATCGCTGGTCGAAGGGGACGTAGGGCGTCTCGCCCGGGCCCACGTAGAGTTGCCGCGGGCGGAAGATGCGGCTCGTGGAATCCTCGTGCTGCTCCTTCCACTGCGCGATCCAGCCGGGCAGCCGGCCGATGGCGAAGCACACCGTGAACATGTTCGTGGGGAAGCCCACGGCGCGGAGCAAGATGCCGCTGTAGAAATCGACGTTCGGATACAGCCGCCGTTCCACGAAATAGGGATCCGTGAGGGCGAGCTCTTCGAGCTTGCGGGCGATGTCCAAGAGCGGATCGTGCCGCTTCACCTGGGCGAACACGCGCTCGCACGTGTCCTTGAGGATCTTGGCGCGGGGATCGTAGTTCTTGTAGACGCGGTGGCCGAACCCGTAGAGCCGGAACGGGTTTGTCTTGTCCTTGGCGTCGCGGAGGCACTGCTCGGGCGAGAGCCCGCCCCGGTGAATCCGCTCCAGCATCTCGATGACCTCGACGTTGGCGCCCCCGTGCAGCGGTCCCCAGAGCGCGCAAACTCCGGCGGCGCAGGAAGCGAAGAGGTTGGCTCGCGCCGACCCCACGACCCGCACGGTCGACGAGCTGCAATTCTGCTCGTGGTCGGCGTGGAGGATGAAGACCAGATTGAGGGCGTCTTCGATTTCCGGCGTCACGGCATACTGCCGGTAAGGGAGGGAGAACATCATGTGCAGGAAGTTCGCGCAGTAGCGGAGCTTCGGATCGGGGTAGATGAACGGCAGCCCCTGGGATCGCCGGTAGGAAAACGCGGCGATCGTGCGGACCTTGCTGATGAGCCGCGCCGCCGCCTCGACGAGCGACTCCGTGTCGTCCACCGCCAGGAACTGCTGATGGACGCAGGCCAGGTTGTTGAGCGTGGCCGAGAGGATCGCCATGGGGGGCGCGTCGACGGGGATGTGCTGGAACTGGTGCTTGACCCCCTCGTGCAACAGCTCGTTCTCCGTGAGCTTCTCGCTGAAACCGGCCAACTCGCCCTTCTGCGGCAGGCGCCCGAAGATCAACAGCCAGGCCACCTCGACGAAGTTGGGGTTTCGGGTGAACTGCCCGATGGGAATGCCCCGGTAGCGCAGGATCCCCTGCTCGCCGTCGATGAAGGTGATGGCGCTTCGGCAGACCCCGGTATTCCCCAGGGACGGATCGTAGGTGACCATCCCGGTTTGCTCGCGGAGCCGCGAGATGTCGAGGGCCCGCTCCCCCTCCGTACCCTCCAGAATGGGCAATTCGACTTGCCTGTCCCCGACGATCAGGATCGCTTTGTCCGGCATGGCTTGCGTCCCACACGTTGTTTTCGATACAAAGCCCAATCTTAGCTTTGCTGCCCGGGAATTCAATCCGTCCGATGCGGGTGCCGGGGAGTTCCTCAGACGGAATCTGGAGAACCTGTCGGGACCTTGCGGTCACGCGGAGGCCGGCACTCTTTGTGGAGGCGACATAGGCGCTTTATTGCCGTGGGCGCTTATGGTTCCGTCGCCGGATGACGATCCCATGGGTGCTGAAGGTTGGCAGACGGTATCCTCGGTGTTGATGGCTGGAATTGGCCGCGGCTCCCTGAACCATCCGATCAGGAGGGCAGAAATGCAAGATCCGCCCGGCACTTCTGCCTGAGGAGCAGACGGCATGCTCCTCGGCTCACGCGGCATGGACTTCCCACGGACTATGCCTCGAAACAGACGCAGAACCCCGCTTGCCAACGAAGGCGGGGTTCTTCGTTTTTCTTGACGGTTCCCCTCCGATCCCCAATGGCCTTGCGCGATCGTGGGACGATCCCATGTAGGGAACGCCCTCCGTGGCGTTCCAGGAAAGCGGCGATACCGCGGAACGCCACGGAGGGCGTTCCCTACAGTCTGTCCCGTGGCGCGGTCTGGCCGTGGACCGCGATCTTGACGTCTCCGAAGGCAAAGGGTATCCTTCCATGATGGTTCCATTTTGCCCCCAAAGGGAACTCTATGGCCACGCTGAGCATCAAAAATGTGCCGGACGCTCTCTACGAGCAGTTGAAGCAGAGTGCCGATGCTCACCGCCGCAGCATCAATAGCGAGGTCATTGTCTGCCTGGAGCATTCGCTTCAGAACCCTCGAACCAGCGGCGAGGAGTTGCTGACGAGGATCCGCAAGCTTCGCAAGAAGACGGCTCATGGGCGGCTCACGGATGAACTGCTGTCGCAAGCGAAACGTGAGGGGTGATTGTGATCGTCGTCGACGCCAACGTGATCGCTTACCTGCTCATCCAGGGCGACCGCACGACTCAGGCTGAAGGCGTGCTGAAACGAGACGCCGACTGGGCGGCGCCTTCCCTTTGGCGTTCCGAGTTCCGTAATGTGCTCGCCCTCTGTCTCCGGAAGGGCTTGTTGACTCTGGCGGACGCGCAACTCCTCTGCCAGGAGGCAGAATCGCTGATGCAGGGGAGGGAGTATGACGTGGCGTCCGCGCAGGTGCTGAACCTCGTGGCCGCTTCGACCCTCTCGGCCCACGATTGCGAGTACGTCGCTCTGGCGCAGGACCTGGGTGTTCGCCTTGTAACGTCAGACCGGAAACTCTCACGAGCGTTCCCGGCAACCGTCCTCCCGATGGAGGCATTCGCGCCGTGACCGCTCGCCGCAGCCCACCATGACTTCTCCCCCGCAGTTGCAGCGGCGCCTCCGCCTGTTTGACGCGACGACCCTGGTGGCCGGTTCGATGATCGGCTCGGGGATCTTCTTCGCGCTGTCGATCATGGGGCAATGGGTCCAGACCCCCGGCATTCTGATCGGCCTCTGGGTGTTCGGCGGGGTGTTCACGATCCTCGGGGCCGTGGCCTACGCCGAGCTGGCCGCCATGCACCCTCATGCCGGCGGGCAATACGTGTTCCTCCGCGAGGCGTACTCCGACTTCTGGGCCTTCCTGTTCGGCTGGACGCAGTTCCTGGTCATTCAGACCGGCTTCAACGCCGCGGTGGCCCTGGCTTTCGCCAAGTACCTCGGATCGCTGGTGCCGATCTTCGGGGAGTCGAAGCACATGGCGACCATCCCGCTGGGCGACTTGCTGCCGCTGGCTGCGCAGGTCCATGTGCCTGAATACCTCCGGCACATCGAGATCAATTCGGCCCAACTGGTGGCTTGCGGAGTGATTGCCCTGCTCACGGCCGTGAACATCCGGGGCGTGCGCGAGGGGATATTCGTGCAGAACCTCTTCACGGTCCTGAAGGTGGCTGCCCTGGGGGCCCTGATTGTGGCCGGCCTGGCCCGATCCGGCGGCGCCTCCCATTTCCTTCCCCTCCTCGAGCCGATTCCCGGAAAGGCGGCGCTCCAGATGGGCTTTCTCGCCGGGTTGGCGATGGCCATGTCGAAGGCCCTCTTCGCTTACGACGCCTGGTACACGGTAACCTTCGTGGCCGAGGAGGTACACGACTCCGAGCGAACGCTTCCCCGGGCCCTGCTGCTGGGATGCGGCCTGGTGACCGTGATCTACGTGCTCACGAATCTGGCCTATCTGGCCGTCCTGCCGATCGGGGAAATCGCCGACGTGCCGGAGAATCGCGTGTCGCAGCGGGTGGCCGAGGTGCTCTTCGGCAACGTCGGCTCCACCCTGGTCATCGTGGCCATCCTGATCGCCACGTTCGGCTGCGTGAACGGGCTGATCCTCGGCGGCGCCCGGGTCTCCTACGCCATGGCCCGCGAAGGGCTTTTTTTCAACAGTTGCGCCCGGTTGCACCCGCGAAACGGAACGCCCGCCGCGGCGCTCGTTTACCAGGGTATCTGGTCGATGGTCCTGACCCTCGCTGGCTCCTACTCCGAGCTGCTGACGTTCACCTCGATTGCCTCGGTGTTCTTCGGCGGCCTGACCGTGGCGGCGGTGTACCGGCTCCGCTTCACGCAGCCCGATCGGCCCCGCCCGTATCGGTGTTGGGGCTACCCCGTGACGCCGGCCCTGTACCTGGCGATCTGGCTGCTGTTCCTGTTCTACATCGTGCTTGGGGCCCCGCGGATCACCGGGATCGGCACGCTGCTGATCCTCAGCGGGATTCCATTTTACCTAGGCTGGAAAGCGAAGCGTTCCGGAGGAAGTCCCGGGACCTCGCAGTTGACGTAACCATAATTGTAACTATAATTCTAGTCGATGTCCCTGCCGGCCGAGTTCGACCTTCAGTTCGCGCCCGAAACGGTCGACCATCTCGACGCGATCGAGCGCAAGTACCATCGTCTCGTCCGAACCGCCATCGAGGAGCAGTTGACCTATACTCCGGACGAGGAGACACGCAATCGGAAACCGCTCGAACAACCCGCTCCTTTCGGCGCGGCGTGGGAACTGCGGTTTGGCCCGGGAAATCGCTTCCGTGTCTTCTACGAGGTGGACCGCGCCGAGCGAAACGTGTGGATCCTGGCCATTGGCGTCAAGCTGCGCAGTCGGCTCTTGATCGGCGGAGAGGAGTTCAATTTATGAGAATCGCCCCCTTGGCAGACGTGAAGGCACGGTTGAGTGCTTACATCGAGCAGTGCGAGACGGATGGGCCCGTCGTCATCACGCGGAATGGGAAACCGGTTGCGGTCCTGCTAGCGCCCGCCGATGACGAGGACCTGGAGGGGCTGATTCTGGCGCGCTCCCCGCGTTTTCGGGCCCTGCTGGTCAAGTCGAGGGAAAGCATCAAGGCCGGCAAGGGGCTCTCGCGCAAGGATTTCTGGAAAGCGGTCGCGGAACGCCGCCGGACGAAGAAGGCTCCGTGAGAGCGAGAGATAAGTCCTTTAGGGCGGACCGAAGGCAGTGAGGTCCGCCGGAGTTTCCTCTTGTTCCCACGCTCCGCGTGGGGACACAAGCCTCGCCGCTCTGCGGCGCGAATG
>Ga0172371_10010792_pt1 | contig 12291 bp, 12 predicted proteins | sample Lak12m_FD_114543 | JGI IMG/M metagenome (GOLD analysis project Ga0172371, IMG submission 114543) | Freshwater microbial communities from Kabuno Bay, South-Kivu, Congo - kab_022012_12m | ecosystem: Environmental > Aquatic > Freshwater > Lake | place: Democratic Republic of the Congo: South-Kivu... | reverse complement strand
GTTTTCTCAATGGTTTTTGCACAGCCATTGGCGCAGGTCATCCCATCAATGGTGAGATTCATTTCAGCGTTTGAAACCAACTCTCCATTGCCTGATTGGTTGGTACAGGAATAGTAGGTCTGCATTCCTATAAAAGAAAGAACAAAAAAAAGGATTTTTCTCATCGGCTTATTTCTTTAGTTCAGCGGTTGTCTTTTTTGAAAAACTGCGCAAATGTATATCAATTAATATTTAACCGACAAGGGTGTATGAAGTTTTTTTCAACAGGCATTTTTGGTTAAAGAAACATCCTTGTTTGTCGTCAGAAATAACGTGTTTATCTATTTTCAGATGATTTCGGATGTGCTGAACTTTAAGTTATGAACTGAAAACGCCATCATTACAAAATTTAATGCCGCCAGAGAATTATCCTGATAACAATTCTGAAATAATAAAAATAACCTATCCGTTCAATAAAATAAAAGAACTCTTAATCCCATGTTCCCCGTATAATATTTTTTCTACTTTTGCCGCCTCATTACATACATTCATATCCATTAATAACTAATCAATCGAAACAAAATGAACAAAAACTTCCTCCTTCCTCTCATTCTTCTGACAGGAATGTTGTTCTCCGGCTTTTCTTCTTTCAGCCAGAACATTACCAGCCTTAATCCTGAAAAAAAGAAAGACGCTGCCTACATTCAGGCGCATCAGCAACAAATTAATCAGGGCGTTAAACCCGAAGCAAGAGCCATGAACAATGGAACTTCAGCGCTTTCCGCTTCACCCAAGAAAGACCCTTCCGGTATCATCAATGCCGAAACCGTTAAATCTCCTGATTATTACAATGCCCGCAGCATCATCTTCTCCGATCCCCGCACTCCCCGTTATCCTTTAACAGGAAACAAAGAGCAGGACATCGCTAATTACAAAAAAGCCAAAGCAGTTTGGATGGCTAACAATCCACAGCCAAAAATCACCCCTGTTATGTCTAAGGAGCAGGCAAGAGAAAGAGCGGCAAACAATAAATAATTCCTAAAACATTCTTATAAAAATGAAAACACTATACCAAACCTTAAAATGCCTCAGCCTCCTGGTTGCAGGTATTATATATGGCGCAGCCGTTCAGGCACAATGCACCTACAACAACACCATTTATCTCACATGGGATGCCGCCACTTCTCTCACTAATGTTAACGACCAGGTATCCTCCAGTTGCACCTATGGAGGAGAATACAACCGCGTTACCAATATGGAAGCCGGAAACACTTATCGAATCAGCACCTGCACCAACACCGCTTTCGATACCCAGATAACCATCTTCACAGCAGGCGGTGGAACTGTGGTAGCTTATGATGATGATAACTGCGGAGTTCAGACTGAAATTTTCTTCACACCCGGAACTACCGGTGATTATGATATCCAGATCAACGAATACGACTGCATCACCAACACAACCTGCATGGATATGGTTGTTGAACTTACCGCTGTTGGTGGAAGCTCAGGGGTTGGCTGTCCCTCCACTGGTTCTCAGTATCCTTCGGGAACAATGACACCAACTGCATCATGGCAAACCGCTTCTACTTTAATTTATGCAGGCGAATATTCTTTATACAATGTTGTTTCAGGTACTGTTTACGAATGGTCGCTTTGCGCTGCCGATGGCGGAAATGCAAGCTACGATTCAGAATTAACCCTCTTCGACAATGCCAGCCCCGCAACAGGTCTTGCGTACTCCGATGATGTTTGCGGTGATGATGCAAAACTTAACTGGACAGCTACTTTCACAGGCGTGGCAAGAGTTATTGTTAACCAGTATAACTGCGCAACCAACAGCACAGCAACTACTTTGGTTTACCGTTCAGTTCCGCCTCCCGCTCCTGTTAATGATGACTGCGGTGGAGCTTTAGCCCTTTCTCCTTCTCCTTCCTGCACACCCGTTACCGGAACAACTTTAAATGCCACACAATCTCTTCCTGCCATTACCTGTGATACTTATACAAGCGGTGCAAGTCTTGACGTTTGGTATTCATTTGTTGCTGATAATACAACAGCTACTGTTACAGTGGTTGGTTCTTCAGACTTTGATCCGGTTGTGGAAGTTCTTACAGGAACCTGCGGTTCAACAACCAATTATGATTGCGCTGATGCTACTGTTACTGCCGGAATAGAAACAGTTTCTCTCACCGGCTTAATAATAGGCAATACCTATCTCGTAAGGGTTTATGACTACGGAACAACACTTACCACAACTTTTACTTTTGATATCTGCGTGGTTTCAACTCCTGCCGGTCCTGCCAACGACAACTGTGCCGGTGCTATTACCTTAACAGTAGGAAACGGAGAATGTAATCCCGTTGCAGGAAGCGTTGCCGGTGCAACTGCTTCTCCTGATGCAAGCTGCGGAACCGGTACTCCTGATGATGATGTATGGTTTAAAATGGTGGCTACAGGAACTACTACTTTACTGGATGTATTAGGCGGAGCAGGCTTTGACGCTGTGATGGAAGTTTTCTCAGGAACAAGTTGCGGAGCGCTTACTTCTCTTGGATGCTTAGATTTCTCATTAGATGGCGAACTGGAAGCCGCACAATTTCCAAGCACCATTGGCGAAACTTACTGGATACGTGTTTACGACTACTATTCAGGAGTACCCACAGGAACTGATTTCACCATTTGCGTATTCACTCCTTGTGCTGTAACTATCCCTGGCGGTGCAACACCAGAAGCAGAAGTATGTGGAGATGATGGCAACGGTGGTTGCAATATGGTAACCCCGGCTTACCAGGACATCGTTTGCAACGAAACCATTTCAGGAACAACATGGGCTGATACGAGCATCCGCGATACCGACTGGTTCCGTTTTGTTGTTACCAGCAATACAACTGCAACATGGACTGCGTCTTCTCAAATTCCTTTTGCTATCTGCCTGCTTGATATTTCAAATTGTGCATCACCGGTTATTTTAAGCAATGGCGGAGCAATTACTACTGGTGCAGCTTGTGCTACGGCTATTGCCTCTGTTGCATTAACCCCCGGCACTTATGCCGCATTCATGGCGCCAAATGATTTCAACTATTATGTTTGTTCAGGCGGATCATTCAATTCATACTGGGCTACTTTAACCATGACCACCACTGCTCCTGTTGTCACTCCGGGCGGACCAACTACTTTCTGCGATCCGGGAAGCGTAACATTAACTTCCAGCGCAGGAACAGGTTATTTATGGTCACCGGGCGGAGCTACTACAGCATCCATCTCTGCTGACGCAACAGGAAGTTATACCGTAACCGTTCCTGACCCTAATGGTTGCGGACCTCAGACTTCTGCACCCGTATCAGTTACTGAAGAGAATTGCACCGGGTTGGCTGATCATGCATCTGTGAACGACCTCAATATCTATCCAAACCCTGCACATGATATTTTGAATATCGTGTTTAATGTAGGCGTGAAGAACAATATGGTGGTGAACCTGATGAACAGCAACGGACAGTTGATCTTCACAGAAGTATTGAACCAGTTCAGCGGTAACTATACCAAACAACTGAATACTTCTTCAATTGCTACCGGTAATTACATGCTGCAGATTATTTCTGAAAGCGGAGTTACCAACCGCAAAATTGTTGTGAGGTAATTTTCAAGTAAATATTTATAAAAAAGGCTATCCATTCCGGGTAGCCTTTTTTTTAATTCATTGGCGAACAAAAAAGTAATACCTTTGCCATATAATTAAACAATTTAATTCTCAGAAATCATGGGAAAATTTGGTGCAACAGAAATCATACTCATCCTTGCCATCGTTATTTTACTTTTCGGAGCAAAAAAAATTCCAAGCTTAATGAAAGGCATTGGCGAAGGAATCAATGAATTCAAAAAAGCTTCTAAAGGAGAACCTAAAGAAACTCCTCCTGAGCCGGAAAAAAAAGATTAATTCCCCTGTAGGAATCTTTTTCTTTTTTCTTTTAAATTCTTCACGAAAATTACTTTTTCATTAGTCTTTACATTACACTTTACTGTAACTTTGCCGCTTAATTTTTAAGAATGGTAACAGTAAACGGACGAAACTATAATTATCAGTCAGCGCCAGTAGTGGGCATTTGCATGGACGGAACCTCCATGAATTATTATGAAGCGGCAGCTTCGGTGATGCCCAACCTTCAGCGGTTTATCAAAACAGGAAGCGTGGGTTTGGTTCATTCCGTGATCCCTTCTTTCACCAATCCTAACAACATGGCGATTGTTACCGGAACCACCCCCGACAAAAACGGGATTTGCGGTAACTACTGGTATAACCGCAAGCTCGACAAAGAGGTGATGATGAACGAGCCTTCCGATCTGCTGGTTCCTACCATCCTCTCAACATTCGGAGAGCAGGGTAAGAAAGTGGCGGTGGTTACAGCAAAAGACAAGTTGCGCAAAATGCTGAGCAAAAATCTGAATGGTGTTTGTTTCTCGGCAGAGTTTGCCGATAAAGCAACCCTTGAAGAAAACGGGATAGAAAATGTTACCACCTCCTTAATGGAAGATGAGCAGCCCGGAATTTACGATCCCGATATTTCTGTTTATGTCATTGAAGCAGGTGTGCGTTTGCTGAAAAGAGAAAAATTTGATTTACTCTACCTCACCACCACCGATTATGTGCAACACAAATATCCTCCGGGCAGTGAAGAAGCAAATAATTTTCTTTCTGATATTGATTACTGGCTGGGCGAATTGGACCGGCTGGGCGCCATTATCGGTGTAACTGCCGACCACGGTATGCAGGGAAAAACAAATCCTGACGGCAGTCCAAAAGTTCTTTTTATTGAAACCATTTTGCAGGAGCTGGGACAAATTTCTTCTCGCGTAATTCTTCCCATCACTGACCCTTATGTGGTGCATCATGGTGCACTGGGCGGCTACGGAACGGTTTACCTTGAACAGAAAAATATTAAGAAAGCAAAAGAAATTCTATCCACGTTTGAAGGCATTGAGCTTGTTCTTACCAATGAAGAGGCTGCTGCACGCTTTAATCTTCCGGTAGATAAAATTGGCGAACTGGTTTTGCTTTCCGATAAGCATACAGCCATTGGTCGCTCGCGTGAGTGGCACGACTTAGACAAAGTGAAAGTAGGTTTGCGCTCACACGGAAGCCTGCATACTTCCATCATCCCGATGATCTTCAACCGGAAACTCAAAGCTGACTACCAGCAAAAATTAGACAGCGGAAACGCCCGCAATTTTGATTTGTTTGATTTCCTCTTCAACGGAATTTAAACCAAATTTCTTTTGCCACAGATTACGCAGATTTTCACAGATTTAAAATTAAATCTGTGAAAAAAATCTGTGTGAATTAGTGTAATCTGTGGCAAACAAAAAGAAAGGATTCAGTTAATGATCCCGATAATCCTCCAAAGATTCATAATGTTCATGAAGAAAGGACTGAAGTTGTTTTTGCGGAACTGTTCTTCTTCACGTTTCCAGAAATGCAAATCGTGAACAGGATATAGATAGCCGAAATGATAACTGCTGTGTTCATAGTGTTTGGTGGTAAGCAACGCTATATTGTAGCGGTAATTCTTCTCTCTTACATCCACTATCTTCTGCGCATCTTCTCTTACCTGTTTTGCTTCATCAAGAAGGAAATTAACATTATCCTTCTCCTTTTTCAACCTGTATTCTCTTTTGGTGATAAGATAATCAAGCGTATAGCTGCGATGTTTTGCACGAAGCCCGGTAATTGCAATTCCCTGTTTCAGTTCATCCAATATCTTTTGTTGTGGCGTTGTCAGTTGCATGTTGTTCAGTTGCATGTCAAGAACATCTGAGTAGCCTTGTGTTGCAGAATAAAAATTTTGAAGCAATGGAAGTTTTTCGCTCCTTATTTTTCGCAACGTTTCCAAATCAGATTTCTTTGCCATCCATTTATAATGCCACTCAGGGCGGGGGTGAAACTCAAGGTTCAGTGCGCCCGTCAATTCATCAGTTGCCGTTGATGCAGTCATGTAGCGCATCACTTCTTTATCTTTCAGAAAATCATTTTGCAGGTTCAGGTTGTCTTCAAAAAAATGTGCGATGTCATCATTGTTAAAAATTTCATCAAGATATTGCGTGGGTTTTGGCTGCTGCTCAACTTTATCAAATTCATGTTTCCAGCTCCAGCGCGCAATGCTCCAGTCGAAGAGCCAGTAGCCCCATTCCCAGCCTGAAGAGAAAGTAACATGTCCCGGAATTTGCAGCGAATCCATCAGCAGTATATCATCCAAACGTGCGCTGAGGTAAGGCATCAGAAACATGGGAATGGAATTATCAAACGTAATCCAGTAAGCCGATTCAGGATAATACCAGGTTTCACGCACTTCTTTTTCTTTCAATAATAAATCAAGCATGTGGCGCAGATTTTTGTTGCGGTAAACAGGGGCTTTTTCTTCCGAGATGCTGTAAAACATCACGGTATGAATCAGTATGCCGCGCTGTTTGTCAAGCTCAGTTTCTATGTCATTCATCACGTAATCTTTCTTTCTTTTTTTGCCGCTTACCAACGCTGAGTCTTTCACCACATGCTTGCGCCCCATCAGCTTTGCATGGTAGGTTTCACTTAATGTTTTTCCAAGATGCAGTTGCAATTGTTTTTTCTTTTTCACATTTCCGCTGCTGAATTCGGTGGCGGAGAATTCCACATTCAACACATCCCAATCCGCCTCAAATAATTTTGCGAGGCGCTTGTCCATCTGCTTTTCTTTGCTGAGCCATGAAGCAGGAAAATTGCGGTAAAGCTGGAAAGCCTTCTGTTGCAACATGTGCAGCGATACATCCAGCCCGGAGATTATTCCGCGCTGATGGCAATAGTATGTTATCTGTTTCGCATAAGCGGACCATGTTTTCAAGTTAATACTCTCCAGCAGGTTGAACTCAAAATAATTCTGCCCGTTGCGCGCCAGCCAGTTGATGTATTCTTTCACCTGCTCAATGCCTCCCGGAAATTTATCATCCAGCAGAGGCTCGGTAAGCTCCAGCGGGTGCATGGTATGGAGGTGAAAACCTTTTTTATCAAAGCGCGGGGTGGCGCTCCATTCAAAGGTTTCGGGCAGTTGCCAGTTGGTCCATTTTGGAATGTTTGTTTCACGGGGATGATAAAATTTAAATCCTAATTTCTCCTGCAACAAACCATATAGCCCACAGCTTATACCAAAATAAGTTGGCGTTTCGAGTGTTAGAATTATTTTCCCGTTTTGTTTTTTTGAACTCCATTTATACTGATGCTGCGGAACATGCAGGTAAGGATAGTTTGCGTTTTGTTCAAACACCGTTTTATCATCAGCTCTTGCCGGATCAATATCAGGAAGCTGCAACTGAATTTCAGCGGCAGTGTTATTTAAGTCCACAGTGCAATTGCAAGCCTGCTGCAATAACTGCTGCACATCGTCAATGGCTAATTTACTGACAGAATTTTCTAAATCCTGCTGCGGTGTGATAATGGAAATGTTTTGCTGCGCAGAAGCGGAAAATGAGAGCAACGCAAGAAAAATAATTAATCTTCGTTGCATCAACTTCTATCTCCCCGTGTAATTAAAAGGCGTAATCGTCAGCATTTCTTTTTTCACTTTTTCCGGAATTTTCAGTGATTTAATAAATGCTGCAATGCTCTCTTTACTTATTTTTTCGTTTTTGCGGGTAAGGGTTTTCAGCGTTTCATAAGGGTTTTTGTAGCCTTCCCTGCGCAGGATGGTTTGCAGTCCTTCAGCTACAACCGCCCAGTTATTTTCGAGGTCGCGGTCAATGGCTTCTTTGTTCAGCACTAATTTATCCAGCCCTTTTTGGATGGATTTGAATGCAATTAATGTATGCGCCAGCGGAACTCCGATGTTCCGTAACACGGTGCTATCAGTGAGGTCGCGCTGAAGACGGGAAACAGGGAGCTTGGCAGACAAATGTTCAAATATCGCGTTGGCAAAGCCGAGGTTGCCTTCTGCGTTTTCAAAATCAATGGGGTTTACTTTGTGCGGCATGGCTGACGAACCGATTTCACCTTCTTTAATTTTCTGCTTGAAATAATCCATGGAAATATACATCCACATATCGCGGCAGAAATCAATCAGGATGGTGTTGATGCGTTTCTGCGCATCACACCATGCCGCCAGGTTATCATAGTGCTCGATCTGCGTGGTGGTTTGCTGGCGACCATCAAGAATAAGGTATTCAGTAACAAAATTGTCGGCAAATTTTTTCCAGTTAATATCGGGATAGGCAACATAATGTGCATTGAAATTTCCGGTGGCTCCACCAAATTTAGCGGTGTAGGGAATAGCTTCAAACTGTTTGCGCTGAATTTCCAGGCGCTCGGCAAACACATGTATTTCTTTACCCAGTTTAGTAGGAGAGGCAGGCTGCCCGTGCGTATGCGCCAGCATGGAAACATTCTTCCAGTCTTTTGACAAAGTGTTCAGTTTCGTGATTATCTCTTTCAGATTTGGAATTAAAACTGCAAGCGAAGCCATTTTCATCATCACCGGGAAAGCTGTGTTATTGATGTCCTGCGAGGTAAGCCCGAAATGCACAAATTCTTTTTCGTTTTTCAGACCTAACTTTTCCAGCTTTTCTTTCACAAAATATTCTACCGCTTTCACATCGTGGTTGGTGGTTTTTTCGATTTCCTTGATGCGCGCTGCATCTTTTTCATTGAAATCAAGTGTTTGCATATCCAGTTCAAAGCGCATTTTTTTATTCACCTTTTTCAGAGGTTGCAAAGGAATTTCGCTCAGCGCGCAGAAATAGTAAATTTCAACCATTACACGGTATTTCAGCAGCGCGTATTCAGAGAAATACATTGCCAGCTCAGCGGTCTGGTTATGGTAGCGCCCGTCAACAGGCGAAATAGTGGTGAGCGGAGAAAGTATTGTTGTCATTTTTTATAAAATAAATGCGAAGGTAATACAGAAATCAAAATTAAATATCTTTGAGAAAAATTAAATAATGAGACATCTTGTAGAAATAAATGACAGAAGTAAAACGGGCAAAAACCTGCTGGAGTTGATAAAAACCATATCGGCAAACGATAATGATATTGTGTTTATTGGCGAAGATAAAGAAGTGCCGTTTGAAGAATTTGCCGTTGAGTTGAAAAAAGCGGTTGCAAAACGTTTCACAAAAACAAGGAACGGTAAAAAGTGAAAGTCCTCATCCGCAAGTCTGCGTTTTCTTCCATTGAGAGAATTGCCGGTTACATCGCCACAGAAATAAAAATGCCGGTAACGGCACAACGTTATGCCGACAAATTAATTGCCTTTGGTTTTAGTCTTGGGACTTATTACAATGCTTACCCCGTTTGCAGAAACCAAAAATTAGCAGCACAAAACCTGCGTTGTGCAACCTTTGATAAAAAATGGGTATTTGCCTATGCTATTAAAAAAAACAACATTGTGATTCATAGAATTATTTGGGCGGGAATGCTGAAATAGTACATTATTGATAGTGAACAAAATGAATCTCATACTTTTTCGCATTATAATTTGTTGTAAGCCACAACTCCTCATCATCGCGAAGTTTACTCTAATTAAGATTCCAATCAATTTCAACATCTTCAATTAAAAAAGGACCTGGAGTTTGATAATATGATTGATTGATCCTTATTCTTAGAATTTCTCCTTTATTTTCTAAATACCACATCCCATCACCCCAATTACCATTAATGTATCCAAGATTGTAACCATCTGGTTCAAAAAAATAATACCATGGGGCTCCCTGAGTAGTTATTGTAATATTTAGTAAAGAATCTGTTTTATCAATATCATTAATCAAAAACTGATTACCCTTCCAACCAAAAAAATTACCATTTAGCATATCTACTATCTTTTTCTCTTTACTGCAACCTATAAGATTTATAGCGATAACAAATAATAATAGGATTCTCATTTTCATGCTAAATTTCTTCTCAACGTTTTGGTTCTTTTGTCTTCCTCGTCATGGCTCCAGCCAATCGGATAACAAATGTCAGAAACATAAATGCGAAGGTAAAAAATTTAACCCTCGCGTTACGACACATAAGCCATCAGCATGTTGCTGTATGGTCCGCTGTTTTCTTCCCTGACCAAGTTGCGCCATCGGAAATAAAAATAAGCCCATTGTCTGCTTGCGCTTTCGGGCAACTTAAAAATAAAATAGGTTTTTGTGCTGCAATATGTTTCGGTGCATTGCTCAAATTTAACATTATCCTTGCGCTTTGGAAACAATGCGTACCGTATCTCCAGCACATCGGCAAGCGGGTGTTTTCCTCTTCTGCCTTCCTGGTTTTCCCTGCGCACACGGAATTTCAAACGTGTGCCGCCAAGGGTTTCTATGCTTACGGACGGAATATCTTCAATTTTTCCGCGTTTGGTGTAAGGTCTGTTTTTTTTGCACAGGTTAAAAATAAGGCGGTCGCCTTCGGTGGCATAACTCCCGCTCAGTTGGTTGAGCAGGGGATTTGCAAATTTTATAAACGCATTGCGCAGCTTGTTTTTTTCTCTGGTGATGGTATGCGTGCGGGTACTGATGTTGATGTGTTTGGGATACAGGTCGTCCCACTGATGCATGAAGTCTATCCACTTGTTCTTGTCGCTCTCAAGCAGGTGTAGCCTTTGCCAGCTTGGAGGAGTTCCGCTAAGCAATGCCGCAGTGGTGCGGTAGATGTAATTGCTGAATTCAGTGTCTTTTTCAGGGATACGGTTGCGTCTGAGCATGGTGTTTATATATAAAATGCTGCTGCGAAGATATAAAAAATATGTACGGAATGTTAGCGGAGTAGTGTTTTAACTTAAAATATATGTACGGAACTTTAGAACAGTAGTGTGATGACCTAAAAGATATGTACGGAGAGTTGTAACAGTAATGTGAAAAGTTATAAGATATGTACGGAATATTAGAACAGCAGTGTGATGACTTAAAATATATGTACGGAGCTTCTTAACACATGTGTGGAGAGTTAGAATAGCACTGTGGACCATTGGAAGATATGTACGGAACTTCTTAATACATGTATGGAGAGTTAGAAGAGTAGTGTGGAGCATAGGAAGATATGTCCGGAGCATTGTGACGGTGAAATTCTAAAATAAGCCAACACTGAATTTGGCTTTAGATTATTTACCTTTAAAAATAACTTCATAAGATTTATTTTTATATGTAGTTCTTATTTTTAAATAATGATCTGTAAGTTCGAAATTAGTCCAGTTAATTCCGCTTCTGAATAATGGACCAAAAGAGTTGTGATATGAATCATAGAAGCTAAAGGAAAAATTCTCTTTGCTATATAATTCCCACCCTCCACCTAAAGTATTCTGATTGATACTTCCTGAATTACACTCATTACCTATAACATAATTATTTCCGGAAAGAATATCAAATTTATAGGTGTTACAATAATAAGGATGTTGCATAAAAACAGAAAGAGAATCAATGCTGTCAATTTTAAGAGAAACAATTTCCCACCCCAAATCTCTCATCAGCAAATCACAATAGCCCGATTCTTCACAATAAGTTGGCTTCTCGCAACTGTTCAGAGAAAGATAAAAGAGAAGAATAAAAACTCTTTTCAGGATTTGCATGGTAACCCTATTTTGTTTTGAAATGAATTTCATACATTTTATAATTAAAGTATTCCGTTCTCAACCACATTTCGTCATTTGCCAGTCTTATAATTTGCCAGTCTGCTCTCCCCACTGGACCATATGGATTTCCTAAAGTAAAATAGAGACTGGTATTATCTTCTCCTAATTGCCAATGTCCGTGATCATCGAAAATTGAGTCACAGGGGAAGCCTCTTAAAAGATATTCGCTTCCAGTATCCATAAATTCATAGACTGAACAATTGCCAAACCGATTATTAAAATTAGGTAAAGAATCTGCACCATCGACCGTTAAACTTTCAATAACCCATTCACCAGTCACCCTGGCGCAAGCACTGCGAAAACTAATGCCAGGTCCATCTTCGTATTTACAACCTGCAATAAAGCATGTTGAGAGAAACAGTAAAACGATTTTTGTTTTCATGCTGATTATTTTAAAAGTTTGGAACCTCTAAATAGAACACCATAGGAATGAAATTCATCCGATGCTGTAAATGTAAAACAAAAAGAAATAATGAAACCATTCGAGATCAAGGTGACAACATGGTTGGCAAGTGTGTTGGCTAAGCCCTCTCCCTCGGAGAGGGTTGGGTGAGGCTTCTTCTTTTACCCTTCCAGCGCAGCCGCGCCTCCAACGATTTCCAGAATTTCGCCTGTAATGGCAGCCTGACGGGCTTTGTTGTAGCTGAGTTTAAGTGCCTTCAGCATCTCTGAGGCGTTGTCGGTTGCT
>Ga0172371_10010791_pt1 | contig 12291 bp, 8 predicted proteins | sample Lak12m_FD_114543 | JGI IMG/M metagenome (GOLD analysis project Ga0172371, IMG submission 114543) | Freshwater microbial communities from Kabuno Bay, South-Kivu, Congo - kab_022012_12m | ecosystem: Environmental > Aquatic > Freshwater > Lake | place: Democratic Republic of the Congo: South-Kivu... | reverse complement strand
GGTGGTCAAATATCCTGCATAACCGGCGGGTCAGATTTGTGCTTTCATATATGGTTCATTTTCTTGATAACCTGGAGCCCAGGTTCCTGTTTATACGGGGTGATGGCAATCCGAAATTTTCCATCCAGGATACCGGACAGCTTTTGGCTGTATCTGCACCGTTTTTTGCATACGGTGCTATCCGGCTGTATTCTGATTTACCTTCAATGTTTTGGTTTCTGGTTTGGGTACTGGCTGCATCCATAGCGCCTGCTGCTGTTGCCCGGGAAACGCCGCATGCTTTGCGGGTTGAGAACAGCCTGCCGTGGTATACGATTCTTACGGCGTACGGAATAGTCACAAGCGTTATATCTGTGAAGCGCCGTTTTTTCCGTTATCTGCTCATTATTTTTTCCTGTGTATTGTTTACTGCAAATTTTCTGTATTTCTGGCATACGCTTATCCGGCATTACCCTATAGAGTATTCCGGCACATGGCAATACGGGTATAAGCAGGTTATTGAATTCATACAACCGATACAATACAAATACGATACCATTGTGCTGACAGAAAGCATCGGCAGGCCGTATATCTATACGCTGTTTTATGAAAAGACGCACCCTGATGAATTTTGGCGGCAAAAAAATGCGTCATTTGATGACGCCGGATTCTATAACGTATATGGGTACGGGAAATACCGCTTTGTTCGGGAAAACGTAGGATCATACAGCGGACGAACGCTGTTTATCCTGCCTCCATCGTATGTACCCGATGGCGCAAGTGTTTTGAAAGAAATCAGGCTTTTAAACGGAAATACGGAATTAGTAATTTTTGAATCATGAAAACTGTACATCCGATACTTGTCCTTTTCGGAATTGTTGTTCTTGCCGTGGTCCTGCGTTTTTTTCAGCTCGGAAATGTACCTCCTTCTCCGGATTGGGATGAGGCGGCACTGGGATATAATGCCTATTCGATCCTCAAAACCGGCAGGGACGAATACGGGGTATTTTTGCCCAGAGAATTGCGGAGTTTTGATGATTACAAGCCCCCGTTGTATGCATACCTTGCCATCCCGCCGATTGCGCTTTTTGGGCTGACTGTTTGGGCTGTACGCATACCGTCAGCAATCATGGGAGTATTGGCGGTTATCGGGACGTACATATTTGTATATCAGTTGTATAAAAATTCAAATTCCAAGCAGCAAGAAACAAATAAGCACCAGGCAACAAAATCCAAACGTTTAAAAAATTGGTGTTTGAATATTGTTTGGGATTCGGAAATTGGAACTTGGGATTTGCCAACAAAAATTGCATTATTGTCTTCATTTTTGTTGGCTATCTCTCCCTGGCATCTGCAGTTTTCCCGTATTGCATTTGAGGCAAATATTGGTCTCGGGTTGCATATTTTGGGACTTGCCGCGTTTTTTTCCGGACTGAAAAGACCGGGATGGTTGGTAATAAGCGCATTCCTGCTCGGACTTTCTTTGTATGCGTATCACAGTGAACGGGTGTTTGTACCTCTGTTGGTTTTGGTCTTGGGTATCATATGGAGGAAGGAATTATTCGTAATCAGGCGTCATGTTTTCATTGCTGTTATTGTCGGTCTAATAACGGTTCTGCCCCTTGTGCCGCTGGTTGCCAATGCGTCAGCCATGACCAGGCTGCGCGGTACAAGCCCGCTTTCGGACCAGACGGCACTGCTAAAACGGACTGTAGAAAAAATTGAGGCAGACAGGGCGCAGGGGGATTTCATCGGCGAACTGTTGGACAACCGAAGGATCGTGTATGCACACACGCTTTTTGATGGGTATATCAGCCATTTTTCCTTGAAATGGCTGTTTCTGACCGGGGACAATGACCGGCATCATGCGCCGGACAACGGATTGTTATACCTGTGGGAATTGCCGTTCATGCTTTGGGGATTGGTTCGTATATGGCAAAAGGGAGGGAATGTACGTAATGTATTGTTCAGCTGGATACTTATTGCTCCGGTTGCAGCGTCACCGACCGGCGGTACGCCCCATGCGATACGGACGCTTGTATTCCTGCCGGCTTTCCAGATATTTACCGCCTGTGGCCTGATACAAGTAATGCTTTATATTTCACAGGCGCTGAAAAAAGTCGGTTTGCGCCGTATTATTACCGGTAGTGCAATATGCATATATGCTATCGGCATTGTAGGCACAACCGTATTTTATTTTCATATGTATTACGCACATATGAACAGGGAGTATTCCCAGCACTGGCAGTATGGGTACAAAGAAGCAGTCGCGTTTGCCCGGGAGCGTTATAGCAGGTATGAGAAAATTGTCGTATCTACAGCGCTTGAACAGCCGCATATGTTTTTTCTGTTTTATACGAAATACGATCCTGCACGTTATCAAGCCGAAGGTGGGACGTCTTCCGGCGGGTTTAAGGAATACCGGAATACATTCGGCAAATTCGAGTTTCGCCCCATCCGTTCATGGGAAAAGGAACTGCACGACGGCTCTGTATTATATATCGCAACCCCCAGGGAAATACCTCACGGCGCTATGCAGTCAATTCGGTACCTTAATGGTGCTGAGGCTATCAGGATTGCGGAGTAAATATGACGCATATGCACAACCGGATACTCATGTTCATATTGGCTGTATCCGTATTACTTCGCGTTTATGCCATCGGAAGCATTCCGCCGGCTGCTACCCTTGATGAGGCATCCATTGGGTATAATGCATATTCCATAGCAACAACCGGACGGGATGAATACAAAACTGCTTTCCCGATATTGCTTCGTGCGTATGATGATTGGCGGCCGGCACTCTATGTATATCTGGTCATCCCGTTTCTTTCGGTATTCGGCGTAACAGCCTTTGCAGTGCGTATGCCGTCGGTACTGCTGTCTATCATTGCAGTATATCTTATGTACCGTATCGGGAGCCTGATAGGAAATGCGTATGGGAAATCAAAGTTTCCAGGTATTATTGCAGCGGGGCTACTTGCGATATCTCCCTGGCACACATATATATCGCGCTTAGGACACGAAGCAAATCTTGGATTTACCCTCTTTGTTGCCGGTGTATATTTTTTCCTCCGGTCTGTTTTGTCCGCGGATGGTCGTGCTGCGATCATATCTGCAGTATGCTTTGGACTGTCGGTGTATGGATACCAGAGCGAGAAAATCGTAACACCGCTGTTAGTTGCCTTAGGGACGGTCGTATTTTGGAAGACAGTCAGAAAACAGTGGCGGACATTCTTTGTTTCCGGATTGATTATGGGAGCTATCATTGTCCCGGCGTATATATCGACGATTTCGCCTGAGGGACTAAGCAGGTTTAGGGGTACGTCCGCGTTTTCACCGTATGATCCCATGATGGCTGCGGCAAAAGAACGGTATGTAACTGCAAAGGTTTCGGGTAACCGGATCCTTCAGGCGGTAAACGGGACAGTTGTCACGTCGATACATATATTTGTCCGGAATTACGTTTCTCATTTTTCACCAGCCTGGATGTTTACCGGCCGAGACCGTGAAGCGTTTAAAGTTCCGGGCGCAGGGCTTTTATATATCTGGGAAAGTGTCGGGCTGCTTTTTGGGATATGGGTATTGTGCAAGCATAAAAAGCATACACCGCTCATGGCCCTGGTAGCAGGCATTGTTTTTCTTTCACCTGTGCCTGCATCCATAACGACACAGGCCCCGCATGCGATGCGGGCATATACGATGGCTATGGGATGTATTGTTATTGAAGCGATCGGCTTATGGTACGCGTACCTCGCGTTGAGGAAAAAAGCGATATTCCGCTATATCGCTGCATCTTTCGGTTTTGTTGTCTGTCTGTCGTTTGCCGCTTGGGTTCATGCATATTTTGTACGTTACCCCAAAGAGCAGTCAGACGTATACCAGTATGCACTGCGTGAGGCAGTACAGTATGCAAACGCGCATAAAGATACGTTTGCATCCATTCAGTTTGCACATCAGGGGCCGTTGTACCAGTCGTATATGTTTTTCCTTTTTTACACGAAGTATGATCCGGAAATATACCAGCGCGCCGGAGGGACTAAATCCGGCGGGTACCAGGAATCTCATGCGTTTGGTTCGTACGCGTTTGGGTATCTGCCGAAGGAAAAGTCTCAATTGAACGAAAATACTCTGTATTTTTATGATATAAAGCATATTCCTTCGAATGCACCGGTTATCGAACGGTTCACGGACCTTTCGGGGAACCCCGTGATAGCAGCAGTTGCATTATGAACCTGATCGTCATTATCCTTCTTGGCCTTGCGGCGTTTTCCGGAATAGCGCTTCGAAGCGTAGAATTGGCAAACGGCAATTTTGTGTTTACATTCGATCAGGGCGCGGATTTGCTTGCAGCCGCACGGATAATTGCAGAAAAGAAGCTGACGCTTATCGGTGCAGAGGCAGGGGGAGGATATGCAGGGTTGCCGGGCGTATTTCACGGGCCTGGTTACCGGTATATTTTAGCTGCAGTATCTTTTTTTTCTGACGGCAATCCGTACGGCGCCATGGCTGTGTTGTGGATATTCCAGATGCTTACTGCGGGAGTATTGTATATGACTGCAAGAAAGGTATTTTCTCCTGTGGCCGGATTAGTTACGGTTTTTATTTTTCTTATTTCCCCTGCCTGTATCGGCATGAGTCGTGTTATCTGGGCGCCGAATTATGCAGGGCTTGGTATTGCGGTATACTTGTATATTCTGCTTACGGAAAAACGGGACGGCATGCGCCGCGCAGCAGTCTTGTCGTTTATTGCAGCGTCGTTATACCATTTCGAAATTCCATATGCGGTAGCGGCAATGCTTTCTGCAGCTCTGTATGTTTGGTTTATTGAAAAGCGCCGGTCATGGAGGATATGGATTGCGGGTTTAGCAGGATCGGTTGTCGGAGTCATGCCGATGATTCTTTTTGAAATTCGGCACGGATGGATGATGGTACGGGGATTGCATCAATTTCTTACAAATCCGTCTGTTGTTACCATGTCGTCACCGTTTGATATATCAGGAAACATACGGACACTTGCGTATGCAATAAATACGTTATTTCCGCCCGTTTCCGGACTAGCCGTATGGTTTTGGCCTGCTGTATGCTGTGTGTGCATCATTTGGGCACTGCAAAGGAAGACTTCCCAAAAAGCACGGAACGGTTTTGCCGGTTTACTGTGCATCCTTTTTGCCCATGTGCTCGTTTTTGTCCCATACCGCAATCCGGTATACGGCCATTATCTTGTCGTATCGTCGTTTTCGCTTATACTGATGGTTGCGTATATCATACAGGAAGCACTCAAGACGCATATGCGGATAATCGCATGGGGGTTCGTAAGCGCTCTGGCATTGTTTGCACTTCTGTTATATCCCCGGACGATAATCGCGGATTACCATGATTACGGCGGGACAGTGAAAATTAAAGGCAAGACCGATGCAATAGATGTAATTTACCGGATGGCAGATTCAAAACCTTTCAGCCTGTTGGTGTTCACTCCTCCCGTATATCCGTATGCATACGAATACCTATTGCAATGGTACGCTAAAAAAATCTACGGATACCTTCCGGGCACAGAAAAAAAAGGCGATGTATACTTGCTGATGGAGCCCGACCCGGCAAAACCATGGAGTTATAAAGGATGGCTCGAGACTGTCATAGTGGATGGAAAGATAGTGGATACTGTGAAGCTGCCGAACGGATTTATCATAGAAAAAAGGAGATTTTAAAAATGAACATGCGGTGGCATACAAAGCACGGGATGATAATAGCTTTCATTATTATATGTGCTTTGCCTCTGGCTTCTTTGCTGGTTTCCGGACTTCCGGTTACCCATGACGGGCAGGATCATGTGGCGCGGATTGCGAATTTTTATCAGTCGCTTACCGAAGGAAATATTGTCCCGCGTTGGGCAGGGGACCTTAACTGGGGGTACGGACATCCGATACTGATGTTTTTGTATCCGTTGCCGTCGTATATTGCGTCATTGTTTCATGCAATAGGGTTTTCGTTTGTAGACAGCACCAAGCTGGTCTTTGCTACAGCGTTTGTCTTAAGTATGGCGGGCATGTACGTGTGGGCATCGGCGGTATGGGGCATGTGGCCGGCAGCGGCCGCTTCCATGCTCTACGGGTTTGCGCCGTACCGATTTGTGGATCTGTATGTACGGGGCGCCATCGGCGAACATATGGCATTTGTGTTCCTGCCGTTTGCTTTATGGGGGCTGTATAACGCGGCAGCATCGGCGGGTAGGAATACGCGACGGGGATTTCGGGATGTTTTTTTGGGAGAAGGTGTTATCGGATTAGCAACTGCATCCCTTGTCCTTTCCCATAACGCGATGAGCATTATGTTTCTTCCGCTTATAGCAGCGTATGCGCTGTACCTGTACACGGGGATAAAAAAAGGAAAAAGACGGTTTGCAGTCACTGCTGGTATATCGGTGCTGTTCGGGTTTGCGCTTTCTGCGTTTTTTTGGGTACCGGCATATTTTGAGGGGAAATATACGCTCCGTGATATTGTCACAGCCGACTCTTTGAGTAGCCGGTTTGCTTCGTTTGCGGATTTTGTGTATTCACCCTGGAACTACGGGGGTACAGCGACGCTTCCAAAATCTTTAGGACTGGCCCAGTGGGGCGTGATTGCCGCAGCAGTCGTGTTTCTGATACAAAAACGGAAACTTCCCATGCTTTGGGGAGCGGCAGCAGCCTTGGCCGGTTCATTGTTTCTTATGACATCCGTGTCTGCTCCCATATGGGAATCCGTACGCTTGCTTCAGAAGTTCCAGTTTCCGTGGCGGTTTTTGTCCGTCAGCGTTTCCGCACTTGCGGTTATGGGGGCAGTAATAGTAGCTTCGTCGGGGAAAAAACAGGCAGCTGCAACTTGCCTGATAGCAGTGACGGCGCTTGCCGGAACATGGAACATGTGGCGGCCGCAGGCGTTCCGGGTATATCAGGAATCTTTTTTTACCGGGGTGTATGAAAGTACGACAGATACCGGCGAAAGCAGTCCCGTATGGTCCGTACGGTTTATGGAGCACCGCCCGGAATCTCCCATGGAAGTCATTTCCGGGGATGCGGATATTTCAGAAGGTCAACGCACGTCTACGGAACATGAGTACTATATAAAGGCAAAAACGCCGGTCCGTCTTGTAGAAAATACCCTGTATTTTCCAGGATGGACAATTACGGCGGACGGCATGCCTCTAAATTTGCAGTTTCAGGATCCTTCCTACCGCGGGCTTATGACGTTTGAGCTTCCCCGGGGAGAATATACGGTTCGGGCGGAATTTAGGGAAACGAAACTGCGTATGCTTGCGGATGCTGTAAGTATTGCAGGATTTGGGGCTTTTATGGTATTTCTTGGTACAATTTCCGTATGGCAAAAAAGAAAAAGATAATTCTATCAGCAGCACTCGCCGTATATAACGAGGAATGTAATCTGGATGCATGCCTTGCATCCGTTGCCCCGTGGGTTGATGAAATTGTCGTTGTTGACGGCGGATCAGCCGACGGTACGCTTGATATTGCAAAACAATACGGCGCGCATATAATCCGGACGGACAATCCGCCGATATTCCATATCAACAAACAGAAAGCGCTGGATGCTTGTTTGGGGGAATGGATATTGCAGCTGGATGCCGATGAGGTGGTGACCAGTGAGCTGAAGGATCAAATATTGGATACTGTTACGCAAAAAGACGCGAAGGATGCATATTACATACCGCGGAAAAATTATTTCCTGGGGCACTGGCTCTCCAAGGGCGGACAGTACCCGGACTATGTCATACGGCTTTTTAAGAATGGTAACGGCAAGTTTCCCTGCGAAAGCGTGCATGAGCAAATTGAGGTGTCCGGAGAGGTAGGGCACCTGACGACACCGCTTACTCACTATACGAGCCGCACAATCCGGGAATACTGGCGGAAGGCAGATTCGTACACTACGCTGACTGCGGGTGAATACAAAAAAGATAATGTGGGGAAGAATCCGTGGACGGCAATGAGGTACATGGTATATATGCCTGTCCGGACATTTTTCCTTCTCTTTTTCCGCCACAAAGGATGTATCGACGGGTATTGGGGATTTTTGTTTGCGCTATTTTCCGGTTTGCATCATGCTATTGCATACCGGAAATATGTTACAAGTACGTGATATGAACAAGATACGTAGAGCGGGAAGTATTTGCATTTCTCTGCTGTTGTATTTGTCTGTAGCGTTAATTTCTCCTGTAGAGGCTTCCTACATATTACCCTACCCGTCCTATATGCCCGGAAGCAAGCTATACACGATATCCCGGACTGCTGACAGGATCAAAGCGTATTGGTATTTCGGAGATATCGGTAAAATTAGGTACCATATGGCGCTGTCCGATAAGTACCTTGTGGAGGCAAAAACACTATTTGAATATAAACAGTATTTGTTGGCTGTCGATGCGCTGTCCCGTTCAGATTGGGAGTTTTTACGCATACCGGATAATCTGTTGTTAGCCAAAAAACACGGTAAGGATGTGGACTATCTCGTCGGCATATATAGAGATGAAGCACGGTCGCACATGGATATTATTAACAGGATACTTTTGGATACTCCGGAAACGTTTCTTTGGGAACCGGAGAAAGAAGAAGCAAATCTGCTTATGATTCACAAATACCTTCAGATAGCAGCAGACGTGCGTAAACGTGCGACGCAATCAGCATTGCCGTTATGATCTATTTGTTATTTATTGTCGGCACAATGCTTATATCTCTATATACGTGGGGATATGTCAATTCAAATATTCCGTTTGTCCATATATCATGGCTTGTTGATTTTGTGTCTCTAAACAGAATGCTAAATAGCGCCGTATATACAGGTATGGTCGCGGGTATGTTTGCGGCATATATACTCATGCTTGGCTTTGTTAGCCTGAGAAAACCCGGCATACGTACGATATATATATACATTTCCGTACTTGTGGTATTTTTGTTTTTCAGCTTTCCTGCCTTTTCCAACGACATATTCAACTATATCGCAACTGCGAAGGTAACCTATTTTTACCGGGAGAATCCGTATCTGGTTATGCCGATAGATATTCCCAATGAGCCCATGCTTGCCTTCATGCATGCGGCAAACAAGACGGCGCTATACGGGCCGGTCTGGATACTTATGACGATAGTGCCGCATGTTGTCGGTGTGGGTAACCTTTTGACAACAATGTATGCATTTAAATTATTTGTGATAGTGTTTTACGTTTTGCTTGTCAGACTTATTTGGACGGTGACCCGAAGTGTACGCGCTGTTGCGTTTTTTGCATTCAACCCCCTGGTTGTCATCGATACGCTTATTTCCGCCCATAATGACGTGGTCATGATGTACTTGGCTCTGACGTCACTTTATGTTCTCAAAAAGAAACGATATACATATGCAGTGATTCTTTTTGTTGCGTCTGTTCTTATAAAGGGCGCGACTCTTTTTCTGTTGCCCGTATTCTTATATGTGTGGTGGAGACAGGGCAAGGGACATGTCGATTGGGAACGCGTTTGGTTTTTGGGTGCTGTATGTATGTTTGCGATATTTATGCTATCCCCGGTTCGGGAGGAGATATACAGTTGGTACTTCATATGGGTTCTGGCGTTTGTTTCACTCCGAAAAAATATAGACATATACACTGCAGTTGCTTTTGGATTCACATTCGGCCTGCCGCTAAGGTTTGTTCCGTATGCCGCTACAGGAGAATGGACTGGAATAACCCCGATTGTGAAAAAAGCAGTAACAATTGTGTTTCCCGCGCTGTCTCTGGTCCTATACCTTGCAATAGGAAAAAGAAAATATTTACAGGATCAGGTATAGTAATACAGATTATGGGGAGAGCCTGGAAATACATGCCATGGATGGTGCTTGCAGCTTTTTGTCTTTATGTCGTTTGGCCTCTCTTTACTCCTGGATTTATTCCCACCCACGATGGGGAATACCATCTGATCAGGTTCTGGCAGTTTCATGCGATGCTTTCTTCCGGACATCTTTTTCCGCGGTGGGCGCCTGATTTGAATGGAGGGTATGGATTGCCGCTCTTTTTGTTCCATTACCCGTTTCCCAATTATATCGGTGCTTTCTGGCATAGCATTGGATTTTCACTTGCTGATTCGGTAAAACTGACGCTTGGTATCGGCTATGTGATGATGGCGGTGTTTTGTTACGCATGGCTATGTCGTCTGTTTGTGAGAAAAGCAGCAGTGCTTGGCGCATTGTCATGCATGTTTGTGCCGTATTGGTTTGTGGATCTGTATGTCCGGGGATCAGTTGGGGAAATGCTGGCAATTGCATGGGTTTTTTTCGTGTTATGGTCGATTGAGTCGTCACGTGGCCTTTTTATTGCGGTCGGCATAGGGCTTCTGATTACGACGCACAACATCATGGCATTATTGTTTTTCCCGTTGCTTTCCCTGTATGCGCTCCTGAAAAATCCCGGTCATTGGAAAGCGCTGGGTTTAGGTGTCGGTCTTGCGGCATATTTCTGGATACCGGCAATTTTTGAAAGAGCATATATGACGGGTGTTAATACTGTGAATTACGCGGACTATTTTCCGCAGCTGTACGAACTGCTGATCCCTTCATGGGGAACCGGTTTTAAGACGAGCGAAACGAGCGGGAATATGATGTCCGTGCAGATTGGCATTATACCGATCCTGATCGGTATGATGAGTACGGCGCTGATGGCAAAGCGTGCCAAATCATCTGGCCTGGGCAAGTATGAACTTTTTTGGGCCATCGCTGTATGTCTGTCGGTGTATATGATGCTTCCGGCATCAAATTTCGTGTGGCAGGGAATACTGCTTCTTCCGTTTGTCCAGTATCCCTGGAGGTTTCTTTCTGTTATAGGCGTGGCCACTGCTTTTTTTGCAGCATCCGTAGCGTCACGTTTTTTTACCCTGTCTGTTTTTTTTGTGATCGCAGGCATGATTCTTACTGCTTCATACGTACGACCGGTTACATACCCCGAACGGCCGGATTCATATTACCTGTCCCGTACAAATTTTACCCAAGGCACATCATCATTGGGCGATGCGTTCAGAACGCAGTGGCAGAAGGATGTAGTAAAAACACCTTCTGTTCCGGCCCGAATCATACTGGGTGATGCGCAAGTAATCCGTGCGGAAAATAACGGAGGCAGGATCGTTGCCGCAGTATCTGCGCGTACAAAGTCAACAGTCCGTCTGGGATCAGTGTATTATCCGGGTTGGCAGGTGTTTGTAGATGGTAAAAAAACCACTATCGATTCGGAATACGGATATATCGATGTGTGCCTTGAGCCTGGTGGCCATGATATCGATGCGCAATTTAGGCAGACGCCGCTTCGAAAGGCTTCGGATATCCTGTCGGTTTTCAGTTGTATGAGTATCGTATGTTTGTTTTTCAAAAAGCGTACCGCGTTGTCCCGGACGTGAACCTGCGGTATACTAAGAGCCATATTGTATGCGAGTTGCCATCTGTACGACCCCTCTTTCTTCCGGACACAAAAATCGAGGCATCGGGATATATACAACCCTATTGCTCGACGCATTGCATAGGTATCAAAAAGGGTGCCATTACAGCGTATTTGCCGATAAAAAAGAGATTCCGAAAGATACACAGGTAGTCCATTATCCGTTTTTCGACCCTTTTTTTCTTACATTGCCCGTATCCCTACCGTTTCCTCTCGTTGTGACGGTTCATGATCTGATCCCCGTGCTTTTCCCTGAGCATTTTCCCAGGGGTATCAGAGGAGAGGTAAAGTGGCAAATCCAAAAACGTGCATTGCAAAGGACAGCACACATACTGACTGATTCAGAACATTCAAAGAAAGATATCGCGAGTATCGGATATCCGAAAGACCGCATATCTGTTGTCCCGCTTGCGCCGGTACCTTCCATGAAGCCGGAAACCGATCCGGATGTTTTGGTGCAGGTTATGGAAAAGTATGGCTTGCCGCATGAGTTTATCCTGTATGTCGGTGATGTGAACTGGAACAAAAATGTTTTGGGTCTGCTTTTAGCATGGCAGGATATTGTGTCTCACCGAAAACTTACGCCGGAGACAAAACTGGTTCTTGTCGGTAAGGCATTTACCGATCCAAATATACCCGAAGCAAAGGAAATTGACGCAATGATCAAGACGCTCGCACTGGAAGGTGCGGTCATACGGACAGGATTTGTGCCGGAAAATGACCTTCGGGTATTGTACATGCTTTCCGGTTGTACGGTGGTACCGTCCCTGTATGAGGGGTTTGGTTTCCCTGTGCTGGAAGCTTTAGCTTGCGGCGGTATTGTCGTTTCATCGGCTGTCTCAAGCTTGTCGGAGATTGCCGGTCCGTCAATCTGTATT
>Ga0172371_10010789_pt1 | contig 12293 bp, 9 predicted proteins | sample Lak12m_FD_114543 | JGI IMG/M metagenome (GOLD analysis project Ga0172371, IMG submission 114543) | Freshwater microbial communities from Kabuno Bay, South-Kivu, Congo - kab_022012_12m | ecosystem: Environmental > Aquatic > Freshwater > Lake | place: Democratic Republic of the Congo: South-Kivu... | reverse complement strand
CGGCAAGATTACTTCCATCTTCCGGGAAAAAAATAGCGGAAGCCAGGGTATAGATTCCTTGTCCGACAATGAAACATTTTGCGCGGCGGGAATTTTCATCGAAAATCGCCACTTCGGAATAGGTTGTTCCTAAGTCGATTCCGATAATTTTTTCTTGTGTTTGTAACATAAATTACTCCTTTTAGCATATTTTATGATCAAATGATATTATCTGCAGAATTAAAAGCAGGAAAAACACAGATGTAAAAATAATACTTTATCGATTTTTTTCTATTGAAGTGTTCTCTGAAAAATTGCCATTCTCGAGCTTGGTTCGACTTCCGTCAACTGTTTTGTCATCTTCGATAATATCTGCATCAGGATCCGAGACTTTTGGGGGAATCATTGGCGGAGAATACTTCCAAACTTTCACCAAAGCCGGACGAATTAAAAAATTGCGGTAATAATTCCCATCCTCAATTATACTTGAAACTGTATCATTAGTATCAGAGTTGTGGGAAATTTCCAAAGAAAAGCAGTGATGTTTTTCCGCGTCGAATTTATCTCCAATTTGGACTTTCATCGGTGAAAAACCATGGACCGTCAATATTTCCTTCAAGCGTTGATTAAGAATAGAAAATGAAGGATTGTTTTCATTATTAATCGTATAAGAAGAGAGTAAATCATTAAATTTCAAGAGACTAAAATAGAAATCACGGTTTCTGATAAATTGGAATTCACCATTTTTATCTAAAATATCATTATAAAGAGCCTGAATTTGGTTTCTAAGCATCATCTCGAAACTTTTCTGCCTGGTTTTAAATTCCAATGACGATTTCGCCAATTCCGATAAGATTTCATCTTTAATTGTATGAGAAAAAGCTTGCCATTTTTCCGACAGTTCATTCATCAAATCTCTACAAGAAGAGTCTTGCATTGCCGGCAGCTGTTGAAGATTATCGATTAAGTCAGCACCTTGCTCTGCAATGTTGTTTTTTAAGTCTTCTTTTCGAGTATTTTCACCAGTCAGAGTATCGGGCATTACGCTCGCAGGTGTTTCGAGAATTTCAGCGGCTTCAATATTTTCAGTCGATGAAGATAGACTTTCACTATCCCCGGGAATTATTTCATTAGACTGTAGTTCTTGCATTTTTAACTTTTCCTAACATTTAGATCGGTGGCTTTACGAATGATAGGCATAATAGAATCGGCTAAGGATTCTATGCGATCGAGTCCCTGGAATTCATCTCCCAGACTTCGCAGGAAATCTCTACCTTCTTCGCCGATACTTATTACATATAATTTTACATCGGAATTTTTTAGTCTTAGAGCGGCTTCTATTGTTTTAGGTGGATCGTCAGGTTGTCCATCGCTAATCAGTATCGCTAATCCTGTGCAGTTTTGGTCATTAAACATTTGATTAGCAGTATCAAGAGCGCTGACCATATTCGTGCTGGCTTCGGGAGCAAGACTTTCTACTTGAGAAGTAAACTTTTTATTTATTTTTTGCATAGACACTAATATTTCAGCAGAGGAGGAGAATTTTATTAAACCCAAATTGACATTAAGTTTTTCTTTAACAATACAGTTGGCAATTTTAATAATCTCTTGTTTAGCCAAAGTCAGAGGCAATGCATTATTAATGCCCATACTTCCGGATACATCCAATACTAAAACGACATTAGCATCAGACAATGCCGGTTGTTTTTGATTCAATAAGTCTTCAATTTCTTTCCAGGTTCTAATCGAGGTTTTTTCTGTGGTAAGTTTATATTCAGTAACTTCACTGGAGATTTCGACATTAGCAATTCCGGTATGAGTATATTCAAAAGTGACTTCAACCGGAAGGTTATCTCTGGCTGCGGGTGAACAAGTACAGAAATAGACACAATTAAAGACACAGTCGAGCGGAGAAATTCCATCGGAATCAGCATGAACAACAGGAATAATGACTTTATTCGATCCCTGTGGGATACAGTATTTTTGTTGTTTGCCTTGTGTGAGTTTAATAGGGATTTCACTGCCGCGGGGGATAATGACGCTGGAGTAGAATTTTTCGAAACTAAAATCTTTAACAATAGTAGCAAAACCGAAATTAGTTTTTTCCACTAATTTGATTTCAACAATGGAAGTGGGGGTCTTTTTATAAGGGATGCTTTTTTGTTTATTTTCATCGAAATACATCTTGGTATAGAAGGCAGCTCCAAGAGCTATTGCCTGATCAGGATCCTCGGTGACAATCAGTCTGTTTCCAACAAGCCGGGAAAGAGATTGTTGAACTTGCAGCAGTCTGGAAGAACCGCCAGTAAGGAGGACAAAACTAATATCCTTCCAACCATGAAGATGAGAAAGTTTAATAGCATTATCGGCATGGGCGATTGCTTTATATACCAGATCATTGGTGAATTTGCTAAAATCTTCGCGGGATATGGGGAAACTGAATTTTGAATTATTAATTTCGAAATCAACTGTGGTATTTTCCATTTCCGCCAGATCACATTTGGCTTTTTCACATTGATCTAATACTTGATAATATAATCCTTTGAATAAATCAAATTTATTTCCGGTAAGATTTTTGAATTCACTTTCAATATTTTCAAGCATTCTCATAGTCCAATTGATTCCTCCCAATTTTACATCTCCGTCGGAAGCGAGTAGTTCAAATTTGTAATGATTTTTCTGCGAAAGACTCATCACTTTAAGAATAGAAATATCGGTGGTACCTCCGCCAATATCAAATACCATAACTATTTGTCCATCGGCGATATTTCGATTTCTCAAGAGATAAAGAGCAGCAGCGGTGGGTTCCTTGGGAATATCAAGCACTTTCAGGCCAGCCAACTCACCGGCTTTTTGTGTATCTTCGATTGCCGGCGGGGAAAAATAGGCGGGGACGGTGATGCAAGCTTTATTGACTATACAATTAAGTTTACTCTCAGCTTCCTTTTTTAATTTGCTTAAGATTTTAGCCGATATTTCAACCGGAGTTAAATTGTAGAACGACCAAGTTCTATCACCCATGACTCTTTTAACATTGCGCAGGAATTTTTCAGGTTCGACTTTTTCCCCGGACAAAGCTTCATTTCCTACCAGAACGGTATCGCCTTTGAGCCAAACGACTGAAGGAGTAGAAAAAGAACCCAGAGCGTTTCTAATGACACAGGGTTCTCCGGATCGATCGATATAGGCTACAAGAGAAAAGGTTGTGCCTAAATCGATGCCGACAATAATTTCATTCATAATATTGGTATCTTTGTTGAATTGAAATCAGCAATTAATTTTAATATGGTTCTTTGCTAAGAAACTGACAGCATTTGTGAAAGACTGTTCATCATTAAATATCCGCGCATTCGAAAGCGCCTTGGAAAAGTTCAGATTACTATCTTTTAAGCAGATTTCCCGGATTTTTTCTTTTAATTGGTTTATTTGTCTAACAGTATTGACAATTAAAAGCAGAATGTTATAGCGATTGCGGGCAATAGGATTATTAAGACGAATATCGTGTTTAAGTATAATGAGAAAATGAGCCGGGTAGTTTTTGTCAACTAAATTTTCCCATAATTCGACGCTTACAGGTTCATTGGTAGAGGTAATAATTCGCTCTAATTCCCAATCCTCGTCGGAATAAATTTGATAATCATTATTAACGATGTGTAAAGCCCAATACAAGTTTTTTAAGTAGATCAAATCATCATCTTTCCTTGAATAATTATTAATTATATACTCGACTATTTTTTCTAAAAGACTAAGCTTCAAATGATTGTCCTTGAAAAAAGGTATTTGTTTTTTCAGCCAATTTAAAGTAAACCGTAGTTTTTTTCCTTCCAGCCAAAGGTGTTCGGGGAATTTTTGCCAAAGCAGTAGAATATTAGCGAATCCTTCAAGCAGTTTATTAAATACTTCTTTAACTTCTTTGTGCGGAGATTTCAGATAATCAAGGTTCCGGGAATCGATATTTGGTGACTTAAATTGGAAGAATTTAGTCCAAAAGATAATCCTATATTCAATTTCTTTTAGGTCGTTGGAAGGACATTCATTCCATTTTAGTAACAGATGTTTCAGCCACCCCAGCTCTTTTTTTTCTTCCGTAAGAAAGTTCAATTCACTGAATTTTTTAATAATTATATCGGAACGAGTATCAAATATTTCGGGTAATAATAACCAAGGGACAATGTATTGTGTCTTCAGATCGTTAGTTTTGATTGCTTCAAAAAGAAAATCGAGGACAGCAAGATCTTGCGGCGGCAGCGAATTCAACATTTTATCAAAATAATCCACGAAACAACTGTATTGGCTGTATTGCTGTCTGCGAAAATTGATCCAGCTGTTGAGAAATGTCTGTGCATCTTGATCAAAAAAATGTTCCGGAGCGATAAAATCAAATATCTGAGCCGGTCGTTTTACCGGATTCTCAACCGGCGGTTTAAAAAGGAATTCCTCCAAATCGATTATTATATATTTATTCAGCAATTTTTCTTTGACTGATGGAGAAGCTTGAAATGGTAAAGTCATAAAGAGGTCGAAAATGCTGTCCGATTGATCGAGGTTAGGATAATCAAAAGAAGAAAATTGCATTTGCATACGCGCATCGGGTTTTAATATAAGAATAAATCCAGCCAATATTTCCAAAGCATAATGTCGGTCAAGGGAGCGATGGTTAAAAGTCAGCTTATTATAATTATATGCTTTCGGTGGAACAATGATAACTAAAGGCTTAGTTTTATTCAAATATCGCAACCTAATATCATCATAAATAAGATTTAGTAATTCCAAATATTTGATAATAGGTATATTAGGATTAATTGTTTTTTTAAGAGCTTCGTAAGCGCAATTGAGATAATAATTCCAGGAACTGGATTCTGTGGGATTATAACTGTAGTTATTCCATTCCGCGGAAATGGTGAAATTTTTAGCAGTTCCACTTAGGCGGTCAATTTCTTGGGGATTATAATCATCGTACATCGCGCTGAACAAATTAAATACATTGGCAAGGGCTTGGTTTTTCATATGTTGATTTTTGGCGATTATACAATGGAGGAAATTGTCGCGGCGGTCATTTTGCAGATCTACGGTGTGAGCTAACAAAATGCTGTCATCATCATCGGAATAACTTGAAGGCACTTTTATTTGCGCAAAGTACTCGGTAGGAGGGATAAAATCGGAGTTAATATATGAAGGTCGATGCGGAAAATCAAGGAATTTTTCCGCATATTTGGCGAATTTAATACTGCCTGGCGTGAAGAATTTTAATACCGCGCCAACAGAAGAATTAGGCGCCTGAATATCGGCATATAGACGACTGCGTCCGCCAAAAATCTGCAGAAAATTACCTAGTGATAAATCATATTTATTAGTTGTATCCATAAAAAAAGTCCGGGGCGGTAATTTACACTACTTTGTTAATTACTATAAATGGAATGTATGAATATTATTTATTGTTTAAAAATCCCCCTTTAATTCCCCTTTTAAGAAAGGGGGAAAGTGGGGTGGAACAGCTGTTTGCTTTTCCCCCCTTTATTTAAAGGGGGGAAGGGGGGATTTTAATACAAAACAACAAAAATATCCTCGAAAAAATTCTCTCAAAAAGCTACTTAACAAAGTAGTGCTGATGCCTAATGCCCAATGCCTGATGCCTGATGCCTGATGCCTGATGCCTGATGCCGCTCTTCCCTAATCGCTCTTCGCCTGCACCGCCTTCATCACCGCATCCGGCTTTACCGTCATCGTCTTTTCACCATACAAACTAAACTTCAGCCACTTGAATCCGAACCGTAACAATTCCTTATCATCTTCCTGCAAACGCTTCATTAATTCGTCTTCCACTTCAAACCTGTCAAAAAAGCTGGTGTTAAATAAAAACCCCCGGAATTTATCCAAATTGTAACACACCATATGAAACATCTCCATCTTCGCCGGATTGAAAGCCTTCCCGCTTTGTAAAAACGGATGCAAAGTCAATTCCTTAAATAGTCGTCCGAATTCATCATACTGCGGCACCCCCTGATTTTCCATCCAGCCCCGCACCGTCCACTTGTTCTTAGCTTCCTTAAAACCATGACATACTTCTTCCTGCAGCAGGAAATAGAAATCCGTCTCCGTCCCCCGCCCTTCTGCCTTCGGGCTCGCCAATCCCAAAGGATACATCCGGCACGCCCACGGCCGGTCACTGTACACCGTACATCCCCCGGCTTCCACGAAATGACAATTCTTCTGCTCATTCTCCCGCATTTTTAACAACAACACCGGATACTGCAGATTTTTATCCAGCGGCGTCAAAGTATATTCCGCTAAAAATTCCCACGAATAGATCCCCAGCCGCCGTTTCAACCTCAACACATCGTACGGCGTCAAAAATATGTTCACATCGCTGCAGCATTGATTGAAACATGACACTCCCGGATGACAGCTGAAAGTAAAACTATCATCCAATCCCAAACGATCATATTCCTTTAAAATCGCTTCCTTCAAATTCCGAATGCTCTTTTTATCCGCCAATTCTGGCTCCTGTTTTCTATTTTATTAAGTCTACCTTGATTAATTCATAAATTTTTGTTTATAAAACATAACGCAAATATACACAGATTCTTATTGTAGGGACGAGGCAGCGCCTCGTCCAAAAAGCGGACGAGACAAGGTCTCGTCCCTACAAATACAAAATGCTATGAAGGATTCTATAATTTTACATTTTTATGAATAATGCAGGCTACAAGTCCACAAGTTTGCAAGTCGAAAGTCGAAAAATAGTATCAAGTATCAAGTGAAAAGCAAATCATTATAGAGAGATTACATTGCTTTTCTCTATTCGCTTTTCGCTAATCGCTGCTTTTACGCTTTTCCCTGTGGAATTCTCTGTCTCTGTGTCTCTTGGGTGATGCTTTTTTCTTTGCTTTTGCTTTTATCAGCTTTTATCTGCTTTTATCGGCTTTTATCTGCGGTTCAAATCTTTGCTTTTGCTTTTATCAGCTTTTATCTGCGGTTCAAATCTTTGCTTTTGCTTTTATCAGCTTTTATCTGCTTTTATCTGCGGTTCAAATCTTTGCTTTTGCTTTTATCAACTTTTATCGGCTTTTATCTGCGGTTCAAATCTTTGCTTTTGCTTTTATCAGCTTTTATCGGCTTTTATCAGCTTTTATCTGCGGTTCAAATCTTTGCTTTTGCTTTTATCAGCTTTTATCTGCTTTTATCTGCGGTTCAAATCTTTGCTTTTGCTTTTGCTTTTGCTTTTGCTTTTGCTTTTGTCAGCTTTTATCGGCTTTTATCGGTTTTTATCTGCGGTTCAAATCATTGCTTTTGCTTTTATCAGCTTTTATCAGCTTTTATCTGCGGTTCAAATCTTTGCTTTTGCTTTTCCCGAACTCCGATTTCCGCTTTTACAATTTCCCCTTCTCCATCTCCTTCTTAATCTCCTCAATCCTCTTCGCAAAATCCTCATTCTTTCCTCCAACCATCTGCAAAGCTTTCTCTTCCGCCTGAACCGCTTCCTCCAATTTCCCCTGCTTCCAATACACCATACTTAATGTATCCCAGGTATTCGCATCGTCCTTCAGTTCGATTGACTTCAATGCAGCTTTCAATGCGCTGGCTAAATTCTCCCCTTCCACCGCCCAAAACCAAGCGTAACCGTTCAATCCGTCCGCATCCCCTGCTTTCCCATACAAATCAGCGAAATTCTCCCCGTATACCTCCGCCGCATTATTCTTATCCCCTTGAATCAGATACAATTTAGCATAATTCTGCGCCAGCAAATCCCCGGCTTTCTCCACCTGATAAATCCCTGCCGCCAGCTTCAATCCTTTGTCCACATTTGTCTTCGCGGAAGCGCAATATCCCACATACGATTGCGTAAGCTCAATATTATTTCCATACTTAACCAATAATTCCTCATATACTGCCAAAGCCTCTTCCGAGGTTTCCTTCTTATACATAAACCGTCGTAAATTGCGGAAAGCTTCCTCTTTTAACTTGCTTTCAGGAAATTCCCGGCAAAAACTTAATACCTTCCCCGCCTTCTCAAATGTCTCTTCATACTTCGCCGCTTCGTAAGCGCTCACTTCATATTTCCCGCCATAAACCGGGATCGTCAACTTCTTGGCCTCATTTTCTTTACTCAACACCATATCCCGCATTTTCCCCGCATTTTCATAATTCCGCCGCACCACATACTTTTCCATCAATAACGCCGCCGTGCGCAGATCATCCGGCTTCTTTGCCAATTTCTTCAACAAAACTAAATAACTATCTTCACTCTTACTTAATCCTTCCAAATTCTTAACAAACGCTTCCCCTTCCCCATCGTATCCCACTACCCGCTCCACTTCTTCGCCCTGAACATTCACTATCATCGTTGTCGGAGTCCCCCGCACTTTGAACCGGTCGAACACCGCCTTGCCTGCTTCTTCCTGATAAATCGCCCGGAACATCACAAAATCACCCTCCAACCTCTTCCCTAATACTTCATCGGAAAACACCTGCTGATCCAGCAATTTGCAGGTGCCTCAGGTGTTGGAATAGAAATCCACCAAAATCGGCTTATTCAATTCCCCCGCCGCCTGCAAAGCGTCCTCAAAACTCCCGCTAAAAAATCCTCCCCCCTGTACAAATCCGCACCCCAGCGCTATCAGCGCAACTACTAAGATTACCTTTTTCATTTTACACCCGTCTTTTTATTGTGGTGTTTTTAATTACTTTAAGAGCATTTCCCCAAAATTTAACTCTAACTATTCATAGTCTTCGCCTCTAATCATATATCATATATCATATATCATATATCATATATTGCTTTTAATAATCCCATTCCTTAACCGCCTTCACTTGATAAAATCCTCCGCCTTCGCTGCCCGGCATCGGCAAAACAAAACTGGTATCTTCCGTAAATCCTATGGAATCCCCTGAACTAAAATACGCCGCCCCCGAATGGTAAACCTTATACCCGTCCACCGTAATCGAATCCCCAATAAAGGACTTAAATACTGTCGGCCAGTTCATCGTCAAATTGGCAGACGAAGGAAGGAACTGCAGATAATCCACCGCTTCCGGCTGGTAAAGCAAGTCGAACACATAACCGCTCAGCGAATCCTGCACCGCCGTCATCACCGCCGCCCCCGGGAAATTGATCCGCCAGCTTTCCGTCAAATCCACCATCTCATCGTAATAACTTTCTTCAATCTCCCGCGTCCGCACCAATATTCCCCCACCCTGTCCGTCTACCAGCTTGTAAGTGTCAATCACATCATCGTAAGGGTCCGGATAGGGATAATACAAATAATCGAACAATTCCCTGAGCCGCAAATTCATCGGCGAATCCGGATCGTCACCGGTCATTTCCACCGGCACCGAATACGATCCCATCCACAGCGGCAAAGCCGGGGTCATTATCGGCTCCCCCGTCATCGCCCACATCATCGTCATCAGCGGATTTTCTCCGCTGGCAATCCCTTCCGCCACAAAACACGACATACTAATATCCCGGTTGATAGCGTTATGGTCCCGCACCGCCCCCCATAAATAATTGCCCTGATACAATACATACCCGGAATAAGGCAGCGGATACGGATTCACTGTTTCCGTAGACAAATCCCGCGCCACCATGTCGAACATGTAGCGCGCGTCCAAAATCCCTTCCTCCATCCCCCGCCGTATTAAAGTGTCCGCCCAATCGTGCCGGTACTGCCCCACATGCGAAGTTCCCCCGTTATAGGCAAAGTTCGACCTCACCAAATACCCCGCCGGACATACCAGCGAATCGGAAGCGTCGAACCAGTAGTTAGTATATTTGGCCGCTTCCAAAATCCCCGCCCCGCCGTAAGCGTCGAATACTCCATAATTGGAAGGATTGGTCCGACCTTGCCGAGCCGTGGAGTCCATATAAGCTAAGAAATCGTCCACCGTTTCGCAAGTCAACAGCGCATGATACATAATGATCCCATCGTCATCGTAAGCTCCGGCGGAATCGGGGAAATTCAGCGCATTGGAATTTTCGATGGCGAATCCCGCTTCGTTAATCCCGCCGTAACACTCGTTCTGGTACGACACGAACGGATAATTCAGCCCGATGAAAGCGTACGGCTGTAAATCGTAATACTGGTATTCCTGATGCCAATTGGACACATCCCGCGATTTCCACATTAGCGGCCGCCCGCTCGGCAGCGCCCAACCCGGTATGATCGCCGTGGTGCATTCCGACTCTTCCGCCTGAACTTCAGGCTGTCCGGTCAACAGGATAAAAAATGTAAAGAATATTGCACAATATATGGTAAGTTTTTTCATTGTTCTCAGGAAGGTTTATGATTGAAAACAGAGAGTAGGATATTTACGGTGCAAAGTAAGTGCCAGATGAAGTTAAAAGTGAAAAGTGAAAAGTGAAAAGTGAAAAGAGGAAAATTGCACGAAGCTGTGAAAGATTGTTTTATTAATTGATTTAGTATGAAACATATTTATGCAAATTTTAACTCTAAACAGCATTACAACAGTAATAAATATTTCTAAGCAAAATTTCAATAATGTCACCAATTAATGTAAATATATCACGGTTATTTTGTTGTAAAAGAAGTATACTGACTAACAGTAAAAGTATTGCGGTAATTAGTGTTTCAAATACAGCCCATCTCCACAATCGCTTTTGTAAAAAATTAAAGAGTTTACTTGGATTTTGTCCATTATTACTTTTATTGTATATAATATTCTCGGCTGTCGCTTGATCGCAGTTTTTAAGTTCCTTTATATTTTTTGCCAAATCGTCGAAATTTTCTACAGCTCGTACACGAAATAGTTCAAAATATCGCTTATCAATCTCCATAGATGATTGCATTACTGACATCCATAACCAATAGAATAATAAGACAATAAATGAGATGATAATTAAACACCATGTGTTAATTTCTACAGAATTTGTATAGAAGAAAGCACCTGTAGCTATGATTAATGTCCAGATAGATAAGCTTATCTTAAATCTGATATCTCTTGTATGTTTGTAACGATCTAACTGTATTTTACAAAGCTCAACAAGAATTTTGTTTTTTTCAATATCTCCATCTGCCATAACCGCCTCACTTCCTTAATTTTTACTTTTTGTTCACCTATTTAATCCGGCCGGTTCATATTTCACATACAATCCGGCAGGAATTATAATTTTAATTCTCAATTTTTATCCGCTTTTATCCCCTTCATCCCTGTGAATGCTCTTGCTTTTGCTTTTCCCTAAATCCCAAATCCCAAATCCTATTTCCCGCTTTACATCCCCAATTCCGCCCGCGCCGCCTTTCTAATAATCTTACATAAATCCAACGCAGCATTAGCCGTCGCTTTGTCAGCGCTCATTCCCGGATAACGGAAATCCACCGCATGTGTCGATAAAATCCGCAATTTTTCACGGTAAGCTTCCCATAAAGGTCGATAAGGAATTAGCAAATCCAACAATTCTCTAAGGTTATGCGTCTTGCCGAATCTGACATCAAGCTCCTGCAAAATGCCCTTCATATATTTTTCCGCGCATTGCTGGGAGTGGAAACAGACAGCATCATAGGTGGGTTTTTTCCTCAGTCTGAATAATGAAACCGCGACAGAAAAATCCCCCTCCGCCTTTTCCACCCATTCATCGGCTATCGGACTCATACATCACCTTTCCTTTTTCGACTATATCCATTAAAAAGAAATCATGCCATTCCAGCCTTTGCTTGAGCACTGCCGGAGTGCGGACAATCAAATCCAGCGAAAAACGGTATTCAATATTGGTAATAATTTCCACCGCTTTATGCGTAGGATGACCATCGAAATCCATCAGCACAAATAAATCCACATCGGAATGTTCATTCGCCGTCCCATAGGCATAAGAACCGAACAATATCACCTTCTCCGGGTGGAATTTTTCCACGATTTGATCGACTACAGCTTGTATTTCTGTTTCCAATACCATTTTTCCGACTTTAGACTTTGGTCTTTAGACTTTAGCAAAAACCAAGTGTTTCCTCAAAGATAAGGAGTAAATTCCTAATTCTCAATTTTTTAGTTGCTTTTTATAACCATAATAGCCTTAATAGCCAGTGAATGCTTTGAGCTTTGCTTTTCTATGCGCCTCTGTGTCTTTGTAGTGAACGCTTTTGCTTCTATCTTTGCTTTTATCAGCTTTTATCGGTTTTTATCCGCTTTTATCCGCGGTTCAAATCTTTGCTTTTGCTTTTCCCTAATTCCTAACTCCTAACACTACTTTGTTAATTACTATAAATGGAATGTATGAATATTATTTATTGTTTAAAAATCCCCCTTTAATTCCCCCTTTAAGAAAGGGGGAAAGTGGGGTGGAACAGCTGTTTGCTTTT
>Ga0172371_10010788_pt1 | contig 12294 bp, 9 predicted proteins | sample Lak12m_FD_114543 | JGI IMG/M metagenome (GOLD analysis project Ga0172371, IMG submission 114543) | Freshwater microbial communities from Kabuno Bay, South-Kivu, Congo - kab_022012_12m | ecosystem: Environmental > Aquatic > Freshwater > Lake | place: Democratic Republic of the Congo: South-Kivu... | reverse complement strand
CGCATCCTTGTCCTCCTTGGGCTTTGCCTTACGAACCTACCCAAAGGATAAGGATGCGTCCTTCTTGTTCAACCCCGGCCGGCCGTCAACCGCCCCGAAATCGCTTCCGCAACAGAAACTATTGAGAAGGACAACCTTCCTCGACGACCTTAAACCCCATCAGGTCGCCCAAGTCTTGCATGGGCTTCGTGTAGTCGCCATAGAAGACGACGCGGTGCAACAGCGTCATCACGCCGCCGTGGATGACGCCGGAGCCCCAGTTGAGCAACAGCCTCTGGGCGTCGGGAACGGTCTGAGCGAATTGCGTCCGACAGGCCAGCGGGCTGGTGCTCGTCTCGATGATCTTGCCGGTGACCATCAGGAGCGTGTCCAGGTTGACGAGTTTCGCGCATGTGACCGGCTGTCCGATCCGGTTCTCCACCTCCAGCGCTACGCCCGCACGGCTGTCGCTCTGGGTGCGGATCACAAACGGCAGGCGTTTGCCGCCGGGACCATCCATTTTCGTCGCCGACGTGCAGTGGAAGTGAACCAGCGCATTCTTGGCCGTATCGACCACCGGATCGGAGATGAAGCCCGGGATGCGGAAGGCGTAGGCGAACAAGAGCATGGTTAGCGTCGAGTCGAGGTCCCCCTCGCAGGCGCCCACGAGCCCTTGATCGTTGAGCTTGCTGAACGTGAGGCAGCCGCGGGGGTTGCCCATGCAGTGGCTACTGGCGATCGCCTGGGCCTTTTCCTTGATCATCAGGTCCTTGACGGCCAGGTACATTCGCGCCGAGTGGATGATCTCCTGCCGGGTCGGCTCGACGATCTTCTTGGCCTGCCCGATCCAATACTCTTGGGCCTCGGCCTCCGCCGCCTTGGGATCGATGGCCTGCACGGCCTTCATGACGCGGTCGTTGGAGATCATCACCAGCTCGGCGCCGAGCTTCTTCTTGACCAATTCCGCCGAGCAGCCCGCAGCCGTCCCCTGGGGTGCGCCGACGACCAGAATGCGGGTCTGCTTCATCCGGGCCGGGACCCGCATCAGGCCGACCACCCGGTCGAGCTCCGACCAGTCGCTCGTCGACCGCAGCACGACCTTCTTGCCCTGCTTGCGCCAGTCCTGGAAGTACATCCATCCGTGGCCGCCGAAGGGTTGGAAGAACAGCACTGACGGCAGGCCCGTGCCAAAAAGCTTCCCCAGCACGGGGGCGTCTCCGCCGTGGCCGGAGAGATAGATCACAAAAAGGGCATCGGCGCCGGCCGCCTTCCCGACCACCTCGTCGACCTTGGTCGGCGGGATCATGTCGCCGCCGATGAACTTGACGTCGCCGAGCTTCTTCTCCAGATCGCCGAGATACTTCTCCAACCTGGCCATCTCCTCAGCCGGCCTTGCCATGAAATCGCCCGTCCGGCCGATGAACACCTTATAGATCTTCACCGGGGGCAGCCTCGGCCAGCCTTCCCCCTCAGCCGCGATCACCGAACTGGTCGCCAGGTCCGCCGCCAACATGGCACTGCCCGCTGCCGTCACTTCCAAGAACGCTCTTCGATTAAGGGAATCGCTCATCGTTCATCTCCTTTGCCAAGGGGGTTGCTCAGTGACGAAATCTCGCGGAAGTCCTGCCACGCGGGCCGCTTCATCATTTTCAAGGAATAGCCGATCTCGCGCGGAGAGTCACCGTAGCATGCCTGCTCATACCAATAACTCCGTACTCGCTTGCCGTCAAGCAGTTGCGAAAATTGATGCCCACGTGCGATGGTTCACCGACTTTCGTGTTGCTCAGCGAGTCCATCACCCGAGCATCGCCCCGCCATCGGGACAGATCGTCTGCCCGGTGATAAACGCTGCTTCCTCGGATGCCAAGAAGGCGCACACCTCGCCAATTTCTTCGATCGTGGCCATGCGCCCCAAGGGGATCTCCTGGTTGGCTGCCTTCAAGAACGTCTCGGGGTCCCCTTTGCTGCGGGCCCATTCCTCCATCAGCGGCGTCATCACCGCCCCGGGGCAAACCGCGTTGACGCGGATTCCGGACGGCGCCAGCTCGAGCGCCAGCGCGCGGGTCAGCCCTACCTGGGCGGCCTTCGTGGCCACGTAAGAGACTGCGAGCGTTTGGCCGGTGAAGGCCGCCGCGCTCGAGATGTTGATGATGGTGCCTCGCGTCTTGCGCAAGTGCGGTATAGCGAGCTTGCAGCCCATGAAAGTGCTGGTGAGGTTCAGCCGCACGAGCGATTCAAAGTCCTCGACGCTGGTCTCGTCGATCGCCATATCGGGAGGGTGCCAGCCGGCGTTGTTGACGATGCAGTCCAGCCGGCCGAACCGCTCCAGGGCGCCCTCGACGAGCTTGCGCATCTGGTCTTCGCGCGTGACGTCGGTGGGAACGAAGAGGGCATCGTGTCCGGCCTCGATGAGCTCGTGCTGAGCCGCCTGCCCTTCTTCGCGGCCGCGCGCGGCCAGCACCACCTTGCAGCCGTGCTTAGCGAAGGCCCGCGCGCAACCGAGGCCGATTCCCTTTGAAGCGCCGGTGAGGATCGCCACTTTTTCGTGCAGTTTCATGCGTTGTCCCGAAATCACTGCCGCGGAAGGCGTCAGCGAACGAACGAGGGAAGCATCTCGAATAGAGCGTAGATGCCCACCATGATTGCGGCCAGGATGCCCCACAGAATCCATAGCAGCCTGCTCTGTCCACCCTGAACGGCATAGGTCTCGCGGAGGGTAGGCAAGTCTTCCTCAACGGGCGACTTGCGCGTGGCCAGCGAGACGACGATCATGAACGCACAGATGCCGACGAACAAGTAAAACGAAAGCAACAGGTAATGCGGCCAGAACGTCTTGCTCGGCCAGTCGGTCATGTGGCACAAGCCGACCGAGATCGACACCAGCGATCCGGCCACGAGGGTCCAAATGGCGGCCTTGGCCGTGGCCCGCTTCCAGAGGATGCCGACCACGAACACGGCTGCCATCGGCGGAGCAACGAAACCGATGATGGCCTGGATCAGGTTGAACAAGTCCTTGCCGAAGCTCCCCATGGCCAGGGCGCAGGCAATCGAGAGTGCGGCGGCAACGATCGTCGAGATCTGTCCCAGCCAGCGGATTTCCTTTTGCGTGGCCGCCGGGCGGAACTTCTTCACGTAGATATCGAGCGTGAACAGAGTGCTGAACGAGTTGAGCCCGCCGGCCACGGTGCTGATCGCCGCGGCCACGAGCACCACGATGATCAATCCCACCATGCCCACCGGCAGGTAATTCGTCACCATGGTGGCGAAGGCCTGGTCCTGGTTGAGCAGATGGGGGTGGAGCACAAAGCAGAGGATCCCCGGTAGGATGAAGATGAACGGCGGCAGGATCTTAAGGAAACCCATGAACACCGTGCCGAGCTGTCCCTGCCGAAGGTCTTTGGCACCGAGTACGCGCTGGACGATCGTCTGGTCGGTACACCAGAACCACACACCCATCACGGGATAGCCGAGGAACATGGCCGGCCAGGGAAATTCAGGATCGGCGGCGGGGCGAATCAGTCGCCAGCGGTCGGGTGGGACGCCTGCCAGCAGTGCGTCGAGGCTGCCGACGTGGACCAACCCGATGACCGTCAGTGCAGCCGCGCCTAGGATCATGATCACGGACTGGAAGGAGTCGGTGACAGCGATGGGCGCAAGACCTCCGGTGACCGTGAAGCTCGCCGAGATGACCGTGAGGAAGACGACCGAGAACCACAGCGGCCAGCTCATGATCTGGCCCAATAGTACCCCCCCGGCATAAAGCGTGGCAGCCAGCCACATCACGGTCGTGGTGAACAGGGCGTACCACGAAAGGAACTCATGAGCGGCGCTGCCGAACCGCCGTTCGATGAACTGCGGCATGGTGCTGATCCGCGTGTTGAGGTAGTGGGGCACAAAAAGCGACGACAGCAGAAGGAGAAGCCACCAGGCGAGCCACTCGAAGTTGGCCGGCACCATGCCCGATGCGTACCCCGCCCCGCAGGAGGCAATGAGGAACGATGGGTTGACGTTCGTGCCGAAGATCGACATGCCGATGTTGAACCAGCCGAGGCTGCGCCCGCCCAGGAACAGGTCTTCGGCCCCCTTGCGCCGAAAACTGACCCACATTCCGATGGCCAGGAGTGCCACAAGATAGGCAAGGATTACCGCGAAATCAAGCGGCCGCAGTTTGGCATGGATATCCATGGTCCGTCCTTCTGAATGGCCGGTCCCCTTGCGCGTGTTCCACAACCACGGCGCCTACAGCGGCGCTCGAAACGGCACCGCTCGGCGTAGCACAATCGGATCGCCAGGGGCAAAGCGTAGGTGGCGGCGTGCTCTTCCGTGTGTCGCAGTCTACCCCAAACCGTCACAATGGACAAGAACCGAAGGCTCCGGTAGGATCTGGCCGTCGGCCCCGATTCACTTTCCGACGCGAGCGCCCGGCGATGAACTACGTTGCCATCTTCCACGCCAATCTGAACTACGCCTACCTCGTACCGGAGAAGTACGAGTTCGTGATCCGCTCGAGTTACGAACTGATCCTCGACACGATGAAAGAGCAGTTCCCCGACACGCCGTTCGTGTTCGAGGCGTCGGGATATACGGTTGATCAAATCGCCGAAAAGGCGCCTGACGTACTGGCCAAGCTCCGGGATGCTATCGGCCGCGGACAGTGCGAGTTCATGGGGTCCCCCTACGCCCACCCTATGCTCCCCAACTTCCCCCAGGAAGACGGGCTGTGGTCGATCCGATTTTCAAACGAGGCGTACCAGCGGCACCTCGCGATCCGGCCACGGAGCTTCTGGAACCCCGAGTGCGGTTGGCGAAGCTATGTGCCGGAGCTGGTCGTGGAGGCCGGCTATGCGAACCTCATCGGCGATTTTGAGGCCTATAGCCGCTCGCGTGATTCCGACGGCAGGCCGCTCCGCCCGGAGATCTACGAGAAAGAACATACCGACGAACCCGTGTTCTATAGTTTCGGCTTCAACTACGACCTGCCGGGCGCGGAGCGGGCGATCCACTTTCCGTTCCGGCAAGTCGCCGGCGTTCCCGGTGGGCAGCTGAGGGTATTCCTCCGCACGGATCGCGTGGCGCAGTTCGGCGTGCGGTTTTTCATGGGCATGCCGGGCTACACGCTGGCCGAGTACTTGGCATTGATCCGCAGGTACTCGCAGCAGCCGGCCGGCGAGACGGAAGGGGCCCTGGTGATTTTCGCCGACGATGCGGAATACATCGGCACGAACGGCTGGTTCCGGCTGAAGTATGAGAACAAGCCCGACAATGTCTTCGAACTCGCAACGGACGCCAAGGAGAACCTTGTTCGGCTCGTCCGCGCCTGCCTGGAGATGGGTCGGTTCGTGACGTTCGATTGGGCCTGTAACCGCCTTCCGGCCTTGCCTGAGGCGGTGGCCTTCGACGACGATTCGGCTTGGCACGGTGCCGCGGCTTCGACCTGGGCGGACACGCCGATGGCGCGACTGCTCCGACCGTGGCAGGACCTGGTCCGCGCCAAGTTGGCTGCCCAATCGGCTGCAATGGACAGGGCTGCGTTGCGCGCGGCCTGGTTTCACCTGACCAACTCGTACAACTCCGACGGCCAATGGCCGCCCACGTTGCCCAACGCCCCCCACATAATTCATCCGTTCAACTACGGCTACTGCTTCAGGAACCTCCTCGCGGCCGAGCTGCTGGTTGGTGGAGTCGATCGAGGCATGCTGGCCGTCGATGCCGCGGCCACCCTGTGTGAGATCCTCGGGCCGCAGCAGGCGCTCGTGCTCAAGAAGGCCCAGGAGATGATCGCTTCAATCGAGCCGGTCACCGCCGAAGCGGGCCGGTTGGCCCGCTTCCTCGTCGAAAAGTCCCGCCACGACCAAGGCGTGGCCCGCTCGGGGGCCAAGGTGTTGTACCCGGCCGAGTACGAGGCGCGAGCTGACATGCTGGTGGCTGCACGCCGGCTGGTCGGCGGTATCGAGATCGAGAAGCTCAAAGCATGACCCACCACGACCGGTTGATGAAAGCTCTCGAAGGCGGCCGCCCGGACAAGACGCCTCTGTCGATCTACGACCGGTGCCTGAAGGCTATCACCACGGACCTGCCGGCCAACTGACAGGAGTCGATCCCCATCATGCTCGGGGCGCTAGAGGACATGGACTCGTGAGGGCCGGGGCACAAGTCGCGCCGACGACTCACCCGCCCAGCTCTACGCAGCGTTGCCGGTAGTGCAGGTAGTTGGCCAACGACACCTCTTCCGGCACGCCGTGGTCGCAGGTGGGGATAAAGCCTCCGCGTTGGCGCATGGCGGGGAGTATCCGCTCGACCATGCGATCGATGGCGTTGGGACCTATGGCAAGCTCGCGTTTGTCGATGCCCCCGAACATCGCCAGGCCCGGGAAGCGATGGCCCAGCTCGACCACGTCGCAGCCCGAAGCCACCTCGAACGGGCTCATCACGTCCATGCCCAAGGCTTCGATGTACAGCGGGATCACGGGCTCGACCCGGCCGTCGGTATCGACATGCACGTAGAGGTGCCGAGCCTTGTCGATCTGCCGGCTCTTCACCCCGGAGAGAAACTGCTGGTAGTAAGGGAAGAGAAACTCCCGGATCATCTCCGGCGAGCAGAGCGGCCCATGGTTGTAGCAGATGTCCTCGCCGAAGAAAACCTCGTCGAGGGTGACAACCTGCTGGTGCCGCGTGGTCACCGCCTCGGCCAGCCGGAGCCAGGTCCGCATGCAGTCGTGGACCAATTCGGGCACGTCATGCAGCGCGTAGAGGATCCCTTCCGGTCCGAACAGGCTCCGCAGGTACATATACCCGCCAATGATGTGCTGTGAGATCATTTGCCCTTCCCGCGCGGCCGCAACCGCCTGCAGGCGCAGCGGATCGAGATACGCAAAGCGTCCGGGCGCGTCCGGGTCGAGACGCCACTTGACATCCTCTTCCCACGTCCTGCGGTCTTTGACCGGGTGGTCGAGGTACCCCGGCATGAACCCTTGGCGGCGGTTCTTGAACACCAGTAGCTTGCGACCGGCGGCGTCCCGAATCACTTCGTGATCCCCGCGGTCTTCCACCACCTTCTCCTCGAACGCCGGGAAGAACTCCGCCTCGCACCAGCCCAGGTGCTTCAGTTCGAAGCTGGCTGGGGGATCGTAGTGGAACACCTTGGCCAGATCGGCGTTGCGCGGCAGTCCCTGCTGGTAGAACTGCTCCATGGTGTAGAAGTAGAACTCACGCCGATAGAGCGGCGCACCGGGTGTGATCGCGTAGGCGTCACGAAGCCTGCGAACGTGCTCGGGCATTCTGTCGCGCGGGATCATGGCGTGCACGCCGTCCCCAGACAGAGGTCTGTTCATAACATGTGCCTCGCTCAGGAAATCCCGTACCCTCGCAGGCGCCGGCGGCCCCGGGATTCCCGGGTCAGCCTGCAACACCTCCTCGATCATCGCATGGAGGTTCTCCTCGGGTGTTTCGCGCCCCACCTGGTCTCCCGTTCCGACGATCACGCGGGGGTTGCCTTGGAAGGCCTCCAGGATTTCGCGGACTTCCCGCCGCACGTCTGCCGGTTTTCCGCGGATCAGCGTCTCCACGGTATGGACGTTGCCGTTCATCGTGGTTCGTCCCTGCAGGAGTCGGGCCGCCTGCCGCAGACCGTCCAAGCCTCGGATATCGCCGCCAGGGGGCCGTTCGAACGGACAAACACAATCGATCCCGATCTCGGCGAAGTCGGCCACGGTATCCAGGCACTTGCCGTGGAAATGGATGTGCAAGAGCCGACCATGGCGGTGGACTTCCTCGGCCACGGCCTGAATGACGGGCTTGTCCCACCGCCGCCACATCGCCGGGCCGATCAACGAGTTGCAACTCCAGCAGCAGCCGATGCACAGGCTCTCGAGCGGCGTTTTCTCGCAGATCGCGCGGGCCGCCCGCACCAGGTGCTCCCGATAACGCGCGTGAAGCTCGGCCAGCTTGGGCTGGAAATCGGGCTCCATGAAGTCGAACACCGCCCGTTGGAATCCTCCCTCGCGGGCGCAGGCGTAGAAATCGAAAAACGGAAATCCAAGCCACGCTTCCAGAAGGTAGCTCTCCCCGACCTCACGCCACGACTGGCTGAGCCCGCTCAGGTCGGCGTTGGCCGGGTCGCCGCCGAGGGTTGCGCACTGCCAGGCCGGCAGGTCGCGGGCGAGATCCTTCAGCGGCCGCTCGACGACCCAGCTCGGTTCCTTCCGATGAAACCGCGACGACTCAGTCAGCTCACCCAAGGGGGTGGTCGTCGTGGTGCGGACTTGGAGCGTATCCTCGTCGATCCACGCTTCCTTGCTCTGGCGCGTTACGCCCGGGACGGGGATGTCGAAGAAGGCTGCCCCCCAGCCTTCGCAGCCGAAATGCTCGAAGGTGGTCTTGAGGGCCCGATGGAAGGGCACCTCCCGCTGGAACTCGATCATGTCCACGCCGAGCACCTTCGCCGGATAGTAATACCAGAACTCCGGAGCCACTGCCGGCCGATCATTGGGCAGTCCGCGGTAGGCGTTGAGCATTCGTTGTTTGCCGGTCATACCGCCACCAGTCGCTGCCGCCCGAACAGAACGCCGTACGGCAGCGCCACGGAAGGAACGAAGGCCGGGTTTTGATCGGCCTGACCGCCCCAGCCGATGCACTCCCAGGGCGCGCCATGCGAGTCGCCTTGACGGAAATCGCCCTTTCGCAAGTGCCCAAGGTAATCCTGAAACACGGCCGCCGCCTGCCGGGGGTGCTCGTGGTCCAAAACGGCGATCAGCCATCCCACGGGCGTGTGCCAAAATGCCCCGTTCTGATAACGGTTATGAGGGGTAATGGATTTTTCCCAGGCCGATGTCGGCGAGGCGTCGCCATCAAGCGGCACGTGCCGCAAGGCGCCTTCGAACAAGATCTGCCCGGTTTCTATGTCTTTGAGTACCTGGTCGATGGCCCGTTTTCGCGTGGGGGGGGACAGGATGTCCAAGTACAGGGCGTAGAGCGTGCCCCAAACGAAGGCCTGCCCCGAGACGCCCGTGGCGGCCCGCAACCAGCCGCAGCGGTCATCAGGGCTTCGGAAGACCTCTTCCACGTGCGTGCGAATCAGGTTGGCGTCGCGGCAGCACCGTCGAGCCGGCTCCGAGTCGCCGATCGCGGTGTGGATCTCCACCAGTTGACGCGCGGCCCGATAGCGTTCCAAGGTGGGCATCAGGAGCCGGCCGGTCATGTAGGTTTGATCGCAGAAGATAAAGCCCACGGCCCGCCGTTCCGCCGTGGTGAAGACGATCCCGGTTTGCTCGTCCGCTGGCGGTACGTCGTATGCGTGCTTCATCCGTTCCAGAAGGGTCAGCCCGTCGATCTTTTCCCGAAACAAGCCGGCATTTCCGTTGTCCTTCCAGAGCATGTAAGCCAGCCAGATGAAATCGAAGTAGTTGTTCAACGGCGGACAAATCCCCCATGGCTCGCCCCCCTGATCGGGGCCGGGGGAATAGGTGCCTGGAAAGAAAACCGGCGTGCCGTCGAGGTTGATGTGATCCGGGACTGCAAACTGGGGAATCACCGCACCGCTGGCCAGGCGCCGTTCGCCGTGGCAATTCTGCAGGGTGGCAATCAATCGCAAATGGGCCAGCCCCTCTTCCCGGGAGACCAGTCCGCTGGAGTAGGCCATGGTGAAGTCCTGCGTCCAGATTGCGGGGTAGGCTTTCAGGCCCGCCGGGCGGATCGCCGTAAAGCCCAATGTGTTCGTGACGCAGATCGGCTTTCCCTCATGGATTCCCACGGTCTTTCGGCCCGGATACACTCGGGCCGAGTCGATCGTGGCCCTGGTCAGATCGGCGAGAAACTCTACGTCGGCTTCCGTTGCGTTTGCGTCTTTCATGTGTGTCCTTTCGGTTACTCTCGCGGTCCCGCCGGCAGTTGCCTGACCAGGGCCTCATGCCACAGCCCGGCCATCCGCGTCATGCCTTCCAGGTTGGGATGCACCGGATCGCTGCCGTACCATCGCTGCTTATCTTGTGAGAAGGCGGCAAAGAAATCCGGTCCGCGGCTCAAGCCGCGATCCTTAACCAGTCCATCGATTTCCGCGGAGTAGCCGCGAAGGATCGTCGCAGCTCCCGGAGCGTAGTCGTAGGAAGGACGGCACAGGAAGATGCGGGTAGGCTTGGCCTGGTAGTCCTTGATCAAGCGGTCGACCATCGCCGCCAGGTTGGCGCGCACGACGGCCGCTGAAATGGAAGCACGTTCGTCGTTCACGCCCAGATGGATCAACCACACTTGCGGTTCCAGCCGGTGCATTCGCTTCTTCCACCCGGCGTCCTCACGCACCATGGCCAGATATCGCCCGGTCGTAATGCCGCCCCAGCCTTCGTTGGCGATGAATACCGGCTGCCGCCAGGCGGTGGCGAGGCTGTTGTTCAGGGACGTCATCCAGCTCTCGAAGCAGTTCACTTGGGGAAGGTGATGCGACGTGGTCGGCGCGAATTGGGGAAAGTTTCGGCCGTCGTGCGACACGGATTCGGGCGGAAACCGGTCGGCAGTCAGGTTCAAGTCCTCCCGTTTGAACCCGCGGCTGAAATAGCCCTCGGTGATGCTATCGCCCAACGCGGCGATGACCGTGCCAATGCCCACGCGATCGTACGCCAAGAGACATTGCTCCTTCGAGTCGCGGTCCAGTCCGCTGCATTGCAGCGAGTATTCCCCCGGACTGAGATTGGGGAAACCGACCGACGGTTGATCGCGGGTGGCCCGCTGCTGGGTCAGTGTCTTTTCGTCGCGCCGCAGACGCAGATCGGCAGCCACGACCGCCGGATCCGTGAAATCAACGCGCACGCGAAGCTCTCGTCTCGATTGAATGAAGGGAATCGTGTAGGCGCCTTGAACGTCCTCGATCCGCAGCGGGAGTGTCCTCCGCGGAGCTGTCGCGACTGTCTTTTCGGCAGGGGGCATTGCCCCCGGCAGCGACACCACAATCTCCTCGGCCGCGACCGCCGCCGCCGTCGCAATCGTCAGCAGCGCCGCGGTCAGCGCCAGCCATACCCGTGCCAAATGTTGTTGTTGATACATCGTCAACTCCTCATCCTGCGCTGGCAAAATTCACGGTAGACCTGGAGCATACCGTGGTAGTTCTCCAAGGGCATTCCCGGGAAGATCGTGTTGGACGTGCCGAAGATGTAGCCGCCCTCCGGCGAGGCGTGCTCCAGGCAGTACAGTGCCGACCGGCGAATGGCTTCCGGGGGCCCCTCCTGCAGCAGACTGCACTGCACGTTGCCCATCAGGGCCATTCGCCCTTGACAGCGTCGCTTGACTTCGGCGATGTCCATGCCGGCCATGGGGTCCACCGACTGGAAGCAGGCGGCCCCAAGGGAAAGGTAATCGTCCAGCACGGACATTATGTTGCCGTCGGTGTGCACGAACGGGATTACGCCCCGCCGCTTGATGTGCTCCACTTGACGCGCCAGGTAGGGAGTGATGAACTCGCGGAAGTGCTTGGGAGAGATGAACGGACCGCGGTTGTACGCCACGTCGTTCACCACGTGAATGAAATCCGCCCCAGCGTCAGCCAACCGGTCAAAGGTCTCCATCGCGCGACGCGTCTTCTCTTCCGCCGCGGCGTGAATCCGATCCGGCCGCTCCACCAGATCCTGGGCGAACTGGTTCCAGTCGGTCATATGCTCGATCGACCAGGTCGTGTCGCCCACGATGCCGCCGATCAGGATCTTCTCGCCGAAGGTTCTCTTCGCGGCAACGACTCCGTCCGGGTCGCTCCAGGGCCAGTACACGGCCAAGGCGTCCCACTCGTAACGCTCCACGATCCGCACGTAGATCTCCATGCAGTCGTGGATCATGTGCTCTTTTTCCGGCGGAGTGCAGTCGTCCCACAATCGCCGGTCGGGAAAGTGCAGTCCAAACGCCTCCTGCTCCAACTCGAACATCACTTCGAAGTGGGGAGGGCGGTCCGGCTCTTCGAACCGGAGCGTTTTGAGCATTCTCTCTTTTCCGGTCATGGCGCGGTCATCCCACGGCGGCAGTGGCTGCCGAAACTCTCACCAAGGTGCGGCGGCAAAAGGTCTCGATCAAGACAACGCTCCTTGCATGGTCTGGAAACAAAACGTCAGTCGTATTCCTTGAACCGAGAATCGATATTGGCGGCAAGCGTCATCGGTTATGTCCGGCACGTCCTATCTCAGTTCTCCCTTGCCGGCCGGCGTCCCCGCCAACAATTCCGTCCTGCCTGGCTGTCGACCAGTTACGTCGCTTGAGATCGTTTACGGTGGGGGCTACAATGGACGACTCCATCAGACGATGATCGTAGTCCAAGGAGTCCTGCCATGTATTCTACCATAGCGT
>Ga0172371_10010787_pt1 | contig 12294 bp, 11 predicted proteins | sample Lak12m_FD_114543 | JGI IMG/M metagenome (GOLD analysis project Ga0172371, IMG submission 114543) | Freshwater microbial communities from Kabuno Bay, South-Kivu, Congo - kab_022012_12m | ecosystem: Environmental > Aquatic > Freshwater > Lake | place: Democratic Republic of the Congo: South-Kivu... | reverse complement strand
TTTGCCCTCCCGGGTGAGGGCGATGAGTTCATCCAATTCGGGGTCGTAGCCCTCCCGGATGACGCCCCCGGCCTGGAAGCCGGCGGGAAGGTCCTCGGCCAGGGCCCGGTCGATGAGGTCCCGGACCTCGGGCAGGCCGTCCAGGTCGGCGGCCACCTGGGCCATGAGGGGCGGGAGGTTTTCCGGCAGCAAGGCCTGCAGTTCTGGAATCCGAACCAGGGCCTCTTTCACCGCGGCCACTTCCCGGGGGGCGGCCTGTTCCAGGGCCACCCGGGCGGTGAGCCGTTCCAGGTCTCCCACCCCTTTCAGGGTCTGGCGCCAACGTTGGCGCAAGAGGCCGTTTTCTTTAAAAAACTCCACCGCCTCCAGGCGGGCCTCGATCCGGGCCTGATCCTGCAAGGGATAACGCAGCCACTGGCTCAGGCGCCGGGCCCCCATGGGGGTGACGGTGTCGTCCAGGGTCTCCAGCAGCGACCCCTGGCGGGCCCGGGTGCGCCAGGTCTCAAAAATCTCCAGGTGCCGCATGGTCGCCTCATCCAGGTCCAGAAAGTCATCCCGGCGGTAGGCCAGCAGGCGGTCCAGGTGAGGCAGGTTGGGCGTGTGGGAATCCTTCAGATACCGGAGGATGGCCCCGGCGGCGGCCACCCCCAGGGTGGAGGCCTCCAGGCCGAAGCCGTCCAGGAAGAGGGCGCCCAGGGCGCCTCCCACCTCCCGCCGGGCCGCCTCCGGGTCAAAGGCGTACGACGATACCCGTCGCTGGGTGGGGGGCGTGTCGAAGGGGGCAAGGGCCGGGGTCAGCAGGGCGGGGTCCAGGTTGTCCGGCACCACCAGCTCCGCGGGTTTCAACCGCCAGAGTTCATCGGCCAGGGCATCGATCCCCTCCCCCTCGGTGAGGCGGAATTCCCCGGTGGACAGCTCCAGAAAAGCCAGGCCCCACCGGCGTCCCTTAAGGCTCACCGCCCCCAGGTAATTGTTGGTGCGGGCGTCCAGGGCGGCCGGGTCCACCACGGTGCCCCGGGTGAGGATGCGGGTTACTTCCCGGCGCACCAGGCCCTTGGCCTGGGCCGGGTCCTCCGTCTGCTCGCACACCACCACCTTGAAACCCTGCTCGAGGAGACGGGGGATGTAGCTGGCCGCGGCATGGATGGGAAAGCCGGCCATGGGAATGCGCTCGTCCCCCTGGCGGGACCGGGAGGTGAGGGCGATATTCAGGGCCTGGGCGGCAAGCTCGGCGTCGCCGAAGAAGGTCTCGTAAAAATCGCCCATCTGGAAGAGCACCAGGGCGTCGGCGTACCGGTCCTTCAGCTCCAGGTACTGCCGCAACATGGGGGTGAGTCTGTCGGAAGGGGGGCCGGTCATGGCGACAACTAACGGATGGTAAGAAGGGCAAGGGCCGGAACCGCCTGTAAAGCTCCCGCCCTCCCGAAAAACCGCAGCTCCCCAGAATTATTCGGACTGCGAGGCGGCCTGGGGTTCGGGGGGCGCGGCGGAGACCTCGGCGCCGATACCGGCCTGTTTCAGTTCCATGCCCAGGATGTCCATATTATGCCGGAGCTGGCGGATAGTCTGGCGCTGCCGATAAAGTTCATAGAAGCCGTAGAGCGAGGCGGTGAGCACCCCCAGAAAAAAGACGAACAGGACGATGACCCAGAGCTGGATGTCGGGACTCTGGAAGCTGAAGAAATAGAGGTTCAGCTTGAGGCGCACCGCCTGCTTCAGGGTTTCCAGGTTTTCGATGATGAAGACAATACCCAGGAGAACGATCAGGGTGGAGATGATCATTTTAAGGAAACGCATGTCTTATCCTCATCTGGCATGGCCTGGAAATGGGGCGCCAGGCGTTCATAGGTCTGACGGAAGTGCTCCGGAATCACCCGAACCTCGGCAAACACCGGGATAAAATTGGTGTCGCCGTTCCAGCGGGGCACGATATGAAAGTGGAGGTGGCTTTCCATCCCGGCCCCGGCCACCACCCCCAGGTTAAGGCCCACGTTGAAGCCGTCGGGGCGCATGACCCGCTTTAAGATGGCGATGGACTCCCGGACCTTGCTCAGGAGGTCCAGCATCTCGGCCGGGGTCAGGTCGTCCAAGCCGGGGACATGGCGCAGGGGGGAAACCAGCAGATGTCCGTTGATATAGGGGTACTTGTTCATCATGATCCGGCTGAGGCTGCCGCTGAACAACACCAGCCGCTCCGGCAGGTTCTCCCCGGGTTCGGGGCAAAAGATGCAGCCCGGGGGCTTATCTTCGCCCAGAATATAATCCATGCGCCACGGGGCCCACAACACTTTCATAGTAATCTCACCCCAGATATGGATGACCCATGATTGACGGTATTTTTGAAATATAGCATGACTGTAAAGAGATTCAAGGGCTTTTCTTCAGGTTGCCGGTTCGTCACCGAGGCGGCGCGTCCCTAAGAAGTGAGACGGAAAGCCGGCCTGAGCCGGCCCACCTCATCCCGGCGGTGGTTGAGGATGGGCGGCTCCCGGAAGGGGGCCAGGGTTTTCGGGGCCGGCTCCGGGAGCGCCCCCAACTGTTCCAGAAGGGCCAGCACCGTGGGGTTCAGGGCCCGCTGGCCACCGTCGTCGATCTTGAAGGCCACCCCCAGGCCGGCCTCGGTGAGGCTGAAGGCGAACCCGCCCTCGGCCCCGGACTTGGCGAAGATGCGCCCCGGCATGGCCTCCATGACGGCGGTCTCCAGGCGGCCGTCCCCGGCGATATGCCGGGGGTGGCCCAGGATGGCGGCCAGGAGCGTCCCCGCGGGGGAACCCGGTTGGGCCGCGGCCAGGCGGGCGTAGCCCAGGGCGATGTTTTTCAAGGGCACGTAGAAGACCGGGGCGCCGCAGCCGTCCACCGCCACGGTGATCTGAGGCGGCGGCACCCCCACCATCCGGGCCACGGTGCGCAGGATGAGCACCTGGGCCGGGTGCTCCTGGTCCAGGTAATTATCCACCGGCCAGCCGTGGTGGACGCACAGGGCCAGCATGGCGATGTGCTTGCCGGCGCAGGTGTTGTGCAGGGGGGTGGGTTTCAAGCCGGCCTTGGTGAGGGTCTGGGCGGTGGGGCGGTGCAGGGGGGGATGGACCCCGCACTGGAGGGCGTCCGGGGTGAGGCCCAGACGGGTGAGGATCTGGGTGGCCAGCTCCACCTGGAAGTCCTGACCGGAGAGAGAGCCGGAAAACAGGGCCAACTCCGGGGCCCCGAACCCGAAGGCCGGGGCCGCGCCGCTGGCCAGGACCGCCAGGGCCTGAAAGGGCTTGGCCAGGGAGCGCAGGCACACCTGGGCCTCGGGGTCGCCCAGGTGATGGCGCAGGCTGCCGGCCGCGTCCATCACTGCGATCTGCCCCCGATGGCAGCTCTCCACCCGGGCGCCCCGGGTGACTTCGATTAAGACCGGGGGGGTTGTTTGACTTGGCATAATTATTTCCTCAGTCATAGGGCAGCTTATGGCCGCCAGAAATCGGTGGGGAACGCACCTTACAATATTGGTGCGCACCGGCGGGTGTGCCCTGATGAGGGCGGACACGCAGGTCCGGCCCTTCAAAAACTAACTGCTGACTGCTGACTGCTGACTGCTGCTTTTACCGCCACCAGGCCGCATAGAGCAGGGCCAGGGTCAGGGTCAGGCCCGTGAGAAAATGGGTCTGGATGGTGAGGGCCTGGGCCGCGACAAACTCCGGGTCGGTGGGCGGGGTGCGCCAGGCCAGGCGCACGGCCCGCACCGCCAGGGGCAGGGGCGCCAGGCCCGCCACAATCAGATCGGGCAGATGAAAGACCTCTATCAGCAGGAACAAACTGATAAAAGGGGCGGCCATGAGGGCGGCATAGACCCGGCGGGAGGCCTGGAGGCCCAGGCGGGCCACCAGGTGTTGCTTGGCTGCGGCCATATCCGCCTCCAGGTCGGGAAACTCGTTGATCCAGATGATGGCGGTGATGAGAAAGGCTAGGGGCAGGCTGACCATGGCGCCCACCAGGGTGAGTTTTCCCGTCTGGACGTAATAGGCCCCCCAGGACAGGATGGGACCAAAGGCCAGGAAAATGGCGCCCTCCCCCAGGCCGGCGCTCATGAACTGCACCGGGGAAGCGGAATAGCACACTGCGGCCCCCAGACCCAAAAGGCCCACCAGGGCCACCCAGGGACGTCCCAGGTAAATCAAGACGAGACCGCACCCCACCCCCAGTCCCAACATCAGATACGCCAGGGTCCTGACCTGGGCCGGGCTCAACTTGTGGTCCTGGATCACCCGGCTGCCGCCGCTGAAGGGGGTGAAATTACGGTTCAGGGGGTCGCTGCCGAAGGCGTCGTAGTAATCGTTGAGCAGGTTGGCGCCCAGGTGCAGGGCGGCCACTCCCAGCATGGTGAGCACGAAAAAAAAGGCGTGAAAGGTATGTTCAAGGCCGCAGGCCAGGGCGGTGGCCGCGGCCACCGGGAAGAGAGAGCCGGTGAGAAAGGGGAGCCGGACGGCCTGGAAATAGACGAAAAGACCCATAAGTATCAACCAGTAGAAAATTATAGGCCCGGGGGCCGGTACTGTCAATGTCAGACCGACAGAATTTCATTGCAGGATGACGGCAAAAGGGTTAGGTAAAAAAGATTATTATTGCAAAGCATTCAAGGGGAAGGCGGGGCAGGCCCTGTCCTCTTTCCCCCTCAAAAACCTTAGACAAGGAGGCAGATTATGAGTCGCCCGAAAATTACGGTTGTGGGGGGTGGCAATGTGGGGGCTACCTGCGCCCATTGGGCTGCCGCCCGGGAGTTGGGCGATGTGGTGCTGGTGGATATCGTGGAAGGCATGCCCCAGGGGAAAGCCCTGGACCTGATGCAGGCCCGCCCCATTTTCGGCTTTAACGTCGAGGTGATCGGGGCTAATGACTACGCCGCCGCCAAAGACTCCCAGGTGGTGATCATCACGGCGGGGATTCCCCGGAAACCGGGGATGAGCCGGGAAGATTTGATCAACACCAATAAAAACATCGTGTCCACCGTGACCAAGGAGATCATGGCGCAGGCGCCCGAGGCGTTCCTGATCGTGGTGGCCAACCCCCTGGACGCCATGTGCTATGTGGCCAAAAAGGTGAGCGGCCTGCCCCGGGAACGGGTCATGGGCATGGCCGGCATCCTGGACACGGCCCGCTACCGCTGCTTCATCGCCATGGAACTGGGGGTGGCGGTGGAGGAGATCCAGGCCATGGTCCTGGGAGGGCACGGGGACGACATGGTGCCGGTGGTCAGCGCCACCAACATTTCAGGGGTGCCCCTGACCGACCTGCTGCCGCCGGAGCGCATCAACGCCCTGGTGGAGCGCACCCGCAAAGGCGGGGGGGAAATCGTCGCTTTGCTGAAGACCGGCTCGGCGTATTATGCCCCGGCGGCCGCCGCGGTCCAGATGGCCGAGGCCATCCTGAAGGACCAGAGGCGCCTGGCGCCGGTGTCGGCCTATCTTGCCGGGGAGTACGGCCTCAATGATCTCTACTTCGGCGTCCCGGTGATCCTGGGAGGCGGGGGGGTGGAAAAGATCCTGACCCTGGAGTTGACCGGGGAAGAAGAGGCCATGCTGGAGAAATCCGCGGCGGCGGTGGCCAAGACCCGGGATGACCTGAAGATGTAACTCAAGGAGGGGGAGGGCAAGGCCCCGTCTGACCCTCCCCCTCTCCCGCCTGCCGGTTCCCTGGTTTAGCCGCGCTTTTGGAAGAATTCGGTGAGACGGATAATCGCCGGCCCCAGGAGAACGACCATGATGGCGGGAAAGATGAAGAGCAGCATGGGGAAAACCAGTTTGACCGGGGTCTTGGCGGCCATGCCCTCAAGATTCTGACGCCGGGCGGTGCGCAAGTAATCCGATTGGGTTTTCAGGGCCTGCCCGATACTGGTCCCGAAGCGTTCGCTCTGGATGAGAATATTGCACAGGGAGATCAACTCTTCCACCCCGGTCCGTTCCGCCAGGTTTCTCAAGGCCTGCTGCCGGTTCAACCCGGCCATGATTTCCAGATTCACCAACAGCAATTCCTGGGAGATGACAGGACTGCTTTCCCGCAAATCCTCCGATACCCGCTTGACTGCGGCGTCCAAACCCTGGCCGGCTTCAACACAGACCACCAGCAGGTCCAGGGCGTCGGGAAGCGACTCCCTGATTTTTTTCTGGCGGGAACTGATCAGCCGGTCCAGGAGGAAATTCGGGAGAATATATCCCAGGGCGCACAGGAAGATGGGAATCTTCATCAACAGGCCGCGATGGCTGGCGCCGCCCCACAGGATGAATATGACCAATACCGGCAGGACCAGCAGCCCCCCCAGTTTGATCCCGAGGAACAGCGGGATGGCCCTTTCACTGTAAATTCCGGCTTGGGTAAGCTTTGCCCGGAGTTGTTTGATGGTGGGGCCGTCTTTCCTCAGATCGAGCTTTTCTTCCAGCTTCTGGGCCAGGGTGGGGCTGATAAAAGCGGGTTTGTCTTCCATGAGCGGCCGCATTAAATCGGCGTGCACCCGGGGATTAACCTGAAGCCGCCGCCGCACCGAAGAGTGGCGCTGCTGAAAAAAAATGCCCAGGAAGATGACCGTGCCGCCCATCAACAGCCCAAAGAGAATTGCTTGAAAAATCTGCATGTTACACCTTGATATTGACAATCTTGTGAATAGCCCACATGCCCAGAACCTGAAATCCCAGAGCCACCCCACACATGACCTGACCCTTTGGATGCCGTAACAGTTGTGATTCGTATTCCGGATTGATAAACATCAGGATGACTGCCAGCACCGGCGGCAACAGGAGGAGGACAACCCCGGAAAACCGGCCCTCCGCGGTTAAGGCTTTGATCTGATCGCGCAACTTGAATCGCTCCCGAATGAGGATCGAGATTTTTTCAAGAATTTCCGTGAGATTGCCTCCGGTTTCCCGCTGAATCATCACCGCCGTGGTAAAAAAGTTCAAATCCTGTAGAGTGATACGCCCACAGAGATTGAGCAAGGCGGCGTTCATGTCCAAACCGTGGTTAACTTCTGTGAAGGTTTTAAGAAACTCTGTTCCCAGGGGATCGGCCATCTCTTTGGCCACCTGCTGCAACCCCGTAGGAAAGGCGTGGCCGGCCTTGAGTCCCCGAGCCAGCAGGTCCAGGGCATCCGGCAGTTGCTTCTCAAACTTTTGAATCCGCCGCTTCTTTTTCAGGACCAAGATTTTGTAGGGAATGAGCAAACCCAGGGCGCCGCCGGCCAGCCCCCCCAATCCCCCCCACTTCAGCAGGCCCACCCCCAAGCCCGCCAGGCCGGACAAAGCGGCGACTGCGAGAAAAGTTGCTGCCTTCCAGGTCAGGTTCGCCTGGAGCATCAGGTTCTCCAACCGGTTAAGCAGCCGGAGTTTATTCAGCTGCATATCCAGAAAAGACTTTTCCAACCTGGTTTTTTTCAGGAGGGTGTCGGGGTTGGGGTATAAATCCAGACCATCCAGTTCCCTGAGTCTCTGTCTTACATGTCGCTGCTGACGCCGCCTTGGGTCCGTCAGAAATAAGAGGATACCCCTGATAAAGAAGAAAATGCTGATAAAAATCAGACAGGCCAGGATCAGGAAGGAAAAATCTTTGGCGTGGAGCAGTTCACTGATCATCAATGCCTCCCTGGAGGCCCCTGAGCCGGGCTGCAGGGGTTGGGTGAACGGGGGGCAGGGGAGCGGTTCAAGAAATCTCTCCCTGCACTAAGGCCTTACCCCTGTCCTTTGAAGAGGCTGCTGGGCAAATCGATGCCCATGGATTCCAGGCGTTTCATAAATTTGGGGCGGATGCCGGTGGCGATAAAACGGCCTTTCACTTTTTTGTCCTCCGTGAGCCCCATCATCTCGAAGGCAAAGATTTCCTGCATGGTGATCATCTCGCCTTCCATGCCGATGAGTTCATAGAGATTCATCATCTTCCGGCTGCCGTCGCTCAACCGGGCCAGTTGAATCACCACGTTGATGGCGGAGGCGATCTGGTGCCGGATGGCCCGGTCGAGGATATGGAGGCCGGCCATGGAAACCATGGTTTCCAGACGGGTGAGGGCATCCCGGGGGGAGTTGGCGTGAATGGTGGCCAGGGAGCCGTCGTGACCGGTATTCATGGCCTGGAGCATATCCAGGGCCTCGCCGCTCCTCACCTCCCCCAAGATGATGCGGTCGGGCCGCATCCGCAAGGCATTGCGCACCAGGTCCCGTTGGGTTACCTCCCCATGACCTTCCAGGTTGGGGGGACGGGTTTCCAGGCGCACCACATGATCCTGCTGCATCTGGAGTTCGGCGGAATCCTCTATGGTGATGATGCGTTCATCGTTGGGGATGCAACTGGACAAGACGTTGAGAAACGTGGTCTTGCCGGCGCCGGTGCCGCCGGAGATCAGGATATTCAGGCGGGCTTTGACCATTCCCCGGAGGACCTCGGCCATGTCCCCGGTAATGGCGCCAAACTTGATCAGGTCCTCCATTTTGATGGGGTCCCGGGCGAACTTGCGGATGGAGAGGGCCGGCCCATCCAGGGCCAGGGGAGGAATGATGGCGTTCACCCGGGAGCCGTCCGGCAGGCGGGCGTCCACCATGGGACAGGATTCGTCGATGCGGCGTCCCACCCCGGAGGCGATCTTTTCGATAATCTTGAGTAGATGAGCGTTGTCGGTAAACCGGATGGACGATGGTTCCAGCTTGCCGCGTCGTTCCACGAACACCTGGTTGTAGGTGTTCACCAGGATATCGTTCACGCTGGCATCCACCAGGAGGGGTTCCAGGGGGCCATAGCCCAGGAGCTCATTCCTGATTTCCCGATAGAGTCTCTCCTTTTCCGGCGTGGGTAGAGGGATCTTTTCTTCTGCGAGAATCATGTCGATCCCCCGCTGCAAGTCATCCTGGAGCGCCGTCTCGGTGGCTTCCATCAGGCGGGTGAGATCCAGCAAGTTAAGGAGTTTCAAGTGGACCTTGGCCTTCAGTTCATTGAAGGTATTATCTTTTTTTTGACGCTCCACCTCTTTCTTCTGGTCCTGGCTAAAGGCGGGGGTCTGGGTCCCTAGTTCCTCCAATTGCCGCTGGCGAATCCGTTCCAACAGACCCATGGTTATTTTTTCCTCAAAATGCGCGGGAGCCATTGCCATCGGGCGCCATTGCCGGCCTCAATCAGGTCGTGCTTCCTGAAATTCTCCACTAACAGTTTCAGGTCGCCGCAGATGGGATGTCGAGGCGTTCCTTCCACCAGGGGCTTGCCTGCATTAATGCTGAAACCCACCTGTTGGTAATCGCAGCTTATGGCGCCTGCAATGGACTGGCCCAAAAAACCTTCCACGTCAGCCTGGGTCAATTCATGTTGCCGGTCCCAGAAATTTACCCAGATCTTGACTTCAAGCCCCTTTAATCCTAAGAGGCTGAGGAGTTCCAGGGTCTTCTTGGCGTTGGAGAGGGCCGGAATAGACTGCGCCGTCACCAACACCAGAATTTCAGAGAGATCCAGGGCCTTCAGGGTAATTTCATCAATCCGATGGGAACAATCGAGCAGGATGGCGCGGAACCCCAGGTGTTCACTGATGTAGCGGATAATCTTTTCCAGGTGGCCGGCGTTGACCGCCTCGGCCTCTTCCAGGCGGCCCGGAGCCGCCAGAAGAAAACAATGGTCACGGATGGGAACTATGATATTTTGTAAATAAAATTTATCCAATCTTTCCAGATTTTCCACCAACTCGCTCAGGTTGTGTTTAGGATGGCTATCGAAAAAATAACTGAGTTGACCGTACCCCAGGTCAAAATCTACGGCCAGGACCCTGCCACGGCGCTCCTGGGACAGGAGGCTGGCTGTATTGGCCACCAGGAAGGTGGTCCCTACTCCTCCTTTACACCCCAAAAAAGAGATGACCTGGGTGGGTCGCGCCTGACTCTTATGGGCTTTGGTCCGGGCCATGATGCGGGCCACCGCTTGTTGGAAATTCTCCTCCTGGATGGGGAAAGTGAAGCATTCTTTGACTCCCAGGCGAAGGGCCTTCCACAAGTTGTTGGTCGAGATTTCCTTGAGATAAAGAAAGATGGCGGGATTCTTGGGATCGGCTGCGATCTTCTCGATCCAATGGTCCAAATCCGGCCTGTCTTCCTGATATTCGATCAAGATGACGTCGGAGCCGTTCACGGCCTGGGGGGGCAAGTTGTCCAGACCATTGCTTTCCAGTATTTGACCGGCCCCGGCAGTTTCGATCATGTGCCGGAGGTATTCCTTGTTTTTCGGGGAGTGGCAATAGAGGCTGAAATGAGTTGACGTCACCGTGTTCGATCCTAAACCTGGAGGGGGAATAAGCTGAGTGGTCAGAAATTGTTTGGTTGCCGTTCAATGCCGCGGATTACCTCCACCACCCGCTGACTTGGCTGAACAGCCCCGGGGACGGCGCCCTCCAGGGTTGACTTCTTCGGTTTGCTAAATAACTGGCTGGCCTCCACCCCCACGGTTTCCACCACTTCCTGGTCATTCTGGCCCCGCAGCACCAGGGAAATGCGTCCCTCCTGGGCGGCCAGGGCCAGGCGTTCGCCTTCCTCCGGAGTCACTTCCAGCGTTACGGTGGGCACAATTTGGGGTTTGTCTCCGGGACGATTCTCCATCCTCTGGCCGGCGCCCAAAACCTTTAGATTCTGCAACAGGAGCTTGGCCAGGGGGTCTTTGGTGAATGGTCCTTTATCGATAATCACCACCACGTCCACCCGGTCCCCGGGGGCCAGGAAACCCGCGACCCCCGAGGCTTCGTCCACCTTCACGGTCATGGCCCGCTGGCTGGGGCTCAACAGGGCCGTGATGCCCGGGGCGGTCCCCCTGGGGGCCAGCTTGTTTTCCGTGACCAGTTCCCCCGGCGTTAAAGACGTGGCGGTCACCCGCCCCACGACCTGGTCGAGGTTGGCAAACGCGCCCGAAGGCAGATTTTCCTGGTGCCAGACATCCCTGGAGAGCTGGGCGGCGTCCAACAGGCTGGTCGCCCCCACGTTGGTTTTAGCCACCACCGCCAGGGTAGATTTTGCCTGGACAGGCGCCTTGGCGGCTTGCCGTTTCAGCCAACCCAGGGCCATTAACGAAGCCGTCAGCCCAAACACCGCGGCCACCAGCAGCCAGACCCAGCCAGGAAAATAACGCATGGCGCTGTTACTCCATGAACGGCCTTAAAGTTTTTCATCCGCCTGAGCTTGCTGGTCTTGAAGGCCTGACCGCCAATGCCCAACGGGGGGTTGGCCCCTTGGCGGCCCTCAATCCGCCTCCGGACCTCTCATGACCCCGGCCCCGCACCGAGGCCGGTTAACTCTGACAACCTGACGCCCTAATTCCGGCGGCGGTTCAGGGGGACCGGGCGCCGCCCAGAGAATTCGGGGCCGAAGCCCTGAGGCCTCGGCCCCTGTCCGCCCTGATCACCAGCCATTAACTGGCGGTGGTCAATTGGGCGGAGGCTGAATTGAACATCGCCGAGATTTGGGTGCCCAGGGTCGTCGCCCCTGCCGTGATCGCCAAAGCGATCAACGCCACCAACAGAGCATATTCGATGGCCGAGGCGCCTTCTTCCTCCCGGATGAACGCCAGGATTTTATCCACGCAAATTTTCATGTGACTGCTCCTTTTCTGGGTTGGGTAAGCATTGCACTCAGTGGGTTAACCATTGCACTCCATTGGTTGTTACCGAATCGGTTACGGCTGTGATGCGCCTGATTTCCACCTCCTCTGCTCTGGTGTAAATCCACGCCGTCTACCGACCGGGTTCGACACTGGTGCGGTGCTTTGAGCAGTCTCACCCTCACCACTTCGGCAATCCCGCTACCCTGGCCCGCAGGCTGTAGGTCGGAGACTTTGCGTCCTCCCCTTTCGGTGGAGGTTGCCTTTATCGGTGGCGCGGATCTCCCTGGTGCCTGTATCGGTATCTCCCCATGAAACTTTAAAATTTCGCAGACGGAAAACTTCGGGCCCGGAAATACCAACTTCCGGCCCGGCTGGAAGGCCCTTAGGCACAAGAAAGACGACCAGAAGAAGGAGGCCGAGCAAACGCCGACCGCCGAACCGAAAAAGCCGGGGGCGCGGGAAAGGGTTGCCGAACAGAAAAAAGCCGCCCCCCAGAAGAGGACCTGCACGAGGCCATGGCCCGCCCTACGGAGTGGTTAGAGCGATTGCCAAAAGTTTTTTCCGATATGACCCATGCTCTAAGAACACAAATCCCCCCTTACCCCAATGTCATTGACTTAACGCAATGGTTTATAGGCAAAGGCAAACACCTTGGGATTGGGTCGCAACTTTCTTGGATATTTTCGTTTCGGTCGAAAAGGTTCCAAGGTT
>Ga0172371_10010786_pt1 | contig 12295 bp, 14 predicted proteins | sample Lak12m_FD_114543 | JGI IMG/M metagenome (GOLD analysis project Ga0172371, IMG submission 114543) | Freshwater microbial communities from Kabuno Bay, South-Kivu, Congo - kab_022012_12m | ecosystem: Environmental > Aquatic > Freshwater > Lake | place: Democratic Republic of the Congo: South-Kivu... | reverse complement strand
GCTGGTCATTAAAAAACTTTTTGATTTTGAAGATAAAAAATTTGAAGAAATAGGCGTTTTCGGTTCAAAAGTTTCTTTTATCGTAAAGCTGTTTCTAAAATATTTCGGTTCTGTTAAGTTGATGGCCAGCAGGGCGCCTAAAATATGGGAGAAATATTATACAATAGGGGATTTAAAAATTAAAGAATTGAATGAAGAAAAAAAATATTTGATTGTAACGATAAATGATTTTCGTTTGCATCCCATTCATTGTCTGCACATGAAAGGTTATTTTTCCAATATGGTCAGGACAGTTGTCGGCAAAGAAATAACTTGCCAGGAAACAAAATGCGTGCACAAAGGGGATGAATTTCACGAGTTCATATTAAAGTGGTGATTTAAGGGTCGGATTATTTAAAAAAAATAAATAAAAAACATGACAAAAACTAAAAATAATTTATTGCCAATCCTTATTTTGTCGATGATTTTTGTTTTTTCTTTTGCTGTTTTGGCTGATGCAAAATTAGCTCAGGGCCAGCAGGTTCAAAAGGGGCAAATCAATATCCAGGAGCATAAAAACGCGGTGAATGATTTCGTCCAAGATCTTTTGCAGTTGGCTGACAAAGAAGGAGGAATCGGGGAGCAGGTAAGAAATATTGCCCAGCAGCAGAATCAGTCTGCCAGCACAACTTTGCAGGCAATGGAACAGGTTCAGACAAGAAACAGAGTTAGAACTTTTTTGTTCGGTACGGATTACAAAAACCTGGGAGCATTAAGGAGCGAAGTTGTCCAAACCAGAAACAGACTGGAAAATCTGAATAAACTGATGGAAAACATCCACAACCAGGCAGAACAGACGGGGCTGCAGGATCAGATTCAAGTCTTGGAACAGGAGCAGGAAAAGATTGAGAATTTCATAAAAGATCAAGAAGACAAGTTCAGCTTATTCGGCTGGCTTTTTAAAGCTTTTTAACCAATAAAAAACATATGTTTAATTCTTTTAGCAAGGGAAGCATTCTTCCATTGGCAGTTTTAATAATTTTAATTGTTTTGTTCGGAGGATTTTTTGCTTACAAATACTTGAAACCGGCTGGAACTTTAGCTCCGGAACAGGTTTTTGTTCAGGAAAATAATGCAAATTGGAAAACTTATACCAATGAAAAGTATTCTTACGAATTAAAGTATCCCGAAGATTGGGGAGAGCAAAAGCCCGGAGATCCTCCGTATCCCGGTCCTCCGGAAGGCGTAGAATTTTATTCTTTGGACAATAACAACTTTTGCCGGGCAGCTATTGAATCTTCGGTTTTTTCTTTTGATGGAGAAATAGAAAATTTAAGAACCAAAGAATATACTGAAAACAGCCTGAAGATAGGCGGCATTGAGGCTATCCAATTTATCAGTACGGATTTTAATGCAACGCCTATTTTTATATATTTTGAACATCAGGGAATTTTTTACAGGATTGCCAGGGGTTGGGGAGCGACAGACGAAATTGATAAAAAATGCTTAAGCGTTTTCAACGGAATGATTTCAAGTTTTAAGCTTATGGAAAAATCTTCTTTGGAACAGGCTTGTCTGGATTCGGGCGGGCAATTAGGAGAAATGTTGTGTTGCAAGTCCGGCAATGACTTTCCGAATATGTGCCTTATCGGTTCTTGCGGCTGCCATCCTGATGACAGCCATTATGCAAAGATTTGCGATTGCGGATACGGGAAATGTTTTGACGGAAATACTTGCGTTTTGCAATAAATATGAAAAAAACTTTTCTCATAATGCTGAGTTTTTTAATGGTTGTTTTTCTGTACGTTGTGGCCGGCATGCGTTTTATTGACAATCTTTACAGCGGCGCCTGGGGAAATTTACTTTTCTTTCTGCCGTTTTTGACATTTGCTGCCTTGAGCATCGCCCTGGTGGTTTTGACTTTCAAAAAGAAAGTCCAAGGAACCCTTAAAAAGTTTTTATTATTGACAGGCATAAGCCCGTTGGCAATGGTTGCTTTTATCTTTTTGCATAATTTGTTTTTTGGCCTTTTTATTGCTGTTTTCGGGAATGATTTCTGGGAAAGGACTGGTCTTGGAGACGAGCCTTTGTTTTTTATTCTGGCGGTTATAGTCTGCCCAATAGCTTTTTTAATCGGCTTTATTGGCAGCATTGTTCTATTGATCAGAAAAAAAAATAAAATATGCTAGATTACGTTATTTTGGGCATAATCCAGGGGTTTTTCGAATGGATTCCCGTTTCCAGCGAAGGAATCGTTGCTTTGTCCAGCCAGTTTTTAGTCAAAGAAGTTAATCCCGTAGAAATGGCTCTTTTTTTGCACTTGGGGACGTTTTTTGCTGTTTTGCTGTATTTTTGGAAGGACTGGATTAACGTTTTGAAACTGAAAGACTTGGTACTGCTTCGTTTTCTGATAATATCCACGATAGTTTCAGGCGTTGTCGGTTTCGGTTTTTATTTTTTGGTAAAAGATATTGCTGTCGGTTCCGGTCTCTTATTGCTGACGGGATTCGGTTTGCTGATTACTGCTTTTTTTCATAAATCAAAAAAAACATTCGGCATCGGTTTTAACAAATTACCGATAATTGCAGGCATTTTACAGGGCTTGGCGGTTGTTCCCGGCCTTTCCAGATCAGGAGCCACTATTTTCGGATTGAGCCTTGGAAATCTTGACCCGAAACTTATATTGAAGCTATCATATATGATGTCAGCTCCAGTAGTATTGGCCATGGCTGTTTTTCTAGGAATCGAAAATCCTGTCTTAGTTTCAAAAAGTTATCCCGCATTGATTTTCAGTTTTTTGGCAGGACTTGCTTCTTTGAGAATTCTGCTGAAATTCGCCGAAAAGATAAACTTTTTTAAATTCGCCTTGATATTTTCCTTGCTTTGTTTTCTCGGAGCAGGGTTGGAAATCTTGATTTAAAAAACATCAGCAGATGATTTAAAAAACCATTATTGGGGTTGCCGGTTTTTTAAAAAAACATTAAAATAATTAAAATGAAATCATCGAATAAAACAATTGATCTTCAAACCAAAGAGGAATTGGAGTTTGCCGATGTTACCGATCAAGTACTGGATTTTGCGGCGGAAAGCAAAATTAAAAACGGATTAGTAAATGTCCAGAGCCTGCATACGACGGCAGCGATTATCGTCAATGAAAACGAACCTTTGCTGATAGAGGATTTCAAAAGAGACCTGAAAGAGGCGGTCAAAAAAGACAGAGATTACAAGCATGATGATTTTACTGTCAGAACGGTTAATATGTCTTCCGGGGAATGCGTCAACGGATACGCCCATTGCCGGGCGATTCGTTTGCCGGTTTCAGTTGTCCTGAATTTAGTAGATGGAAAATTGCAATTGGGAAGATGGCAGAGGATTTTTCTGCTTGAACTCGATCGGCCAAAGCAAAGAAAATTCCAAATACAAATTATCGGGGAGTAAAAGGTCTGTTTTATCAATTTAATCATTTAATATATGTATACAGTAGACAAAGAAAAATGCATCGGTTGCGGTCTATGCGTTAATCAGTGTCCTGAAGGAATGGAATTGAAAGACGACGGAAAAGCCGAAGTGGCAGACAGCCAGAAACTTGAAGAATGCGGAGGAGAAAGCGTTTGTCCTTACGGAGCCATTGAAAAAAAAGAGGAATAATTGCTTGTGGAAAAGCCCATTTTTTAAGAGGGGTTGACAATATTTGACCCCTCTTTGATTTCCAGATAAAATGTAATAATCTCTAATTTTTTCCCTAAAAATGGTACAAAATAAAATTGTTAAAATTCAAAAAAGAGACGGAACGATTGTCGAATTCGACCAATCGAAAATCACCAATGCTGTCTTAAGGGCGGTTACAGCTACTAATCAGGGAGACGGCGAGATCTCAAAGAAAGTTTCCAACAAAGTAGTGGAATTTTTAAATCTTCGCTTCAAAGAAAACGAAATTCCGGCCGTTGAGCAGGTCCAGGATATCGTTGAGGAGGTTTTGATTTTGGAAAACCTGGTGGAAACCGCCAAAGCGTATATTCTTTACCGCGAACAGAGGAGGCAAATCAGGGATGCGGTGAAAATTGTCGATGAATCGGTTGAGATGATTGACAAGTACATCAAAGAGCTTGATTGGCAGATAAAGGAAAATGCCAACATGGCTTATTCTCTGCAGGGGCTGAACGAATACGTGAAATCCGCAGTAACAAAAAAATATTGGCTGAACAAAGTTTATCCGCAGGAAGTCAGAGAGGCTTACAAGAACGGGCAGATGCATATTCATAATCTTGACAGCTTGGCGACTTATTGCTGCGGTTGGGATTTGTACGATTTGCTTTTGAAAGGATTCAAAGGAGTTTTCGGAAAAGTTGAATCAAAACCGCCAAAGCATTTAAGGACCGCTTTGGGCCAGGTCGTAAATTTTTTTTACACTCTTCAGGGAGAGTCAGCCGGCGCCCAGGCCTTTTCTTCTTTTGACACTTTGCTTGCTCCTTTTATCAGGTATGATAATTTGGGTTATCAGCAGGTGAAACAGTCAATGCAGGAATTTATTTTCAACTGCGCCATTCCGACAAGGGTCGGATTTCAGTGTCTTTCCGAAGACACGAAGATTTTAGGAGTGGACGGTTGGAAATCATGCAACGATTTAAAGAGAGGAGATTTTATTTACACTTTCAATACTGATAATGCTTCTTTGGAAAGGAAAGAAGTAAGGAATGTTTTTGCCAGGGAGTACAAGGGAAAAATGTACAATCTTTGCAATAGATCGCAAAGCCAGCTTATATCTCCGAATCATCGGGTTGTAAGGCAAATTTTTAACACTGACAAATATAAACTAGAGCCGATTGAAAGCTTGCTTGAATTTAAATCGCCTATTTCCGTGCCGGTAACCGTTGAAAACAATAATTCCGAGATCAACATAGAAGACGATCAGCTAAAGCTTATTGCCTGGACATTGTCTGAAGGTACCATAGAAAAAGAAGGAAGTCATAGAGTGAGTATTTATCAGTCAGAAACAGTTTATCCGGAAAATTACAGCGAAATCACCAATTTATTGAATAATTTCGATTTAGAATATACAACAAGGCTTCAAACGAGTCTTGGTACTTGCACTCACATTCGGCTTTCTCCAGCTTCAAGTAAAATAATTCATCAATGGTTGGGAGGAGCACAGAAAACAGTTCCTGATTTTCTTTTTAATCTCAGCAAAAGACAGGCCAGGATTTTCTTGGAAACATATATAAAAGGGGACGGTTGGAAAGAAAAGTACAGAAAAAGAATCGTAACCACCAATAAAGAAATCTTGGAAGGTTTGCAGGCGATAGCGGTTTTAGCCGGTTATAATTTCAAGGTAAGAGAAAGAAAACCGCAAGGAATTTCCAAAAAGATTCAATATGTTCTAACTTTGACCGAAGCCAAACATGATTATATTCAAAAAATCCAGGAAGTCGATTACAAAGGAATAATCTGGAGCGTCAATACGGAAAACGAAACAGTCATTGCACAAAGAAACGGCCAAGTTTTTATTACCGGCAATACACCTTTCACGAATGTTACCTTGGACATTAAACCGCCAGCCAATCTGGCGAAACAGCCTGTAATTGTAGGCGGAATGCCCCAGAAAGAAACTTACGGTGATTTCCAGCTGGAAATGGATATGTTCAACAAAGCGTTTTACGAAGTCTTGATGGAAGGAGATGCAAAAGGAAGGCCTTTTACTTTTCCTATTCCGACAATCAACATCACCAGCGATTTCGACTGGAACAATTCCAATCTGGTTCCGATGTGGGAAGCGACCGCTAAATACGGAGTCAATTACTTTTCAAACTTCATTCAGTCGGATATGAAACCGGAAGACGTCAGGTCCATGTGCTGCCGTCTCAGGCTGGACAATAAAGAGCTTTTAAAAAGAGGAGGAGGTCTTTTCGGGTCAAATCCGCTTACCGGAAGCATTGGCGTAGTAACCATAAATCTTCCGCAGATCGGCTATCTTTCCAAAACAAAGAAAGACTTTTTTGAAAGGTTGGGAAAAGTAATGGATTTGGCAAAGGAAAGCCTGGAGCTAAAGAGAAAGATTCTTGAAAATTTCATGGAAAAGGGATTGTATCCTTATTCGAAGTTTTATCTTTCAGGGATCAAGAAGATGAGAAGCCAATATTACGGCAATCATTTTTCAACCATAGGATTGGTCGGTATGAACGAAGCGCTTTTGAACTTTATCGGTGAGAATGTGGGCTCTGAAAAAGGCAGGATTTTTGCCTTGGAGATTTTGAGCTTTATGAGAGACAGGCTGGTGGGCTATCAAAAAGAAACCGGAAACCTTTATAACTTGGAAGCAACGCCGGCTGAAGGGGTCAGCTACCGTTTGCCCCACATAGACAGGGAAAAATACCCGGACATAATTACTGCCGGCCAGAAAGAGCCTTATTACACAAACAGCAGCCAATTGCCGGTCAATTATACTTCGGACGTTTTTGAAGCTTTAAAACTTCAGGACGATCTTCAATGCAAATATACCGGGGGCACGGTTGTCCACGTGTTTATCGGCGAAAAGATTAACGACATAGAAAACGTCAAAAGTCTGGTCAAAAAAATATTTGAAAAATTCCATTTGCCTTATATTACCATCACTCCAACTTTTTCAATTTGTCCTACTCACGGTTATTTGGCAGGGGAGCATTTTGAATGCCCGCAATGCACGATAAAGCAGCCGTGCGAAGTTTATTCAAGAATAGTCGGATACATCCGTCCGGTGCAGCAATGGCACGCCAGCAAAAAGGAAGAATTCAAGGAGAGGAAAGAATTCGTAGTTCCTAATCTTACGGTGGCAAAATGATTGAAATAGGCGGATTGCAAAAAACCACTTTGATTGATTTTCCTGGTCGCATTGCGGCCACTGTTTTTCTTTTGGGCTGCAATTTCCGCTGCCCTTTTTGTTATTCCGCAGAATTAGTTTTATCTGAAAAAATTGAGAACCAGCCGAGAATTTCGGAAAAAGAATTTTTTGATTTTTTAGAGGAAAAGAAAGGGCTTTTGGACGGAATAGTTATCTGCGGAGGAGAACCGACAATCCATAACGATTTGCCGGACTTCATCGGAAAGATTAAAAAGATGGGGTATCTTGTTAAATTGGATACCAATGGTTCCAATCCAAAAATCCTTAAAAAACTGATAAAAGACAATCTGATTGATTACGTGGCAATGGATATTAAGGCGCCTCTAGAAAAATACGATAGAGCCACAGGCATTAAGGTTGATTCGGACAATATCAAAGAAAGCATTGAGATAATAAAGAATTCAGGGGTTGATTACGAATTCAGAATGACGGTTGTCCCCACGCTTCACGAAAAAGAAGACGTTATTCTGACTGCCAAAGAAATCGGCCCGGCAAAAAAGTTATTTCTGCAGAATTTTCGTCCTGAAAAAACCATTAATCCTGAATTCGAGAAGATAAAACCTTATTCTCAGGATTTTCTTTTGGAGATAAAGGAGGAAATTTCCAGTCTTTTTGAAGTTTGCCAGATCAGGGGATAATTTTTAAGGGGCTTGACTTAAAATTACGCTTAAATTAAGCTGAATAAAGTTGTGGATAAAGGTCGGTTTTGAAAAATTTATATTTTTACAATACTATGGAAGCTTACTGCGTAAAATGCAAAAAGAAACAAGAAATGTCTGACGCAAAAGAAGTGTCAATGAAAGGAAAAGGCGGAGTAAAAAGAAGGGCCATGACCGGCATTTGCCCAAAGTGCGGCACCAAGATGTTCAGAATAATGGGAAAGGCCTAACTTTTTTCAAGAAATAACGTTGTTTCTTAGGCAAAATCCTGTTTTTACTAACGGGATTTTGTTTTGTTGATATACTATATATATGAAAAAAGAAAATGCAGTTATTGTAGTTTTGATTTTATTATCGTGTTTTAACGTTGCAGCTTGGCTGGCTGTATTTGATTTGAACGGTTCTGATATTCTGGAAGTTACTTTTTTCGACGTAGGCCAGGGAGATGCCATATTCATTGAAACTTCCGGCAATCATCAGATTTTGATTGACGGAGGTCCGGGTTCTATTGTTTTGGAAAAACTTGGAGAAGAAATGCCTTTTTACGACAGGAATATTGACCTTATTGTTCTGACCCATCCGCACGAAGACCATATTTTTGGTCTTATCAAGGTTCTTGAGAATTACCGAGTGGAGAATGTTTTATGGACCGGTATTGCTACAGAAACAGCCATTGCCACAAAATGGCAAGAGGCGATAAAAAAATCTAAAGTGCATATCGCTTATTCCGGCCAAAGAATTATTGCGGACGGAATGGTTTTGGAAATTCTTTATCCTTTTGAAAATTTGGAAGGCCAGAAAACCAAGGAAGTTGACGATACTTCAATTGTTGCCAGGTTGATTTTCGGAAGCAATTCTTTTTTATTCACCGGAGATGCTTTTCAGTCGGTTGAGAAAAAGCTAATCGAGCAGGAAGTTTATTTGTCTTCAAGCGTCTTAAAAGTCGGGCACCATGGCAGCAAAACTTCCACTTCCCAAGAATTTGTTGAAAATGTTTTTCCGGAAACGGCTGTAATTTCCGTTGGCAAAGACAATAAATACGGTCATCCCAATCAGGAAACTTTGGCTGTTTTGGAGAAATATGGTATAAGAATATTCAGGACGGATGAGCAGGGCGACATTAAAATTATTTGCAACAATAAAAATTATGCAGTTTCCAATTTTTAAGACAAAAGACCAAAAAATAAAAGCAGTTTTCGATTTGAACAATCCCAAACAAAGGGAAAAGTATTTTTTGCTTAAGGCGGGCAAAGAAATCAAAAAACTTAGAGAGTATTTCAGAAAGGGGAATACTTTCGTCGCTTATCTGGTCGGCAAGAAAAACTCAGGCAAGGGGACTTATTCCAAAATGTTCGCTGAGATTATTGATCCCGGCAGAATTGAGCATCTTTCAGTCGGAGACATGATCCGCGGAATTGATTCGGAATTGAAAGACAGTAAAAAGAAAAAAGAACTCTTTTCTTTTTTGGAAAAGAATTATCGTGGCTGGCAGCCGATAAAAGAGTTAACGGCTCTTTTGGAAAAACGAAGCACCAGAACTCTTTTGCCCACAGAATTGATTTTGACTTTGGCAAAAAGAGAAATCTCAAAAAGGAAGAAAAAGACTGTTTTCCTGGATGGTTTTCCCAGGGATTTGGACCAGATTAATTTTGCTCTGTTTTTCAGGGATTTGATCGGCTATCGTGACGACCCTGATTTTTTCGTCCTGATTGACGTGCCGGAAAAGGTGATTGACGAAAGGATAAAATACAGGGTTATCTGCCCCTGCTGTCAAACTTCCAGAAACCTTAAATTGCTGCCTACTTCAAAAATAGGATACGATAAAAATAAAAAAGAATTTTATTTGCTTTGCGATAATCCCAAGTGCAAAGAAGTGAGAATGGTCAGAAAAGAGGGAGATGAGCTTGGCGTAAAACCGATAAAAGAAAGACTGGAAAAAGACGGAAAGCTTATCAGCCAGGCATTTTCCCTCTACGGCATACCAAAAATTTTATTGAGAAATTCCGTTCCTAAAAAGTTTGCCAAGAATTTTATTGACGAATACGAAATTACCCCGGAATATTATTACGAGCAGAAAGAAGGCAAGGCGATTGTCAAAGAGAGGCCATGGTTGGTCTTAAACGACAGCAAGGAACCGTCTTACAGCTTATTGCCTCCGCCGGTAGTCGTTTCCCTGATAAAACAGATTAGCGATGTTTTGGATCTTTAATTTGACATCTTTTTTGACAAAAAGGTATAATTAAATTGGCCCTGCATCTAGTTGGTTCTTGTACAAAAGTTTTTAAAGGGAGCTTGATATGATTCTTGGCCCTTGGGCCGAGACTAAGGTTCCCACTTGGAGCTTTTTCAGAGAAAACTTCCTAGCATGCAGAGCCACTAAAAAACCGCCAGAATAGCGGTTTTTTAGTTTAAGCTTCGGGGTGCCGGGAATTGAACCCGGGTCTTACCCACCCCAAGGGCAAATACTGCCGTTGTACTACACCCCGCAAAGACGTTATTTCTTTTTTGCAAGCGCTTTAATGCACTTTGTGCAGGCTTTTACTTTTTTGCCCGAAGCCAGTTTAACCCATTGAAGATTTGGTTTTTTTCTTGTTTTTGACGTTGGATTGTATCTTCCTCTGAGCTTTACTCTTTTCCAGACCATCAAAGTTTTTTTCCCGCAAATTGAACAGACGTTTGCCATATTGATTTTTTAGAAAATTATAAATTACGACTTCTTCAGTCTAACAGAAATTCTTATTTTTTTCAAGTTATGCTATTATGGAAGATATGGAAATTATTTTTTTCATTATTATTTTGATATTTTCAATAATAATTCATGAGGTGTCTCATGGTTTCGTGGCGAATTATCTGGGAGATCCGACGGCAAAATACGCCGGCCGTCTTACTTTGAATCCTTTAAAACACCTGGATCCGGTCGGTTCTGTTTTACTGCCGATTCTTTTGATTGTTACGACCGGCAGGGGAATCGGATGGGCAAAGCCCGTGCCGATAAATCCTTCTAATTTTAAGGATCAGAAATACGGTTCATTGAAAACAGCTGCTGCCGGGCCGGCAGTCAATCTTATCATCGCTTTATTTTTCGGTTTGCTGATCAGATTTACGATCAATTTGAATTTTTTCCCAGCAGAAATATATCCTCTTTTTTCCTTTATTGTTTTGATTAATATTCTTTTGGCTGTTTTTAATTTGATTCCGATCCCTCCATTGGACGGATCGCATATTCTTTTCACTTTTTTGCCTGATTCCCTGCACAATACAAAAATGTTTTTAGGCCGGTTCGGATTTCTTATTTTGATTTTCCTTATTTTTTTATTCCCGCCGTTTTTTACAGCCCTGAATTCGATAATTAATGCTGTTTTCAGTTTTATCGTCGGAGGGGCAGCCGTTTAAAAATATTGACATTTCAAAGAAGATTTGCTAAATTGTAGTTTATGTGTCCGACAATTCATCAATTAATTAAAAAAAGAAGAAAAAACACAAAAAAGCGAACCAAATCGCCGGCTTTATCTTTCGGTTTTAATGTTTTAAAGAACCGTCCCAAAGATTATAAGTCTCCTTTTAAGAGAGGATTTTGTTTGAAGGTTTTTACCTCGACTCCCAAGAAGCCGAATTCCGCTTTGAGAAAAGTTGCCAGAGTCAGATTGACCAACGGCATGGAAGTAACAGCTTATATTCCTGGAGAAGGCCATAATTTGCAGGAGCACTCAGTGGTTGTTTTGAGAGGCGGCAGAGTTAAGGATTTGCCCGGCGTAAGATATCACATAGTCAGAGGAGTTTTAGATACGGCCGGGGTTGAAGGAAGAAAAAAGCAAAGGAGCAAATACGGCAAAAAGAAAGAAAAATAATCTATGGCCAGAAAAAAGAAAAAAAGAATATCGGTTTTGCCTGATTCGGTTTACGACAACGTGACAGTTTCAAAATTCATAAACCAGGTAATGCGAAGCGGCAAAAAAACAATAGCCGAAAAAATAGTTTACGGCACTTTTGACATTATCAAGGAAAAAACGAAAAAAGAGCCTTTGGAGGTTTTTGAAACAGCCATTAAAAACGCTTCTCCTCTTCTGGAAATCAAGCCGAAAAGAGTCGGCGGCGCCACTTACCAGGTTCCCAGGGAAGTCAGGGGAGACAGAATGGTTGCTTTAGCCATAAGATGGATAATTTCAGCTGCCAAGTCCAAAAAAGGCAAGCCCATGAAAGAAAAGCTGGCCGAGGAATTGATTTTATCCGCGAAGAACGAAGGCTCGGCAGTTAAAAAGAAAGAAGACACTCATCGAATGGCGGAAGCCAATCGGGCTTTTGCTCATTTTTCCTGGTAAATTTATGAGGCAATATCCGATAGAAAAATATAGGGATATAGGCATTATCGCTCACATTGACGCCGGCAAAACAACCGTATCTGAGCGAATTTTATTTTACACGGGCATATCCCACAAGATTGGCGAGGTTCACGACGGAAAAGCGATCATGGACTGGATGGAGCAGGAAAGAGAAAGGGGGATCACTATCACTTCGGCAGCCACCACTTGTTTTTGGACTCCTTCAAACTTGGAAAAGGAAAAGAAAAACGAATACAGGATTAATATTATCGACACTCCCGGCCATATTGATTTTACCGTTGAGGTCCAGAGGTCTTTGAGGGTCTTGGACGGAGCAGTGGTTGTTTTTGACGGCGTGGCAGGAGTGGAACCCCAATCTGAAACTGTTTGGCGCCAGGCGGATAAATTCCATGTTCCCAGAATCTGTTTCATAAACAAGCTGGACAGAATGGGCGCTTCTTTTG
>Ga0172371_10010783_pt1 | contig 12297 bp, 9 predicted proteins | sample Lak12m_FD_114543 | JGI IMG/M metagenome (GOLD analysis project Ga0172371, IMG submission 114543) | Freshwater microbial communities from Kabuno Bay, South-Kivu, Congo - kab_022012_12m | ecosystem: Environmental > Aquatic > Freshwater > Lake | place: Democratic Republic of the Congo: South-Kivu... | reverse complement strand
AGATCAAAGAAACCCGGCTGGCCCATTGTTACCTCCCAAAAGAGCAGATAATATTAATGGGCAGACACTAAAATCGCTACTTCATTTATCAAGTTATATATGGGCTATTTTTAGAGGTGCCCTTTATTAAGGGTTCTGGTTCAATCTACATTATGAACGCTGATGGTACGGAAAGGACATGTGTATCCCAATTCCCTGGTTTTGATCCTGACTGGTCACCGGATGGTACAAAAATCGCTTTTGAGAGCAATAGTATAAATGTCCCATTTTTTCAGATATACATCTTGAAAATAGATGGATCCATGATAAGGCAGCTTATTGAACCAAAACCAGGTCCATCCCTTAATGAAAACTGGTCAGCTGCACTCTTGCCAGTACTCCCCAACACGGGCCTTCCGTTTGGTCTTCTGTTCGCGGGCTTAGGCTTGATCGTGCTCGGCACCTTGGGCGCCAGTCGGGGGTTTGGCGGGAAGGCGTAGGAATCGAACCTGCAACCGACGGGGGTACCGACGCATGCCGGTTTTAAGTTCAGCGGTTCTTACCTTCAGCTACCTTCTGGTCGCAATTGCTTGATCTTCTCTTTGCAGAGGTTCATGAGCGAATCGATGTTGAAAGCACCCAGATCGATTTCCCACCGGTCGGCTGCATCATTCTTCAAAGCCTTGATAGCATTGTGATATTCCCTGACTGCAGCCCTGGACTGACCCAGACGCTCTAGTATGTTGGCGAGGTGAAAATAGGCCAGGCTGTGGGTGTTGTCATAGTAAATAGTTTGTCTAAAGGCTTCTGCCGCGGAATCAAGATCGTCCTGGCGTTCGCAGGCGATACCTTTCAGGAAGTAAATTTCAGCGGCATCACCATTATTTTTGCCTGCGTCTTCGATCAGGGTGATGGCCTGCTTATATTCTCCACGGTCCAGGTTGACCCTTGCCTGATCCAACAATGTGCCTGCCGTGACGGGTGCCTTGGTTTCCCCGGTTCTGTCTTCAGGAAGGGAATCCCGGGTAAGGATCTTCGTCTGTCTGGTTTTGCGTCTGTTGCGGATGAACCTGCGATCAGCACTCACACCGGGAGGCAGCTTGGCTTCGCGCAGGCGGCGGTCCGAAATGAAGCGGCGCCCCTCAATAGAGTCCGGCGGCGACTTCTTATAGATAAACGCGTCGCCCATTTCCACCAGGCTATATTTGCTCGACATCTTCCAAAGTGTCTCTGAATGGCCCAGGAAAAGATATCCGTCCGGATTGAGGATATCGAAGAAATGTTCAATCACATACTTGGCTGTCTCGTGAGTAAAATAAATAATGACATTACGGCAAAAGATTACATCACAAGCGCTTATCATATTTACCGGCAGTGCCTCAGTGAGCATGTTGTGCCTGACGAAACGTACGAGCCGCCGTACCGGTTCCGCTACCTTGTAGCCGCCACCCTGCTCGATGAAATAGCGGTCCCGGTGGCCACGGTCAATGCCGGTCAACCGGCGCTCCTCGTACCAGCCATTTTTTGCCACGCCCAGGGCGGTTTCGCTGAGGTCGGTTCCGAGAATCTGTACATCCCAGGAATCGGGGTCGGGCAGTGCATCCAGAACTGACATTGCCAGAGAATAAGGTTCCTGTCCGGTCGAACAGCCGGCGCTCCATAAACGGAGGCTGCGGGAACCGTCGGCTTTCTGGCGAATGAGCTCCGGGATAACATATTTGCGCAGGGCATCAAATTGAGGCAGATTCCTGAAGAATTGTGTTTCCTGTACTGAAAGATGGTCAAGCAGGCGGCGTAGCTCCAGCTCACGATCAGGAACGTCCGTCAACCTTCTGTAATAATCCGAAAGGGACTCGGCGCCGATAGCCTCCGCGCGGTCGGCCAGACCCAGGCGCAAAAGGTCGCGCTTGCCCTGATCGAAGAAGATACCGCTACTCTGATTGATGAGCTCGCGGAACTTTTCGAAATCTTTTTCAGTCAGTTCATAATTTTTTGCCGGTACCATCTACCATGCCTTTGACAACCCGGTTCTTCCCGGTTTTTTTCGCTTCATACATGGCCGCGTCCGCTACCTGCACCAGTTCCGTCTGATTTTCAACCGAGCACTCGGGATATGAGGAGACGCCAAGGCTGATGGTCATCCTGATGACCTCGCCGGAGGTCAGGAACTCATTGTTTTCCACTGACTCCCGGATTCTTTCCGCTACGATCGCGGCCTGCTCCAGCCCGGTCTGGGGCATCAATACAGCGAACTCCTCTCCTCCGTACCTGGCTAACATATCAGCGTCACGTACCTGTCTCTGGGCCAATGCCGCCATCTCCATGAGGATGTCGTCTCCGGCTTGATGACCGTATGTATCGTTGATCTTCTTGAAGAAATCAATGTCGATCATGATCATCGAGAGTTGTGTCTCATAACGCTTGGCGCGATTGAATTCGTGTTCGAGCAGCTCATAAAAATGGCGGTGGTTATAAAGACGGGTAAGACCGTCGGTGATGGCAAGACGTTTGGTCCCCTCATGCAACCTGGCGTTGTCAACGACGACGCCGGCCGGATTCTCGACGATATCCAGCAATTGTCGTATGTTGTCACTGAAGGCATCGGGCCTGGGACTATCCAGGGTCAGCACGGCGACTGTTTCACCGCGGGCCTTGAGAGGGATGGATAGAGTTGAGCGCAGGGCATCGCATTCGGGATGGTCGCCTTCCAGCAGAGCTGGGTCAGCCTCAGTCAATACCTTAACCTGACTGAGCGTCGTGCCGGGCTGAAGATAATCGACTGCCGCTTCAAAAGCGTAGGCGCGCGAAAGCTCAAAATAATCCTTGCCTACAGGGTTCTGGATGTGCATGATCAGTTCATGCTCGTCCACGAGGAGAACCGACGCGATATAGCACTCGGAAACTCTGGAGATAACCGAAAGCACGGAGGTAACAGTGACGGTGCAATTCTCGCTGAGGGTGTTGAGTTTGCTGATCTCGTTGATGATGGTGGCCTCGTAAAGCTTGCGGTCGAGCAGATCGTTGACCCGCGACAGGACATCGGTCTCTTCCTGCCCGGTAAGAACGCCCTCCGACAGCTCCGGCCGGTAACCACCAGCTGTAGTTTCTCTCTTTTCAAGCAATTCATGGATGCTGCTCGCCAAACCGGTCAGCTTGAAATCCTTGGTGACGTATCGGTCGGCGCCGGTCATCATACCCCAGAACTTGTCGGTCTCCTGCGAGCGGCTGGTGAGCATGACAACGGGGATGTGCGCTGTTCGCTGGTCGTCCTTGAGCAAGCGGCACACCTGATAGCCATTCATGCGAGGCATCTCGATGTCCAGCACGATTAGATCCGGGCTCGCACCGAAGGCCTGGGTTACGGCCTCGATGCCATCACAGGCAAGGACCACCTGGAAACCTTCGCGATGAAGCACCGACATGATGATCTGCCTTTGGGTGGGGCTGTCCTCGGCCACCAGCACCCGGTACGGGTTTTCCTGTCTTTCGACTGCTTCCATGTTCACGAATTCTCCTGAATCAGTCGGCTGACCTCAGGTAAAGGGACAATTTGATCGACTCCTCCCAGACGTATGGCTTCCTTGGCCATGCTGAAGATCACCGAGGTGTCTTCGTCCTGTGCGATTGTGTATCCGCCCTGATCGTGGATCGCCTTGATGCCCTGAGCGCCGTCCCGTCCCATTCCCGTCAGAATAATGCCGATAGCGTTTTTGCCATAAACTTTCGCAACCGATTCGAGCAGCACATCAACTGAAGGCTTGTGCTGTCCGGGGGCTTTCCGGTTCACCAACCGAATGCGTCCGTTCGACGTCACGATCATGTGTACGCCTTCGGGAGCGATGACGACTTCTCCCGGCTTCACCAGATGCCCATCCTCGCCTTTGATGATTTTCAGATCGCAGCCCGTGGAAAGCCACTCGATCAGTCCGTCGGTGAAACCTTTGGCTATATGCTGAACGATGACGACACCCGCATCGAGATTGCCCGGGAGGCTGCAGAGGATCTGCTGCAATGCCTGTGGCCCGCCGGTCGACGAACCTATTGCCACGATTATGTCTCCGGGCCGAGCTTGCGGCGCTTTCTGTGCCGGCTTGGGTCGGTCAACGGTTTTTTTTACCAGGCTTGGATTCGTGCGGGTTATCACCCGCACCCGCGAAAGCATCTGGATCCTCGTCCGGAGATCAGCGGCTACGCTATTGAATTCATCCAGTGATTTGGGCATCGGCTTGCTGATGACATCTACCGCCCCTGCGCCCAGCGCCCGGGCGGCATTGGCGATGTTATCTTTGTTAACCACCGAGCTGATTACCAGCACCGGTACCGGGTTCTCAGCCATGATGTTTTCTATAGCCGTGAGTCCGTCCATTACCGGCATGTTCACGTCCATGGTCACCAGGTCCGGCCTCAGCGCCGCCACCTGTTCCACGGCTTCCCGTCCATCGCCGGCGGTGCCAACGACCTTGATATCCGAGTCAACCTCCAGCATGCGGCTTAACATCAGTCGCACGGTCGGCGAGTCGTCCGCAACGAGAACGCGGACCTTTTTTGACTCTTTGGGCTTAAAATGAACTTCCATGATTTCCTGATTCTGTCAGGCTACCAGACGTTCGATCGTGTTCAGGAGGTTTTTCTGGTCGAAGCTGCCCTTGATTACATAAGCATTGGCGCCGACATCGATGCCGCGTTTTTTGTCGTCGTCGTTGCTGCAGGAAGTAACCATGATCACCGGCGTGTCCTTTAATTCGCCCCTGGCCCTTATCGCCGTAGTCAGGTCGAAGCCGTTCATGCGCGGCATCTCGATGTCAGTGACGACACAATCAACTGCATCCTGCGCCAGATGTGAAAGCGCGTCTTCACCATCAATAGCCGTATCAACTTCGTATCCTGCGGTCTCGAGAATGTTTCGTTGGAGCTCGCGGACGACCAGTGAGTCTTCGACTATCAGAATTTTTTTTCGATGAACCGTGTCTGCGACGGAAACTTCCTGCCGCCGGCTCCTGCCCCCGGTCCTTCTTCCTTCTTTGACGTTACGTATCAGCTGATTGATGTTGAGGACGACGACAGCCTCGCCGCTGCCAAGAATGGTAACGCCGGCGACATTGACCGACTTGCGCAGGAACGAGCCCATGGGTTTGATTACGACTTCCTGTTCGCTAATCAGGCGTCCCACTTCCAGACCCAGACTGAACTTATCGTTGCCTACCACTACGACCTGTGAATTGCCACCGTGACTGGTGATGTCGCCACCGAGATATTCAAGCAAATCGATCACGGGGATGGCGCTGTTTCGCATGATAAAACCGCGATGTGATCCCAATGTCTGGATACTGTCCGCTGGAATAGCCACCATCTCCCTGACAGAAACCAGGGGTATGACAAAATGTATTTGATTAGATTGCACCAGCAGGCCCTTTATTACTGCCAGGGTGACCGGCAGCGACACTATGAAACGGGTGCCCAGACCGGGAGTGGAATCAACGGTCACGTATCCTTCCAGCTTCTCGATATTATTCTTGACGACATCGAGCCCAACACCGCGTCCTGATATTTCCGTGATCTTCTCGGCTGTGGAGAAGCCGGGTTGAAACAGCAGGTCGACAGTCTCTTCGCTGGTGAGTTCATCGTCACTGGCGATCATTTTTTTGCTGATGGCGGTTTCACGCACCCTGGCCGGATCGATGCCGGCGCCGTCGTCCTCGATTTCTATCTCAACCCTGTCACCGCGTTGATAAGCAGCCAGACGAATGGTACCGTGTTCCGGTTTACCGGCGAGCCGCCGCTTGTCCGGAGTTTCGATACCGTGGTCGACACAATTCCTGACGATATGCATGATTGGATCGGCGACCTGCTCCAGTATCCGTTTATCGAGCTCGGTGTCTTCACCGCTGATCTCCAGACGCACGAGTTTGCCACCCGCATTGGATGCCTCTCTGACCACGCGCGGGTAAATTCCGAAGATGTTGCTGAGTGGCAGCATGCGAACATGCAGGGTTCGTTCCTGCAACTCGTCCAGCGCCAACCGTCTTACAGCTGTATTCTCCTTGTAATGTGAGACGGCCGCTTCGAAGCTTCCTGCCACCAGCTCGGCCCTGCTCTCGGCCTCGTTCAGTTTCTGGCTCAAAGCGGCTATTCGGTCAGCCCCCGAGTCCTCTTTCAGCAGCTCCACCTGCCCGGCCAGAGAAGAGAATATACCGTGCAAATCGCGGGCTTCCTGTTGCAGGGAAGCCATCTCGCGTACCTGGCCCTCACTATTGATCTGGTTTACCACTATCTCGCCCATGAGATTCATAAGCTTGTCCAGGCGCTCGATGTTGACGCGAATTGTGGGATCAGCATTATTGGCCTGAGCTGTCGTGACTTTATTCCTGGGGGGCAGGATGTCTTTGACTTCTGCGGTGGCAGGTTTTTGAGGTGCAGGCGAGGGCTCAGCTGCCGGCACTTTCGGCTCGGCTTTCCGGGTCGATTCAGTTTCCGGGTGAGGTTGAGCGCGAATTTGTTCCTTACCGGGGGCCTTCTCCTCGCCGCTATTGGCTCTCACCAGACGCTCCCGGAGATCGGAAACATCGATATCAGGCATCTGCCCTGTTTCCTGATCAGGTAGCAAATCGGCGATGCAGTCGAGTGTCTCCAGCATCAGGTCAGTCACACCTTTGTCAGGAACGATCTGGCCCTTTTGCAGCGATGAAAAAAGGTCCTCCAGGCGGTGTGCCAGATCCTTGATGGGGTCAAAACCCATCATTCCCGAAGAGCCTTTAAGGGTATGAGCCTCGCGGAACAATCTTTTCAGAAGCTCATCGTCGCCCGGATTGCCTTCGAGAGTCATCACGCCTTCGCTCAGGTTGCGAAGGCGCTCCTCAGCCTCAGCCCTGAATGTTTGCAGGAACTCCTTGTCCGCCGACCAGTTATCCATGACTGTTTTGCCTACCGCCGATTATTTTACCTTGAACCGGGAGATTGCTTCGCGCAGCTCCGCAGCCGCCTTGTTCAACTGTTCTGTAGCTGCCGCTGTCTGACGCGCCCCGTTTGCCTGCTGCCTGCTGGCTTCGGAGATGTTAGTCATGGCCATGACCACCTGTTCGCTGGCACCCTTTTGCTGCTGGGTTGCGACGGATATCTCATTAGCCGCGGTAGTGTTTTCGGCGACTACTTCGAGGATTCTTTCCAGTGAATTTCCCGCCTTGGTGGCGAGTTCGACACCAAGGACAACCTCCTTGGCGCTATCCTCGGTAGCCATGATCGTACTGTTGGTTTCCGACTGGATCTCATCTATGAGCGTCTTGATCTTGGCGGTTGCCTCAACGCTCTCCTCAGCCAGACGGCGTACCTCTCCTGCGACAACGGCAAACCCGCGGCCCTGATCGCCGGCTCTGGCGGCTTCCACTGCCGCGTTCAGGGCCAGCAGATTGGTCTGATCGGCGATATTGTTGATAATCTCGAGTATGGTGCTGATGCGCTGGGATTTTTCTCCCAATGACAACGTTTTTTCGGCGACGTTATTCACTTTTTCACTTATAGATTCCATACCGTCGATCGTCGCGACGACCGTGTCATGTCCCTGCCGCGCATTACTGAAGGTTTCCTCTGCAACCCGGGCTACCGACAGGGCGGTATCGGCTATCTGCCCTGCGGTTCCGGCCAGCTGCTCGATAGTCGCGGTGGTTTCAGCTACGGCTGACGACTGTTCCGCCGAGGTGCTGGCCTGCTGCTCCACGATCGCCGAGATCTCTGTCGAAGCAGCACCGGTTTGTTCGCCGGTCTCCTGGATCTTGGTGCTCAGCACTCTGAGCGAGACGGTCATATCGTTGAGGCTGTGCGCCAGATCGCCCAGCTCGGTCGTAGATTTCTCTGGTATCCGCAGGGTCAGGTCACCGGCTGCTATGCGTTTTATCGCCCCGACGACCTGCTTGAGTGGCCCGATGATGGAGAGCTTGAGAAGAATCTTCAGTGCGGTGATGACAAATGCCAGTGTCAGCACGAGAATGACGAGCGAAAATATCCTGTTGGACCGTAGGGTGTCGTCCACCCGGCTGGTCGAGGTTGAAACCATAACCGCGCCGATCATTGGGCCGGCGGTACTGTGGCATGCCTGGCAGGCGCTTTCATTGGGAAGCGGATGAATTTCCGTCAGCACATGATTGTCGCCCTCACCTTCATAAAAAGATGCGGTCTCACCCGAGCTTACGACCTTCGTCAACTGATCCTTTTCTGTACCACTGACCTTGCTGGCGCCGTTAAATGCCTCCACGCCGCTGGTGTCAAAAACTTTGACCTGCCGAACAGAATCAATATTCCTCAGGTTTGCCAAAACCTCTTTGGTCAAATCGACCTTGCCGGCCATCATGCTTGTTCTCAGGCCGGTATGCACCGAGATTGTCAGGGAACGGTTCATTTCTTCCTGCTGTGCGATCATGTCGTTCTGTTGACGTTGTATATTCAAAATCGCATAAGTACCGAAGCCGATGATTATAAAGAAGGAAACCAGGCCCAGGATCTTGGTTTCAATGCTGACGTGGGTTATTTTTCTAAATAGATTGTGCGAGCTGCTTCCCTCCGGAACCGGGCTCACAGTGCTGTCAGCCATAGTCGGCTGCATCAGGGAGCTGTTTGCTCCGGATTGCATTGCTCCGCCTTCGATAGCCATTTCTTCCCCTTTTCCGAAAATTAAATCGCAGCCTGGGCTGCGCGCGCCTCATTGATTATCTGTTGCAAGTCCAGGATGCCAATCATGGTTTTGGCCTGGTTCGACTGCGATACCACGAATTTCTTTTGTTTCTCATCAAGCGTGCCCAAAGCGGGTTCAATTTCAGAAGGCACTATTTCGGCCACCTGGCTGACACTATCCACCAGCATGCCAACCATGTCCCCATCAAAATCAACGACAATGATCCGGTTGAGCGCGGTTTCCTCGGGAGCCGGCAATGACAGGATGCGAGCCAGATCGATGACGGCTACAACATTGCCGCGCAGGTTGATGACTCCCCGCACAAGTTCCGAGGATCCCGGGACCCAGGTCACGTGGGGTACCCGGATGATTTCGCGGACTTTTTTGATTTCGAGGGCGAAAGTCTCGCCGCCAAGGGAGAAAACAACGAAGCTCGCAGCATCCTCGGATCTTTCGATCGAAGGGATGCCAGGAGGGTTGCCTCCCTCACCTTTCGCCTGAAGAAATGTTTGTTTCCGTCCATCCATTGTTACTTCCGTTGGCTGGACTGCCCTGACTCGGGTTAATTCGGATAACAGCGTTATCCGCTTTAACTGGCCCATTTATCGGTCTGACAGCGGCAAAGCTTGATTGTGAAAAAAAACGGACAGCTGAGCGTGCGGGAAGAGGGTGGCCGAGGGTATAAGCCCGGGTTTTGGAGGATCGATTTAACTTCACGATTACGTCATCCTCATCTATGAAGCCCCGATTGTGACTGTCCGAGCACGATAATTCATTACAGATTGGCAATATTGTCAATGCAGGTTTCACGAGGCTAGGGCATGGGAAAGGTCGTTACTACAGATTTCATCGAGACCAGGAGGTAACGATCATGACTCACGGAATGGAACACGGGCACGGCTGCGGCACTCACGAACACGGGGGACATGGAGGGATGAAATCGCATCATTCTTGTCCGGTCTGCGGTTTGGCCCACCACGCGTGCCCCATGTGCGGCATGTCGCATCACGGGGGCGGCAAGGGAATGGGCGCTAGATGTGGCAGTGGCGATCTGGTCAAGATGTCGACGAAGAAACTGCTAATGGAGAAGATGAAGGCCAAAATCGACGAGCGTCACGGAGACAAGCTTGACGCCATCGCCACAGAGCTGGTTGACATGGCTGAAGAAAAAATGAAGATGAAGAAGGAAATGTGGAAGCGCAAAAAAGAGATGAAGATGCGCCTGCACGAAATCATGGCCGAGGATATGGCAGAGGGAGGGGAAGAGTAATAGCAATCGAGCGGTCGCGGATGGCTGACGGCGGCAGAACTGAGCCCAGCAAATAACTGGCGAGAAGGCGTAGGAATCGAACCTACCAACGACGGGGTTACCGCCGCCTACCGGTTTTGAAGTTGGATGAGGGTCGGACCTTCTGCTATCCGATGGTGCCTGACAATCACTGGTAATGTGGCTTCAGGCAGGAACGTTAACCGTTTAATTCCCTTCCGTATTACCCCATCTCGGATTTTTCGTTAGGGAACCTCTGATTAACCCCGGTTCAGCTACTATATGATAGAATAGCCGAAAGTCAACTGGAGGTAATCTTGAAGCAGCCCAGCTTCGCCACTTTGGCTTACGAAAGCAAGAAAAAGCAGACCCGGAAAGAAAAATTGCTGAATCTGATGGACCGGATCGTCCCCTGGAAAGAGCTCACGCGTGAAGTCGAACCCTATTATCCCCAGGGGAATAACGGCCGCCCGCCCATGGGTGTGGAGAAAATGCTCAGGATTTACTTCATGCAGCACTGGTTCGGCCTTTCTGATCCGGCCATGGAAGATGCTCTTTATGACACCGAGCCCATCAGGCGCTTTGCTGGCATTGAACTGGGCCGGGATCCGGTGCCTGATGAAAGCACCATCCTTAAGTTCAGGCACCTGCTCGAAAAACACCAACTGACAGAGAAACTGTTTGAGACCACCTGCGCCTATTTGGAAGAAAACGGCCTCATGCTAAGAGAAGGCACCATCGTGGACGCCACCACCATAATAGACGCTCCTGCCTCCACCAAGAACGAAGGGCAAAAGCGCGACCCCGAGATGTCCTCCACCAAGAAGGGAAACCAGTGGTTCTTTGGCATGAAAGCCCACACCGGCACCGATCCGGTAAACCGCGTAGTACACACGGTGGTGGCCACCACCGCCTCGGTCCATGATTCTCGGGTAATGGAGGATCTGCTTCATGGAGAGGAAGAGGCGATCTGGGGCGACAAGGCATACTCAGATGAGGCCAGGAGAAAAGACTTTGAAAGCCGGGGCGTAAAATGGTGCATATCCAAAAAACCGGGCCGGGGTCAGAAACTGAGCAAGAAGGATACAAAGCGAAATAGCAAAATGAGCAAAACCAGAGCCAGAGTGGAACATCCATTCCATGTAATCAAATGCCTATGGGGCTATCGGAGGGTGCGCTACCGGGGCATCGACAAAAACGCCGCTCAGCTCTTTACGCTCTTTAGTCTCGCCAATCTCTATATGGTGAGAAAGAAGTTGTTATATCAACTGTCGCATTGCGTCTAAAATCAGTAAACGGGATAACAAATGCCCCGCGAAAACAGTGATACAGGCATAACAAGAGCAAATATCAACCAAAAATATGCCCCGTTGCGTCACGGATTAGTTTTTTGATGGATTAATCAGAGGTTCCTTAACTTAATCCACTCGTGTGGTTCTTCTACCTTGTTTTACGAGATTCCAGTATCCCGAGTCTGCCTTAAGCTGTTTGACAGCTTCATTGGCTTCCGCCAAACCGCAAGCGTGGATCTGGCGATAAAGGGCGACCTCTTCTGTCTTCTTGTTGTTCAGGAGCAGGTCAAGGACTGGCTGATCTTCAGATTCGCGTTCATAGGGAAGCTCAAGATGCTGGTTTTTCTCACTTCTTGGGTTTTGTGCGCGGAATAAAGCTGCGGTCGCCTCCATTTTAGTCCGGGCAATCTTTAGTGTAAATAATAAAAAACTGGAGGGCCCATGTGCCGGCAATACAGGTGTTTGAGTGGTTCCGCGCGTATATGGGTACATTACGTTATTACCCTGGTTCCTGCCGGAACTCTAACGTCATTGCTGGAGAGTTAATGGGCATCATTGAAACAAAAGCATTAACGAAATATTACGGCAGCGTCACCGGCATCAAGAATCTCAGCCTTAGCGTTAAGGAGGGCGAGATTCTCGGTTTTATCGGTCCCAATGGCGCCGGCAAGTCCACCACCATCCGGCTGCTGCTATCGCTGATTTATCCGAGCAGCGGCAGCGCCACGATTTTTGGCAAGGATGTCATCGAATTCGGTCCTGAAATCAAGCGGGATATCGGCTACATGCCGTCCGAAGTGTTCTACTACGAGAACATGCGAGTGAAGGAACTGCTCGACTATTCCGCCAGCTTTTATAAAAAAGACTGTTCGAAACGCATCAAGGATATATCCGAATTACTCAAGCTCGATCTCAACAAGAAGATAGACGACTTATCCTTCGGCAACAAAAAGAAGGTGGGGATCGTCCAGGGCCTGCTGCATGATCCGCAGCTCATCATCCTCGATGAGCCGACCGGCGGACTGGACCCGCTGATGCAGAAGAACTTCTTCCAGCTGCTCAAGGAAGAAAACAAGGCCGGCAAGACCATCTTCTTT
>Ga0172371_10010782_pt1 | contig 12298 bp, 25 predicted proteins | sample Lak12m_FD_114543 | JGI IMG/M metagenome (GOLD analysis project Ga0172371, IMG submission 114543) | Freshwater microbial communities from Kabuno Bay, South-Kivu, Congo - kab_022012_12m | ecosystem: Environmental > Aquatic > Freshwater > Lake | place: Democratic Republic of the Congo: South-Kivu... | reverse complement strand
TCTTCCGGTGGTAGGCATCCCTGTACCCCTTGGGGAAAACCGACAAAAGGATATAAGACAAGAAAGAATAAAAGCACGGATAAATACATAGTAAAGAGAAGGGGTAAGTAACAAAGTGGCGCGTTCGGTTAAAAAGGGTCCATTTGTAGACGAGCATATTTTGGAGAAGGTCAAAAAGACTGAAGATGCGGGCAACAGAACCGTTATTAAGACTTGGTCGCGTCGCTCCACCATTATTCCCGATTTTATCGGGCACACTTTTGCTGTGCATAATGGCAAGAAATTTATTCCCGTGTTTGTAACGGAAAATATGGTTGGACATAAGTTAGGAGAGTTTTCACCAACGCGAGTTTTTTTTGGACATGCCGGGGATAAGAAAAGTAAGGCGGGAAAGAAAAAATAGAACCGTTACTAAGGGATTATAAAAGATGGAAATCAGAGCTATTGCAAAATACATAAGGATTTCGCCACAAAAAGCACGCTTGGTAGTGGATCTTGTTAGGGGAAAGAAGGTTGATGAGGCGTTGTCTGTCCTTTCCTTGACTAGAAAAAAATCGGCAGGGATAGTTGCGAAAGTGGTTAACTCTGCCTTTGCCAATGCTCGGATTAATCCACATGTCGATGAAAAAATTTTGTATGTTAAGAGAGCCTTTGTTGACCAAGGTCCGTCATTGAAGCGCTTCCGGGCACGTGCTCAGGGGCGGGCGGCTAGTATTAAAAAGAGAACTAGCCACATTACCGTGGTTTTAGATGAATTGTTATAGGGAGGTGTAATTTGGGGCAGAAGGTCAACCCCATTGGGTTTAGGTTGGGCGGCAACAGAACTTGGCTATCCCAGTGGTATGCGGAAAATAATTACAGCAATTGGGTATGCGAAGACATAAGAATCAGACGATTTCTTAAGGATAAGCTGTATAATGCAAGTGTTGCCAAGATAGAGTTGGAACGTACTGCTCGGAGATTGAGGGTAAAAATATTCGCCGCTCGTCCCGGCACCATCATCGGCAAAAAAGGCACGGAAGTTGATAAATTGCGTCAATCATTGAGCAAAATGACCAAGTCAGAAGTGCTTGTTGACATAAACGAAGTTCGCAAACCTGAGTTGGATGCTCAGTTAGTGGCGGAAAATGTTGCCCAACAATTGGAGCGTCGTGTTGCTTTTCGTAGAGCAATGAAGAAATGTGTGGTTTCCTCTCTGAAGTTTGGGGCAAAAGGGATAAAAATTACCTGCTCAGGCAGGCTTGGTGGATCTGAGATCGCCCGTTCGGAATGGTATCGTGAAGGTCGGGTGCCTTTGCATACTTTACGAGCAGATATAGATTATGGCTTTGCTATGGCAAAAACGACCTACGGTATTATTGGTGTGAAGGTGTTAATGTTTCACGGCGAAGTATTGCCTGATAAAAAGGTATAAGGGGAGAGCGGGCATTATGTTATCGCCAAAGAGGATAAAATATAGAAAGGTGCAAAGAGGACGAATGTCCGGCAAGGCTTTGCGCGGAAGCAATGTGTCATTTGGTGATTATGGACTGCAGGCGACCGAATGTGCATGGATAACCGCACGACAAATCGAAGCCGCTCGTATTGCTATGACCAGACACATTAAGAGGGGTGGGAAGGTTTGGATCCGTTTATTCCCAGACAAGCCGGTAACTAAAAAACCCGCTGAGACTAGAATGGGTAAAGGTAAAGGTGCTCCCGAAGAATGGGTGGCGGTGGTGAAACCGGGTGCCATTATATATGAGATTCAAGGAGTGGACAAAGAAGTCGCCATGGAAGCATTCCGCTTAGCATCTCATAAGCTACCGATAAAAACCAAGTTTGTTTCTAGGGAGCTTATCTAATGAAAATAAAGGAAATGCGCACTTTAAGTTTGGATGAACTGCAAAAGAAGCAAGCAACTCTTTCCGAGGAGCTATTTCGCCTAAGGATAAGAAAATCAACAGGTGAGTTGGAGAGGGTTTCTGAGTTGAGGCGTGTGCGCCGAAACATCGCCAGGGTAAAGACATTCCTGCGCCAGAGGGAGGTTGCGCGATAGATGGCTGATAGAGTTATCGGTAACAGGCGGATATTAACAGGGATCGTTGTTAGCAACAAGATGGAAAAAACAATAGTGGTATGCACGGAACGGATAGTTACCCATCCTGTATTCAAAAAGTTGGTACGCAAACGCAATAAATATAAGGCTCATGATGAAGGAAACTCTTGTCAAATTGGTGATACTGTCTTGATTGTAGAATCAAGACCGATTAGCAGGGACAAGAGATGGCGATTGCAGAAAATTATCAAGAAAGCAGTTTAGTGGAAAATTTGTTGAGGTGTAATCATCATGATACAAATGCAAACGGAGCTTAATGTTGCCGATAATTCAGGTGCTCGCCGCGTAGAATGTATCAAGGTTCTTGGCGGGTCCCAGAGGCGTTATGCTCGGGTCGGCGATACGATTGTCGTTTCTGTAAAAGAAGCTGTTCCTAATGCCAAAGTTAAAAAAGGCGATGTTCTTAAAGCGGTAGTAGTTAGAACGGTGAAAGAAATTCGTCGCAACGACGGCTCTTTTTTAAAGTTCGATGATAACTCGGTGGTACTTCTTAAAGACAAAGAAGAACCCATAGGGACAAGGATATTTGGACCAGTGGCTAGAGAACTACGGGCGCAGCAATTTTCTAAGATAGTCTCTCTTGCCCCAGAAGTCATCTGATATAGCGTTCTGAAAAAAGGCGATGGGGAAGATGAATAGGATTAAAAAAGGCGATACGGTGCAAGTCGTTGCTGGTAAAGAGAAGGGTAAAACCGGCAAAGTGTTGAGTATCATAGAAAAGAAGGAGCATGTGCTGGTGGAGAAAATCAATATGATTAAAAGGCACCAGCGTCCCACTGCCAAGAGCAAGGGAGGAATAATAGAAAGAGAGGGCTCTCTGCATTCATCTAATGTGCTTCTTTATTGTGAAAAGTGTAAGAAAGGGGTTCGTATTGGCTACGGAGGCGCTACTGTCGATGGCAAAAAGGTGCGTCGTTGTAGAAAATGCGGCGAAATCATAGCCTAGGATCGGATAAAATGGCGAGACTAAGAGAATACTACAATAAGAGTGTGGCTCCCGCGCTAATGGAAAAATACGGTTATAAAAATCCAATGCAAGCGCCACGACTAGAGAAGATAGTTGTTAATATGGGTGTGGGAGAGGCGATAACGAATGCCAAAGTCCTTGAGGGAGCGGTTAGCGATATTGCCCAGATTACCGGACAAAGACCAATAATAAACAAAGCGAAAAAATCTATTGCTACCTTCAAGTTGCGAAAAGGAATGTCCATTGGTTGTTCGACGACACTTAGAAGCGATAAGATGTTCGAGTTTTTTGACAGACTCGTAAACATAGCTTTGCCGCGTGTCCGTGATTTTAGAGGTGTTTCCCCCAAGTCTTTCGATGGAAGGGGTAATTTTGCCTTAGGTTTAAAAGAGCAAATAATCTTTCCTGAAGTTGATTACGACAAAATAGACAAAATCAGAGGGATGAATATCGTCATCGTAACGACAGCTAAGAGTGACAAGGAGGCGCATACCCTGCTTGCCCTGATGGGTATGCCATTTAGAACCCAGTAAGAGGTAAAGAAACACGGGGGAGGAACAACAGTGGCAAAAAAATCTTTGATAGCAAAAGCCAAGCGGGAGCAAAAGTTTGCAGTAAGGGAATATAATCGTTGTTCTCTTTGTGGTAGGCCGCGTGCATATTATCGGAAATATGGGATGTGCAGAATTTGCTTGAGAATGTTAGCGCTCAGAGGCGAAGTGCCGGGCGTGATTAAGTCAAGTTGGTAAGGTGAGAAGGGGAGAAACACGATGGGAATGAGCGATACTGTGGCGGATATGCTCACGAGAATACGCAATGCCAACAAGGAACACATAAAGAAAACAGAGGTTATTTATTCCAAGTTGAATCTGGAATTAGCCCGCCTGATGCGTGCGGAAGGATTTATAGAAAGGTTTGATGTTATAAAAAACGCCAGCGGTTTTGAGGTTATCCGTGTGTATTTGAGATATCCCGATGCCAAGACGAAGGTTATATCCGGTCTTAAAAGGGTATCTAAGCCGGGGCGGAGAGTTTATGTTGGTTGTAATGAAATACCCAAAGTGCTCAATGGATATGGCGTTGCGATTTTATCTACACCACGCGGCGTTTTGACGGATAAGGAAGCCATGAAGTTACATGTTGGTGGCGAGCATATTTGTAATATCTGGTAGATACGGTTTTGGGACAAGGGAGAGGTTCTTATGTCAAGGATTGGCAAGTTGCCGATAGCGATACCAGAGGGTGTCCAAGTGAATATCGACGGTTCTTTCTTATCCGCAACTGGTAGCAAGGGCACACTAGAGAGGGTGCTCCCTACCGGTGTGAATGTGGTTGTAGATAGTGGTAAAGTGTTTGTTAGAAGCAATTCTAATTCACGAAGGGATCGCTCGTTGCATGGGCTGACTAGGACTCTAATAGCCAATATGGTCGAGGGAGTAAGTAGGGGTTTTGAAAGGGGTTTGGAAATCAGCGGTGTTGGTTATCGAGCGGAAGTTAATAAGGATGTACTCGTATTACAGATTGGCTACTCCCAACCTGTGGAATATAAAATACCCGAAGACATAACGATTAGAGTGGAAAAACAAGTTAGCATTTTTATTTCGGGGAAAGACAAAGAGAAAGTCGGAATGGTTGCCTCTCAAATAAGAGCAATCAAAAAACCTGAGCCCTACAAGGGTAAAGGCATTAGATATGCCAACGAGGTAATCAAGAGAAAAGTTGGCAAATCTGTTGGCTCGAAATAGCCGATAAGGGAGATGGTAAGTTGCTGTCCAAGAAATTGAATCGAAATAGGGCAAAAAGGAAAAAAAGAGTTAGTGCCAAAATACACGGCACGGCATTGAGACCGCGTCTATCGGTTTTCCGCTCCTCTCAGCATGTCTATGTCCAAGCGGTAGATGACGATAAGGGAATAACGCTTGAGGCAGTTTCGACACTAACTCCTGCTCTCAAAGAGTCTTGTGCCAATCTAAAGAAAACGGAATCAGCCAAATTAGTAGGCAAACTTATTGCCCAGAGGTTGATGGCACGCGGTTTGGGAATGGCAGTTTTTGACAGAGGAAGTTACCTTTATCATGGGAGAATTCGTGCTTTGGCAGAGGCTGCTCGCGAGGCGGGGATGAGATTTTAAGAAAAGATAAATGCAGGCACGGTTGAGGAAAAAGGGATGATCGAAGGACAGGAGCTTCAAGATAAGGTTATAGCGGTCAATAGAACGGCAAAGGTAGTAAAAGGTGGTCGTCGTTTTCGTTTTTCGGCGATAGTTGTCGTTGGCGATGGTAAGGGAAGAGTAGGCATGGGCGTAGGGAAGGCTCAAGAGGTGCCCGAGGCAATAAAAAAAGGAACCGAAAGAGCCAAGAAGAATATGGTACAAGTTGCACTTAAAGATAGGACAATCCCCCATGAGATGATCGGTGTTTTTGGAGCGGGTAAGGTTTTGTTAAAACCCGCCTCGATGGGGACGGGACTTATTGCGGGTGGAGCAGTGCGGGCAGTTTTAGAAGTCGCGGGGATTCAAAATATTCTTACCAAGTGTCTCGGTTCTCATAACCCACATAATTTGGTAAAAGCGACCATCAATGGTTTACAAAAGCTTATGACCCCGGAAATGATTGCCAATCTACGCAGTGTGAAGAATAATTACTAGCTTTGGGGAGAAAGAGAAGCAGTGAACAAACTGATAATCAAACAGATTAGAAGTCAAATAAGCAGACCCGAGAAACAACGTCTAGTCCTCAAAGGACTGGGGTTAGGGAAAATCGGCAAGGTTGTTACCGTTGCCAACACTCCGCAGATACGGGGGATGGCCGCTAAGGTAGCCCATTTGGTAGTTATCGAGGAGGTTGTAGAATAATGGATTTATCGACATTATCTCCTCCTTTTGGAGCAAATAAGAAAAGAAAAAGAGTGGGCAGAGGTGATGCCTCGGGGCATGGTGGTACTTCCTGCAAGGGACATAAGGGGCAAAAGGCGCGTTCCGGTGGTAAAGTGAGGCGTGGTTTCGAAGGTGGGCAAATGCCTTTGGTGCGCAGGTTGCCCAAGCGTGGTTTTAAAATCCTAACAGGAAAGATATCGTGATAGTTAATTTAGGGCGCCTGGCGTTGTTTCCGGCGGGTAGCATTATAAATGAGGATGTTCTTTTTGCGAAGGGGATAATCAAGCGCAGAGGTGACGGTGTCAAGCTTCTTGGCAAAGGCTCTCTGGAATCGGCTCTTGATATCAGAATAGCTTCCGTAAGTAAAAGCGCACGGGAGAAGATCGTGGCTGCCGGTGGCTCTTGGGCTGCCGAGCTGGTTTCGGGCAAGTAATTAATAATGAGTGGTATTACCAACATCCAAAAAATTCCCGAGCTGCAACGAAGGATACTGATAACCCTGCTGCTGTTGATAGTTTATCGCATTGGGGTACATATACCGACCCCCGGGATTGACGGTATTGCCTTGGCGGCATTTTTCGAGCGTTCGCAAGGTTCTCTATTAGGGCTCTTTGACATGTTCGCGGGAGGTGCTTTGAGCCAGTTTTCGGTTTTTGCATTAGGGATAATGCCCTACATTAGCGCTTCTATAATTTTACAGTTACTGACCGTTGCGGTACCCCATCTGGAAAAATTGTCTAAAGAGGGAGAGGCGGGCAGGAAAAAAATAACCCAATATACTCGTTACGGAACGGTTGTTCTAAGTATTATCCAGGGATTTGGAATTTCTGTTGGCTTGGAGGGGATGAGCGGTCCCACCGGAATACCGATAGTATTCGATGGTGGTTGGGATTTTCGTTTTATGACCACCATAACCCTAACTTCGGGGACTGTTTTTTTAATGTGGCTGGGAGAACAGATAACCGAGCGAGGAATAGGTAATGGCATTTCCCTAATAATTTTTGCTGGTATTGTTTGCCGAATACCAGCGGCATTATTAGGGACATTTAGTTTACTTATGGCTGGTGAATTGGGTATTTTCTTTATTCTTGCTTTGAGTATATTTATGATTGCGGTTATGGCGATAATCGTTTTTGTCGAAGGAGGACAGAGGCGAATCCCCATACAATACGCGAAGAGAATGGTTGGCAGAAAGCTCTATGGTGGGCAGACAACGCATCTTCCACTGCGGGTGAATACTGCTGGTGTTATTCCTGCGATATTTGCTTCGTCCTTGATTATGTTTCCTGCGACCATTGTCAATTTTGTGGATAACCAGATGGTACAAGTGGTCGCCCATCAGCTGCTACCGGGAAAGTTATTATACGAAGTGTTATTTGTTGGATTTATCATTTTCTTTTGTTATTTCTATACGGCTGTGATGTTCAATCCTAAAGAAGTTTCCGAAAATATAAAAAAATATGGTGGTTATATTCCTGGCATTAGACCAGGTGCCAAAACTGCCGAATACATCGATTTTGTCCTATCCAGGATAACACTTGGGGGGGCACTGTATATTTCGGCAATTTGCGTTTTGCCGAGCATACTCATCAGTTATTACAATGTGCCTTTTTATTTTGGCGGCACGGCGTTATTAATAGTTGTAGGGGTGGCACTGGATACCGCAGGGCAAATTGAAACCCACATGTTGTCTAGGCAATATGAAGGTATAATGAAAAAACAACGCCTTGCCAGAAGGCGTTAAGTGACCAAAAAAGTAGAAAGAGTGATTGTTCTAAAAACGGCAGGAGAAATAGAGATAATGAGGGAAGCTGGTGCCATCGTTGCCAGCGTCTTGGAAGGATTAAAAAAAGAGATACGCCCTTCGGTTAAAACCCGAGAACTCAATGGGTACGCGGAGGAAATGGCATTAGCACTAGGTGCTAAACCAGCTTTCAAAGGCTACCATGGTTATCCCTACGCTCTTTGTGTTTCGGTGAACGAAGAAGTTATTCATGGGATGCCGTCAGAGAAAAAACTATCAAAAGGCGATATTGTCAGTATTGATTTTGGGGTTTTTTACAAAGGTTTTTGTGGTGATGCTGCACTAACAATTAGCGTTGGTGATGTCTCAGACAAAAAGAAGCGACTTTTGGATGTTACAGAAACAGCGTTGATGTTAGCGGTGGCTAATGCCCTGCCCGGTGGTCGTTTGGGTGATATATCCGCCGCTATTCAGGGCTGTGCCGAAGAAGCTGGTTTTTCTGTAGTTCGTGAATTTGTTGGTCATGGTATTGGTAGAAGGATGCATGAAGAACCCACGGTGCCTAACTTTGGTAAACGGGGACAAGGAATTATTCTTAAAGAAGGAATGGTGCTTGCCATAGAGCCGATGATAAATGCCGGGAGCGCCGCTGTGTGTTTAAAAGATGACGGTTGGACAGTGATAACGGCTGATGGTTCTTTATCGGCTCACTTTGAACATACCGTAGCAATAACTAAGAGTGGTCCTTTGGTGTTGAGCAAAATTTTGTAAGGCGGAGTAAATATGGCAAAAGAGGAGGCAATAGAAGTCGAAGGTAGGGTTATAGAACCGCTACCCAACGCGATGTTCCGTGTGGAGTTGGAGAATGGGCATCGTGTTCTTGCTCATATATCCGGGAAAATTAGGCTGCATTTTATAAGGGTATTACCCGGAGACAAGGTAAAGGTAGAGTTATCTCCCTATGATCTAACGAGGGGGCGTATAACCTATAGAGAGAAGTAAAAGGTTGCGAGAGGAGTTGGAAGAGTGAAAGTGCGAGCTTCGGTAAAGAAGATCTGTGAAAAATGCAAAATAATCAAAAGGCACGGTATTGTTAGGGTAATTTGCGAGAACCCCAAACATAAACAGCGTCAAGGATAGAGGAGAGGAAGTATGGCAAGAATTGCCGGTGTCGATTTACCCAGAAAAAAACGGATAGATATAGCCTTAACCTACATATTCGGTATAGGCCGCTCGCGTTCCCTTAAGATACTGGAAGAGACGGGGATAAGTGCGCATAAAAAATCGGATGATTTAATTGATGAGGAAATAAATGCCATTAGGAGTGTCATTGATGCTTCATGTAAGGTTGAAGGTGATTTGAGACGTGAAATTTCGATGTCCGTGAAAAGATTGATGGATCTAGGCGCTTATCGAGGTTTGAGACACCGTAAGGGATTGCCCGTAAATGGGCAACGCACTCGCACCAACTCTCGTACTCGCAAGGGGCCACGCAGGGGTTTGGCTATCAAAAAGAAATAGAGTTACTTTATATATGAGCGGATAGGGGAAGATTAATGGCAAGACAAGCGCGTAAAGGGGTAAAAAGAAAGGAAAAGAAAAATGTGCCTGAGGGCATTGCACATATTCAATCGACATTTAATAATACCATAGTTACCATTACCGATCTAAACGGGAATGTTCTGTCCTGGGCTTCTGGTGGTGCACAAGGGTTCAAGGGGTCGCGGAAGGGGACGCCTTTTGCGGCACAGCTTGCCACAGAAACTGCCGTAAAGAAGGCGAAAGAACACGGGCTGAAAAGTTTACGGGTTTATGTAAAGGGACCAGGTTCAGGAAGAGAATCTGCTTTGCGCTCTTTACAAATGACTGGGGTGAATGTTTCTTCCATAAAGGATGTTACTCCAGTGCCGCATAACGGCTGTAAACCACCCAAGAGAAGACGGGTATAAAAGCAGCAGAAGGAGGCTTTCTTTTGGCAAAATATAGGGATTCTTTGTGCAGGTTATGTAGAAGGGAAAACCTGAAGATGTTTTTAAAGGGTGATAGGTGCTACACTGAAAAGTGTGCCCTGGACAGACGTGGTTACGCTCCCGGAGAACATGGGCAGCTACGGCGTAAATTTTCTGATTATGGTGTCCAACTTCGAGAAAAACAAAAACTAAAACGGATGTATGGCTTATTAGAGCGGCAATTCCGTGGTTATTTCGAGAAAGCAGACCAGAGAAAAGGAATCACAGGGCTTAATCTATTGTTACTTTTAGAAAGAAGACTCGATAATATGGCTTATCGAATTGGTTTTTCCTGCTCTCGCTCCGAAGCTAGGCAAATGATTTTGCACGGGCATTTTCTAGTGAATGGGAAGGCAGTAAATATTCCTTCTTATCTGCTTAAAGTGGGAGATGAGTTATCAGTTAAGGAAAAAAGCAGGGAAATTATTTGTATCAAATCAGCACTAGAGACCGTAGAACGTCGAGGTATTCCTTCTTGGTTGGAAGTGGACATCACGAATTACAAGGGAGTTCTCAAGGGTTTGCCGACCAGAGAAGAAATTACGATGCCCATTCAGGAACAGCTTGTTGTTGAACTTTATTCTAAGTAGTTTCAATTGATTAGGAGAATATGTGCAGAATGAAGAGGATTGATAATAATGCAAGGAAATTGGCTTAATTTAATAAAGCCCAAACGGCTCGAGATCGATGCCGAAACTCACACCAGATATTACGGAGAGTTTGTTTGTCAGCCTTTAGAACGAGGTTTTGGCACAACACTGGGCAATTCTTTACGAAGGGTTCTCCTTTCCTCAATCGTTGGTGCCGCAGTATCTTCTGTCAGAATCGAAGGGGTGAGACATGAGTTCGATATTGTCAAAGGTGTTAAGGAGGACATGACGGACATTGTACTCAACCTCAAAGGTGTTCGTTTTAAGCTGCATTCTCAGGAAGCACAGACATTATTAGTGGAAGCGAATAAAAGAGGTGCTATTACCGCAGGTGATATAAAGACTGACGGAAGGGTGGAGATTCTTAATCCAGAGCACCATATAATGACCCTTTCCGGAGAGAAAAAGGTAAGGATGGAAATAACGGTTAGCCCCGGTCGGGGTTATAAGCCTGCGAAGATGGAACGAGATCCAGGACAACCAGAGGATGTTATTAACATTGATGCTCTTTTTTCTCCGGTGAAGAAAGTTCAATATACCGTTACCCATGCTCGAGTTGGCCAGGTAACCGATTATGATAAACTGGAAATGAGGATTTGGACTGATGGTTCAGTGCGTCCTGAGGAAGCCCTTGCTTATTCGGCGAAGATTATCAAGGAACATATAAATCTTTTCATAAATTTTGATGATGAAACAGATGATGAGGAAAAAACAGGTGAGGGGCAGGTGGATAGTGCCGCTGTTTTGAAAGAGGTATTATCTAGGAAAATAGAGGATTTTGAGTTTAAGCCACGCCCCATGAATTGTTTCAAAAAATCTGGGATTACCTATATTGGAGAACTTGTTCAGATACCAGAGTCAGAGATGTTGAAAATGAAGAACTTTGGTAGAAAGTCTCTTGAAGAAGTTAAGGAGGTTCTGCGTAGTTTAGGGTTACATTTTGGAATGCGGGTAACCTTTGTGCCCCCATCAGACAAGATTGAATAGAGGACAGGTAGGATGCAATACGGTAAAGCAGGGATGAAGTTGGGCAGGGTAACAGCGCATAGGGAAGCAATGATGCGTAACATTGTTACCTCCTTTTTTCGTGAAGAGCGAGTGAAGACTACGGAAGCGAAGGCAAAGGCACTAAAAAGGGTCGCCGACAGAATGGTAACACTAGGAAAAAGAGGAGACCTACATGCGCGTCGCCAGGCAGCTAGCTACATAAGGGATAAGAAGGTGGTAAAAAAATTGTTCGAGGATATTTCCGTTCATTACCGAGGACGACAAGGCGGTTATACGAGGATTATCAAGCTAGGTTTCCGTACGGGTGATAATGCCCCTGTATCCCTTGTAGAATTGGTTGACAGGAAGCTACTACAGAACACTTCGCCGAAGAAAAAGAAATCCTTAGCCAGTAACGAATGATACCTAAATATGGAACAATTTTACTTTTCAAAGTAGAGTGAAGATTGGGGAATGTTTAGGTAACTCTGGTAATATCTCCCTTCTCTTTTTTATAATCACATCATGACTCATTAATATAATATACCAAGCAATCGTAATAACGAGTAACGCCCCTACCCACTTTTGGACAGGGGCGTTATTTTTTTGAAGTATTCTTTCCGTTGATTGTGTGCTCGAAAAACTACGGCTATTGGTTATTTCTTTGTCCTTGTTGTGGGGATAATTCCCACGATTTCTATGCCGAATTGACGGGAGATTATTAATTCTTATGGCGCCAGCAAATTGTTGCTGGAAATTTTACTTGGGAGATAAGCAGAAAAACTAAACAGATACCTGTAAGATAGGCACTTGTGCTACTTAGAGTAAGCTGATAGCAAAAATCTAATTATTTTGAATAGAAGAGAGAAAAGGCACCTTATTTGACAGGAAAATAAGGGATATGTTAAAAAATAAGAATGGTTAGAGGGTGGATGGAAAAGGATGAGTCTTAAAGATTTTTTAGAGGA
>Ga0172371_10010780_pt1 | contig 12299 bp, 13 predicted proteins | sample Lak12m_FD_114543 | JGI IMG/M metagenome (GOLD analysis project Ga0172371, IMG submission 114543) | Freshwater microbial communities from Kabuno Bay, South-Kivu, Congo - kab_022012_12m | ecosystem: Environmental > Aquatic > Freshwater > Lake | place: Democratic Republic of the Congo: South-Kivu... | reverse complement strand
CCGGCGCCACCGTGGCGGTCGCCGAGTCCTGCACCGGCGGGCTCCTGGGGGCACGCCTCACGCAGCGGCCGGGCGCGTCGGACTACTTCCTCGGCGGCGTCATCAGCTACGCGGACCAGGTCAAGATGGACCTCGTGGACGTGCCGCCGGGCATGCTCGCCCAGTACGGCGCCGTGTCCGAGGAGGTCGCCGGCGCCATGGCCGAGGGCGTGCGCGCCGCCACGCGCGCCGACTTCGGCCTGGCCGTCACCGGCGTGGCCGGTCCCGACGGGGGCACCCCGGAGAAGCCAGTCGGACTCGTCTACGTGGGCTGCGCAGGGGCCGACGGCACGCGCGTGGTGCGCGGTCACTACCCCGGCGACCGCGCCTCCGTGCGCGAGTTCAGCGCCACGGCTGCGCTGCACCTTCTGCGCCACGCGCTGGCGCCGTGACCGCGCCCGGGCGGCAAGGCGTCCTGCGCCTCTTCGTCGCGCAGGAGCTGCCGCCCGAGACCCTGCGCGCGGTCGAGCACTGGCAGGCCCGGGAGCTCGCCCCGCACGACGACCTGCGCCTCAACCACGCCCTGCACCTCACCCTCGCGTTCCTCGGCGACACGCCGCGCGACCGGGTCGACGACCTCGTGGCCGCGCTCGCCACAGTCGAGTACGCGCCCTGCCGGCTCGAGGCCTCCGAGGTGCTGTTCCTGCCGCACAAGGGCGCGAAACGAGTGGTCGTCCTGGCCCTCGCCGACCGCGACGGCACCGTCGGCCGCCTGCAGTCACAGGTGTCCGCCGTCCTCGCTGCGACGGGGCTGTACGAGCCCCCGAAACGGCCTTGGCTACCCCACGTCACAGTGGCCAGATTCCGCCGTCCCGGTCAACCGTTTTCCCTGCAAAATGTCAACATCCTGGAGCTTTGCTCCGTCCGGACCGTCTTGTATAGTAGCCTCCTGGAACGCACCGGCGCGGTGCACGCTCCACTGGCAGTCTTCACCGCGTCCTGAGAGAGGAGCGCTACGTTGGACAAGGAGAAGGCCCTCGAGGCGGCCCTCACGCAGATCGACCGACAGTTCGGCAAAGGCAGCGTCATGCGCCTGGGCGACCACCCCGTCAACGAGGACATGCAGTTCGTGCCCACCGGCTCGCTCGCCCTCGACATCGCTCTTGGCGTGGGCGGCATCCCGCGCGGCCGCATCGTCGAGATCTACGGCCCGGAGTCGTCGGGCAAGACCACCATGGTGTACCACCTCATCGCGCAGGTGCAGCGCCTCGGCGGGCAGGCCGCCTTCATCGACGCCGAGCACGCCATGGACCCGGTGTACGCCAAGGCCATCGGCGTGGACGTGGACAATCTCCTCGTCTCGCAGCCGGACTACGGCGAGCAGGCCCTCGAGATCGCCGAGATGCTGGTCCGCAGCGGCGCCCTCGAGATCGTCGCCATCGACTCCGTCGCGGCGCTCACGCCCAAAGCCGAGATCGAGGGCGAGATGGGCGACAGCTTCGTCGGCCTCCAGGCGCGCCTCATGAGCCAGGCCCTGCGCAAGCTCGCCGGCACCCTCAACCGCTCCGGCACCATCTGCGTGTTCACCAACCAGCTGCGCGAGAAGATCGGCGTCATGTTCGGCAACCCCGAGACCACCACCGGCGGCAAGGCGCTCAAGTTCTACGCCACCATCCGCCTCGACATCCGCCGCATCGAGACGCTCAAGGACGGCACCGAGGCCGTCGGCAACCGCTGCCGCGTCAAGGTGGTCAAGAACAAGGTCGCACCGCCGTTCAAGCAGGCCGAGTTCGACATCATGTACGGCCAAGGCGTGTCGCGCGAGGGCACGCTGCTCGACCTCGGCGTGCAGTTCGACGTGGTCGCCAAGAGCGGCGCCTTCTTCAGCTACAACGACGAGCGCCTCGGGCAGGGACGCGCCAACGCCCGCGCCTTCCTCAAGGAGAACCCCGACATGGCCGACGCCATCGAGGCGCAGATCCGCACCAAAGCCGGCCTCCCGGCCCCGGCGGGCGCGCCTGCGGCCGCCGGGGCACCCGCAGGCAAGTCCGGCTCCTCCGGCCGCAACGGCGACGGCGCTCCCGCGGCCGTCGACCCTGTGACCGGCGAGGTCCGCTAGCACCACCGTGCCCGTCGTCACGGCGCTGCGCGCCACGCGCCGCGGGCAGATCGCGGTGTACGTGGACGATGGGTTCCTGTGCGCCGTCGGCGAGGCCGCGGTGGCCCGCTGGCGGCTGCACAAGGGCCGTGAGCTCGCAGACGACGACCTGCGGCGGCTGGTCGAGGAGGCGTCGGCCGAGACCACCCTGGCCGACGCGTACAGCCTGCTCGGGCACCGGGCGCGCAGCGTCGCCGAGCTGCGCCGCCGCCTCTTCGCCAAGCAGCACGGCGCGGACGCAGTCGAGGCGGTGCTCGAGAGGCTGGCCGCCGACGGCCTCCTCGACGACGCCGCCTTCGCGCGCAGCTACGTCGCCGACAAGCGCCGGCTCGCGGGTTGGGGCACGGAGCGCATCCGCCGCGGCCTGGCCGAGGCGGGCGTTGCGCGTGAGGTCGCCGCCGCCGCCCTCGGCAGAGCCGACGCCGGCGGCGACCCGGACGACGCCGAGCTGTCCCGCGCCCTCGACGTCCTTCGCCGGCGCGGACCCCGAGAAGACCGGCCCGACGAGACCGCTCGGCGCCGCGCCTACCAGCTGCTGCTCAGGCGCGGCTTCTCTTCAGGTGTCGCGTATGCCGCGATGCGGACCTGGAGCGCAAGCGCAGCGGACGATGACGCCCACGAGCAGGGCGAGTCCGACGCGTAGGCCCATCGGTTCCGGGTGCGCCCCGCTCAGCGCCGGGTCACTTCTCCAGCGGTGACTCCGTGAACCACACCTCGAGCTCGGTGCCACGGCGGGCGCGGCGGTAGAGCCCCGACACCAGGTAGACGCCGAACGAGGCCGCGTACAGGATCAGGGTGGTCACGATCGGCACCGCCAGACCCAGACCCAGGCTCAGACCGAAGTCCACCGTGTACCTCACCACGATCCAGACGGTGAAGCCAACGAAGGCCGATCCGGCCAGCGTGATCACGGGCACGCCGAACAGCTCGTAGCGCGACGCCGCCGTTTCGCGGTACAGCTCGCGGCGCAGGAAGGGGAAGAGGGCGCCCGTCGCGCAGGTCACGGCGAAGGCGAGGATGTTCACCAGCGCCACCGTGTTGAGAGTGAGCCGCCAGTACGACGTGAATGCGTACACCGCGCACGGGGCGACGCACAGGACGCTGAACAGCGTGATCGCCTTCACGGGGGCTTTCGTGGTCGAGTGCAGGTGCCCCACCCAGCGCGGCAGGATGCGGTCGGACGACATGGCCATGAGCACGCGCGAGGCGGCCAGAGTGGGGTTGGGAGCGTTCATCCAGAACAGGGCGTTGAACAGCAGCGCCACGACCACCGCGAACACACGGGCGGCGGCCGAGATGTCCGCCCACCAGAGAAAGGGGACTGTGGGGACGGGCATGGCCTCGGGGTGCTCGAGGAAGAGGTACGCGGCGGCGCCCAGCGTCTCGGGGCCGAACTTCACGGCCACAAGACCCCCGATCAGCGCCGAAAGGGCCGCCGAGCCCAGCATCGCGCCGGCGATGATGAAGATCTGGGCGCGCAGGCGGTCGGCGTCCCTGGTCTCCCCGGCCTGCTGCGTGCTCCAGCCGGCGTACACCAGCATGTAGCTCGCCAGCGGGATGACGGCCAAGGTCTGGGACAGCCCCGACCCAGTATCGGGCTCGTAGCCGAGGCGGGCGGCGCGCGCCGCGGCCTCCTGATACACGGCCAAGCTCCCCAGGTCGTGCGTGCGCAGCAGCGCCACCGCGACGGCCGCGAGCCCCGCCGCGGCCGCGAATGAGAACCACCGCTGCCACCTGGCGTAGGTGCTCATGCCGAGGATGATGGGGACTGCCGACCAGACGATGACCACCAGCGACCAGAAGAGCACCCCCCAGGGGCTGCGCGTCCAAGCCGCAGCCTCCATCAACACCGCGGAGTCGAACGCGATGCCGAGCGACACGAGGAGCGGACCCACGGCCAGCTGCGCGGCGCACCAGCCGGAGACCGCCACCCACATGGTCCCGCCCAGCACGATGGCGGAGAAACAGAACACCGAGCCCATGCCCGTCGAGAGGATCCGCGCCTGGAAGTAGTACTCGCCGCCGCTGCGCGGCATGCAGGCGGCGAGGTATGCGTACACCAGCGCCTCGGCCGCGCAGAAGACGACGGAGACAAGCGTCGCCACCACCCAGTTGCCGCGCGGATAGATCATGAACGCGGTCAGGAACGCGAGGGCGAAGCCCATGAGGACGTTCATGACCTGCATGTTGTAGAGCATCGCGTCGAGGGGGTACCACACGCGCTCGACGCGGCGGCTCGGGTACAGGGTGACGACGAGGCCCTCGCGGGCGTCGCCGGTCTCCCGGACCGTGCTCAATCCAACAGGCCCTTCCTCATCGCGACGGCGACCGCATGGGCGCGGTCGGACACCTCGAGCGTCCGGTAGATGGCCTCGAGGTGGCTCTTCACCGTCTCGACGCTCAGGAAGAGGTGGAGCGCCACCTGACGGTTGGTGGCGCCGGCCGCGACCATGCGCAGGATCTCGAGCTCGTGCGGCGTGAGCAGGTCCCTGTCGCGGGCCCGCTGCTCGTCGCTCAGGAACGCCTTGACCACGACCTCGTCGAAGTGCCGCCCTCCAGAGGCGACGTGACGGATGGCGCGGATGAGCTCGTCGGCCGACGCGTTCTTCATCACATAGCCGCTCGCGCCCGACTTGACGGCGCGCAGCACGATCTCGTCGTCGTCGTGGATCGTGAGCACGATGACCCTGGGCGTGTCGCCGCCGCGCTTGAGGAGCTGGGGGATGACCTCGAGCCCGTGCATGCCGCGCATCTGCAGGTCGAGCAGGACCACATCGCACTCCAGGGTCTCCGCCCGCGACACCGCCTCCTCACCGCTCGACGCCTGACCGACGACCTCGAGGTCGTCGCAGGCGCTGAGGATGCCCTCGAGGCCGCGCCGGACAACCTCATGGTCGTCCACGATCAGGATACGTATCGGTGTCCGCAATTGTCCGTCCATGTCTCTTCCCGAAGGCGGGGCCTTCGCCTCAGTCGTCGATAGGGACCTCCAGAACGACGACTGTTCCAGCGCCAGGCGTCGACTCCAGCGAGAGCCGGGCGCCGATGACGGTGGCCTGCTCCTCCATCATGGCACATCCGAAGTGCGCCTCTTTCTTCATCGCCGTCACACTGAAGCCGACCCCGTCGTCGCGCACGCTCAGCCTGACGCAGCCGGCCTCGCCGTCGCGGACGCGCTCCACCGTGATCCAGATGTGGCTGGCGTCGGCGTGGCGGCTGGCGTTGAGGGTGGCCTCCCGCGCCACCTTGTAGACCGCCGTCGCCGTCTCGCGATTGAGCGCGGGGATCTCTCCGATCCTGGTGTGGACCAGCGTGGAGCCGCGGGTCGTGCCCAGGTGCTGGCCGAGGGCAGCCAGCGATGCCTCGAGCCCGAGCTCGTCCAGCACCGGAGGCCGAAGCTCCCACACGATGCGGCGAGCGTCGTCCACGGTCTGCTGCAGCACGCCGACCGCCTCGTCAAGGATCTCCCCGGAGGAGTCGGGGTGCCGCCGAAGGTAGGACTCCAGCAGGTACCGCGCCCCGACGACCGACTGGATGATGTCGTCATGGACCACGCTGGCGAACGTCTGGCGCTCGTCCTGACGGATCTCGACGATGCGGTGGGCGAGCGACTGGATCGACTCCCGGCTCCTCATGAGGTCGCGGTACATGCGTGCGTTGTGGATGGCTATCGCCGCCTGCTCGGCGACCTCTCCGGCGCGGACCATGTCCTGCTCCGAGTAGCGCCGGCGCCTGCCCACGGAGTAGAGCACGAGCGAGCCGATGAGCTCGCCCTGGGCGAGCACCGGCACGATGAGCGCCGAGCGCAGATTGAGCAGGCGCCGGGCCTCCGCGTCCACGCCGGCGCCGGCGATGAGATCGTCGACCAGGATGCTGCGCCGGTTCTGCAGCGTGGTGGCGAGGCTCTGCCCGGTGCGGAAGCGCACGCGCAGCCCGATCAGGCTGGCGGCGTCCGGCTCCGAGGCCGCCACCGTCACCAGGTCGCCGGTCTCCGAGTTGAGCTCCAGCAGCAGGCAGCTTGAGCCGCTCACGGTGCTGACCGCGCTCATCGCGATCTCCTGGTAGGTCTCGTTCAGGTCCAGGCTCTGGGAGATGGTGTGCACCACCGCCTGGGACGAGTGCAGGATGGCCTCGTCGCGCTGCATCTTCTGCACGAGCATGTCTTCGTGCACGAGCGGTCCGATGGCCTCGCAGGCGGTGGCCAGGATGCGGGCCGCGTCCAGCGTGAGCTCGCGGCCACGCGACGTGCTCACCACCGCGTAGGCCGCCACCGAGAGCCCGGCCACGCACGGCGCCAGCACGCCCAGGCGGAACCCGCGTGCCAGGACGGCCTTGAGCCCGCGCTGAAGAGCGTCGCTCGGAGCGACGATGGTCAGCTGCGGATGCTGGGCCAGAAGGACCATGGCGGGGTCGGTGAGGTCCAGGTCCTCGTAGGGGTACCCGCGCTGGTTCGTGGATCCGTGGATGGCCATCAGGCGGGCGGTCCGCGCGGTACGGCACACGAACACCGCACCGGCGTCCATGCCCAGGGCCGCCAGGAGGTTGGGCAGCATGATCGAGAGGCCCTGCCGCAGATCACGGTCCTGGTTCAACTCGGACAGGATCGTGTGCCCGATGCCGGCCTGCTGCTGCACCCGCAGGGCGGTCTCGAACACCTCGCTGGGGGTCCGCCCCGAGTCGGCGCAGAGACCCAGACGTACCACACCGCGGGCGCCCTCGAGCGGGGCGTAGTCGAGCGTGCACAGCCACACCCGGGCGCCCACGCGGGCGAAGAACCGGCCCGCCAGGTGCCGCCGCTCCGCGAACGCCGTCTCCACGGCAGACGCCGTGCTCTGGTCCCAGCGGCCCAGATAGGCTCGCAGTTGTTCCCCGGTGCGGACCTGCCAGAGGCGCCGCACATGCCGGTCGGGGCAGTCCGCGTGCACGATGGTGCCGCGTTCGTCCACCTCGAGCGTGAGGAAGTGCCGCGGATCCTCGGGAAGCAGCGCCTCGTCCTCCTCGGGCAGAGGCAGGTACCCCTGCACGACGCCGTCGGACGGCGCCCCGGCGCCCTCCTCCTCGGGACATGACCCTGCACCCGGCGCAGGGGGGGCCGGCTCCGCCGGGTCCCCGGAGCCTCGTCTCAACGGTCGAAGAAGTGGCACATCGAAGCCCTTGATTGCAGCCAATCCGTACAAGACCGCGACTGCTGCACGGTACCCCCGATGGGCGTCCACGCGCTGCGCGAGCGGCTCAAGCAGTGCACGACATTGTCAATCACGGCAGCAACGGAAGCAACGGGTGGCCCGATTGGCGGCCGTTTGCCCCCCAAACGGGTATTGCCAGCGACCCGTGTAGGTATTGTAAGCTGGCCCGCGCGGGTGGTGACGGCCGTCTTGAGGCTGCAGTAACCTCGGACCCCAAGCCGGGAGTAGCCGGCGGTCACCAGCCGCGATTCATCGGTCCGATTGGCGCTTGACGGCGAACCGCTCTCGCCGGACGAGTCTGCGGGAGCGTCCGCCAGAAGCTCGCCTCAAGCGGTCGAAGAGGGGGTGATGCGTTCCACTCAAGTCGTGAAGGTTCTTCCCAACTTCCTCAGCCTCAGTCCGGAAGGAGAAGCCACATGGCAGGACCTGGCAAGGCCCAGCGAGCGCGCATGACGGTCTTCGAAGCGTACGAGAGAGCTCGCAAGGGTCCCAAGTTCGACGAGGCGGTCTGGAACTTCGAGCTCATCCCGCAGACCGCCAAGCGCCTCAAGGAGAAGTACGGGATCCAGATGGACAAGTCCGTCATGGTCCCGACCGACCCCGAGCTGATCAGCAACCTGTACAAGGCCGGCCTCGAGATGCTGGTCGAGTGCGGCGTGTACGTGATCGACACCAAGCGCATCATCAAGTACACGGAAGAAGAGGTCCTGCTGAGCGTCTCCACGGCTCCCAAGACCTGCGTGATCGGTGAAGGCCTCCACGCGCGCCGCATGAAGTACCGCACCCACAAGGACTCGCGCCCGCCGCTGGTCCAGGGCGGTCCGACCGGTGCCCCCTGCTCCGAGCAGTACTTCTTCCCGATCCATGAGTCGTACGCCAAGGAAGGCATCGTCGACTGCATCGTCGACGGCGTGCTCTCCACGGTGAACGGCTACAACCCCGCCCCCGACACCCCCTGGGAGGTCCTCGCCGGCCGCCAGGAGATCATGATGGTCCGCATGGCGCAGGCCAAGTGCGGCCGCGCGGGCATGGGGTTGTAGGGCCCCGAGACCACGCTGAACGCTGCCGCCACCATCTCGCAGGACTTCCCGGGCGGCATGCGGACCTCGGACAACCACGAGGTTTCGCAGCTTAATGAGCTGAAGACCGACCTAGGCGCGTTGCTCTTCACCTCTCATTACAACCTCGCTGCGAACAACGTGATGGTCGAGCAGATGCCCATCTTCGGCGGGTTCGCCGGTGGTCTCGAGGAGACGACCATCGTCAACGTCGCCACGCATCTCAACTCGTTCGTCACGTTCGGCGGCACGTGGCACCTGGACGGTCCGGTCCATATGCGCTGGGGCATCACGACGACCAGGGAGGCCCTGGCCATCGCGGGTCACGCCATCATGGCCGTCAACTCCCAGTGGCCCATCCTGTCGGGCAACCAGTACTACACGATGGCCGGCCCCTGCACCGTCATGTGCCTGCTCGAGACGGCCGCCCAGGCGATCACCGACACCTCCAGCGGCCGCGAGATCATGTCCGGCGTCGCCGCTGCCAAGGGCGTCATCACCGACAAGACAACCGGCCTCGAGGCTCGCTTCATGGGCGAGTGCGCGCACGCCACCGCCGGCATGCCCACCGAGCAGACCAACGAGATCCTCGACGCCCTGGTCAAGATGTACGAGGGCGACTACAAGACCGCCGACCAAGGCAAGTTCTTCCACGAGTGCTACGACACCGAGAAGGTCGTGCCGACGGACGAGTACCTCGAGGTCTACGACAAGGCCTGCGAAGTCATGAAGGGCCTCGGCGTCAACTACCCCACGTGGTGAGACGCACCCGGTCAGTGAACACGCCGAGTCAGAGGAGGCTCTAGGCAAATGGGAGACGCTGAGTTCATCCAGGAAGCGATCGACTCGCTCGTCACCTATGACAAGGACAAGGCCGTCGACGTGGCCAACCGCGCCATCGCCGCCGGCATGGCGCCGGACGAGCTGATGGCGAAGGGGTTCGTCGTCGGCATCCGTCAGCTGGGTGACAAGTTCGACGAGGGCGAGGTGTACCTGCCCGAGCTCATGCTCGCCGCAGCCGCCATGGAAGCCGCGATGGCCGTGTGCAACGCCGCGCTGCCCGAGGGCAAGAGCGAGGTCCGCGGCAAGGTCGTCATCGGCACCGTCGAGGGCGACGTGCACGACATCGGCAAGGCCATCGTCTGCGCCTACCTGCGCGCCAACGGCTACGAGGTGTGGGACCTGGGCCGCGACGTGCCGGTCGAGGACTTCGTCGACAAGGCCGAGGAGGTCGGCGCCGACATCATCGGTGCCAGCGCCCTCCTCACCGCCACCATGCGCAAGCAGTCCGAGATCGTCGCGGAGCTCAAGGACCGCGGCATCCGCGACAAGTACAAGTTCGTCGTCGGCGGCGCGCCCTGCACGCAGGACTACGCCGACTCCATCGGCGCCGACGCCTACGCGGCCGACGCCAGCGACGGCCTCAAGAAGATCGAGGAGCTCATCGCGTAAGAGGTGAGCCGGCGGCAGGCCGGCATACAACCTGCCCGAAGGGCGGCGGCCACGCGCTGTGGCCGCCGCCCTTCGCCATAGAGCAGACATTGTGCTGAGTGTCACGTTCACATAGGCACCTTGGCGGCCCAACCGCCGCCTTCACTTGGGGAGGTAGCCGGATGACGAGCAGACCGCACAAGCACGACGACGGAGCGGCGCCATGAGCACCCCGGACGTCGACTCCATCGTCGAACAGGCGCTCGAGGCGGAAGAGCACGGCGGCAAGCACGACCCGCGTATCGACAAGCTCTTCCGCCAGGACGTCCTCACCATCTACATCTTCGTGATCGCCCTGTGGATCGTGCTCTGGGCGGTGTTCTTCCTCGTCGCCAACCCGGAGATCACGGACGACACCCTCCGCTGGCTCTTGATCGGCCTCGGCGTCTTCGCCTGCGTCTTCAACAGCGTCGGCATGATCTCCAACACCCGGCGGCTCAAGCACGAGGCCGTGCGCTTCTACTCGCAGGACCTGTTCTGGCAGGACGAGAAGAAGCGCCGCAAGGCCGCCGGGCTGCTGTGACCTGGTTCAGGAAGGAGACTGAGCATGAGTGACCTGGACAACCAGCCGCAGCAGGCGGAAGAGGAGGAGTGGGTGCCGTACAAGGGGTACGTGCCGCCCAAGCAGAGCAGGGCGTGGCAGATCATCGACGTGCTCTTCGTGCTGATCCTGTGCTACGTGTGCCTGCTCATCCCGATCCTGCTCACCGGCAAGATGATCGTGGGGTGACCGATGAGCCTGCTCACACTCGCAAGCAGCAGACGCCGCCGCGGAACGCGGCGCGCCGTGGTGCTCCTCACCCTCGTCGTGCTCGCGGTCGCGCTCCTTCTTGGCGTCGCCGGCGCGGCGATGGCCGAAGAAGCCACCGCGGTGTTCACCGAGGGCAACCCCAACGTCCAGACGGCGGAGGGCCTGGAGGCCCCGGAGCTCGACTACACCTTCGTGTGGTGGTCGTTCGTCCTGACCTTCGGCCTGTTGATCGTGTACTACATCGTGATACTCCGCATCTCGAACACCGAGTTCAAGAAGATCATCGATGCCCACTTCGGGCCCAAGCGCGAAGGGAGGTGACGGGCAGATGCAGGCAATCAACTACGTCGTCTGGGTGATCGCCATCGCCCTGCTCGCCTGGCTCGTCTACGATGCCTTCCGCATCGAGACGACCTACGACGCCGAGCTGCTCGTCAGCTCCGTCGAGGGCGAGATCGAGAAGGAGATCCTCGACCACGCGAATCCGGCGACGCCGCCGCAGGGAGGTGCTGGCTGATGGCCGCCCAGGAAGTCGCAGTCGTCGGGGGCGCCGACGCCACGCAACCGAAACGCCTGAGCCTGCTGCGCGTGCTCGGCCCCATGCACGTGTGGGCCCTGGGCGTCGGCATCGTGCTCGTGGGCGAGTTCATGGGCTGGAACTTCACCGTGGCCAAGGGCGGCGTGTTCGGCGGCCTCGTGGCCTGCTGGTTCTCCGGCATCCTGTACTCCTGCGTCGCCATGATCGACTCCGAGGTGAGCTCGACGGTGGCGTCGGCAGGCGGACAGTACGCCCAGGCCAAGCACATCCTCGGCCCGCTCGCCGCCTTCAACATCGCCCTCTTCATCATCTTCGAGTACTGCATGCTCTCGGCCGGTGACGCCCTCGTCATCGGCGGCCTCGTCAACACTCTCGACCCCGCCCTCAGCCCTACACCGTTCGTGGTGCTCACGATCGCCTTCCTGGCCTGGTTGAACTACCGCGGCGTGCACACCACGCTGACGTTCAACTTCATCATCACGGCCATCGCGTTCGTCACGATCCTGGTGCTGATCGTGGGGGCCGAGTTCTGGAACCCGGGGAACATCACCCAGACCCAGGCGCTGTTCGCGCACCCGCCGGGGGACAACCTCGATCCGAAGATGCCCTACGGCTGGCTGGGGATCCTGGCCGCGCTGCAGTTCGGCATCTGGTACTACCTCGGCATCGAGGGCACGTGCCAGACGGCCGAGGAGTGCCGCTCCGCGCCGCGGGCTCTGCCGGTGGGGACCATGTCGGGTCTGATCACCCTGCTCCTCGCCGCCACGCTCACCTGGTACATCTGCACCGCTCTCGTGAACTGGATCACCCTCGGGTCGTCGCTGTTCCCGCTCTACGATGCCGCCGTCAACACCGGCAAGGAATGGTTGATGGTGGTCCTCTGGATCGGGTCGCTCCTGAGTTGTCTGGCCTCGTCCAACGGCTGCATCAACGATGCCTCGCGGGCCTGGTTCGCGATGGGACGCGACCAGTTCATCCCCCGCTGGTTCGGCGGCGTCCACCCGAAGTACAAGACGCCGTACCGCGCCGTCCTGTTCCTCGTGCCCATCATGATCGCCTTCGGGTACACCGGGCTGCTCGACCAGGTCATCACCTTCTCGATCATCTCCGGCTGCCTGATCTACTTCATCATGCCGCT
>Ga0172371_10010778_pt1 | contig 12300 bp, 11 predicted proteins | sample Lak12m_FD_114543 | JGI IMG/M metagenome (GOLD analysis project Ga0172371, IMG submission 114543) | Freshwater microbial communities from Kabuno Bay, South-Kivu, Congo - kab_022012_12m | ecosystem: Environmental > Aquatic > Freshwater > Lake | place: Democratic Republic of the Congo: South-Kivu... | reverse complement strand
TGGACTTATTTATAGGGGTTGCCCAGATTTTTCCGGACTATAAATTCACTATTATTGGATCAGGACCTAACCTGACTAAAGAAAAACTTCCTTCAAATCTTGAATTGTTGCCATATGTTCCTAACGAAAAATTAAGAGAAATATATGCCCGACATGAATTTTACGTTCAGTTATCAATGGCAGAAGGACATCCAAATGCAATGAGTGAAGCTATGCTTTGCGAGTGTGTCATCATTGGTTCCAATGTAGCCGGAATCCCTGATATTTTAGGAGATGCAGGTTTTATTTTAAAAGAGAAAAATATTTCTCAATTAGTTGATCTTATTAAACAAGCTGTAATATCTGATAAAAAGAATTTAGGCAAAAAATCAAGAGAACGAATTGCAAATATTTACCCCATTAGAAAAAGAGAAGAATCATTTGTAACACTAATAGATGAACTAATTATAAACAAAAAAGAAACCCAACCAGAATGAAAAGTTTTCTACGATACACCCATTTATTTTTTCTTTTCCTCAGAATCGGAAGCACCCACTTTGGTCTGCTGCTGAAAAATCTTTTTCATTTCACTACCATACAAAGCCACAAAGAAATTGTTGTCAAAAAACATGGATTGCCCAAAGGCTTTCCAACCGTTGATTTATTAGATTTATTTCCCGCCTTTAATGAAACCGTAAAAAACTATACCTACTTAGACGGCAATTCGCGTGTGATTGATGTTGCAATACTTATGCAGCTTGCAAAGCGATATAAAGATTGCGTCTATCTTGAGATTGGCTCGTTCCGCGGTGAAAGCATTGTGAATATCGCGCCCGTTGCAAAAGAATGTTATTCCCTGAGTTTATCAGATGAAGAAATGAAAAAGGCGGGCTTTGCGGCTTATGTTCCGCAAAACAGGTTTTTCAGTAAACATCATAAAAACATCACGCATATCGGTCATGACTCAACAACTTTTGATTTCAGCACGCTGAACAAAAAATTCGATTTGATTTTTGTGGATGGCAGTCATGAATATCTTCCGGTAGCAAAAGATACCGCCAATGTTTTTAAACTGCTGAGAGATGAAAATTCAGTAATCGTCTGGCATGACTGCGGTGATTCGTATGAGAGTGTGCGTTGGACCGTTCAGGCTGGAATCCTTGACGGCTGCCCGTTAGAGGCGAAGAATAAAATTTACCGCGTCTCCAACTCGCTCTGCGCTATTTATACCAACGAAAAATTAAAAACCGGCTTCCCTGCTGTTCCGTGCATTCCGGAAAAGGTTTTTGAAGTTACGATCACGGGTAAGAGCTATTTCCCGCAGATAGCGCAGATTTTCGCAGATAAAAAATAAAATCTGCGTTCTCTGCGCTATCTGCGGGAAACATTGACTTTACAACTTGCTTATTATCTCAAGAATTCTTTCCGTTGCCTTGCCATCCCACAATGGAGGAATTTCACCTTTTTTAAATTTCCCGTTGGTTATTTCTGCAATCTTTTCTTCAATCAGGTTTAAATCAAACGGTACAATCTCGTTAGTACCCACATCAATGGTAACAGGGCGCTCCGTTCCGGGACGCAGTGTGAGGCAAGGCACTTTCCTGAAAGTTGATTCTTCCTGCACACCTCCGCTGTCGGTAATGACACAAAGCGTTTCAGCAACCAATTTCTGGAATGAAAAATAATCGAGCGGCTCTGTGATAATGAGATTTTTTATTCCTTTAAATTTATCTTCCAATCCAAACTGAACAATGTTTTTCATTGTCCTCGGATGTGCAGGAAAAACAATTTTGTGGCGCAATCCTATTCCGCACAATAGCTGAAAGAGTTTTGTCAGTCCTTCCATAGTGTCCACATTGGAAGGACGGTGCATGGTAACAAGAATGAATTTTTTCTTTTCAACTCTCAGTTCATTTAATATTCCGGAACCTTCAATCTGCGGGGCAAAGGCAACCAACGTATCAATCATGGTATTCCCCACAAAAAAAACATCTTCCTTTTTTCTGCCTTCTTTTTCTAAGTTATCCAACCCGCTTTGCTCGGTAACAAACAGGTAATCCGCAAGCACATCGGTTGCAATCCGGTTATATTCTTCGGGCATGCTACGGTCAAAACTTCTCAACCCGCTCTCGATGTGTGCAAGTTTAATAGTACATTTATTGACAGTGATGGCGGCAGCAAGCGTAGAGTTTACATCACCGGGAACCATGACTAAGTCAGGCTTATATTCAGTGATAGTTTTTTCCAGACCAATCATTATTTCCGCCATCTGTGTATTGGGAGACGCGGGATTGACATGAAGAAAAAAATCAGGATGCAAATCGAACTGGTCAAAGAAAACATCCGACAGTTGCTGACCGTAATGCTGCCCGGTATGAACTATTTTTATCTCTATACCGGGATAGGTCTTTGCAACTTTCCTGAACTGGGTTATCTTTATAAAGTTCGGTCTGGTGCCGACAACAATCAATATCTTTTTCATAATTTTTTCTGTGGCTTAACTAATGGAATCAAGCGCGGCAGCCATCTCCGCTGCCTTGTTCTTCCTTGAATAGTGTGAAATACCGGCACTGCTTACATTCAGTTTCCCGCTTTTATAAAGGTCAAAAAATTTATTCAGTTCTGTTTTCATTTTTGCTTTGTCCTTAAAATCGCAAACAACTCCTGCGCTTGTTTCCTTTATAATCCTTGCTGAATCACCTTCCGTATTTCCTATTGCAAAAATGGGACGTTTTGCGGCAAGATACTCAAAAAGTTTTCCGGGAATAATACCCATGACGTTTGGAGTATCGTTGAGCGGAAGCAGGAGAACCTGCGAGGAACATATCTGTTTAGCTACTTCGTTATGCGGCAGATAAGCGATTGTTTCCGTGAATTCCATCAGTTTGTTTTGCTCAATGCTTTCCATCACTGTAATATCATTTTTCCCGATGAGCCGTATCTTCAGTTCCTTTTTTAGCTCATCGTTTTCAGATATTAATTCTGCCAAGACTTCCCAGAACAGGTGCGGGTTCCGGTCTTTATTCATCGCCCCGATATGCACAATGGAAAACTTTTCATCGCGATGTTGGTCGGGATTTGAAATCCCTATATTAAAATCATCTTCATCAAAACCATTGGTAATAACTTCAACCTTTCTTCCGCAAAGTTTTTCAAAATCCTTAGCCCAATTCCAGCTAACGGTAACAACTTTATCAGCGCTTTTTAAAACTTCTTTTTCTAAATCATGATGCTTTTTATCCGCTTGTTTTGTCAGCATCAGCTTATCATAAAAATCAATATTCGTCCAGGGGTCGCGGAAATCCGCAAGCCAGGAAATACCCGTTTTTTGTTTCAGTCCTAAAGCGATGAGGTGCATGCTGTGTGGCGGTCCTGTGGATACCACCGCGTCAACAGGATGCGAACGTAAATAGTTGGAAAGAAACTCAACGGAAGGCTTTATCCAGTATTTCCGCGCATCGGGAATAAAAAAGTTTCCCCGAATCCAGACAGAAATTTTTTCCGCCAGTCCGGGTTTCTTTTTCTCTGAAAGAAATCCGGCATTTATTTTTTCATCTTTTTTCAGCCCCAGAAATTTCTTGTAGAATGAATAGGGTTCCCAGATGGGTTGTTTCAAAACTTTCACTCCCTCCGGAATATCTTTTAACAGTGAATTATCAATGGCAGGCGCCTCGGGGTTTTCGGGTGTGTAAACAACAGGCTCCCAACCATAGTCGCGCAGATACTTTACAGTTTTCAGCCAGCGCTGAACACCTGCGCCCCCGCTGGGGGGCCAGTAATAGGTTATTATTAATACTGTTTTATTATTTGGATTCACGGTTGTCACACTTTGTCATATCGAGCGTAGTCGAGATACAAATTATTCTTATTTTCAATTATAAAATAAATTTCAGACTCTCGCTTCTCGACTACGCTCGAAGTGACAGCCCGGGGCTATACCTCAGTGTTTGATTCCTTCATAGAAAAGAACAAAGCTGCTCCTACCAATAAAAATAATAGCACCGACCCTGCCAGCGAAATCTTTTCTCCTACAGCATAAACCTGAGGTTCAAACTTAAATTCAATTTTGTGTTCACCTGCAGGAATTCTCATGGCGCGCAAAACATAATCAACTCTGAAGTGCGGGGTTAATTTCCCGTCTATATATGCGTTCCAGCCTTTATCGTAATAAATCTCGGAGAAAACTGTCAACTGCTCTGTTGCAGCTTTTGACTGATAACTCAGGTGATTGGGTTTGTATTCTGTCAGGCTGATTTGTGCTGTTGAATCTTTTTGCGGGGTAAATCCTTTTACTTCGTTTTCAAAAAGCTGATCAATAATTGCAGTTTTTGAAGGTTCAAATTTACCAAGCGCAGTAATTTCCGAATCGGCATTAGCAACCAACCTGAATTCCTCAACAAACCATGCATTGCCTAATGCTCCCGGGTTTCGCTGCGGCACAGGTCCCTGATCTTTTTCTCCCTGAACAATCACATATTTTGTGTTCAGCATATTCAACACATTCATATTGTTTTTGGTAATGTAATTATCAATCAACTCCTGGTAGCGTTTGAGTTTTGCGCCATGATAGCCACCTATTGATTTATGAAAATAGGATGTGCCTGCATCGTTAAATGTGTTGGCTGCCAGATTCAGAACACGGAAATCAGGGTCCTTATCTTGAAGGATATAATTATCTGCCTGCGTGGGTGTGAAAGGTTTTTCAACTTTCTTTTTGTTTACAAAATTGCCCTTGTTGAGGTAACGCAGATCAACCGGGATCATATCAGCTAAAATCAGCAAAGCAAAAAGAACCATCACAATTTCCTTTTTCAGTTTATTCATCAGGAACAGGAAAATTAATCCGGCAGATAACAGGATAAAAACAAGTGAGCGCAGTGCATCACTGCTCAATAAAGATTTGCGGTCGTCACGGATTGAATCAATCAGCCAGTCAGGATAACCTGATGCAGTGAGCTTTTCATCTGAAGAGGAAGTAAAATCAAAGAACGCTCCGGGCATCAGCGCAAATAACAGCGTAATACCGCCAACTATTGAAACTGCATAAATTAACTTCTTCTTCAATTTGTCTGCCGGAATTTCGCCCGAAAAAATATTTTTCAATGCGAGCAAAGCCATCAGCGGGAAAACAAACTGCGCAATCACCAGTGTCATGGAAACAGCGCGGAACTTGTTGTAGCCGGGGAAATGAGCGAAAAAGAAATCCGTAACCGGAGGAAAATTCCTTCCCCACGAAAGCACAATGGAAAGAATGGCTGCTCCCAGTAACCACCATTTATCATTTTCTTTAAGTGTAAATAATCCAAGCACAAACAGGAAACATATAATTGCACCAAGATAAACCGGACCGGATGTAAAAGGCTGCTCGCCCCAGTAAAGCGGCAGGTTCTTTATAATATTGTTTGCCTGGCTTTTCTGAATTTTGTTTTCAATAAGCGCCTTGTAGGTTTCTGATTTTGCGGTCAACTCTCCGTTTGAACCTCCGCCTTTGAAATCAGGAATTAACAAAGTCATTGTTTCACCAATTCCATAACTCCAGTCGGTGGCATATTTCTGTGAAAGCCCTTCTTTTCCCGCAGCCATATCAGATTTCAAATCAGATTTTCCGCGCATGGTATATTGCCCGTATTCATAAGTAGCCCACAGGTTGGTGATGTTTGGCAATACCGCAATAACAGCAGCAATTACCAATATTCCTGTGGCTTTTAAAAAAGCCGGAAGCGTTTTTTCAACCACAGCATAAACCAATTTCACAGCGCCCAGCAATAAAACAGTGAGCAATAAATAATACGTTATCTGCAAGTGGTTGCACGAAATTTCCAGTGAAAGAAAAAGTGCAGTCAGCGCGGCTCCCAGCAATAATCTTCCGCGATAAGCAAGTAATATGGAACCCACTACCGGAGCCATATAAGCCATTGCATGAACTTTAGAATTGTGTCCTGCTTCAATAATTATCATTGAATAAGTGGCTAATGCAAAAGCAAATGCACCTGCAATGGCAAGACGATAATCCACTTTCAGCATGATGAGCAGGAAGTAAAAACCAAGCATCAGCAGAAAGAGATAATTTGCGGGGCGCGGCAAACCAAGACAAAGAGCAGAATCAATATATTTCACCAGGTTGGAAGGATACAATACTGAAATCTGGTAAGCAGGCATACCGCCAAACATGCTGTTGGTCCACAAAGGTTCTTCACCTGTCTTCTCACGGAAATCAGCAATTTCCTTTGACATTCCTTTGTAGTTGGTAATATCACCCTGGTAGATTGCTTTTCCTTCCAGCAGCGGGTGCATGTAGGCAAGCGTAACCACAATAAAGGCAACCACAGCTATCAGGTGTGGCAGCAGGTTTTTGAAGTTGATGTTTTTCATAAATTTTATCTGCGAAAATTATTCCGTTTTTGATTTAATCATTTTTCTCTTTCTTAATTATCCCTTCAATCTCAGCTTTGTTTTCCGGTAAATAATTGCTGGCAATATCCCAGATAATTTCGTAATCAACACCGAAATATTCATGCGAAACACGGTTACGCAAACGATACATCTCTTCCCATGGGAGACCGGGATATTTTAATTTAATTTCAACAGGAACATTTTTAGCAGCTTCACCTATTATTTCGAAATTCCGGATTACAGCATCAACAGTTTTATAATCCTGCCTGAAGCGTGAAATATCAAGTCCTGCAATGTATTCCTCTATCCGTTGCATAGAAAGAAGAATGTCTTCAAGAAACTGGATATATTCCCTTTCTTCTTTCTTCATACATAATGGACTTGACTTAATATCTTATCTTTAAATTGCTTTTTCAAAGCGTTGTGAGTAACCAAATCTATTTTTACTCCAAACTGATCTTCCAGGAATTTCTCCAGCGTAAAGAAGTTCCAGCCGACAGGCTTGGAAAATTCAACGAGTATATCAAGGTCACTATTTTCGGTTTGTGTCTGATCAGAGTAAGAACCGAAAAAACCAATCTTGTCAACAGAAAACCTGTTTGTTAAAACCGGCTTCAACTGTTTAAGTTTATTTTCTATTTCGGTCTTTGTTCTCATACCGCAAATATAATTTTTCTATTCCACTTCCTCGTAATCCACATACTCCCCGTCATCGCGCTTTTTATTTTTCTTTGAAATGCTTATTTCTCCTTCAGGTTTTCTTTGTTGTTCTTCCATCTGGCGCATCCTTTCCTGCATGTTCTGCTGGGCTTTAGTTAACATAGATCGCGCTGCAAGAGGAACAATAACTTTAAAAACAAAATTGTAAATCGCATAAATTAAAATAAGAATAAGAATTAGTCTCATTATCCTTGAGAAGTTTAGCGGCTCAGGTAAAGATTTCTTTCAGAATATACCTGCTGAAAAAACTCGTCATGCAGGTCGTCAATAAACTGTATGGCTTCGCCTGTAGATTTCATTTCCGGTCCAAGTTCCTTGTTTACATTTGGGAACTTATCAAAAGAGAAAACAGGAATTTTAATTGCATAACCTTTTTGCTTAGGCTGGAATTTAAAATCCGTCAGCTTCTTTTCTCTCAGCATTACCTTGGTGGCATAGTTTACATAAGGCTCGTCATAAGCTTTTGCAATAAAAGGAACCGTGCGTGAGGCACGCGGGTTGGCTTCAATCACATAAACCACTTCATCTTTAACAGCGAATTGAATATTGATCAGTCCAACGGTTTTCAAAGCTACTGCAATCTTTTTGGTGTGATCTGTAATCTGTTTCATCACATTTTCGCTCAGGTCAAAGGCAGGAAGCACGGCATACGAATCACCGCTGTGAATACCTGCCGGCTCTATGTGCTCCATGATTCCGATGATGTAAACATTTTCTCCGTCACAGATGGCATCTGATTCAGCTTCAATGGCGCGTTCAAGGAAATGGTCAAGCAATACTTTGTTTCCGGGAATATCTCTCAGCAGGTTCACTACGTGTTCTTCCAGTTCCTGCTCGTTGATAACAATTTTCATGCTTTGTCCACCAAGAACATAGGAAGGGCGCACCAGCAAAGGGAAACCCAGGTCGCGTGAAATTTTTACGGCATTCTCCGCATCTTCAATCACACCAAATTTCGGGTAAGGAATATTGTTCTCTTTTAATAAGGTAGAAAAACTTCCCCGGTCTTCCGCTAAATCCAGTGATTTGAAATCTGTTCCAATAATTTTTATGCCGTAACGTTCTAATTTCTCCGCCAGTTTCAGAGCGGTTTGCCCGCCCAACTGAACAATCACACCAACAGGTTTCTCATGAAGAATGATGTCGTAGATATGTTCCCAGAAAACAGGTTCAAAATAAAGTTTGTCTGCAATGTCAAAGTCAGTAGAAACAGTTTCGGGATTGCAGTTGATCATGATGGTTTCGTAGCCACATTCTTTGGCAGCAAGCACCCCATGCACGCAGGAATAATCAAATTCTATCCCTTGCCCGATGCGGTTTGGTCCCGAACCGAGCACCACAATTTTCTTTTTAGCCCCACCCTGCCTTCCCGAAGGGGAGGAGACAGAATCGTTCGTTAAATCATAGTCTAAAGGTTTCAACCCTCCCCCTTCGGGGGAGATGGAGGGGGCTTCTTCAAATGTGGAATAATAATAAGGTGTTTTAGCTTCAAACTCTGCTGCACAGGTATCCACTAATTTGTAAACACGGTTGATTCCCATTTCCCTGCGCTTGTTGAAAATCTCGCTTTCAAGGCAACGCAGCAAATGCGCAACCTGCCTGTCAGCATAGCCTTTCTGTTTGGCTTCTTTCAGCAAATCAAAAGGAATATTCTCGATGGTATATTTTGCAATCTCTTTTTCCACCAACACCAATTCTTCTATCTGGTGCAGGAACCAGGGATCGATGCGGGTAAGCGTTTGAATGGTTTTGAAAGGAATACCCAACTGCATGGCATCTTTAATATGGAAGATACGATTCCAGCTTGGCTTTTTCAGGCTTTCAACAATCTGGTCCTGGTTGCGGAGTTCTTTACCATCTGCACCCAAACCGTTGCGTTTTATTTCCAGCGACTGACAAGCTTTCTGCAATGCTTCCTGGAAATTTCTTCCTATCGCCATCACCTCACCAACTGATTTCATCTGCAAACCCAACTGCCGGTCAGAGCCTTTGAACTTGTCAAAGTTCCAGCGCGGGATTTTTACAATCACATAATCAAGTGTAGGTTCAAAAAAGGCGGAAGTGCTTTTGGTAATCTGGTTCTGTAGTTCATCTAAGTTATAACCGATTGCCAACTTGGAAGCTATTTTCGCAATCGGGTAGCCTGTTGCTTTTGAAGCCAAGGCTGAAGAACGCGATACACGGGGATTGATTTCGATGGCAATGATATCTTCCTTTTCATCAGGGCTTACAGCGAACTGCACATTGCATCCACCTGCAAAATTCCCGATGGAACGCATCATCTTAATAGCCATGTCGCGCATGCGCTGATAGGTGACATCCGAGAGAGTCATGGCGGGAGCAACCGTGATGGAGTCGCCTGTATGAATTCCCATCGGGTCAAAATTTTCGATGGAACAAATGATGATCACATTGTCATTGGCATCGCGTAATAATTCCAGTTCGTATTCTTTCCAGCCGAGAACAGCTTTATCAATCAATACTTCGTGTGTTGGCGATGCATGCAAGCCGCGGTTCAGCGCTTCATCAAATTCTTCGCGGGTATGGACAAAGGAAGCGCCTGTTCCGCCCAGCGTATAAGAAGGACGGATAACCAAAGGGAAACCGATTTCCTGCGCAATTTCTTTTCCCTGCAAAAACGAGTTTGCAATTTTAGATGGAGCGCAATCCACATCAATTGTTTCCATCAGTTTGCGGAAAGCCTCACGGTTTTCGGTGGTTTCTATTGCATGAATATCAACGCCAATCATCTTCACGCCATGCTTTTTCCAAAGTCCCATTTCCTCGCATTTAATGGCAAGGTTGAGGGCAGTTTGTCCGCCCATGGTGGGAAGCACGGCATCAATCTTACGTTCTTCAAGAATTTTTTTAATGGAAGAAGTAGTGAGGGGCAACAGGTAAACATGGTCGGCAGTTACCTTATCTGTCATGATGGTGGCGGGGTTGGAATTGATGAGCGAAACTTCAATTCCCTCTTCTTTCAGCGAACGCGCAGCCTGAGAACCTGCATAATCAAATTCGCAAGCCTGCCCGATGATGATGGGACCACTGCCTATGATGAGAACGGATTTTATTGAATTATCTTTGGGCATTTATATTAGTTCAAAGTTTAATGTTCAAAGTTTAAAGTTTGTCATCCTGAGCGTAGTCGAAGGACGAAAAAACTTTGCGAATTTAGAGGAATTTGGGTGAAATGTGTTTTTAATTTGTCAACAGATTTTCCATACTGATTTTTTACCACTAAGACCACTAAGAACACTAAGAAAATTAAATAGAAACATTGAAAGAGAACTATATTCAGGTCGGTAAATCAAGGTATCATTATTACATCTTTGGTAAAGGTGCAGAGCCGCTACTGGCTTTTCATGGTTTCGGTCAGCTTGGGATGGATTTCCAGGTTTTTGAAAAGTATATTGGCGACAGATACACCATTTACGCTTTTGATGTTTTGCATCACGGGAAGAGTGAACACAATGGCGAGCCGCTTACCACAACTGATCTGAAGGATTTTATTAAAGCGTTCACCAAAGAGCAGGACATTGAAAAGTTTTCGCTGATTGGTTTCAGTCTGGGTGGTAAAATTGTGCTGAAACTGATTGAATTGTTTCATGCAAGATTAAATGAGGTGATATTGCTTTCGCCTGACGGCTTAAAGATAAACCCGCTCTACCGCTTCTCCACCATCACACCTGCCGGACGTTTTTTATTCAGGCAGTTTATAAAAAATCCTGCGCCTGTTTCAAAGAGTGCGCTGCTGCTGAAGAACATGAAGATATTAGACCCTAAAATTTACAATTTCATGCATTCTCAGATACGCACGAAAGAGATGAGGGAAAAGATTTATAAGGTCTGGATTACTTACCAGCACATTAACCCGGACTTAGATAAAATTGCTGCTTTGGTAAATAAGAACACCTTCCGTTTCCTGCTTATTTTCGGGAAGAAAGACAGGGTTATACATCCTAAATACGGGGAAAGGTTTATTGAAAAGATAAAAGACAAGAAAGCTTTGGTGCTGCTGAACACGGGGCATCAGTTGTTGGGGGAAAAGGTGGGGGAGTATCTGAAAGGAGCCTGAAAGAATGTCAGGAAAATGGGGGTTTTAATGATGTGCGCGACTGGCGCAACGATGATTTCTTTTGATGAAACGTGATGCGCGACTCGTGCAACGATGATTTCTTATAGTGAAACGTGCTGCGCACCTGGTGCAATGATGATTTCTTTTGATGAAGCGTGCTGCGCACTTGATGAAACTGACATTTCTTTGCGTGAAACGGACATTTCCTGACACGAAGAGAGGTGCGCATGGCAGAGCGCGAGGTGCGCACGAGGTAGCGCGAGGTGTTCTTCGCATGAAGGGAGGTGTTCTTCGCAGAGAGGGAGGTGCGCACGACATGAAGCGAGGTGTTCTTTACATGAAGAGAGGTTGGCGTGAGGTTGCGCGAGGTGTTCTTCAGAGAGAGGAAGGTGGGCATGAGGCAGAGCGAGGTGTTTTTTACATGAAGAGAGGTGCAAACAAGGTAGTGCAAGGTGTTCTTCACAGGAATGGAAGTGGGCACCCCACGAAGCAGAGCTTCGGGTATGTGCAGGGCAGTTTAGAGGGTACGGGAAATCCTGACCAGCACTTGTAGTTGTTAACTACCAGTTACCTTCTTTTTTCAACTCAAGATAAGTCCATAAGCCACCGAGAAAATCAAACAGTGAGAATAGAATGATAGTGGGCGAAACAAAACCCGCCAGCCAGAAAGCAGAAAAGAAAAACAAAATAGTGCAACGTATGTATGCCGTTACTTTAAAAATAATAAACAAATTATTGAAACTTGAAACTATATAATAAACTGAAAGCGCCAAAAGCAATAAACCTGTCACCCGCACCCAAACCTCAGAAGTGGAAGCGATGCCAAATAAGTTGAGCAATAGATTGGGTTTAAGCAACAATATCAGTCCTAAAAACACCAAGTAAATACCAAATATAAGTACACTCTTTGCTGACCTGCTCATTGGTTTACGAAAGTAGTAAGAAATGTCGATAACAGGAGAGAAAAAGCGTAATCATCTTTATTAAACAGCTTACTTCACACTCAGCACAAGGTCCTCTGCACTCACCAGGCTGCCGCTTGCAAGAAAAATCTTTTCAATCGTTAATTCCTCGTGCGCGGTGATGGTGGTTTCCATTTTCATGGCTTCAATAACAAAGAGGGCTTCGTT
>Ga0172371_10010777_pt1 | contig 12300 bp, 16 predicted proteins | sample Lak12m_FD_114543 | JGI IMG/M metagenome (GOLD analysis project Ga0172371, IMG submission 114543) | Freshwater microbial communities from Kabuno Bay, South-Kivu, Congo - kab_022012_12m | ecosystem: Environmental > Aquatic > Freshwater > Lake | place: Democratic Republic of the Congo: South-Kivu... | reverse complement strand
ATTGTCGGTCATTATCTTGGATTGTGGCTTCGTGAAATGTTTCCCGAACTCGCAAAAGCGTTTCAAGAATGGTTTAGTGCGATTGTAATGGGGGAAGGGGAATGACCTACATTATCCTGTTTTATATCGTGCTTGGTTACTTGATTATTGCGTTTCTCGTTGCAATGTACTTAAAGCAACAATTTCGTAAATGGGTAGCACCGTTGAAAGAGTTAGGCGTCGAAGAGTGCAAAAGCATCGCACTTGGCGCATTTACTGCTGCTATTTTATGGCCGGTATGGCTTGTCAAGGTATTTATTCTTGGTTACAAATATGTAACTAGAGGCGAGGGGGAAGGGAAATGAACTTACAGCCGTCGGTCATTGAATGCGCCCTATCGGTGCTTTATGACAAGCACATCATATCGTGGAATGAATACGCCGAACTCGTCGGCGCCGAGCATTCTGCGCTTGCGGTTGCGCGAGGAAGCGGGTTCGAGCAAACATACCGCGACGAACAGCACGATCAATTACTTCACGCTCTGCGGAAGTTGGTGGAAGTAAAATGACCTATCTACTGATCCTGACAGACGGGCAAGAAATCGGCGAAGAACTTGCCGACAAAGTGATAACGGCGGTGAGCGAGTAATGATGCGATATGCAGAATCAATCGCCATTCAAAACGAAAGAAAAGCGGAGAAGACGATGCTGGCCGACTTCGGGATCGAGCCGAAGCCGCAGAGAACGCTGACGGAATTGCAGATCGCCGCCTACACGAAGCGAAAGAAGGGAAGAGAAATGACTAAACTTTTTTCTGAACTTGTTCCCGGAGACATTATCAGAACTGTTTATGGAGATTTCGACAATTGGGTCACAGTCGAGGTTATTTCAATAAAAAAAGAGCCGCCTGTAACTCACCCGAACGGAAGAACAACTCAATGGATGGCGGTTGAATGCAAGTATGCAAGAAAAATCCCCTACGAGCATGACAAACCATTTGAAATGTGGAGTTATGTAGATTCAAAAGTTCAAATAATCGACAAAGAGGACTTGAAATGATTAGCCACGAAACCATAATAGCTATTGATGGGCACGGACGACCGTTTCATAGAACGCGAAATATCAAAGCAACTAAGACCTATCTGAGTACTGAACAAAACTATAAAGTATCTAAGGCGTATAAGCGTTTACGCAAAATCAAGAAGAAAATGCGCATAGAAGGTGACTAAATCATGACGCTATTTGAACGAGTATCACCAATTGAGCAATTGTTCGAAAGTATGCATGGACAAAACGCTTCTGACGTGCAACGAGCTAAAGTCGCTAGGTTCAAGGCCGACTATCCATATCTTGTCGAAGACCTCGACTTCTGCTTCGAAGTGCTTGCCGGTCGACACAAACTAGGCTTTACAGTAGTCGATACGACTTACGCTCGTATACAGTATTTCTTATCTGAGTCTAGTATAAGAGAATTAGTTATGTGGATGAAAGCGACTACTTCGACTGATAAGACTGAAGTAACTATTGACCTAGTGTGTATGAGCATTCCGCGAGAAGTTCGGTCGTTCATGATTAAGCTTTTGAATCGTGAATATCGACTCGGCTTCAGCAATAAAGCGGCTATGGTGACTGATATGCACTGTATGCTAGCAAAGACTTATCCTGACGGTATCAAGTTTTCTAAAATGTATTACGTCCAAGAGAAACTGAATGGCAACAGATGCATTAGCTACTTCGATAATGACAGTAACAAGTGGTGTTTCATCTCGCGGTCTCAAAAGCCTATGAATCTCAACTTCGATATGACCGGCTTTAATCCTGACCGGATCTATGATGGAGAGGTCATGACTCGTGGAAAGACTGGCAATCGTGACTTCGCTAAGACTAGTGGAGCTATCAACTCGAAATATGGCGACAAATCTGAGCTTATGTATTTCATTTATGACATCATCGATGAGAATATGTCTTATAAAGAACGTCGGCAAGAACTCATTGCACTACGTGGTCATATCAGTCCGAATATCGTTATTCTGCGAGTGCTTGACAAGATTTTAGTCTCACCAAATCCTGAGGAAAACGCCAAACTCGATTACTGGCTTGATTTCATTGTTGACAAGGGTGGCGAAGGTGTTATGCTTCGAGACCCTGACGCGCCATATTATCGTAGCAAGAACTCTGGTGATCGCAAACCTTATCTACTGAAATATAAGAAGACTAAGACTTGCGATCTGAGAATCATCGGGTTCAATGAAGGTGAGGGCAAGTATGAAGGACTGATCGGCTCATTCATCTGTGAGACTGATGAACATACTGTACTTGTTAGTGTCGCCGGTATCGATGACACAACTAGATGGAGTGCTCCTGCCGACTGGATTGGCAAAATTGTCGAAGTGGCATATTTTGAAACTAGCCAATCTCAGACAAAAGGTGTGCTTAGTCTCCAGTTTCCAAGATTTAAGCGTGTTAGAGACGATAAGACAGAAACGAGCATGTATTAAAAGTCTTCATTATAGTAACAATTTTCATCTGATTAGGAATATAATATAATAGAGAGGACGAATAGGAGGCACTGCATGATTAAACTCATTTCAGCACTTAAGACATACAAGTCAAGACGCGGTGATTACAGAATGGTGTCTTTTTCAAATACTACTCCAGTCTCTACGTCAATGGTTTGGCCAGTAAAAGAACTACCTAACAGTGATCGTCTTACCGACGTAATTATGGAAGTGGTTTTTGCGAAAGAGGGCCGGCTTGGTGATCACCCGTATTGGAAAGATGAGCCGATCGAGTTCATCGACCATTACACACAATTCTATCGAGAACTCTTCGGGTTAGAGTGGTTGCATGAAAAAGAGGATCGACACAACCTCGTCGTCAACGCTAATTGCTGCTTGACTCTAGTCCAATACAACAATGGTGCACTACACGCGTATTCGAGAAGCACGGACATGAAGAACGGCTACTTTTCCGACCGTCTCCTCTTGAATTATCTCGCCGAAGTCATCAATCAAAAGCGGCCTGATTGCCACGTGGATCGAATCTGTTGGTACCTTGCGGTTCCTCATGTTTATGTGGAACCTGGTATCGCGAGGCTGAAATGAGCCATTATGTGCGTGGGTATAAAAAAGACGCCGGAGTTGACATCGTCTTAGACCATAAACTTGTGATAGTGCCGGGCTTTCAAGCAATTCAGCTCAACGTCAAGTATACACCTGGTGATGGTGAGGTTGCGTTCTTGATTAGCCGAGGATCTACTGCGAACAAGGGGATTTTCCCCATTATGGTCGCAATCGATACGGGTTATGATGGTTACATAACGGCGTGGGTGTTTAACGCGTCGGGTGTTATTCACACGTTTGAGGCTGGTGATAGAGCTTTTGGTATCGTTAACTTCAAACTCGGTGAAGATCGAGTCAATTTTGAAGTAGCAAAAGTTGGCGAACGCGGTTCTAACAAATTAGCAAGCTCTGGAGGAAACAGCAATGGATGAAGTATCAACACGCAAAGTAAATATTTTGAAGATCGACGTAATCGAGCAGTTAACTCCCAGTGAACAAGGTGTGGAGTTGAATGAAGGTTATGAGTTCGAAGTTAATGGAGCGATACCACAACTCGCGGATGGTATTGCTAAGATGGCTTTTGAGATGGACCGCGACAAGGACTTCGGCACCAAAGGTGGTGGCGCGTTCATAGCGTTAATCGCCGAATACTATAGAAAATTGAGCGAAGGAGGTAAACAAAGTGAAACAACAAGACTATGAGACCATCATTTCGTGTATTCAGTTTGGAGCTCCTGCTTTGGCTCCATCGTTGATCAACGACCTGAATAAGACAATCGAGAGTTCTAACAACTGGATCCAGTACCAAAAGAAACTTGCCGCCGGAAAGCAATCTGAGCAAGAAGCCGGCAAAGACCTTGAAAGCCTGAATAAGAAAGCAGAATAGGAGCCTATTATGGACAAACACGCACTACTATCACCGTCTAGTTCCCACCGCTGGCTAAACTGCACTCCGTCGGCACTGCTTGAGTCTCTTGAACCATTTCAAGCACCATCTATCTATGCTGAAGAAGGCACTGATGCTCATTTCTTGTCTGAGATGAAGTTGTCATTCATGCTCGGCAAGATTTCACCGATGGAATATGATACCCGCTTCGAGCACTTCGTCATGAACAGCCGATATTACAACGCAGAGTTCAATGAGTTCGTGAACAATTATTGTCAAGAGGTTATGGCGATTATCAAAGAAGACTATGCCGGCAAGAATATTGACGTGTATCTCGAGCAAAATGTCGAGTTCGCTGACATCGTTCCTGAAGGCTCTGGCACAGGTGACGTCATTATCGTTGGTACTAACTTCGTTCATGTTATTGACCTCAAGTTCGGTAAAGGTGTCGCAGTTAGTGCCATTGGCAATCCTCAGCTCCGGCTTTATGCTCTTGGTGCTCTTAAGAAGTTCAGGCTAAAAGGTGTCTTCTCTGAAGCCCGAATGACTATCATTCAGCTCCGGTTGTCCGACATTAGCACTGATATTATCGCAGTGACTGATTTGTATAACTGGGCTGAAAATGTCGTCATGCCAGCTGCTGAATTAGCTTATAAAGGGCAAGGTGACTTAACCCCTGGCGAGCATTGCAAGTTTTGCAAACTAAAGGGTAAATGCAAAGCCTTAGCCGATCAACAATTGATTGCAGCACAGAAAGAGTTCGATCAAGTGGTAACAGAGGACACGATCCTAGAACCTTGTAATATGACGCCCGAAATGCTTGCTCGTGTTCTTGAAATCGGGCCGAAGTTCACTGATTGGTTCAAAGACGTAATCTCGTATGCTACTGCTTCAATGATCAATAATGGTCTTAAGATTCCAGGTTACAAAGTGGTTGAAGGTCGTTCGTATCGAGTTATCACTAACCCTGATGCGGTGTTTGAGAAACTACTTACGGCTGGTTTTGCAGAGTCTGATATTCTTGAACCTGTAAAACTGCTAGGCATTTCGATTCTGGAAAAGAACGTTGGCAAAAAGCTATTCACCGCGCTTACGAAAGACTATGTCATCAAGCCGCCAGGAAAGCCGACCATCGCGTTAGAGACAGACGCTCGACCGGCTATGGATGCTTCGAGGATGAAACTAGTCGGTCAAGAGTTCGACGAAATAGAGAACGAAGAAGAATAACACGCATCACCTAGACACATGCCTAACTGGCAAAAGGAGAATCAGCATCATGAGCACAGTTGTATTGAATGAGAACCAAGTGGTCACCGGTGTAGTTAGACTTTCCTATGTCAATCTGTTCGAACCCCGCAAGTTCAAAGACACTGACAAGGAACCAAAGTACTCCGTCACCATTCTGATTCCGAAGGACACGCCCGATGGTCAGAAGACCATCGCCAACATCAAAGCCGCCATCCAGAAAGCCGCTGAAAAAGGTGCTCAGAAGCACTTCGGTGGACGTGTTCCGACCAACGTCAATCATACCTTGAAAGACGGCGACACGGAAACCGACGACCTCGGCGACCTCAAGTGCATCAAGAACCCGGAACTGAAAGGTCAGATGTATATGAGACTTTCCAGCAAGTTCGCTCCGAAAGTCTTGGATGCTCAGCGCCAGGAAATCATCAACCCGACCGAAATCTACTCTGGTGCGTGGGGAAAAGTCTCTCTGACCTGCTTCGCCTACTCTGGCGACGGCAAGCGTGGAGTCAGCGCTCTTCTCAACAACGTCATGATGACCAGCGATGGTGAACCGCTCACCAGCCGTCTTACCGGTGACGAGTTCGACGAAGAATAAGTATCAAGGTTCGAGTGCTCCTCAAAAGCACTCTTTCTGGATCTATAGCTTAGTTGATTAGAGCTACCGGCTCATAACCGGTTGGTCGTAGGTTTGAATCCTACTAGATCCACCAAATAGAATATACTAGGAACTTGTCCTAGTCAAACAAAAGGAGCGCGTATGAGTGTAAAAGCCGAAACTAGTTTCCAGCAACGATTGCAAGTGCTATTACGTAGGCGCGGGGCTTACGTGCCGAAAAAGAACCACGGTAACATGATAACTGCACCAGGGCTACAAGACTTACCGATCACATATCGAGGACTATCTTTGTTTTGGGAAGCAAAAGCACCAGAAGACCCTAGTCCGGTTAGTGCTGAGCAAGGCATTCATTGTCGACTGGCTAGAAAAGCTGGTGGTATTACGGCTATAATCTCAGAGATACATCAAGCAATTGCTATCTTGGACCATATTGACTATTTGTTATCATTCGACTTGTCGATACCTAGTATACTCGCACAGATGGACATATTCTATAAAACTAGAGGACTCGACGATGGCACAACATATTAGCATAACTTACAAGCAGTACAACGAGCGGTATAGAATACCAGAGCAAGAGTTAGCTGAGCAATTGATGCTCAAACACAAACACTTCGTATTAGGATTTGAGCCGGGTAAGGGTAAATCTTATCCGGTCATTCATTCTATACTAGAAGTACAGCGATTGAAAGGACGACCGATTAGTCTTCTAATTATGTCTGACGCAACATGTATCAAAGACATGTGGAAGGTCGAAATAATGCCACAAAACATTTTGCCTGAAGACACTTACTTTGTTACTGACAGAACTGCAATCGGAGCAGTCAAAGAAGCCTTAGTGACTAAGAAGTGGGACGTGATTGTAATTGACGAGTGCCAATCATTACGGTCTGGTGTCACTAGAGCTAAGAGCCAGTATGCTCGACTAGTCTATAGCCTGACAAGAAAGACAGAGTATGTGTTTGGTATGACAGGTACACTTTCGGGCAATAACAACATCGAGCCTTGGTGTGTTTTACACAATTTGAATGTGGCTGGCCAAGGTACTATCAACCCAGTTGCATTTAAGAATGCCTATTGTATTCTCGAGTTGCAATATGGTCCTTTTGGTAACTTCATGAAGCCGACTACCTTAAATCCTAAAGGTGAAGAGCTTCTCACCAAAGCATATCAAGACGGTGTTATGTTTTGGGCATATGACGATAATGATGAAATGCCACCTATGACTATCGAGACTAAGACCTTCAAAGTCGAATCTACTGTCGAATACCAAAATGCACTCGAAGGTATCTTAAAACTTGGTGAACATGAGTCCACTGTCATGAAGACCATCGCCTTGCAAAAAGCGCAGCAAGCGTTGAATGGTTTCTTGTACTTCGACAATGACGGTTATCGTGCTACATACGAAGTATTAAGTTATATCAATCCAAAACTACAATACATAGTGGACGAGTGTGATAAAGAGTTAACGATTGTCGCTTACCGCTTTCAGGAAGATGGCAGATCGATACTAGCAGTATTAGCAGATAGAGGTTTTACGACTACGTCAAGCATTGCTGAGTTTAAGACTGGCAACTATCAGGTCTTAGTGCTTCAATGTTCTAGAGGTAAAGCAGCCAATCTGCAGTTATGCAATAATATCATATATTACACTTCAGACTTTAGTTTCATAAGTTATAAGCAATTCATCCATCGAACCTGGAGACGTGGAGCGACGAAACCTTGTAGAGTTACGTTCCTCATTAACGATCCTGGCGACAAATACAAAATCGAGTGGAAGATCTGGAACTCGCTACGCACCAAGCAAAATATACATGATACCTTGATGGCTATTAAGCAGTCGGTATAGGAGGGTAGACTATGAATAGTGCTATGGACTTTACGCGCTTTTGTTCATACTTCCCTAAGGCCCAGTTCATCAAGATTATCCCGTTCGACGAAGAGGAATTATACGACGAAGACACTAGGAAGAAGAACAAGTCGCCGCTTAATTCGCTCAAAGATCCTCTTACTGTCGCTCAGGCTCAAAACTGGGTTAGCCGTGGTGGTCGTCTAGGTTGGATAATTCCAAAAGGCATAATTGTTATTGACGTTGATAACAAAGATAGTCCTAAGAGCTCTCGGGTCCTAGAGCAACTACTCGAGAACCATAGTGTCAATTACGTCTCTAATCACTCGAAGCAAGGTGTTCACTTCATATTTCACAATGTCTCTGAAGTTATGAAAGGTCATGGACAGTTCCAAGGCTACATTAACCACATCGGCATTCAATGTGATGGTCGTGCTGACAATAAAGGCTATATTATTCTTCCTGTCAACGACGAGAAGATCGGTAGAACTTGGTATCATTGGCCAGAAGAACCTGAAGAACTTGAATTAGATGATTTACCGTTCTGGTTGAGACCTCTTAGGACTCGCCGTGATGAAGACCAAAGCTTCATCGATATGCCAGACGGCGTTGGTAATGGAGCTTTATTCAAACTACGTGGAACTCATACTGGTCCAAATATGGTCACTGAAGAAGAGTCAATAGAATGCTTGCGTATCATCAACTTTGAAATCTGGGAAAACCCGATGGATGAAGCAGCATTTAACGCCAGTGTTGCTCGACCGGTCGAAAAAACTTACGGTAACATGAAGCAAGTTGATGGTACTGGCGAAAAGAAAGCCGCATCGTGGTTAAATGTGGCCCAGCGATTAATCGAAGAGCAAAAGTTGATTGCCGTTGGTGACTATATCTATAAGTGGAATAAGGGCATTTACGAGAAACTCACATCATATGAAGTTCATGAAATGATCCACAAACATGGTTATACTGAAGCCACCAGAGCTCAACGGCAAGAGATACTTGAGTTTATAGTTGTTCAAAAACAAGTGAACTCTCTACTACTCGACAAAGAATATGCTAGCATCCCAGTTGCTAATGGTTATCTTGACCTTTATAACCTAGAGCTCATCGAACCTACCTTCACCGATTATAATACCGTTAAAGTCGATATTCCTTTCAATCCTGAGTGTCAATATTCGGCTCGTATCGACGACTTCATGAAGTTTATATCAAATGGTGACGTTGACACTATGAATCAATTATACGAACTTGCTGGTTATACTCTTGTCAGACGCAACAACTTCCACAAGTTCTTCGTGATCGTTGGTGGTGGTGGAACTGGTAAATCAACGTTTGCTAACATCATTCGTCGAATGTTCAAACCGCGGTATGTGTCGAAAGTGGCATTGAGTCAATTCGATCAAGACTATCACCTTTCAACTTTGATCGGTTCTATGGTCAATATTGATGATGATGCCAGCAACGAAAAAGTCTTGAAAGATGCTGGACGATTCAAGTCTGCTGTTGCCGGCCAACCTATTCTAGTACGACCGATCTACTCTGAACCAATCGAACTCATATGTATGGCGACTATTGTTGTTCTAGCAAATAGTATGCCTAAGATACAAGATGACTCTGAAGGATTGTACCGTCGTTTGATGCTCATCGAACTCAACAATAGAATCAAAGACCCTGACCGCGATTTTGAGAACAAAATCACTGACTTGGACATGGAGTACTTCTTCTATAAGGCTGCAGAAGCGATACATCGTGTATTGCGTAAAGGCCGATTCACTATGGAAGAGAGCGAAGAGAAACTCAAACAACGTTTCAAAGTCCAACAGAGTTCGATCAATAAGTGGTGTCAACTCGAATTCATTACTGTTGAAACGCTTTTGAATCATGGACTTAAAGACACTTATCAAAACTATAAACTATGGTGTCAAATGTGCGGCTATGGTCCATTCAACTATGGCAACTTTAGTGACTCTATCATTAAACAATACAAACTAACGACCTCTTATGATAGAGGTTTAGGTGACCAAGTCGTTATTAGTTCGCTACTACCACTCGATTTCTGTCCATTCGACCAGTCTCTCAGGTCAAGTTACAATTAGGAGGAATAACATGTCTAGACTAAAGTTTTTTGACTTTGAAACGTATCCTGACTGGTGGTGCGTGGTAGTCTCTGATGAAGAAGACTCGTATCTATCATCGCCTTACAAGTACAAGTTTACAAAAGACGAAGAAGTCGCTATCAAGAAGAAAATGCGCGTGTATACTAGCGATGGTGGTCTCGAAGAGCGCAAGCAATATCTGGCTGATACAAGTATCGGAGTTTTAACTGGCTACAATATTAAGGGCTTTGACTTGATTATTCAGAAGTGTGTCTCGATGAACTTTACACCTCGTCAAATCTATATCGCTTCACAGATTATTACTGAAAAGTTCTACTACCCTGAAGAGATGCAAGTCACTGCTACTGAGATTGCTCGCATCAGTGCATACGTTAGTGGCTGGTCGGCTAAGTGGCAAGGTGCTGAAGCGACTCAAGACCTGATGGATGATAGTGATAAAGGTGTTAAAGACAAAGAAGCCGCCTTTGGTATGGACATTCGTGAAACTGCCGTGCCTTTCGGTAAAATGGACTTAACCCCCGAAGAGAAGTACCAGATCATCTACTACTGCAAACACGACGTCTTTGCTCTACATGTACAATATGTTTGTATCTCTAAACCTTATATCGATACAAAGTTGTCACTCGGCAAAACTTACGATATACCTGCTAAGACTTGCTACGCTTCAACGAACGCGGTTCTTGCCGGTAAAGTGCTGGGTGCTGAACGTGTTAGTGGCACTACGATTACTGATCCGACTATCGTCATTTATGAGAAGCCTATTCGCGATTATCTTGAAAAATGGGTGCCGGCTGAAGCTCTTGAGCATCTACTAACTAGTCAAAAGCTGAAACAAATGAAAATGTTCGGCAATCGTGTCTATATGGCCGATGGCGGTATTCACTCGACGTTCATTACGCCTATGGCTGAAGGGTATACTGAGCCGACGAAGATTTATGCCGAAGCTTGCGAAGAGTGGGGACTATACAACATCGACTTGTCAGGTTGCCACCCGTCCGTTATGCTATTCGTTGGTGCTATGTCTCGTGCCATCAAGTTCAAAGAGCGTTTCGCCGAATCAGTCTTTAGACGTCGCAAACTCAAGAAGATACCAAAGACTGAATGGACTCAAGAAGATAAAGACTTTGTGCCTGCTGGTAAATTGATTCATAACACGACATTCGGTGCTATGGGTAATAAGTACTTGCCGCTCTATGATGACTATATGCGCTCTAAGGTCTGTCGTGTTAGCCAGATGATCATTATCGCTGTTAGCTCAGCAGTCTTCAAAATCATTCCCGACTGTAAGATTCTACAGACGAACACTGATGGTATCTTGATCTATATGAAGCATATGTGGAAAGAGACACTTCAGGCTATCATCAAAGAGTTCGAGGACCTCAGCCACTTCGAGTTCGAGCTTGAACAAGACTCAAAGATTTGGCAGCTTAATGTCAACAACTATATCGCCATCAACCTTGAAGGCAAAGACAAGTTGAAGGGTAAAAGCTTTGTAACGTCAATTTGGCAACCGGGTTATAACAAGGTAAGACCCCTCGGAAACCACATCATAGCCAAGTGTCAATATGAGTTCTACGTCAACAAGAAGAACCCAGTCCAACTGCTGCTCGAACATTCAAAGATTGACGACTTCGTACTAACTGCAACTAAAGGCGGCACATATCAAAAAATGGTCCACAATACACTTGCTGGTGAAGTTGATCTCGGTAGAGTTTCTCGGCTTATCGCTACTGAAGCTACTAGGTTCGGTGACGTTAGAAAACTTAAAGTCGAGAATGGCAAGATAGTCGCTCGAGACTTGGTTGCTAATTGTCCACCGCACGCAGTGATTGTTAATGACGCTCTCTACAATTATACCATTGAAGGTCCTGCTCACGCCAGAGTGTTGAAGCATGTTTCAGGACAAGTAGTGCCGATCGATATGTCATATTACGCGGGATTGCTTGATAGTGTTTTAGACATTCCGTGGGTCATGCTCAAAAATGGAAAACTGGTTCATACAACCAGATTCAATCTAAAGTAGGAGGTAGCACATGTTAGCTGACTTAGGCCGTTTGATGCCTCAAGAGTTCGCGAACAAAGAACAATGCTTGCAATGGCTCGTTAATAAGCAATTAGGCACCAAACGCTCGATCACGTTGCTTTCTAAGAACGACGACTGGTTAGCAGTGCGTGTGCCTATCACTAACGAGAATATCAACATCCATGGTGAAGTCGACGAGATACGTTGGCTTCACCTGGCGATGGTTCGAAATCAAATGTATACGACACGATAGAAATGAGAGCCGAAAGGCTCTTTTTCTTTATAATGAGGTCGCACTACAGGCCTTTTAGGACATATCTCTGGATTCCGAATTATTTGAGGATTACACCATTCAGGAGAGATTCAGATTCCATAGTGATGCCCTAACATCTCAATAGTGGCTATTTTGGCTCTATTTCGATGAGATTTTGGATCAAATGAAAAGGGGGCGAAGTTACTCGTCCCCTTGACCTTTAAGCCTTCACAAAACCCTTAGTACCTTTGAACAATTTACCAGTGAT
>Ga0172371_10010776_pt1 | contig 12300 bp, 12 predicted proteins | sample Lak12m_FD_114543 | JGI IMG/M metagenome (GOLD analysis project Ga0172371, IMG submission 114543) | Freshwater microbial communities from Kabuno Bay, South-Kivu, Congo - kab_022012_12m | ecosystem: Environmental > Aquatic > Freshwater > Lake | place: Democratic Republic of the Congo: South-Kivu... | reverse complement strand
TATACACAGGCCGCCTGCGATCCGCCTACCGCCAGAGTGCGCCTGTCACCCAACCAGATTAATGGATTCGTGATCGGCGTTCTGTCCGAGTCGAAAAAGGGAAGGAAACGAGGAAGGAAACCACTTGGAGTTCGTTCACCTTCCGAAGGAGACCAAACCACCGAAGGAAACCGGCGAAGTAGACCAGAATCTACCCCCCGTCACCTGGTACCGCCCTGCCTGCCGAAACCGGCTCCCTTTTCGGTGCCGGTCCCAGCCCGGCCGTTCGCAGATCAGGCCCAAGGCGTACATCGCGGGCACGTGCCCCTCGTGGGCAGCTTCGCGCAGCCAGTGCTTGCGCTCCTCAGCGTCCGGGGATTCGAGCCCTAGTTGGTACATGGCCGAGACGTGGCCCGCCTGGGCCGCCTGCCGCAAGAGGGCAACGCCATCGGCGGCCGCCGACAGCCGAGGCAGCACATCGCGCCAGGAAGCGGATCTCCCAGGTGCCACCGCTGGAACTGATCCCGAAGCAAGGCGACTGCCGAAGGGAAGGGCAACCATAACATGTCTCCTGAAGGTTGTCGTTCGCCCGCCGGGGAATCCTATCTCTGGCCGATTGATTTTTGACGAAGAGGCCGTGAAGAATCGGGGAAATCGCCCGTCCGCTCGCCCCTCTGCCTTTTCATAGGCTCTTCATGCGTTCTACTCAGAGTCCTCACGAGCACGTGTTCTCCTGTCCCTTCATTCCCCAACCGTGGAGGTGATTTCGATGAGGCAGCTGTTTCGAGTCCTGCGTCTGAGCGGCATCTGGCTTTGATTGTCCGTCGCCGCCCTGTCCCCAGCCCGACCGGCGGACGTTTCGCCGCAGCCTCAACCTCGTCCGCACGGCATCCGCGTCCCGGTCCCGGTGGAAGCCGTGCGGGTCGACGACGGCGACACGATCCTGGTCGCCTGGGGGCCTGGCGAGGCGGAGACCGTGCGGATTTTGGGGATGGACACCCCGGAGACGCGGCACGTGGAGCACGACATCCCGTTCGACCAACCGTTCGGCCCCGAGGCGATGGCCTCTACCCGCGGCGTCCTGGCGGCAGCGGAGCGAGTGGAACTGGTCCGCGCGGCGATCCTGGCCCCAACTGCACCAGCGTTTTCCCCAACGGCGCCCCATCCAAGGTCACCGTGCCCTGGACCGAACACAGACCGAGACTGCCGTAGTCCGGCCCTGTCTGCCCGCATCCTGAACAGATCGCGGCTGCCAGTGCCAGAAGCCAAGCCGGTCGTAACGTGGGTTTCCTCATACGTGCCGAACGCGGCGGCGACGCACCACAGGGACAGGCCGAGCCGACCGGGCGCCGGCGCGGCGCAAGCCGGTGACGCCCGGCACGGCCCGGTCCCGCAGCCAGGCTTGCGTTCGCCGGCAGCCTCTCCGGGCGGTACCAAGGCGTTGGGCCCGGCGGGCGCCGAGCCGGTTTCGCAGGCACGCCGAATGCTCACCGGTTCGACTTTCGCTGTTCCCGCTCAGCCGCGTCGACCGCCTGCTGTTCTTGTTCCATCTTGCTGATCTCGTCCTGCGTCACGGAAGTGGGCGTCCGCGGCTCTTCTTGCCCGCCGCCACAGCCCGCTCCGCCCAGGATGGCAATCGCGAAAAAGCCAATCATCAGATCACGCATGGTTGATTCCTTTCTGGCAAGGGACCGGGGGGCCGTTAGAACTTGGTCGGGATCGGATTGCCGTCGGCGATCGTGCAAAACTGCAGCCAGACCGTCGGATCCACATCGTACGAGACGATATCCACCGAGCCATCGACGCGGACGATGTTGACGCCGGCCGGATGCGGACCGCCGAACCGATCCGACCAGAACGTCGGCTGCTTGTCGTCCGGGTGCAGACTGTCGGGCTGCGGAGTCTGGTAGCCGAACCGCACCACGTCCTGGTCAAATCCGGCGTTGCTCCAGCGTTCGTTGTCGCCGCCCGCGGTTCCCACGACCGATGCGTGCAACTGCTTCTCGCCGACCAGCGCCGCGTTGGACGTTCCGTCCGAGATGTCCGCGAAGCGGCGCCGCACGTCGGCTGGGTTCAAGATCGTATCCGCGGCTTTCGGCAAGCCGGTCCATTGGCGGACAAACGCGCCGTCTTTGCCGTAGACATTCATCGTGCTTCCTGCGTTGCCGGCGTAGTCGCACTTGGCATACGTGCCGTACAGCTTCGGTGCTCGCCGCGTCGGGCAGTAGTAGGTGGGAATCACCGAGGTGGAGACGACGGCTTGGCCGGCTGTCGTGTCCTCCGTATCGAACACGGCAGCTTGTTCGATGAACGGCGTCAGGTAGAAGGACCAACTCCAACCGAACCGTTCGGTCGCGTTGCAGCAGTCCACGTGCGGACCGTCCGAGCCGGCTCCGGGCAGGTACTGGTACGTATCGTGGTGATTCTGGCAAGCGACTCCGATCTGTTTCAGATTGTTCTGACACGAAGCCCGCCGCGACGCCTCGCGAGCCGACTGGATGGCCGGCAACAACAGGGCTACCAAGACGCCGATGATGGCGATCACCACCAGCAACTCGACCAGGGTAAACGCAGAACGCTTCCGACAAACCTTCATTCCTACTTCCTTTCCAAAACAGTCTTGATCCATCGTTGGGGGCCGTCCTCAGCAGTGGACGCCCCGACACACTCAAAACGCTGCGGAGTCTATGGCCCGATCATTAAGGCCAGATGAGCGGATCGTGAATAACTTGCGTAGCCGTGGAGGACGGGGCAGCGGGACTCGTGTGTGAAGAACACGTGAAGCCCAGGACAAGAGTCCGTGAATTTTTCTCGCTTCCCGCTCGTTTTCGCGCAGCTGGCATTAGGCAAGCGTCGATTGAATTGCTAAGATTTCGTGAAGACGATTCCAGCGGTGGGGGTGCGGCGGGCGACTCGTGCCATTGCGGGCCGGACTTCGCTCAACGCCGCCGACAGGATCTCCGGTTGGCGGTGAAGCGGGCCGACCAAGATCCGTGCATTGCGAGGGTGGCTGAGATGAGCACAGCAGGAGCATGGCAACCGGCGGTTGGGCGGGCGATATCGGACGAGGTGACGCTGTTCCGCCGCGTTGGGGTGCAAGTGCAGTGCGCCGCGGCGGATTGCCGGAACGTGCCGCGATATTGCGTCAAGTACGGTGTGCTGGTCCTGGCGATGTTCGGCTTGGTCCAATTGTGGCTCGCGACCGGCGACGGTCCCCTGCCGGCCTTTCACACCTTGCGTCCCGCAACGAACCTGGATCCGCTGCGCACCTCCCACCGGCAGTGCGTCTTTGCCCAGACGGATCCGGCTGCCCGCTGGCAGGCCCTGCAGCCGCCGTTGGCGATCCTGGCGGAAGTCAATCCCGAGGTGGCGGCCTGGGTTCGCCAGACTCACGCGGTTGGCCGGCTGCAGTTCGCCCAGCGTGCGACGCGGGGACCCTCGCTCTTCGGCCAGTTGGCCAAGTACGATGCCCTCCGCGGGCAGCTGACCGTCACCAGCGGGCTGTTCGCCGAGAACGACGGGACGATCGCGGCCGTGCTGTGTCACGAGTACCGGCACGCGCGGCAGCGGATGCCCAAGACGATCGTCTACGCATTATCCTACCTGTGGCTTGACGGCGGCGATCCGGCGATCGTCGAAAACGATGCCTTGTTGTACGAGCAGGAGGCCAATCTGGCGATCTTCGGCCGGTACCAGGAACGGTGACCTATGGCTGAGTGCCTCCGGGAATCCGCTGTCTTGCGCGGAAGTTGCCACGTCTACTGCGCCCTGGACGTCGGTTATGCGATCGATCTGAAGCGTTGTTCCGAGTTGATCCGGGAGGCGTGCGAGGCGGGTGGTCTGCTCCACCACGCGCGGGCTCCGCGGTACTTGGACCTGCGGCCGCCGCCGGTGGGCATCAGCCAGGCCGGCCCGCCGATTCAAGGCCGGACGTTCCGGACGGACGAGAAGGTGACCGTCAAGGTGTACGATTTTGGCGCCGTCTCGGTCGAGTACCTGATCCCCTTCGACAAGACGCTGGAACAGCTCGTGGCGCTGAGCGTCGAGTTGTACGACGACCAGCAGTTCGCGGCCGACGCGCGGGCCCGCTGCGAAGCGCTGCTGCGGGCGATCGGCCCCGCCGTCCGCCGCCCCCAACTCCGGGAACCGGTTGAGGACTACCTGGTCTTTGAGATCCCGGAGCCGGACGCCGCGGGAGTCGCTCTGAGCGGCTTGATGAAAGAGACCGGCCCCACGCTGGCACGCATCTTGAGCAGCAATTCGGCAACGCTTTCCGACCAGCAGCAGCGGGAGGAACTGGCGGGCCAGATCAGCTACCAGGCCGACGACCTGACGTTGATCACTTGGAACGCCGCCCTGGTCTTTGGCCGGGACATGGACGATGTCTTGACCGTGTTGGAACTGGCGAACGTCCAGCTCCGCGAACTGCACTACCTGGACGACCAACTGGATGACAGCCTGCGGGCGGCGTACGACCTGAGCGCCCAGGCCACGGGGGTGCGAGCCCAGATGCGTCGGATCCGCGAGTTAATGCTCGACGGGCAGGCCTTCAGCGAATCGGTTACGAATTCCTTCAAGCCGTTCGCCGACGTGTTCCTGGCCCGCGTCTATGTCCTGGCCTCCAGCGCCCTGGGACTGAAGAACGTGGACCGCAGCGTCAAGGACAAACTCGGGCTGTTGAACACGCTGTACACGACCCTGGCGGACGAGGCCGACCTGGAAAAGCTGGTGCGGCTCGAGTGGATCGTGATCATCCTGATCACCATCGAGGTCGTCACCGGCCTGTCCGAGCGGATCTTCCCCTGGCTGCTGGGCGGGTGACCTGGCACGAAGCGGGCCTCCGCGGGGGGCGTCGCGTTCTGGCGAGACCGGGGCTCAGACGTACAGAATTCAAAATTGGCCGACCAGGGTTGGGAACCCCTGGCTGGCGCCAACCTCGGCCAATTTTGAATTCTGTACGTCTGAGCCCTGAGCCGTGCAACTTCTCCGGGGGCTCGAACGCTGGCGTGCGATCTGGTATCGCGCCGCCGGCCTTACTCTGCGGCCAGGATCTCGAACGCCCGATCGAGTCGCAGCTGCTCGAACACTTCGCGGACGATCGGCTGCAGACCGCTCAGGATCAGCCGGCCGCCAGCGGCCCGGATCTGCTTGTTCATGCTCACCAGCCGGGCCACAAATGCGCTGTCGACGGTGTCAAGTTGTGCGAGATCGACAATGACACACTGGGCCGCGTTGCGGCGCACCAAGCCTTCGACCACCAGGGGCACATCGTGCGGATCGGGCGTCCGCTGCGGCAGGACATCCAGGATCGTGTCGCCCGGCGTGACGCGCCGACGGCACCAGACGTGAAACCCGCATCCGGAGCACGGAGCGTCGAACCGCGGCAGCGAAGGCTCAAAATCCAACGCTTGACCGCACACCGGGCACTGGTAATGGACCTGCTCAATCGTCATTGGGGGATTCTTGTTCATGACCAACGCCCCCCGAGGATAGATGTGGATGCATTGATCGAATTTCGCGGCTTCGCAAGGATCAAGCGACGCGTTCGCTACGCCCATCCGGCTCGGCCGCCACCTTCATCATATCGGCTTTTCGCAAACCGGTGAACCGCTTTTCCGCCCGGCCGCTCGGCATTTCGGCGGCAGATCGCCAGCGGGCAGCTTACGCCACTTGTCGGGACGGGCGTGTCAGTGGGGCTCTTTCTGACTGCCCGCCGGGGCTTTCCGAAGCCGCTCCAGCAACCGCTGCATATCCGCCGGCAGCGGCATGCGGAACTCGAGCCGCTCGCCCGTGACGGGATGGGCAAAAGCGAGTTCCGCCGCGTGCAGGGCTTGCCGCGTCGCCCCGCTTCGGTCCTTGACCGGCTTGCCGTGCAAGCGGCGGACGTAGACCTTTTCGCCGCACACCATGTGGCCCGCCTCGGCCAAGTGGATGCGGATCTGGTGCGTGCGGCCGGTTTCCAGGCGGCATTCGACCAGCGTGTAGCCGTCCAAGTACTCCAGCGGCCGAAGGTGGGTCACCGCATGCTGGCTTTGGTCGGGCTGGGATCCGCTGCCGCGCAGACCGTCGCCACGGTCGCGCACCAAGTCGGATTCGATGGTCTGCGCCTGGACATGGCCGTGGGCCAGCGCCCAATAGGCCCGATGCAGATCGTGCTTGCGGAACATCTGGACCAGCCGCCGCTCGGCTTCGGCCGTCCGCGCAAAGACCATCAGTCCGCTGGTGTCCCGATCCAGTCGATGGACGGCCCGGATGGACGGCGGCTCCGGACGCCGGCCTCGAGTTTCCCGCGGCTTTCCCTTGCCAGGCCCTTTGCTCTTGGCCGCGTTCTTGCTCTTCCGGGCCAGAATCTGCCGCAACAGTTCGTCCAGCGTCGGCTGAAACTGCCGCCGCCGCTCGGACCAGCGCTGCTCCTCCGAATGCCGCAGCGTCGTCACGCCCGCCGGCTTCTCGACAACCAGCAGGTGGGCGTCGAGGTACTGAATCCGGACGTCCTCGGCCCGCACCGGCCCAGCGACAGGCTCCTGCCAGACCTTAACGACGTCGCCTTCGCTCAGCGGCCGCGCTTCGTCCGTGCACAAGTTGCCGTTGATCTGGACGTGCCGGTTGTGAACCAGCCGCTTGACGTGCGACCACGAATCCGCGGGGCGCCATTGGCGGAGCGCGGCGGCCAGCTTGCAGCCGGACTGTTCAGCGGAAACATGGTAATTGTGGAAGGCGGACGGAGGCATGGCGGCGGATTCACCTCAGCGGGAGTGGGCACAGCTGGCGGCAACCGGTTTGCCGGACCTCGCGATCCGCTATTGTAAAGCTTCGCGTTGGGGACGCAACGCAAGTTGTTCGGCCCGCCGGCCGGGCTCGCCGCCGAACATCCGCTCGTCGTACAGGCACAGGGCCCGCAGCGCATGTCCCCGCGGCCCAATCTCCCACTCGCGGCTGCGATACCGCCACAGCAGTTCAGCCAGGTACTCCGCCGCCCGCACCAGACGCTCGTCGTTCAGCCGGTCTTTGGGCAGCGAGTAGACCAGCCATTCCAGCGTATGCCCCGTCGACTCCAGGCGGCGATCCAAGTTCTCCTGGGCGCCGCGGCTGACGAACCAGTTGGTGCTGAAGCTGCCGTCGGCATTCTGCAGCTTGAAGGTATACTCGTGGAACTTGTCCAAGTACTCCTTAGCCCGCAGCCACTGCCCCTCGACGGGCCGGCCGCTCTTCTCGCACTTGCGAACGGCATAGCTGAAGCCCATCAGGCGGTGCGTTCCTCCGCAAGCGGCCCCGACGATCGGCTGGGCCAACTCCTCCTTGATCAGCCGTGAGACGCTCCACGCCTGGCCGTCGTCCGCCTGCCAGGCTGCGTCGGGTTCGAGGTAGTGAGCCAAGCCGATCAGCTTGAACGTCAGTTCCGTGCCGGAGCGGCACGTGGCCTGTTCGGCGCGGACAAGGTCGGCCACGCTCAGCCGTTGGCCCTGGACGACCAGCGGGTAATCGATCTTGACGCGCGATTGCGCCAGGATCGCCAACAACTGGCCGCTGTGCCCCTGGTAGCCGGGGCCCAGGCGGACGCCGAGCGAACCGCTCGCCGGATACAGCAGCTGCATTCCGTAGCAGGGACCGTTCGCACACAGCCAGGCGATCGCGTTCACGTCCCGGTCGCCGGTCAGCAGGGACGCGTCGACGCCGAAGCCGACAATCACGTGCATCACCGCCCAGGGACTGCGCCGCAGGGTGCTCTCCGGCCGGAAGAAATAGTGGGCCAGGCAGCGCCGGATGCGGTCGCGCCGCTGTTGCTGGTCGGCCGTGAGCCCCGCGCCGGCAGGTTCGCGGGCGTCTTCCGGGTGCCTATCCCCGACGGCTCCCTGGCCAGCGGCGGCCGAATCCTCGCCGACGGAGGCTCGGCCCAGTTCGTTCCCCTGCGGTCCAGCCTCTTGAGCCTGGACCGGCGTCCAACAGGCCAGGCTTATCGCAATCAACAAGACGAACCAAGGGGCCGGCATGACTCACCTAGAACAGATCTCGCACGCGCTCGGCCAGCGAGGGCACGGCGGCCGGGTCCTCGGTTCCGGTCTGGACGTATTGCCGCCAAGCCGGAACGTTGTTGCCGAAGTACTTGCCGGTGACCGTCTCCAGCGACCGCATGGCGCGATACTGGAGTGCCGGATTGGCATCGTCCAGCGCGATCCCCAACGCGGGGACGACGTCGGGCGTCCGGTAATTCTCCAACGCCCGGGCGGCGGCCATCCGCACATCCAGTTCCGCGTCTTTGCTCAGCACTTCCGCTAGCACCGGGACCGACTCGTTACTGGCTCGCCGTCCCCAGGCGGCGCAAGCCGCGATGCGGACGCTAGGCTCTTTGTCGTGGATCGCCGTACGGAGGGCTTCGCTGGCCGCCGGTGCGGACAATTCGCCCAAGGTCCGGACGACTTGGGAGCGGTACAGCGGCGTGGGATCGTCGGCCAGGGAACGGGACAGGTTCGTCGCGACCTGGGCCTGTTCGGCCTCGCTCATGCTGCTTGCCCGGCTGCGCAACTGGCCCAGTTCTTCCAGCCGGGCGTGCAGGCTGGGCCGCTCCTCCTCGTCCCTGACCCACTCGCTGCGATGCCACATGCGATAGACAGGCGTGCCCATGCAGCCCCACGAAAGGCCGAGCATCAGGCACAAGCCGGTCACGACGACGAGTCTGCTGGCAGAATTCCCCATGGAAATGTTAGCACCTCGGTCGGGTCGAAAGTGAAAAAGCCTCTCCTGGCAGCTAGACAAGCGTCGGGACTGTAGCAGAACATCCCGAACGGAACCAGACGAGTTTGTGCCGACGCGCTGACTTATGCACCTGTCCAGGAATTCCTGGTTCTGAACCGCCTTCCAACGCCCCCTGCTTGCCGTCGCGGTCGACTTGAGGTACGACCGTCGATATGAATACTTGGCTCGTCCTCACCGCGTTCATGGTTTCGACTCCCGTAACCTTCCAGCGTCACGAGATCGACGCGTTTCCCAGCGGCTATCAAGTCGCCGTGGCGGACGTGAATGGCGATGGCCGGCCGGATGTGATTGCCTTGTCGACCGCCGCCGATCGCATCGATTGGTACGAAAACCCGACATGGCGGCGGCGTCCCGTCGCTCGGACGGCCAAGAACATCGACTTGGCCGCGTGTGACGTGAATGGCGACGGCCGGCCGGAACTCGCGATTGCGACGGGTTTTTACTTTGAAGATGCCAGCCGAGGCGGCGAGATCTTTCTGTTGCAGCAAACGACCGACCTGGAACAGCTCTGGACGGCGCGGCGAATCGCCGTCGATCCCGTGGTGCATCGTCTGCGGTGGGGCGACTTGGACGGCAGCGGCCGCCGGCAGTTGGTCCAGGCGCCCCTGTTCGGCGCCGGCTCGAAGGGCTCGCGGGAGCCGACGCCGGCGCACCTGTGGGCCTTCGACCTGCGTGGCGGCGCCCCGGGCGAGCGCGTGGCAGTCCAGAAAATCGACGAGACACTGACCGTGTTGCACGGGCTGTGGGTAGGGGACTTGGACGGCGACGGTCGAGACGAGATCCTGACGGCCAGTTTTGAAGGCCTCCACCGCTTTGATTTCGAGGGCCCGGCTGGGGAGGCCCGCTGGCAGAAGACGCGGCTTTCGCCGGGGGCTCCTCCCGTCTCGGGCGAGCCGGGGGCGGCACGCGGGTCCAGCGAAATCGTGCCGTTTCGGCTGGCGGAGAATCGCTGGGGGCTGGCCGCGATTGAACCTTGGCACGGGCATCAGGTGGTCGTCTACGCGCCGGAACCGGCAGGGGGCTGGCGGCGCCAGGTGGTCGACGAGTCCTTGCGGGAAGGGCACGCCTTGGTCGTCGCTGACTTTGACGACGACGGAGCCGACGAGATCGTCGCGGGCTGGCGCGGCGCCGACGGCGGGTTGCGCTGGTACGATCCCAGCGACACGCAAGGCGGCGAATTTCGCCCGCAAACGCTCGACCAAGGCATCGCCGTCGAAGGCGCCGTGGCCGCCGATTTGAATGCCGACGGGCGGATCGATCTGGCCGTCCTTGGCGGCCGCACGAATCAACTCGTCTGGTACGAGAACCGAAAGCCGTAGCGTGGGCCCAAACGGCGGACGGTCCGGCAACCAGGTGCTTGCCGGGGCCACGGTGGCCGTTGTTCGCCCGGACCCGATTCACGCCAAGGCGGAAAGGCAGATGGCATGAAACCGACAGCAGACGAAGTCCTGAAGGCGTTCAAAGGCCTGGCAATCGCCGCGGCACGGGTGCGAGAACTGGTGACGGAACATGGGAAGGACAACCTGCTGGGCGACCTGCCGCGCCGCCAGAAAGACGCCGTGCGGCAGCACCTGCTGGAACTCGAAAAGGACGTGGACACGGTGCTCCGCCTTATGACTCAGCCCAGCAAGACCTGAACCGACGTTCCGTCACGAACGTGATTTCCCCGCGAACGGGAGCATCCCTCGGGACCGTTGCTACGGCGCCACTTTCACGCCCCGCACAAACGCATTCGCCTTGATCTGTTCCTGCTTGAGCGGCTGGCCGTTGACGGTGACGCCGTCCAGGGTGACGTTGTCCACGAGGTTCGTTTCGCTGTAGCCGGTGAACTCGATACGCGGGTCCGGGCCGACGGCGTGAATGTCCCGGAACGCGACGTTCTCGATGTGCCCCCGGGCTTCGTCACGCGTCCACACGGCCTTGCCGATCCACAACGAGATCAGCCGCCGGGTCTCTTCGATGCGGAGGTTCTCGAAGTGGATGCTGCTGACCCGGGCCGCATCGCAGTGGTACACGCGGAGCGTCCATTCGCGGCCCAGGTCGTGGATCACGTCGCAGTCGCTGAACCGCACGTTGTCCACGTCCTCGCGGAGTTCGGCGCCGACGCTCAGCGCGTGCGCGACCTCGTTCCACAGCACGCAGTCCCGAGCCACGATGTGCCGGACGGGGCCTTGACCCTGGTCCGATTTGACGACGATCAAGTCGTCCAGCGTGCGGATGAAACAGCCTTCGACGGTCACGTCCCGGCTGTTGCAGATATCGATGCCGTCCGAGTTGGCCCGGTAGCCGAGCAGTTTGGCGTTCTTGACCGAGACCCGGTCGGACTGGCGGATGGGGATGGTCCAGGTGCTGGAGTCGCGGAGGATGACGCCTTCGATCTGGATGTCCTGGCCGCGGACGACGAGCATATTCCGCGCGTGCGTGGTCAGTTGGCTGCCGTCGACGATCCCGCGGCCGCGGAACACGATCTTCTGGCCGCGAAGTTGGAACATCGGGGCGTAGGTCTTCAGTCCGCTGTAGCCGCTGATCCGGAACGGCTCGTCGGGCGGGATCACGCCCCGCACGACCGCCCCGCCCGCCACGTAAACCGTCTTGCCGCTGGGCACAGTCAAGCTGGCGACCTCGTGGATGCCGGGTCCGAAGTAGATCACGTTGGGATCGTCCGGCCGGGGCGCGTCGCTCTCGGGCGGGTTCCCGAACACGTGCAGGGCGCCGACCCAGGTGTCGTTGACCTCAATCGTCAGATGCCGGGGGCGGTCCAGGTCGAACGAAATCGTCTTGTCGCGGATGGCCGGCTGGATGCCGAACGACGAGGGCAGGACCTTGGCGGAGCGGACGGCCTGCGGACACGTGATCTGAATCCGAACGGTTCCCTCGAAATCAAAGTAGGTGAAGGAGGCCGTCTCGAAGTAGTCCGCCGAGTTCTTCTTGTCGTCCATGCCGCGCCAGCGGCGGGCCGGGTCGGCGGGAGCGACCTTGGCCACGTACACCGGCGAGTCGCGGCCATCGACTTGGACCGCGTAGTCCGTGGACAGGACTTCGCCCTGCGGGGCGGGATAGACGGTCACGTTGGCCGCCGGCGCCGGCGGCGGCGCGAGCATCAGGACGGACCCTGCGAAGGCCGTCAGGGCGGCCGGAATGGAGAGGCTGTTCATTTCGTTCCCTTTCAGAAGAATGGTCTATCGCAAGCGGGACGCTGACGCCACTTGTTTCTTGAGCGAACCTTACAAGTACGGCCGCGCCGGCAACGGGATCTTCTCGATCTTGGCGGCATGCAGAACCGGCTGGGTCGGACCGCCGCTGCCGTCGAACCGGATGACGCCCCCGACGCGGAGCCACTGGCCGTCGTCCAGCGGTAGCGAGGTCGGGCTGACTACCTCCAGCGAAATCGCCTGGGCATCGGCGATGCAGCAGGTGACCAGCAGGCGATACAACTCGAAGCGTCGGCCGTCGCCGCCCGTGGAACTGCACTGGCCGACCAGCGTCACGAACCGGCCGCTCAGCACGGCTTGATCCCCCTGCTCGACAACCGCCAGCAGATCGCGCACGGTGGGCTCCGCCGGCAAC
>Ga0172371_10010775_pt1 | contig 12301 bp, 10 predicted proteins | sample Lak12m_FD_114543 | JGI IMG/M metagenome (GOLD analysis project Ga0172371, IMG submission 114543) | Freshwater microbial communities from Kabuno Bay, South-Kivu, Congo - kab_022012_12m | ecosystem: Environmental > Aquatic > Freshwater > Lake | place: Democratic Republic of the Congo: South-Kivu... | reverse complement strand
GTTCCATGGGAAGTTGCTTCAACAAATATCGACGCATCTGGTGCCGTTGAAGTGGAGCTGACACTTGCAGAGTCCGACGTGGCTGCCAAATTGCGCCCATCCGATTGGCCGGCGTCGGTTGCGCTTACAGCCCGTATCCGAATCGGAGAAAAGCTCGAAGTTACGCTTATCACGAAGAACAATAGTGATCGAGAGCTAAGGCTTACGGAAGGACTGCACACCTACTTCCACGTCAGTGACATCGAACATATGCGGGTTCTGGGCTTGGACGACTGCGAGTACGTAGATCTGACAGATGGAAATCAGCGGCGACAGCAGTCGGGGCCGATTGTCTTTGAGGGTGAGCTTGGGCGGATTTTTGTAAATTGTGACAAAACATCGGTGATTGAAGATCGTAAGCTTGGACGTGCTATCACTGTTTCAGGAGCGGGCAGCCAAAGCATCGCGGTGTGGAATCCATGGCTTGATACGGCAAGCAAAATGTCGGACCTTGGAAGCGAAGGGTGGCGGAGCATGGTTTGTGTGGAAACTGCCAATGCCTTGGAGAATGCCATTCTTATCCAGCCTGGGCAGCACCACATGACGACGGCCATCTATTCAGTGACTGCCTTGGCTTGATGTGGTTTTTGGTCGCCCTTTGCCTATGACTCCCGCACCAACCAGTCGGCCACTACGCATCGTGTTTTATCGGCCGCATACAGAAATCTGGTTCAAAAACCCGGTGTGGCACCTCATGCGTGGTGAGTCATTGCCACATAAATATGAGGCATTCTTTGACACACTTTTGAAGTCCAGTGCTGAGGTGTCGGTCAGTACGACTTTATGTCGAAGAAAAGGTTGGAAAGGTTTAATTCGCTACCTGCTTGATCCTTTAGCACTCATCTATTGGGTCTTAGGCAACAAAATTAGTTTGAGCAAGATTGGTTTTGTTTTCAGTAAAGCTGAGCTACGAAAGCATGATGTCCTGTTCTTCATGCATTACGGGAACTTTACCTATGAAGATGCGGCGAATGCACAGCGGGGAAGTGATCTCGCTCTTGCTTTATCAGATGTCGACATCCTGAAGCTTGGTCACTTAACTCATTTCGCCTACCAGCCAGTAATCGGCTCGAACAATCTGGAAAAGCTTGGCGTGAAGCTATTGGTGGCCGAGAACAATCTGCTAAGAAATTCAGATTTCTATCGGAAATATTTTGGCCACCTGAATGCAGATTTTTGGTGTCTGCCATTCATCGCGGCGGAAAGATTTAGAAGTCATACTTCATTTAGAGAGCGCACCCGCAAATTGATAGCAACAGGGTCAATCACGTTCAAGATGACCGACCCTGACTTCATCAATTTCTTTCAATCGGATGAATTGCAGCCGTTGCGCCGCCAGATTTATGAGCGCGCCGATAAGCACGCCGAGGAAATTGACTCCCTGATCTCTGACTTGAACGCGAGTCGTGTTGCTGGCAAAGTCAAGGTGGATCCACTTTGGCATCGCGTGTTCCGCAGATTCGTGCCGCACCCGCAGCATTCCTATTACAGAAAAAACATAGTCGACGTTTACAACTCTTACATGATGTTCACCGTGCCGGAAGAGATTTGCGATCTTCCCGCAATCGGCGTTGTTGAAGGCATGGCATGTGGATGCGCCTTTATTGGTTTGGACTCACCCATGTACCGAGATTTAGGTATGGTGCCAGGCGTTCATTACGTGGCTCACAATGGCACTCTTGGGGACCTGGTAGAAAAGATTCGTTTCTATCAGCAACCGAGTCAACTGACCCAACTTGAACAAATTGCTGAGCGCGGTTGCAAGTTGGTCACAGAGAAATTCAGAGCCGAGGTTGTGTATCGAGAATTCCTAGCCCGCTTGACTGATTGTGTCTTGCGGTGTGAATCCATCGGAACCAACCGATGAAAGAGCATACAAACGCGCCAATTGAAGAAAGCTCAGCTCGTACATCGACCGAATCCATCCGACGAGCCGGTACGAAGAATATTTTCATCTCCGTAGTTGTTGCGGGGGCTTCATATTATTCACTAACGCTGATTGCTAAGCACTTTGGGGGCAGCGTGGGAAGTGACGCCTATTTTTTTCTAGCATCGCTTTCCACTTTGGCATCTGGAATCATCGGAAGTCTAATGGGCACTGTGTTCCTGCCCGCGTTTATCAAACTGCTTACTCATTCTGATAAATCAGAGGCACATCGTTTTGCGTCGTCGATGTTTAGTTGGTGTTTACTTATTTCGTGTGCTGTTGCACTTCCCGCGATACTTTGGAATGAGCAATTCTTCATGCTTGCGTCGCGATTTGATGCGTCTCAGATTTCGCAGATGCATCAGGTTTTGAAATATTTCGCTCCAATTTTTCTGTTGAGCGTACTGTCCGAGTTATTCCGCGTAATCACACTGTCCATCGGCAGGTTTTCCACGGCAGCGCTAACGGCGATCTTCCCACCTTTTTTTCTGATTGCGTTTCTTGTTTTGTTTGGTAATACCCTACAAGAGGAGGCTTTGGTGGCATCCCTGCTGCTTGCCAAAATTTCCGCATTGATCATGCTGGTTATCACGGTGTCACGAGAAGGCGTTCGCGTGCGTTTCAATCTGACAAAGAATTCGCACACTTTCCGCTTCGTTAAGTCGTCTGCTCCTTATTGGTCTGCAAACGTTATAACTAACGCAGCTACGTTCTATTTTGATTATCAGGCAAGTGGCCTAGGAACTGGCGTTGTGACGGCACTGGCATACGCGAATCGTATATTTATGCTACCCATTACCGTATTCCTGATTCCACTAGTAGAGATTTCAAGAACTAAATTTGCTCAATTCCAAGCGACAGGCGAAAAGGTAGCATTCAATGATTTCTACAACAAATTGCTAAGTTTTACGATTTATTTTTCAGTACCAATAGCCTCGATATATTTGATCTTTAGCTACGAAATAATTTCCGCGATGTTTCAACGAGGAGCTTTCCAATCTGAAAGCGTCAAGATTGCTGCAGCCTGTCTCGCAATTTACGCTTGGTCGATTCCCTTTGCATCGGTTTTCCAGGTTAATGGTCGAGCATGCGAGTCGTTTCAGCGGTTACTTTGGCCTTCTATCTTTGGAACGCTTGGCAATTTACTGATGATTGCGGCAACAAGCGTTTTTACACAGACATTCGGCTACATAGGCATCCCGATGGCCAAGGTTGTAACTGATGTCTTTTACCTATTGCCATTTGGGTTTGTTGCTTTCCATCTATTTGGAGGCAGACCTCGCTATGATCAAATTGCCAGGTCACTCGCGGAGTCATTGATCGCTTCGATTCCCGCATTTATTATTTTAACTATGTATTTTGGTGACGGATACCGTGGAGTTACATATTCGTTATACGCTTTGATTTTTTCGTTAACGGGATTCTGTATTTTATATTTTTGCGCACTTTTTATGATATCTCCCCGCGTACGCGGGGAGATAAAGAGTTTATGGCACCATCAATCATTTCATTCTTAATCAAGCCAATTCAATTCGAATACCGATGATACGATTCATCTTCAGGATTATCGACCGATTACACCACGAATTGGATCGAGTACTAAGTCACTGGCACGCTAAACGCCTTGGTAGTTGCGGGCCTGGTGCGCTCATACGGGCGCCACGAAAAATCTTAGGTGGGCACTATATTCACGTCGGGTCGAAATTTGACGCCTTCCCCGGCCTGCGCATCGAGGCCTTCGACCGTCATCTCGACGAGCATTTTTCACCACGTATAACGATCGGCGACCGCGTCAGCATCAATTACGATTGCCACATTGGTTGCGTCAACGAGATCACCATCGGCAACGATGTCTTGCTTGCCAGCCGAGTCTACATTTCAGACCACAGCCATGGTGCGCCAGACTATCACGACATTGTCGTACCGCCCTCCGAACGCAAAGTAGTCTTTAAAGGCCCTGTGATTATTGAAGACGGGGTCTGGATCGGGGAGGGCGCCTGCATCCTGCCAGGCGTGCGCATTGGTCGCTACGCCATCGTGGGTGCGAACGCAGTCGTGACCCGTGACGTCCCACCATACACCATCGTCGGCGGCGTGCCCGCCCGTACCCTCAAAACCGTATCTCCTTGCGAGCCACCTACGCTGTTGACCGAGCCATGATCCATATTTTTACTATCACTGCCAGGAACTATTTAAGCTTGGCACTGACTCTAGGGGATTCGGTGAAACGCTTCCATCCGGAAGCTCAGTTCACTATTTTTGTTTCCGACGGACTCAATGACATTGAGCTTGGTACGCTAACTCACTCTGTTGAAGATGCTCGGATTACTCTTGGAGAAGCATTCGACATCGCTCTGCCATTCAAATACAACATCACCGAGTATTGCACGGCAATCAAGCCTGCATTGTTCAGGCAACTTTTTTCTCGTTCACCCGAGACAGATCTGGTTTTCTACCTTGATCCGGACACCTTCCTGTTCGACAGGTTGGACCCTATCGTAGAGGCAGCACCATCAAAGACATTATTCCTCGCGCCACATCTGTTGGACTGTCGCTTGGCGGATGACCACCCTTATCCGGAATACAAGCATCTATGGGAAGGCATCTTCAATCTAGGCTTCTGCGCTATCCGACGCTCGCCTGTTTCCAGCACGATCATCGATTGGTGGGACCGACGCTTACAGGACTACTGCTATGCTGATTTTCAAGATGGCCTGCACACCGATCAAAAGTGGATGGACTACGCGCCGGCGTTCTTCGGCGAAGACCTCAGTATCTGTCGTCACTACGGAGTCAACGTAGCACACTGGAACATTGTTGAACGCCAGCCCATTCTTCGTGGAGGAAAATTTTTCACACGCGAGCAGCCACTCATATTTTTCCATTTTTCGGGATTTGATTTTGCGGGAAAGAGTTTGACGAAGCATGTGCCGATAGATCTACAGAGGTACATTGACGAAAACGTCAAAATACTTGCAGAGAAATACCGTGCAGCGGTCCTAAACAACGATTACGACCGTTTTATTGGCATCCCCTATCTCTATGGGAATTACTCTGATGGTGCCCCAGTCAGTCAGCTACATCGTAGGCTATTTCGTGCATTGGGCAGAATCGCAACAGAGGATCCGTTCGATGCAGCAGGAGAATTTCGCCGCGGAATCAATCGTGTAGGTCTGCTGGATAACAGTCCAGCAGCAACCAAAAGTCACAGTGCAACCACCCTACCCAATGTGGGAGCACTCAACATGCGCGCCAAATCGATCCTGAAACTCGCTTTGCGTGCTCTTGGCCCGCGTCGTTATGCCTATCTCATCAAGTTCTTTAGTCGTTATGGGCGCTTCGAAGCGCACGCCTTCCTGATGGATGCAGACCGGTGACCGCTCTCACTCATCTGATCATTGATGGCCGCCACATTGACGGTAGGGCTAACGGATTGTCTCGCGTTTCTGAGGAGTTGACTGTAGCTATATCGAAGTTGAATGGCCTGAGATTGACCGTTGTCTCCAACCGCCCAATCACTCCCAGAACAATCCTTCCCGAGCATGTTCAGCAGTATGTCGATACATCATGCTGGGCAAAGTCGCCTGGCAGTTTGTGGCTGAGCGCAAGAATGCCTAGCATTGCTCAGGAATTAGGCGCTACTCATGTTCTAGGCATTCTACATACCCTGCCATATTTCAAGCCTAAATGGCTGACCTATGGGCTGCTGATGCACGACCTTGTATATATCTTTTTCCCGGAGACGATGACAACATCGAACAGATGGATGAGCCGCCTATTCGTACCCCGCTCCCTACGGCTCGCAGACCATATTTTTGCTGTATCGAATTCAACACTGGAAGACATCGCTTTACAGTATTCCAGCCTAAAAGCTAGTACCCATGTGGCCTATCCTGGCACAACATTCCCCATCCCCAATACCGCCCGCCCTCCAGCAACGGGGCCTCTTCGTCTGCTCTTCGTGGGATCTCGGGAGCCTCGAAAAAATCTGTTACCTCTGTTGCAAGCCTTCGACATGGCTCTTACACGAGGCTTCGAAGGCGAACTCCATCTAGTCAGTGGTGCTAGCTGGGGTAGCGACAGACTAGCCAGCATAATTGATCGCCGCATCGGCCAGGGTATATGGGTGCATGAAAAGATTACCGACAGCCAACTAATCGAACTCTACGACGCATCCGATTATCTGGTAATGCCGAGTCTGTACGAGGGACTCGGACTGCCCATCTTAGAGGCGGTAGGGCGCTGTGCCGTGCTTGCCAACGATATTCCAGTGTTCCGGGAACTGGGAAAGCATATTGAGGGGATTTCGTACCTACACTTTCAGGAAGACTTCTCATCCCTTGAAAAGCTAGCTGATTATCTAACGACTTTAAACCGCAGCGCTCCCTCCCGGTTCAGAAGTGAGGCTATTCAGCAGCAATTTACGTGGGATGCCTGTGCACGTAGCATCATTACTCCACTTTTTGCTGACAGGTTAGGAAATATCTAGATGAGCGTAACCGCCGCCATCACGACACCTTTTTTTGGCCTCCGAGTGGGACTGCTGAGCGCGGCTCGCTTATTTGCCTTTGTGTACCTGACTTGGTTAATTCTGAATCAAGTCGATCACGAACACTATTACTTCGCCGTACCTTTGGTATTGATTTCTTCCATTCTCACATGGCTTGCGCTCGAGCACTTCAGGTACGACCTCCGCTCGAGCGTAGTTATTTTGATCGTCATATGTCAGATCTACTTTTTCGGACGGGTGGATTTCATCTCTCGCCCTTGGGGTTGGTATTACATACTGAGTCAAGCTGCCTACCTGATGTTCATGACAGGCTTGCTGGTTGGGGTAAAACTATTTGGCAATAAGATTCAAGGCAACAAGATTCCACCGAGCCCGCACCAAGTCTTGCGTCAGATACCGAGCGCGCGTCGACTCTATGCGGTCGGTGTTGTTACTCTAGCGGCATACACAGCAGGACTCAGTCATCTACTAACATCGGTAGGGGCCTCGGGTTCATTTATGGAACTTGTATTCCAGTCACTCGCGACCAGACTTGCCATCGCCGATAATGGGTTATCGCCATTACTGCAACTGATGTACGTCCTGAGTTCCTTTGGTCTGGGCTGTGGTTATATTCTTTGGCACGATCACAAGCATCGCTTGCTTTTTATTGCTTGGATATTTCTACTGGCCTTTTCAGCCCTCGTTTTGGGAAGTCGGGGAGCGATTGTGCTACCGGTGATCCAAATTATCTTAGCCACGAGCTTGCTGATTAGGCGCCCACTTAGGACGCTGGGGCTCCTCGCATTACCACTAATTATCGTGGTCAATGTGTTTTCTACATGGTATCTCGCCGCTCGCGAGGGGCAAGACGCCCTCAGTGATGAAAGTTACTCTCTTTTGAACCGCTTTGATGCATACGAGAATTGGCTTGGATTTTCGGCATCACAGGGCTTGGAAATTGCCCCCGGCGCATCGATTCCAGCAGTATTTTTGCAGTTTGTGCCGAGACGACTCTATCCGGAAAAGCCCTATTACTTCTCAACCGAGATGACACGAATCTACGTACCTGAGGCTTTTGATCGAGGGGTTAATCTTGATTTTGGGGGAATTGCAGAATCTATCTACAATTTCGGACCTATTGGCCCCCCTCTTTTCGGACTTTTTCTCAGCTGGTTGGCGTGTCGCATAGATCGTTTCAAAGAGCAGGCTCTCCAATTAAGAGACCCGCTTTATGCTTATATCTTCGCGCAAGGCGTCCTAATCCCATCGTCCTTTTTCTTCATTGGCTGGATCAATACTGCAATGGTATTCGGAATTATTGGTTTTCTTTTAACAATTAAGATTTTTACGATTATTGCAAGCCGACAACGCAGATATGCAGAAGTTAATTATTATTGAACCCAGCAAGTCCGGCGCCGAGCACCTAACATTTAATTCATTGGTCGTGTCAGCGCTTTTGCTTCGTGCTCCCGAATCCACCTGCTTGGCCGCTGCCAAATCTCATTACGAAGCACTGGGGCATCCTTCGATTGCGTTTTGCCAGCTTCCAATTGTGTCAATTGTGAAACGAAGGTTTATCGCCAAGGTGTTGGTCGAGGCTTTCGCGATTGCAAAGGCATTTCTCTATGCTAAGAATCACGGTATACAGCACGCAATAGTTCTGTCGGTATTTCCCCCCCTGCTGTTCTGGCTTACCTTAATGGCACGATTGCTTGGAATTTCCACCACTCTCATACTTCACGGGGAGCTTGAGGGTTTGGTTGATTCCAGTCGACAGCGCATTACGTCCTTTGGATATTGGGTTCAGTGGTTTTTTAAGGGCGAAGGCTATCGTCACATAAAGTGCATCGTACTATCGGAAGGCATTCATCGCCGCTTAATGAGATTGTACCCTGCTGCTGCTGAATTCGTTTCATGGGCAAACCATCCTCTTGCCAAGCCTAACTCATCGAGCAAAGCACAGCGTGATTTCAGCTTTGCGACCGTCGGTGTTTCAACTGAGAAGAAGCATGGTCAACTGTTCCGTCAGTTAGCTGATTTTGCGGAGTCCGGTCAACACGTGGCTCATGTCGGAATGACTGAACCAGAGTTATTTGACAGATATAGACAGAAAATTAAATTTTTTTGTAGTCCAGGCAAGCATCTCAGTCAAGATGAGTTCGAAATTGCGCTTAAACGAGTTAGCCACGCTGTTTTCCCATACGCCCAATCCAGTTATCAAATGACAGTCAGCGGCGCCATGTTGGATGCGATTGCTTGTGGCTGCAAAGTCGTATGCCTTCCAAATGATTTCGCCAAGGACCTAGTTGACGCCGGGCTGCCTGTCACTATCGCGGCAAACCTCGAATCACTATTACGCCCGATTGAAGAGCAAACCGCGGGTAATATCCCGTGGCATAGCTTTAGTGCTGACGCCTTTTGCGACAAATTACTTGACAGTTTTTCAGTCGGGGCTAGGGTGGCCGAATAGGACAATGTGGAAAAAATAATAAATTAAGAGGAGCGACCTCGGTATGATTTTAATAACAGGAGGCGCTGGATTCATTGGCAGCAACTTCGTGCTCGACTGGCTGGCCCAGTGTGAAGAGCCAATTCTCAACCTCGACAAACTCACCTACGCTGGCAACCTGGAAAACCTGGCCAGCCTGCAGGGCGACCTGCGTCATGTCTTCGTGCAGGGCGACCTCGGCGACCGATCCCTGGTGGACCGCCTGCTGGATGAGCATCGCCCGCGTGCCGTGCTGCACTTTGCCGCCGAGAGCCACGTCGACCGCTCCATCCACGGTCCCCAAGACTTCATGCAGACGAACATCGTCGGCACCTTTCGCCTGCTCGAAGCCGTGCGCGCCTACTGGTCAGCCTTGCCCGGAGCAGACAAAACCGCCTTCCGCTTCCTGCACGTCAGCACCGACGAGGTCTACGGCACCCTCTCCAAAGACGATCCGCCGTTTGCAGAAACGAACGCCTACGAGCCCAACAGCCCCTACAGCGCCAGCAAAGCCGCGTCTGACCACCTGGTGCGCGCCTGGCACCACACCTACGGCCTGCCGGTGCTTACCACCAACTGCAGCAACAACTACGGGCCCTACCACTTCCCCGAAAAGCTCATCCCGCTCATGATCGTCAACGCACTGGCCGGCAAACCCCTGCCGGTTTATGGCGACGGCCTGCAGGTGCGTGACTGGCTGTATGTGAAAGACCACTGCAGCGCTATCCGCCGCGTGCTCGAAGGCGGGCGCCTGGGCGAAACCTACAACGTCGGCGGCTGGAACGAAAAGCCCAATATCGAGATCGTGTACACCGTCTGCGCGTTGCTCGACGAGTTGCGCCCCAAGGACGACGGCAGCAGCTACAAAACCCAAATCACCCATGTGCCCGACCGCCCTGGCCACGACCGCCGCTACGCCATCGACGCGCGCAAGATCGAACGCGAACTGGGCTGGAAGCCGGCCGAAACCTTTGAGACTGGCATTCGCAAAACGGTGCAGTGGTACTTAGACAACCCTGAATGGGTTGCCAATATTCAAAGTGGCACATACCGCGAATGGATGGCCAAACAATATGAGGGAGCAGCCGTATGACACGTAAAGGCATTATCTTGGCGGGGGGCTCTGGCACCAGGCTTTACCCGGTCACCCAGGCCGTGAGCAAGCAGCTCATGCCGGTGTACGACAAGCCTATGGTTTACTACCCGCTGAGCACGTTGATGCTGAGCGGCATTCGCGATGTGCTGCTTATCAGCACCCCGCACGACACGCCCCGTTTTGCCGAGCTGCTGGGCGACGGTGCCCGCTGGGGCATGAACCTTCAATATGCGGTGCAGCCCAGCCCTGACGGTTTGGCGCAGGCCTTCATCATTGGACGCGACTTTGTGGCCAACCAGCCCAGCGCCCTAGTGCTCGGCGATAACATCTTTTACGGGCACGACCTAGTCAAGCGACTGCACAGTGCGAATGAGCGCACCAGTGGTGCCAGCGTGTTTGCCTACCATGTGCACGACCCAGAGCGCTATGGCGTGGTGGCTTTTGATGCGCAACAGCGTGCCATCAGCATTGAAGAAAAGCCTGCACAACCCAAGAGCAACTACGCGGTGACCGGGCTGTACTTCTACGACCAGCAGGTGTGCGACATTGCCGCAGACATCAAGCCATCTGACCGAGGCGAGTTGGAAATCACCGATGTGAACCGTCGTTACCTGGAACAGGGGCAGTTGAACGTGGAAATCATGGGTCGGGGCTATGCCTGGCTGGACACTGGCACCCACGACAGCCTGTTGGAAGCGGCCAGCTTCATTGCCACCCTGCAAAAGCGTCAGGGCTTGCAAGTGGCCTGCCCCGAAGAAATTGCCTTCCGCCAGGGCTGGATCAACCCCGAGCAACTGTCAATGCTGGCAGACCCGTTGAAAAAGAACGGTTATGGGCAGTATCTGCTCAGCCTGTTGAAGTGAGCCGAGCCATGCCCTACACAATAACGCCAACCGCTCTGCCGGAAGTATTGATTTTGGAACCCAAGGTCTTCGGTGATGACCGTGGTTTCTTCTTTGAGAGCTTCAACCAGCGAGACTTTCAGCAGGCCACAGGCCTAAACGTAGACTTCGTTCAAGACAACCACAGCAAATCCAGCCAAGGGGTGCTGCGTGGTCTGCATTACCAGATTCAGCACCCACAAGGCAAACTGGTGCGTGTAACGCAAGGGGCCGTGTTTGATGTGGCGGTTGACCTTCGCCGTTCATCCCCCAACTTCGGCAAATGGGTGGGCGTGGAACTGTCGGCAGACAACAAACGCCAACTGTGGGTGCCGCCAGGTTTTGCGCATGGCTTTGTGGTCACCAGCGAGTCGGCTGAGTTTCTGTATAAGACGACGGACTACTGGTTCCCGGAACATGAGCGCAGTTTGTTGTGGTGCGACTCGACAGTGGGTGTGCAGTGGCCTGTGGATGGTGAACCCAAGCTGGCAGCAAAAGACGCGGCAGGCAGTTACCTTTCTAAAGCTGATGTATTTGAATAGGCGCACGGAAACATGGAGATCTCAGTCTATTTTTTAGCTAGGAAGCGCGAGGAACTCAGTGAATAAAATACTTAACGACTGGGTTACATCATCCGGCGTGCAGTTTGGCACCAGTGGCGCCCGGGGTTTGGTGTCGGCTATGACACCAGATGTCTGTTATGCCTACGCGCAGGCGTTTCTCCGCACCATTGCGACCAGCGCTTCCGAGGTAGTGCTGGGCCATGACCTACGCCCTAGCAGCCCGGCCTTGGCTGCTTCGTGCATCCAGGCGGTGACCGAATCCGGGCTGAAAGTGGTGTTCGTCGGCGCCTTACCCACCCCGGCAGTGGCCTATTACGCTTCAACTCGAAAGGCTCCAGCCATCATCATCACGGGCAGCCACATCCCGTTTGACCGCAATGGCATCAAGTTTTATCGGGCAAATGGCGAGATAAGCAAGGCCGATGAAAAGGCCATGCTGGAAACGGTGGTTGATGTGCCCTCCGAATGGCATCCACAATCGCTACCCGGCATCGATGCCGAAGCCTGGGCGGCCTATGCGCAGCGGTATGTCTCGTTTTTCGGGAAGGGTGCGCTAGGCGGGATGCGGGTAGCGGTGTATGAACATTCCAGCGTAGCTCGAGATCTCCTACGCGGGGTGTTGGAGGCGTTGGGGGCGGAAGTGCTTTCACTCGGCCGTGCCGATACCTTCGTGCCCATCGATACCGAGGCAGTGCGCCCTGAAGATGTCGCGCAGGCGCGCCAATGGGCCGGTGAATACGGTTTTGATGCCATTCTGTCCACGGACGGTGATGCCGACCGTCCACTGATTGGTGATGAATCTGGTAACTGGCTGC
>Ga0172371_10010774_pt1 | contig 12302 bp, 11 predicted proteins | sample Lak12m_FD_114543 | JGI IMG/M metagenome (GOLD analysis project Ga0172371, IMG submission 114543) | Freshwater microbial communities from Kabuno Bay, South-Kivu, Congo - kab_022012_12m | ecosystem: Environmental > Aquatic > Freshwater > Lake | place: Democratic Republic of the Congo: South-Kivu... | reverse complement strand
CTCTTTAAAAAACACCCAGAAGTGAAGACGCAATTATGGGGTGGTGAGTTCTGGGGAAAAGGTTTTTATGTGAATACTGTTGGAAAGCATGGTGATGAAAACACGATCAAAGCCTATGTTCAGATCCAAGGTCGAGAGATGGAGTACAAAAAACTGCATTAACATCAGTTGCGCTTCTTCTAGTGCCCCGTAGCTATTCTGTGGAAATGCTTTATTGATAGTATAAAAAGTCAATCATTTATTTTGATAATTCTTATTATTTTATAATAGTGAATGCTATATTGTTGTCAGCTGGATTTGGAGTAAGGTTAAAGCCGTTAACAAATTCTATTCCTAAATGTCTTGTTCCAATACAAGGACAACCATTACTTGAAATATGGTTACAAAGCTTAAAGCGCTCAGGAATTAAGCGGATTTTGATTAACACACATTATTTACCTGAAAAAGTATCGGAATTTGTTGAGAAAAGCGAATTTAATAAAGAGATTACTTTAATCCATGAGAATATATTACTTGGAACCGCAGGGACTTTAATTAATAATATTGATTTTTTTGATGATGAAGATGGAATGTTGATTCATGCGGATAATTATTCCCTTGAAGATTTTAATGCCTTTATTAAAAGCCATAATGAACGGCCAGACAAATGCTTAATATCAATGATAACTTTTCGCACTGATACTCCCAGTACATGTGGTATAGTTGAATTAAATGATCAAGCTATAGTAGTTGGATTTCATGAGAAAATAAAAAAACCTCCTGGTAATCTTGCTAATGGTGCTGTTTATATAATATCTCGAGAGGCATTGAAAATAATCCGCAAAAAATATAAAGATGCAACTGACTTTAGCTTGGATATATTGCCTAAATTTATTGGTAAAATATATTCATTCGAAACAAAAAAAACGTTTATAGATATAGGATCTATATTGAATTATGAAAAAGCTAATAATATAAAAAATAGTTAGTAATGTTTGCGTTTATTAGAAGACAAATTACGGCTATCAAAATTGGGGGTATGCCTATTATAAAAAATAAAATATTGGTTCTTATTAGATTTATTATAAAAGTAATTTTAAGCTCTCCTTTTTATGTTCTTGGTTCGATTATAGTCTTATTTATTAGATTAATTAGTCCAATATTTATAATTAGAATTGGAAAGCTAAGCAGCAGTCGAATTGGTCATTTGGCCGCAGCATCCGAACTGTATTTATGTGAACGTGATGCAAATATAAATACCTGCCAACGACCATACATAGATATATTTTATATAGCTTATAGACCATTGTCTAATATTCAGTTATCAATAATGATTAAAAGAGTACTTAATGTATGGCCAGCAGCTATTGTTGCCCCTGTCGATAAAATTAATTCGATGCTGCCTGGGGGCGAATTACATAGATTAACTCAAAGTACTCATTTTGATAGAGATATTTATAATTTATTAGACAAATATCCTGCGCATTTAAAATTTACAAGATATGAAGAACAATTTGGTAAAGATGGATTGAAGGCTATCGGAATCCCAGACGGTTCAAAATATGTTTGTTTGATTGTAAGAGACCCCGCATATTTATCGGCCCTCAATCCATCCGCAAATTTTGATTACCATAATTATAGAGATAGCGACATAAATAATTTTGTTTTAGCAGCAGAGGCACTTACTGAAAAAGGATTATATGTTATTCGCATGGGCGCAAAGGTAAGCTCTACTATGCAATCTAAACATAATATGATTATTGACTATGCTTCTAATGGAATGCGAACTGATTTTATGGATATTTATTTAGGGGCAAAGTGCATGTTTTGCATTACAACCGGACTTGGATGGGATACAATTCCTGTGATATTTAGGCGACCAATAGTGTATGTGAATATTATGCCGCTAGGATATTTACATACTTTTAGTAAAAAATATATTTCAATAACCAAAAAACATATTTTAAAAAGAACTGGTGCTGAACTAACACTCACTGAAATATTTTCTTTCGGTTTAGGGTTAGCTACATCAACGATAGACTACGAATCCAAAGGTGTAATGCTCATCGAGAATTCTCCTTCAGAAATTCTTGATGTCGTCTTGGAAATGTATGAAAGAATAAATGAAACATGGTTAAGTAACGATGAAGATGAATATCTACAAAATCTTTTTTGGAGTACCTTCCCTAAATCGATAAAATCCCCTCATAATCACAAGCAATTGCATGGAAAAATATATTCCTATTATGGAGCTTCATTTTTAAGGTGTAATAAAGCATGGATAAAATAAGATAAAATAGATCTTTATTGTTATTTAATTGTATTAATTATTTGTAATAATGTTAAAATCCTCTTCAATTCTAATTACTGGTGGGACGGGTTCTTTTGGTAATACTTTCGTGCCAATGACTCTTGCAAAATATAATCCCAAGAGATTAGTTATTTATTCCAGAGATGAGATGAAACAGTGGGAGATGGCTCAGAAGTTTCAGGGAGATACTCGTGTGAGTTTCATTATTGGTGATGTTCGAGACAAGGATAGGCTTGGAAGGGCTCTTGATGGTATAGACTATGTTGTTCATGCTGCAGCAACCAAGATTGTTCCGACAGCTGAATACAATCCATTCGAATGTGTTAAGACCAATGTCAATGGAGCAATGAACCTTATTGATGCGTGTATTGATCATGGAATCAAGCGGGTAGTTGCTTTGTCTACTGATAAAGCAAGTAATCCGATAAATTTATACGGAGCAACCAAGCTGGCCTCGGACAAACTGTTCATAGCAGGAAATGCCTACGCGGGAACTCACCAGACCCGCTTTTCAGTAGTTCGTTACGGCAATGTTATGGGATCACGAGGTTCGGTTATCCCATTCTTTACGTCATTGGCTCGTACAGGCGTTTTACCCATCACTGATCCGCGCATGACGCGTTTCATGATTACTCTTGAACAGGGAGTAGAACTTGTATGGCATGCTTTGGATGATATGCAGGGAGGAGAGATTTATGTTAAAAAAATTCCCTCTATGACAATTGTTGATATTGCAAACTCTGTTGCACCGGGATGTGAACAGACGATTATCGGTGTTCGCCCGGGTGAAAAGATTCACGAGCAGATGATTGGTCTGGAAGATGCACCATATACCTATGTTTACAAGGACTATTACAAGATTTTGCCAGTGATTCATGACTGGCATAACGATCCATCCAGAATTAATGATGGCGTTAAAGTGGCTGATGATTTTGTTTATACCTCAGGTGGGAATCAGGAGTGGATGTCAGTCAAGGAGTTGCAGGCATGGATTGATGCAAACCGTAACAAGATTTGCGTGATCTGATTGCATATGAAGCCAAGGATACTTGTTACAGGCGGATCCGGTCTGCTTGCCATCAATTGGGCTATGATGCTGTGTGACAGCTATTCAGTTATTTTAGCGCTTCACGATCGCAAAATCGCATTGGTCGGTGTTGATGTACTTCAGATTAATCTCGACTTGGTTGATGCGCTTGTTTGTGTATTTGACAAACTTAAACCAGATATTGTTGTTCACACAGCAAGTCTCACCAATGTGGAAAAATGCGAATCATCTCCGGCTCTGGCTCAATTTGTAAACGTTGATCTTGCCGCTAATATTGCAAAAGCATGTGCTGTTTTTGGATTACCTTTAGTTCATATTTCTACAGACCATCTGTTTCAGGGTGCAGGATCTCTTCTTGATGAAACAGCAGCAATCAGCCCAGTCAATGTGTATGGTCTCACTAAAGCAGACGCAGAATCACGGGTACTTGACATCTATCCGGGTGCGCTGGTGATACGAACAAATTTTTATGGTTGGGGCACCAGTTATCGTCACTCATTCAGTGATGTGATCATCAATGCACTCAGGTCAGGTAAAACAATGACCCTCTTTCATGATGTATTCTACACACCAATTCTAATAGAAGAACTGGTACTGGTTGTGCATCAACTCCTTGGAAAGCACGAAAACGGAGTATTCCATGTCGTGGGAGATGAGCGGATTTCAAAGTATGAGTTCGGGATGAAGCTGGCCAGGGAATTCAGGCTTGATACATCACTCATTATTGCAGGATCCTTTGCTGATCATGCTTCTCTTGTTCAACGTCCTCGAGATATGAGCCTTTCCAATCAAAAAGTTTGCAAGTTGCTGGGAAGAAAGCTGGGTGATGTTAATGCTCATCTGTCAAGGCTTCATCTGCAGGAAAAAAACGGGCTTGCCCAGAAATTTCAGGAACTATGATTCCATACGGTAAACATCACATTGATGAAGAAGATATTCAGGCGGTTGTAAATGTCCTGAGAAGCGGACTGTTGACACAAGGCCCTGCGGTGGAGGCCTTTGAACAGGCGATAGCGGGATATGTTGGCGCTAGATATGCCATCGCAGTTTCAAGCGGAACTGCCGCCCTGCATCTTGCCGCTGTTGCGGCAGGCGTTGGTCCCGGCAAATCATTGATAACGAGCCCGATTACTTTTGTTGCAAGCGCCAATGCTGCGCTTTATGCCGGAGGAAAGGTGGTTTTTGCAGATATTGACCCGGATACGGTCAATATGTCATCAGTTGCTCTGCAAGAGGCGCTTCTGAACAATCAGGATACACGGGCAGTCATTCCTGTGCATTTTGCCGGTTTACCCTGCGACATGAAGGCAATCAAGCAGGTTTCCGATCGGGCGGGAGTATCAGTTATTGAAGATGCAGCCCATGCATTAGGGGCTCAATATCCCGATGGTAAGCGTGTAGGTTCCTGTGCCTCTTCGCTCATGACGATATTTTCTTTTCATCCGGTCAAGGCGATCGCGGCAGGTGAGGGTGGTATGATTACTACCAATGACGATTCTGTCTATCGTCGGCTTTTGCGTTTGCGCAGTCATGGAGTTAATAAACTCAATGATCCGTTTCAAATGCCTGAACAGGCTGAAACGGATGGAGTACAGGATCTTTGGTACTATGAGATGCAGGAACTTGGATTTCACTATCGCATCACTGATATGCAATGTGCTCTAGCTCTGTCCCAGTTTCAAAAACTTAACAGATTCATTGCTCGACGGAAGCTTCTCGTCAAGCGATACGATGAAGCTTTTGCCGGAATGAATAACTGTCGTCCAGCCCAGGTGGCTGGTCGTGATCAGAGTGGTCATCACCTCTATGTCCTTCAGATTGATTACATATCTGCGGGTTTGAGTCGAGCGCAACTCATGTTGCAACTTAAGGGGATGGGTATCGGTAGTCAGGTGCATTATATTCCTGTACCAGCTCATCCCTATTATCGCAGGCTTGGTTACACTCCTGAAGATTATCCGAATGCGCAGAAATATTATGATGAAGCGTTGAGTATACCGTTGTTTTATGATCTGACCGATGGGCAGCAAGATCAGGTTATTACAGCCATAAAAATGATTTTAGGTTGAAATTAGCGCTCGGCACTGCCCAGTTTGGTCTAAAATATGGTGTTGCGAATAACTACGGCAAGGTTTCTCAACAGGAAGCAAAGTCAATCTTACAATTCGCATCGGATAATGGTATTGATACAATTGATACAGCAATCGCATATGGCGAAAGTGAGAAGCGCCTTGGTGAGATTGGTGTCCGGAGTTGGCAGATTATTTCAAAATTGCCTGTAATACCAGAAGATTGTCCTGATATTTTGCAATGGGTAACCGAAGCTGTCGGCGGGTCAATGCAAAGGCTGAAAGTCAACAAGCTTTATGGACTTCTGCTTCATCGTCCACAGCAGTTAGTTGAAAAACATGGGGAAAGCCTTTTCAGCATTCTGCAATCTCTCAAGCATGACGGAGTGGTTGGAAAGATAGGAATTTCGATCTATGATCCTTCCGAGCTTGATATGCTTTGTTCCCGATTTCAATTTGATCTTGTTCAGGCACCTTTCAATATTTTAGATCGACGCCTGATTGAAACAGGCTGGTTGGACCGTTTAGGTGAGCTTGGTACAGAACTGCATGTGCGTTCCGTATTTCTTCAGGGTTTGCTTTTGATGTCATCAGCTCATCGACCCGAGAAATTCAAATCATGGGGGCCACTCTGGTCTGATTGGGATAGATGGCTCTATCTTAATGGCATTACACCATTGCAGGCCTGTCTTCGTTATGTGCTGTCATTTCCACAAATCTCCAAAGTGATAGTGGGTGTTGATAGCCCACAGCAATTACGTGAAATTCTTTCGGCTTCATCAGGCGATTTCCCCGAATTATCAGATACCCTTAAAACAAGTGATCTTCGTTTGATCAATCCTGCAAACTGGGATGTGTTAACATGACACTCTTGGCTCTCCGGAAATTAAAAATGTTAATAACAACACCCTCATAACAATGACCATTGAAATTATTGCCGAACTGGCACAGGGTTTTGAAGGGCGGCCGGAGCAAGCCCGTTTACTGATGATGGCAGCAACATCAGCGGGAGCTGATGCTGCTAAATATCAACTCGTTTATGCTGATGAACTTGCGACTCCGGATTATAAGTACTATGAGCTTTTCCGTTCGCTTGAAATGGCTGACGAAGTATGGGCAGGGTTGTCGCACTATGCTGCTGAACTGGGAATTCAGTTACATTTAGATATTTTTGGTTTGCGCAGTCTTGAACTGGCAGCACATATTCAGGTGGCGGCAGTAAAGATTCATGGTACCGATATTGCAAACATTGCGCTATTAACTGAGGTTGCCAAAAGTCCCATAAAAAAAGTTTTGCTCGGTGCAGGAGGTGCTTATACCTCTGAATTGCAGCAAGCCATTGATATTCTATCAGAAAAGGAATTGATTGTATTGCTTGGTTTTCAGGGTTACCCAACCCCAAATGAGAGTAACCAGATAGCTCGTGTTCGCTTGCTGGCAGATCGATTTGCACGAAATTATCCTAATGTGTCAATCGGATTTTCTGATCATGCTTCACCTGAAAATCCATTGCGTTATGCTTTGGCTGCAACGGCAGTTGGTGCTGGAGCAAAAGTGATTGAAAAGCATATGACTCTTGGCAAAGTCATGGAATTGGAGGACCATGAATCGGCATTAAATCCTGATGAATTTGCGGAGTTTACCCGGACTATTCGAGACTGTTTCGACGCCCTTGGTAGAGAAGTAGATATTGAGGATTTCGGGATGGCTGAAGCGGAGCAGGGCTATCGCAAAATGATCAGGCGCCACGTAGTGGCGGGCAGAGACCTTAGTCAGGGCGCCACAATCGTTCCTGCCGATCTGGTGTTAAAGCGAACATCATCTGAACAGGTTGTAACCGATTTGACATCAGTATATCAGAAAACTCTTAATCGCGATATTTGCATTAACTCACCCATTTTGCCTGCAGATATCTTTTAGACTATTTGAGTATGAAAAGACGACTTGTTGCTGCTATTGCCTGCCGGAATCAAGGATCCCGCCTTTACGGCAAACCGCTCCAGAATCTTGATGTTGAGCAGGGCATCCGCATACTTGATCATATCATCGCATGTTTGCGCACAATTGATTCTGTAGATGAGATTGTGCTGGGTATCTCTGCCGGAGTTGAAAATGAAGTGTTTAAAACCATAGCAGAAGAGAAGGGAATCAGATATGTCGTTGGCGATGAGATTGATGTACTCTCCCGCCTTGTCAAATGTGGCCAGCTCGCAGGGGCAACGGATATCTTTCGGGTGACAAGTGAATCGCCCTTTCTCTTTTTTGAACCTGTTGATGATTTTTGGCGGCAACATCAGGCGGAAAATGCTGATGCCACTTTTCTGGATGATGTTATTGACGGATGCGGGTTTGAAATCATCTCACTTAAGGCGCTCGAAGAGTCGCATGAAAAAGGGGATAAAAAACATCGTTCTGAGCTTTGTACGCTATTTATTCGGGAGCACAATCAAAATTTCACAATACTCAGACCCCATCCCCCTGCAGAAATGGTACGGAAAGATCTTCGACTGACAGTTGACAACCCAGAAGATCTTGCTGTATGCAGGGTTGTGTTCAATACGCTCAAGAGTTTTGCTCCGAGAATTCCGGTTCCGGAAATTGTGAAGTTTTTGGATGCGAATCCCGGGTTGATCAAGTTAATCGAACCGTTCACTGAAACGGGTTATGCCACTATGTATAACTGGAGTTGAACGGCGGAACGGTTAAAATAACCTATTTATAGCTATTATGATGGATAAAATAAGTAATTACGAAAAATCGAAAGAATTTTCCTCCAGAGTACACGATCTGATACCAGGCGGAGCCCACACATACTCTAAAGGTGACGATCAGTTTCCTTTAAATGCTCCAGCTGCTATTACCCACGGCAAAGGAGCCCGTTTGTGGGACCTTGACGGCAATGAATTTATTGATTGCAGTATGGGACTGACATCGGTTTGTATTGGTCATGGATACGATCCGGTAGCTAAGGCTGTATGTGAGGCTGCCTTTCAGGGTACCAACTTCCAGCGTCCTGCAGCCATTGAGCTTGAGGCGGCAAAAATATTTCTTGACACAGTGCAGTCCGGTGATATGGTGAAATTTGCCAAAAACGGTTCTACGGTTACAACCGCGGCAGTCAAGTTGGCACGCGCTTATACAGGACGAAATCGGGTTGCACTTGCCCGGGAACATAACTTTTTCAGCTACGACGACTGGTTTATTGTTACGACGCCTTGTGATCGGGGTATTCCTTCAAAAGTCCGTGAAATGACGGCGACGTTCAGCTATAACAGTTATGAATCTGTTGAAGCTCTGCTTGCCGGTAACGATCATGATATTGCTTGCCTTATCATGGAGCCGGTTAAATTCGATCCACCGAAAAATGATTTTCTGCACAAAGTGGCAGCTCTTTGCAAGGAGCGCGGTGTGCTTTTGATTCTTGATGAAATGATTTCCGGTTTCAAATGGGATTTGAAAGGAGCTCAGCATTTTTATGGTGTCAAGCCCGATATGGCGACCTGGGGCAAAGGTATTGCCAATGGATTTTCGGCCTGTGCATTGACCGGTCGTGCGGATATCATGGAAATTGGAGGTATAAGGCGTGAAGGCGATGACAAACTTTTCCTGATTTCAACCACTCATGGAGCGGAGACAACAGGTTTGGCGGCAATGATTGCCACCATTAAAGAGTTCAAGCATCACAATATGATCGAGAGCAATTGGCAGAGAGGCGAAGCGCTCAAGAAGCGGCTTAAGCAGATCGTACTCAAACATGGTCTTGGCAGTTTTCTTGAACTTCCAGGTTATCCTTGTCTTTTCGTTCTGGTGTGCCGGAATGCTGAAGGAGTACCGGATGATTCCTACCGTACCTTGATGATGCAGGAAATGATTACCCGCGGCGTATTGTTTCAGGGCATGTTCTACCCGACATGGTCTCACCAGCAGCCTGAGATGGATCATATTGCAATGGCATTCGACGAATCTTGTGCCATCTATCGTAAAGCTGTTGATTCAGGGTCCACCGAGAGTCTGCTGATCGGGCGCCCGGCAAAACCGGTTTTTCGCAAAATAATCTGATCTGGTATAATCTAATCAGGGATGTAGGGATTGAAAGTTGCACTGATTTCTCTTGATCAGAAGTGGGAAGACAAGACCTATAACCTCAACCGTTGTGTTGAATTGACTTCTCGTGCAGTCGCTTTTGGCGCTGAACTGATGATTTTTCCGGAAATGACCCTGACCGGTTTTTCCATGAATACCTGTCAAGTCGCTGAGATTTCCGCAACATCATCTTCACTCCATGCATTTCGGGAAATTGCAAAAAAGTATGGGATTTGGCTGGTTGCAGGAGTTGTTTTGCAGGAAGAGGAGAAGGCCGCCAACACGCTTGTTGTTTTTTCTCCCGATGGAGATGAACAAGCGCGATATGTAAAAATCCATCCATTTTCCTTTGCTGGCGAAGATCGCGTTTTCAGTCCTGGGCGTTTGCTGGTCAAAGCGCAACTGCTTGAATTCAGGTTAGGTTTTTCCATCTGTTATGACTTGCGTTTTCCGGAGCTTTACAGTGCTTTAGCCAAAGATTGTGATGTGCTCGTCAATATTGCCAACTGGCCAAAACGCAGGATTAACCACTGGATGGCTTTACTTCGTGCAAGGGCTATTGAAAATCAGGTCTATGTAATTGGCGTAAACCGAACTGGTATGGATGGCAATGGGCTTGAGTATGAACGCAGTTCGGTTATTATTGATGCTAACGGAGATTGTCTGGAGCCTATGATTACAGAAGGTGAAATTGATATTTACCATTTGGATCATCAGTTGTTGGATACTTTCAGGAGTGGATTTTCTACACGTCAGGATCGTGTGCCAGATCTCTACAGGGATATTATTTAATTCAACATATAAGAACAATTTGTGAACATCGCTATTCGTGTTGATGCTTCGCTTCAGATTGGTACGGGCCATTTCATGCGTTGCCTCACTTTGGCTGATACCTTAAAGCAGCGAGAGGCCTCAATTCGATTTATCTGTCGTCATCTCCCAGGGTATTTGCAGGGTATATTAATTGAAAAGGGCTATGAGCTGACTCTTCTTGAGGGAGATTCAACCGGCTTGTTTATTGATGATTTGGTCCATTCTCACTGGCTTGCCAGTAGCCAGGAGCGAGATGCACAAGACACCGTTCAAGTACTGTCTGATCGAATCTGGGAGTGGCTGGTTGTCGACCATTATGCTCTCGATGCCCGTTGGGAGTCAGCACTTCGACAAAGCGCAAGGCAAATTCTGGTCATTGATGATATTGCAGATCGTCAGCATAACTGCGATATCCTGCTTGATCAGAATTTCTATACAGACATGTATACTCGTTATAGAGATAAAGTGCCATTGGCGTGCCGATTATTGCTTGGGCCTCAATATGCGTTGCTCCGTGATGAATTTCGTCGACAGCGCATGGACGTCCAGGTGCGCATTGGAGCGGTAAAACGGGTTTTGGTGTTTTTTGGCGGAATTGATGCGGAGAACTACACCGGACGGGTTATTGATGTGTTATCTGACGCTAAAAGGGAAGAGCTGCTTGTTGATGTAGTGATCGGTATGCAACATCCATTTCGGGAGCAGATAGAAACTTCATGTACAGAGCATAAATTTACCTGCCACGTCCAAACAGGCAATATAGCCGGGTTGATGGCCAAAGCCGATCTGGCGATAGGGGCAGGCGGGTCGGCAACGTGGGAACGCTGTTGTCTGGGTTTGCCGACCATCGCGATTGCTACCGCTGCAAATCAGTTAAGACAGGTTGGAGACGCAGCCGGTGAGGGTTTGCTCTATGCTCCGGAGACAGATAAAGATTTTGCGGGTTTGGTGCAGCGTCATTTAGGTGCACTCATTGAAAATAGTAATCTGCGAAAATTAATTTCACAACAGGCTATGTGTGCTGTTGATGGCTTTGGTGTTTTGCGACTCGCAAGAAAAATGGGTTGTACCGGAATAAACATGCGACTTACTACTCCGGATGATTCAGGGGAGCTGTTCAAATGGCGAAATCATGAGATAATCAGGGCAGTTTCACGTAATCCTGAAGAGATCAAATGGTCTGATCATCAAAAGTGGTATACGGCTGTTTTGTCGTCCTCAGACAGGGTGCTGCTGATTGGTGAGCAGCAAACGGTGCCGGTTGGAGTCGTTCGATTTGATATTGAGGGTAATAAGGCCGAAGTATCCATTTATCTTGTTCCTGGCATGCAATTATCAGGCAGAGGACAAGAATTGTTGCAAAGCGCCGAGGATTGGCTTGAAAATTTCAAGCCGGAAATTCGTGAAATTAAAGCTGTCGTTCTTGGAGATAATGATCGCTCTCATCATTTATTTTCAAGCGCAGACTATCAAATTGATTCCACCGCTTACTCAAAGCGATTGTATGAGCATGCATAACGAGGTAAAGATCGCTGACCGCTTGATAGGGGGAAACTATCCTCCGTTTATCATTGCTGAAATGTCCGGTAATCACAACCATTCGCTTGAGCGGGCATTGGAAATTGTTGAGGCGGCGGCCAGATCCGGTGCAGATGCGCTGAAAATTCAGACATACACGCCAGATACCATGACGATTGACCTTGATGAGCGGGAGTTTCATATCAGCGATCCCAACAGTTTATGGGCGGGAACCTCGCTCTACAAACTTTATAGCGAAGCTTATACACCATGGGAGTGGCATAAACCAATTTTCGAGCGTGCGCGCGAACATGGTTTAACTGTATTCAGCACCCCTTTTGATGATACGTCAGTAGATTTTCTCGAAACTCTGGATGTCCCTTGTTACAAAATTGCTTCCTTTGAGAATACTGATCTTCCATTAATTCGAAGAGTTGCAGCAACAGGTAAGCCCTTGATCATATCAACTGGTATGGCCACT
>Ga0172371_10010773_pt1 | contig 12303 bp, 10 predicted proteins | sample Lak12m_FD_114543 | JGI IMG/M metagenome (GOLD analysis project Ga0172371, IMG submission 114543) | Freshwater microbial communities from Kabuno Bay, South-Kivu, Congo - kab_022012_12m | ecosystem: Environmental > Aquatic > Freshwater > Lake | place: Democratic Republic of the Congo: South-Kivu... | reverse complement strand
CGTTTCTTCGCCGGAGGCCACCGCGTTCGATCTGGTCGGGTATCCGGGGCACGCCGGTGGCCTGTCCAACGTCGCGACGGTTCTTTGCGAGTTGGCCGAAGGAATGAACGCCGACAAACTGTTCGCCGAGATCGAGCGCTCGCCGCTTCCGTGGGCACAACGCCTGGGATACCTGCTCGAGCGTATCGGAGAGCCCAGCCTTGCATCTTTTCTGGCGGAGCATGTGGCAGTCCATGCCAAGGAGTGCGTGCCGCTTCGATCGAGAAAGTCGCTCGCAAGCGCGTCGCGCGACTCACGTTGGCGTCTATTCCTGAATGAAGAGGTGGAACCGGATCTGTGATTCCCTTCGCCCACATCGTCGAGTCGCGGGCTGAGTTCGAGAGGAATCTGCGCCACAAACTTTCGGACGACACCTTCCTCTCGGACGTCGAACCTCTTCTCGCCCCTGATGTTGCATGGAGCTTCTCGGCAGCGGCGCGGTATCTTTACGACGAGATTCTGCCATTGCTTCCGGGTGAGCCCTGGAAAGGAAGCGAGTAAGAGCAGGCAGGTTGGTGTGCCGCTCGAGCAACGCGCAAGGACACCGACCCAGGGCAGATTCGATTTCGCGGGTACGAGCACCGAGACTCTGCGAGAGGCGAGACCCAGCGGACAGGCGTGATGATCGCGCGGCGCCAGTTCAGCGCCACCCTGCGCCGACTTGGCCGATCCGGTTGGCGTCTGGGATGCGCACGTCGATGAAGAACACTGGTGCGCCACCGGGCGCGGCGAGTCGAGGATGGGCCGTGGTTCTGCCGCATGCTCAGGAAAAGCCGTTGTCCGCGCCCGGGCTTTACGCGGCCGAACCAGGCCGGCGAAGCACGGGGGGCTGCCACGCGGTCCCGCCTGTCCGCCGCCCCCCGCAGTGTGACCTCGGTCACACCGATCGCTCCGTGGGTCTTGCCTTGGTGGCGCCGGCGGGACACATTGCGCGGCCCGCGCACGCTGGCTCCGTGTGCGGGCGACATCTGGTTCGTCTCGAGGTTTGTATTGATGGCAACTGACCATCAGAGTCCGGCCCGTCCTGCCCGCGCTGACAGCGCCGGAGCGCAAGCGACCAGCGACCAGCGACCAGCGATTTTCAGGCGCTGCCGTTCGTAGTCAACGCAAGCTACCGGCAGCCGGAAACTTCCACACAACTGCACCGAGCGGCCGAGGCGCTCGATGCATTGCAGCGTTTGGCGCAGCGAGTACCTCGCAGCCCGGTCGGTGAGGACCGGCGATGATGCGGCGGCGATGCCGGCGCTCGTCGGGCCGGGCCACTTTCCGACAAAAGACAACGATATCGACATCGAGGACCGGACCGGGCGGTGCGCGTTCATTGGGAACGCTGCGGTGCTGCGCCGGCGATAGCAGACCGAAGGAGGCAAGAACGTGAAGAGTCATACGGAGCGGACGACGAGGGGATCGGCGAAGCGGGTCTTGGCAGGCGTGGCGATGGCGTTGCTGCTGGTTGCGGCGACGGCGCAGGCCGGGCCTGCGCCCGACGTGAAGTGCGAGGCCGGCAAGAACGACACTGCGGGCAAGTACGCCGCGTGCATGGCCAAGGCGGAAAAGCGGTTGGTGGCCGACAACGACCAAGGCAAGTACGACGAGGCGGTCGCAAAATGCGCGGACGAGTTCGGGACCAAATGGCAGAAGCTCGAAGACACAGCCGACGGCAAAGGTGTACCCTGCCCGTCGGTTGGCGATCGGTCGCCGGTCCAGGTTTTCCTGGACGCGTGCCAACAGAGCGTAGCGGACGCGGTGAGCGGCGGCACTCTGGGGCCGGACCCGATCACGTGCGCCACTGACTTGGACACCTGCAGCGGCAGCCTGGGCACTTGTAACGGCAGTCTCGGCACCTGCACGGGCAGCCTCGGTACGTGCAACACGAACCTGTCGACCACCAACGCCGACCTGGGGGCGTGCAACGTCAGTCTGGGAACGTGCAGCGGCAGCCTGGGCACTTGTAACGGCAGTCTCGGCACCTGCAACACGAACCTGTCGACCACCAACGCCGATCTAGGCACGTGCAACGGCAACCTGACGACGTGCAACGGTAGTTTGGGCACTTGCAATACGAACCTGTCGACGACGAACGCCGATCTAGGCACGTGCAACACGAACCTGGGCACGTGCAACTCGGGCAGCGCAACTGCGGCGAACGTGCTTGCGCCCGAGACGTTTTCGAGCAGCGCGGGCTTGGGCGCGACCGGCACGATGCCGAACAACGGCGCGGTGACGATCACGCCCGGTGCTGCGGAACAGACGATCGCGGCAGGTTACCACAACGGTTCGGGCACGGTGGCTGGCGATAGCGATCTGGCGGCGAGCAACATCGTTTCGGGCGTCAATATCTTTGGTGTGACCGGTACGGCTTCTGGGGGTCTGCCGGCCCAGCCTCTGCGCTCGGGACAGACCACCGCGTACGGTACGGGCAGCGACGGCGATCTGAAGAAAGGCGTGGCACAGTCGTTCACGGATAACGGCGACGGGACGATTACCGATACCAAGACCGGCCTGATGTGGGAGAAGAAGAGCGACGACGGCAGCATCCACGACAAGGACAATTACTACACGTGGGGAATGGACGGCTCGCCGTACACTATGAACCGCACGATGGTGACGACGTTCCTGGCCAGCCTGAACACGGCTCCGTGTTTTGCGGGCTATTGCGATTGGCGCATCCCGAACCGGCCGGAACTGTTGACGCTGGTGAACCTGGAAACCTGGTCGCCGGCGACGTTTACGGAGTTCAATACGAGCTGTGCGGCGGGTTGCACCGTGGACGGAGCTGGAGGCACGACCAAGTGCAGTTGCACGCAGTCGAGCCTCTACTGGTCGTCCTCCACGTACCAGTACAACCCGGGCAACGCGTGGGGCGTGAACTTCGGCGGTGGGTACACGCACTACCTCGACAAGACGCGTAGCACCTACGTGCGTGCTGTTCGCGCCGGCTCTTAACTTGGCGATTGGGTCATTATGACTTTGGTGATTTTCCGGATCCGGTCCGCGGCGAAGCCGCGGAAAAATTTTCCGGAGCACCCCCGTGGCGCGTAGCGAACACCTGCCGATCTACAAATCCGCGTACGACCTGTGCCTGTGGCTGGAACAGGTTGTGCGCGGGTTTTCGCGGTACCACAAGTACGCGATCGGTGCGGACTTGCGCAGCGGTTCTCGTCGCATCTTGCGTCTGGTCGTGCGCGCCAACTCGCGCACGGAGAAGACGCCGGTGCTGCTGGAACTGCGCGAAGAGATCGAGGAGCTCAAAGCGATGATCCGGCTCTGCCAGGACACGAAAGGCTTTGCCAGCATCGCTTCCTTCGAGCACGGCGCGCGCCTCGCGGTTGAAATCGCCAAACAAAACGAGGGCTGGCTGCGCACCCAGTCCTCGGCAGAGCAGGGCCGTGGCCAGAATCGTAGCGTTGCAGCGCGGGAGACTGAGCTGCACGCGACGAGCGAGCCATGATCATGAGGTCCCCCTCCCGCCTGCGGCAGCTTGGTGCCGCAGGTGATCGCCAAAGCCCCACGCCGGGGCCGAGGCTCAAGCAGTCGCTCCCTCGTCACGGCGAGGCCGCGCCTGCGGCTCCGGTTCGTCGCCGGGTGCGACGTTGCACAGGCCGTTGGACGGCGGTGCTTTGTCGTGGCTCGGGCCGGGAACAAGTGGAGAGGGCTACGCAGTCGAGCAACTACTGGTCGTCCTCCACGTACCAGAACAACCCGAACAACGCGTGGAACGTGAACTTCAACAATGGGAACACGAACAACAACAACAAGACGAATAGCAACTACGTGCGTGCTGTTCGCGCCGGCTCATGAACGACGGCCCTTCCCCGGCAAGACCGGGAATCGTGGCGGGGCGGCGCGCAAGCCGCCCCGCCACTGACGTGCAACAACTCTCGTTGCCGCTGGTGGAGCGCGCCGCACGTGGTGGCGACCAGTCGCGGCACAAGCCCGAGTCGATGGCGGAGACTGCTACTCGCGCGAGCGTGCTGCCCGAGCCGATGGTGGAGACTTTGCCTGCCGCCACTGCGCGGTCGCTGGACACTTGCTCGCTGGTATCGCGGCCGGATCCGCGCTCGCTGGTGCCCGCGCCGGAGCACCGCACCGCGCAGGCGCTGTACAGGTTCGAAGCCCTGTGGCGCGCCTACCGCGAGTGCCGGCGCACCAAGCGCTCGACCCTCAACGCACTGGCGTTCGAGATCGACGCCGAGGCCGGCCTGCTCGAGTTGCAAGCCGAACTGCGCGCGCACACCTACCACCCCGGCACCTCGATCTGCTTCGTCAGCGACGGGCCAAAGCCGCGCGAAGTGTTCGCGGCCGATTTTCGCGACCGCATCGTTCACCACCTGCTGCTGGCGCGCCTGGAGCCGGTCTTCGAACGCCGCTTCATCCACGACTCGTACGCCTGCCGCAAGAACAAGGGCGTGCTGGCCGCGAGCGACCGCCTGATGACGTTCCTGCGCCAGGCCGGCGCCAACGGACGCCGCCCGGTGTGGGCGCTGAAACTCGACGTGGCAAGTTTCTTCCCCTCGATCCACAAAACGACGCTGTTCGACATTCTGTGCCGCCGCGTGCGCGATCCCGAGCTGCGCTGGCTCACGGCGACGATCCTGTTTCACGATCCGACTCTCGACTACTCGTTTCGCGCCGGTCCGAGCAACGCCGCGGCGCCCGACAGCCCGCTGTATCCGGTGCCGATGCGCAAAAGCCTGTTTGGCCTGGGCGGCCAGCGCGGGCTGCCGATCGGCAACCTCACCAGCCAGTTCTGGGCCAACGTCTACCTTCACGAGGTCGACTCTTTCGTGAAGCGCGAGCTGGGCTGCCGTTGGTACCTGCGTTACGTCGACGATCTGCTGCTGCTCGCGCCCGATCAAGAGACGCTGCGCGAGTGGGGGCGGCGCATCCGCGGGTTTTGCAGCGAGCGCTTGCAGCTTGCGCTGCGCACCGACGGCGACCAGCCGTTTCGTGCCGCGCGCGGCATCGACTTCGTTGGTTGGAAGACCTGGGCCACGCACCGCGTGCCGCGCCGGCGTACGATCCGCGCTTTCGAGGCGAGGTTGCGCGAAGCCGAGCGCACGCTGGTTTGAGTGGAGCGCGGCGGGGTTGTGTCGCGAGCGCCCGGCGTTGCGCCTTGCCGGAGCGGAGGCGTTGCCTGGCAACAGACCAATGTCGCATCTTGCAGGCACGGCGGCGCCTGTGCTTGCCGCGGCGCGGCTTCGACCGAGGTGCGGCGTGTCGCGCGCATCCGTCTTGACACGCCGGCGCCGCGGCGATCGGGCAGCGCACCGGGCCCACGCCCGGCCGTCGAGCGTCTGCACGCCGTCATTGCCTCGTACGCCGGGCATTTCGCCCACAGCGCCGCCGCACGGTGCTGGCAACGCGTGTGGTGCGGGTTGCGCTGGCTGGAGGTGTTGTTCGAGTGCCAGGCTTGGCGCGTGCGCTACCGGCTGGATCCGCGCCGCGCCAATCGCTGCGCGCGTTACTGGCAGCAGTACTGGAGCCTGGCCAGCGACGGCGCCGAGCACACGTTGGTGTTCGTGCAGCACGGCGCGTTCGTCGAGTTTCGCGGACCGTTTCGCGCCGTGGCCGAGCGCGTGCTGGGCCTGCGCCGCGCGCGGCTGCCTGTAGGACCGTACCTGTTCGGCGCGGGCTTTCCGCTCGGTTGCGCGGCGCGTTACGAGAAACTGGCGCTGCGCCGCGGCTACGGCGTCGTTCACGTACGCGAATGCGGGCACCGTGGCGGCGGAGTTTGCAAGCGGAGAATCGCGACCGAGGTCGCAGTGCCGCTATCGCGCGTCGCCAACTCAGCGCTCGCGGGACATTTTCAATGACGGGCCGCTCAGGCTCCGCTCGGGATGTCGCGAAATGCCATTCCCTTGTCGGCCCGCACGTCGACCGGTAGCCCGAGCACGCGCTCGGCGATTATGTTGCGCAGCACTTCGTCGGTGCCGCCGGCGATGCGGAATCCCGAGATCGCCAGGTAGCGGTACTGCCAGCGGCCTTGGTGGGCGGCGTCGTCTTTGCCCGACAGCGCGCCGGCTTCGCCCTGCAGGTCCATCGCGTAGGCGGCCATGTCTTGGATCAGTTTGGCTCCCAGCAGTTTCATCAAGCTGGCTTCGGGTCCCGGCATCTTGCCCTGCGACAGATCGCTGATGATGCGGCGCCCGGTGAGTTCGATGCCTTTGGCGACGACGTGGAAAGAGGCGATCTTCTCGCGCACGGCTTCGTTGGCCAGCGCGGGCGCGCCGCCCAACTCGAGATGCGCGGCCAGATCGATCAGGTCGGCGGTGCCGAAAGCGCCGCCCGACAAGGTTCCGACTGAGGCTCGCTCGTTCATCAAGGTGGTGATCGCGACGCGCCAGCCTTCGCCGACTTCGGCGATCCGGTTGGCGTCGGGGATGCGCACGTCGGTGAAGAAAACCTCGTTGAAACCCTGCCCGCCGTCGATCTGCGTGATCGGCCGTATCTCGATTCCCGGCGAGCGCATGTCGACCACGAAGTAGGTCAGTCCCGAGTGCTTGGCCAGGGCGGGATCGTGACGCGCTACCAGGATGCCCCAGTCGCAGAACTGCGCGCCGGTGGTCCAGATCTTCTGGCCGTTGGCGACCCAGTAGTCGCCGTCCCTGACCACGCTCATGCGCAGTCCCGCCAGGTCGGAGCCTGCGTTGGGTTCGCTGAAGAGTTGGCACCATACCTCTTCGCCGCTCAGCATACGGGGCAGCCAGCGCCGCTGCTGCTCGGGGCTGCCGTGGATCATCAGCGTTGGTCCGGCCATGCCGTGACCGATCAGATAGATGTTGGGCGGGGTCTTGAACCGCGATTCTTCCTGGCTCCAGATCACCGTCTGTATTGGTGTCGCGTCGCGGCCGCCGAACGCGCGCGGCCATTGGATACAGGCCCACCCGGCGTCGGCCTTCTTCTTCTGCCAGGCTTTGGCCGCTGCCAGTTCCGCTTTACCGATGCGTTCGCCGAGGCTTTCGTATTCCGAGCCTTCGGTAGTTCGCGGCGTCGCGTTGGCGCCCAGCCAGGCGCGTGCCTGCGCGCGAAACGCGGTTTCTTCAGGGGTGTCGTTGAAATCCATGTTTCGCTCCCGCTACGCTGCGGCTGCGCTCAGCCTGTCCATCAATCTGCGCTTCCAACTCGAAGTACTGCCGAGCGACAAAGCGAGCAGTTTGGCGCGGCGGTAGAAGAGATGGCAGTCGTACTCCCAGGTGTAACCGACACCGCCGTGCAGCTGGATCATCTCTTGCGTGGCCTTTGAGAATGCGTCGGAGGCGGCGATGCGCGCCACCGCTGCTGCAACCGCGAGTTCCGCCTCACCTTGGGAGAGCGCCCACGCGCCGTAGTAGCAATTCGAGCGCGTCAGCTCGATCTCGCACCACAGGTCGGCGAGGCGGTGCTTGATCGCTTGAAACGAAGCGATCTGCCGGCCGAAAGCGTAGCGCTCGAGCAGGTATTGCCTGGTGATGTCGAAGGCGCGCGCGGCGCCGCCGAACTGCTCGAACGCCGTCAGCACTGCGGCGCCGTCGATGACTCGCTCTGCCAACGCGAGGCCGGCGCCGGGTTCGCCGAGTTGCTGGGCCGGCGCGTCGTTGAACACGATCCGTGCTTGCGAACGGCTCGGGTCGAAACAGCTGACCGGCTCCACCGACACGCCCTCGGCTCCGAGGTCGACCAGAACCAGCGAAGGGCCGCGCTCAGTGCGCGCTACCACCACCGCGAAATCGGCGACGCTGCCGTCGAGCACCGGCAGCTTGGTACCGCTGAGCACGCCGCGTTCGAAGCGCGTCGCGACCTGTGCGGCGGCGCATTGGCCGGGCCCTTCGGCGAGCGCGAAGGTTCCGATGATCTCGCCCGACGCCAGCCGCGGCAGATAGCGCTGCTTCTGCTGGTCAGAGCCGCCCAGCAGCAGTGCCTCGGTGGCAAGGTACACCGAACTGCCGAACGGAATCGGCGCCAGCGCGCGGCCCACCTCTTCGGCGATCACCGCGAGTTCCAGGTATCCGAGCCCACATCCGCCGTACTCTTCGGGGATCGTGGTGCCCAACCATCCCAGCTCGGCGGCTCCCTTCCACAGTTCCTGCGAGTAGGGCCGGTCCGATTCCAGTACCCCGCGGCACACCGACAGCGGCGCATGCTCGGCCAGGTACTCGGCGGCGGTTCTTTGCACGAATTTCTGGTCTTCGGAAAAATCGAAGTTCAACGCGCTCTCTCCTCTTCTTCTTCGAGTATGGCGGCGAGGGTCGCGGCAGACTATCCAAAAAGACGACCTTAGCTAACCGCGCGGTTGCGTCTCGAGCACAGCGCGGCCGTCAGCGGCCGCGGGATTCGCGTAGGACTACGGTCAGGATGTCTGGCGTGGGCTTTCACGAACCTGATCGGGGTTCAGCGGGTTCGGAGCCGTAGCCGGCTTGCAGGCGCGACTGGCCGGCGGAGCCGACGCGCTCGCATCGCCGTCGCGCCGAGGTCGTGTAGGGCGGCGCGTTGTTACGACCCCGGCCCCGGGCTAGAGGGAATGCCGGTAACTCAACGCGATCGTGGTGCCGACGGAGAATGCGCCCGTGGCAAAATTGTTGAAGAATCTTGGCTCGACGCAAGACTCCTGCCCCTGCCGAGGCTGTTAAGTTACTGGCATTGGGGCTAGGCGGTCCGCTGCAGCACGGGACACGGCGTGGGACGCAGAAACGGATGACCAAACGACGCATCGCCATCTTGATGCACGAGCGCGACAGCAGAAGGGTGCTGGGGCGCTACGTCATAACGTTGATCGCCGACCTGTGGCGCGAGGACGGCCACGACGTCCACTTCCTGTTCGGGACCGGAACCTTCGTGCCCGCCGACGTCGTGATCGTTCACGTCGACTTGTCGGTGGTTCCCGAGCCGTATTTCGAGTTCGCGCGCCGCTATCCGCTGGCACTCAACGGCACCGTGCGCGACATTCGCAAATCGACGTTCAGCGCAGATCTGCTGCTGCGGCCGAGCGATGCGTGGGAAGGCGCTGTCATCGTCAAGTCCGACCTCAACTACGCGGGCTTGCCCGAACGCAGGCGCGTCGATGCCGAGCAGGACGGAGCGGCGCGCCGGGCCTTGCGCCGCGCGCTGTGGCGCGTGGGGCTGACACTGCCGGCCGCGGGATTTCGCAGCCCGACCCAGTACCGCGTTTACGACCGGCTCGGCGATGTTCCGGGCGAGGTGTTCGAGCGCGACGACCTGGTGGTCCAGAAGTTCCTGCCCGAGAGGGACGGCCAACAGTTCAGCGTGTGCAACATGAGCTTCCTTGGAGACCGGGTTTCGTGCGTGCGCCTGAGAGGGGCTCACCCGATCGTCAACGGGGCCACTGCCAAGGTCGTCGAAACCCTCGAGCCGCACCCGCAGATGCTCGCGGCGCGCGAGCGGCTCGGCTTCGACTACGGCAAGTTCGATTACGTCGTGGTGGACGGGAAGGCGATTCTGCTCGATGCCAACAAGACCGTGGGCTGCTCCGGCAATCTGGTCGGTGACCAGGCTCTGCGCAGGCTGCGCCGCTACCGCGCCGACGGGCTCTACGGGTACTTCGCGTGAGTCACGGCGCGGATACCGGCCGCAGCGACGGCGGTAGCGGCGGCTCGATAGCACAGCGGTGCAGTAGTCGGATTGCGCAGATCGTCGTCCGTGGCGGCCGCGGCACCGGCCGGATCGGCCACGAGTGGAGCCATCCGACCGCGCAGATCGTGGAGCGTGGCAGCTGCGCCGCCGACCGGCTACGGATACGAAACGCGGATTCAGGAGGGTGGCCTTGAACGCGGTTTCCGACGTTTGGAAGAAGCAGGCTGCGCAGTGGGAGAGGGTAGGCCCGCCGCTACGTCCGAGCGCCGAAGATCTGCGCCATCAACAGCGCGTTGCGGGGTCGTGGGCGGAGTGCGGCCGTGCGCCGCGGATTCTACTGCTGGGAGTCACGCCGGAATTGGCCCTGCTCGAGTGGCCGCAGCCGCGGCACCTGCTCGCCGTCGATTGTTGCGCCGAGATGATACGGCAAGTGTGGCCGCACCGGTCGGGCGTAGCAGATGCGGTAGTCGTGGCCGGCGTCGGTTCTCGAAGTTCCTCAGGAGACGGTAGCGGACATTCCGGTCCGTCAGACGCAGTCGTCCAGGCCGACTGGCTCGAGCTTCCGCTGGCCGACCGTTCGCGCGACCTGGTGGTGAGCGACGGCTGTTTCGGTGTGATCGGCTATCCCGTCCAGTATCGCGCGCTGCTGCGTTCGGTGCGCCGGGTGTTGTCGAGCGACGGCCGCTACGTGTTTCGCGTCTTTGTTCGGCCGCCGCGGCGAGAGACCGCGGCCGACGTCTATGACGACGCGATGGCCGGTCGCATCGGCAACTTTCACGCGTTCAAGCTGCGCCTGCTGATGGCGATGCAGGTCGACAGCGTTTCGGGCGTGAAGACCGGTGATGTCTGGGAGAACTGGACGCGGCAGGGACCCGGCGCCGAGGCTCTCGGTGCCGCCTGCGGCTGGCCGCGTGAGCAGATCGCAACCATCGATGCCTACCGCGGACACGCAACCGTCTATTGTTTCCCGACGGTGGACGAACTTCGCGATCTGTTTCGGTACGAGGCCTTCGAAGAACTCGAATGCGCGTGGCCGGGCTACGAGTCGGGCGATCGTTGTCCGACATTCGTGCTGGCGCCGCGCTGAGGCGCGCCGGGATCCGGCTGCTTCGCGGGCGGCGGCGAGGCTTCGACGCGGTATAGGCGCAGCGTCGGGTTGTGGAACATGTAACGACCCGCGCCGACGTCTTCTTCGTGCAGCAGGCTGCCGTCGGCGAACAAGCGCCGGTAGAACGCGGTCCACTCGGGCAGTTCCCGGGGAAATTCCAAGTAGCGATCGTAGAAGAGGCTCGAAGCCATAACGTAGGTGGTCACCGCGAAGTACGGTCCGTCCGGCTGCACCGAGTTGAACCACATCACACCCGGGAACTGCGGATAGTACGCGCGCAGCGTCGGCGACTGCACGAAAATGTGCCCGCGCAGGCCGAGACTGTCGCCGTTGTCGTGCAACCACCTACCCATCCTGGTTCGCGTGTCGTCGTTGATGGCGGCGAGCAAGGCGCGGCTGCGCGCCAGCGGGAACCAGCCTGCGGCCAGCAACAGCGCCGCCAGTGCGAGCGAGCGCGCCGTTCCGAGTTCGGTTTTGTCGGCGCGGCGAATCGTGGCGAGGCGCTCCAACGCCAGCGCGGCGGCGATCAAATACACGCAGACCAGCGGCAGTACATAGCGCTCGTAGCTGGGCGGGACTTTGTAGATCCACTCGATGGTCGCGTAGTACGGCACCGCGAACGCGAGCAGCACGCCGGCCGCGACCGTTCGCGACAGCGCCATTGCGACCAGCCCCGCGATCACGATGGCGAGCAGCAAGGGGCCCGCCGCCGGCAGGATCGAGTGCTGAAAGTGGAAGACGAAGCGGCCTTGGCCGGGGCCGAGCGCGAAACCGTAGTGTCCTGCGCCCGTTGCGAGATGGGTGTGCTCGACGAGCACACCGCCGACGAGTTTGGCGGCTTCGCCGCCGAACAGCACCGAGGGGAAGCCGATGGCAAGTCCGAGTGCGATCGCCAGCGCGGTGGTTCGCAAGAGTCGCCATTCGAATAGGGGGCGGCCGTGAGACCGCGCCGCCGACACGTGAGCCGCCACGAAAGAGAAGGCTAGAAAAGCGCCGTTGTACTTTGCGGCGACCGCCAGCGTGGTAGCGAGCGCGGCTTGGAAGTAGGCTGGACCGTTGCCGCGCTCGCTCATGCGCACTTGCAGCCACAGCGCGAGCACGAGGAACATCGTCAGCAACGAATCGGGCGTGCCGTACTTGGAGGTCGCGATCGCTGCCGGAAAGCACGCGAACAGGAACGCCGCTCCCAGTGCGGCTGTGGGAGTGACCACATGCAACGCCAGCAGGTAGACGAAGACGATGGCGGCGCTGCCGGCCGTGGCGCTGACGACGCGAAGCGCGAGTATCTCGCGAGGGCGCCAGTCCGGGTTGCGCGAGGTCAGCGGTCGCAGCAGGCGTTCGGTGGTGCACGCTAGGTTGACCTGCAGAGGCGGGTAGCGGTACCTGCGCTCGACCGGGCGACCCTTGATACACGACGACACTGCCGAAGCCGCGCCGAATTCGTCGGGGTGGTAGCTGCCGGGGAAGCCGAAAGAGATCCCGTGGAAACGTGCGAGCGCGCCGGCCAGTACGATGGCGGCCAGCGCTGCGGCCTTGGTGTTCAGGCGCGTGTTGCGCGTCTCGTTCCTGTTGCTCACCTCGTTCAT
>Ga0172371_10010772_pt1 | contig 12306 bp, 6 predicted proteins | sample Lak12m_FD_114543 | JGI IMG/M metagenome (GOLD analysis project Ga0172371, IMG submission 114543) | Freshwater microbial communities from Kabuno Bay, South-Kivu, Congo - kab_022012_12m | ecosystem: Environmental > Aquatic > Freshwater > Lake | place: Democratic Republic of the Congo: South-Kivu... | reverse complement strand
TTAACAGCTTCTCTTAAATTTCGCTGAAAAATATTTCGTCCAACTGCGACGCCGCCTATACCACCTACGTGTAAGAGTTCATGGATTTCTTGCAAAAACATTTGAGTATCTTTTTTTTGTCCGCCAGCGCAAACAACTTTTGTATTGCCTGCGGCAGAAACCGCTTGTTGTAATGATTTGGCAGAATGCGTACTTGTTGAGCCTTTTGGTGGAATAACTTTGACGAAATCGGCCCCTAGTGCTGTGGCAACACCAGCAGCGCCAGCTACAATTTCTGGAGTGTGTTCATCTTGCACAGCCTTGCCACGAGGATAAATCCACAGTATCGCAAGCAATCCGTACTGATGCGCTTGGTATACAACCTGTGCCGCCTGTTCAAGCATTATATTTTCGTGTTCACTTCCAAGATAAAGTGTGTATCCAACGCCAACTATGTTCAGTTCAGCGTTTTGTTTAAGTTCTACAACCTGTTCTATGTCATGTAACATTGTGCTAAGAGGATCTGCCTGTGTTGATGAAACTAAATTTGTTTTGGCGTTTAGTTTTATGATGTAGTTTATTTTACTGCCTTTATAATTTTGTGCATATCGGGCAACAAGTCCAAGCTGAGTTGCAAAGGCGCCTATTCTCGCTTTGCTTGCAATTTCAAACAAGTGTGTTGGGGTTGCCGTGTCTTTAGAAATTTCTGTACCATAAAAATCTTGGTTTAAGTGTTCAATTTTTTGGTCGGCTGCAAATAAAAAAAGTTGACCGGTATTTTGCGTAGCGACTTGGTAATTTTCAATGTAAGCCTTGTGAAATTGAGGAGGTACTGTTAGAGGAACTTCGACTTTGAGTGCAGGTATTTTTTTAACTGTCTTCTTTGAGGCCATATCAACTCCTTTAAAAATCGGATTTATTTTGTACTGATTTAGAAGTTTAGCTACATAAATATTTTAAAGTCAGCAAAAAGAATATTTTGATAAATCTTTTTTTGTTTCTCGTCATTAGGTTAATATTTGATTGGATCGAATATTAATGAGATTTGTTGAGAGGTATGTTATGAGAAAAATTTTCCTAGCTAGTTTATTTTTAATGGCTAATGTCTTTTTGGGCGCTAGCATTGAAGTTGGTAAGCGGTTTATTTTGACCCTACCTTCGACATTTGATAAAGCTAAGCTTGATTCATGGTTGGAAAAATCAAAACCGGCTGGCGTCATGCTTGAAGCTTTTCACTTTCAAAACAAATCAAAAGCAAAAAAACTTATATCAAATTTGCAGAGCAAAGCTAAGGCTTTGGGAATTTATCCTCTTTTGATTTCCTGTGATTGGGAGGGTGGTATTGTTTCTCGTTTATCTGAAGTTGGTGGATTTGTTTCAGTTCCTGCACCGCATTCATTGGCTTTTGCTGGCAGATCATCAAGCTTTTTGGCAGGTATGCTTATTGGTAAGCAATGTTGCGACTTGGGTATAAATTTAGTCTTCGCGCCATCTTTAGATTTGTATGACAAAAATAATTGCGTTCTAGCTTCTAGGTGCTTTTCAAAAAATCCTGATAAAACTTTTGAAATGGGTTTTGCTTTTGCAAAAGGACTCTTGTCCTGCGGAGTGTTTCCTGTTATCAAACATTTTCCAGGATTAGGTAAAGGTAGTGCAGATACTCACTTTAGCAGTGTTGATTTGAATCTATCAAAGACCGATTTTGAAAATAATCAAAAGCCTTTTGTTATGTCACTTGCCAATGGTGTGGATACAATAATGTGCACACATGCAGTTTGCGGCGAATTTGGGGTTGAGCCTGTAACGTTGTCAAACAAAGCGGTTGATTACATTTTATCTAAAAATTCGAATACCATTTTAATTACAGATGATTTTTGTATGAAGGCTGTACGAAACTTTGGCCCTCTTGATGAGATCGCTTATAAGTCTCTTTGTGCTGGTTATCACATGATAATTTTGTCTGGCTCTGTAACGGAGCAGTTAAACTTAATTTCTGTTCTAAATCAAAAAATAGAGCAAGAGGCAACAGATGAAGATAAGATTGCTTTTGAAAACAAGATTAACCAAATTGCATCTTTTAAAAAACGAATTGTTGATGATGAACAGCAGTCAGTTGGAGTTGATGAAAACACTCTTGCCGTGCAGTTATCAAATTCATCTGTTTCGAGTAAGCATCAAAAACGAATTTTATTAAACAAGCATTGTTTGCTTCTTACCATAGATTTACCTAAGGTACGTGCCTCTGAAAAATGGTTTATTAAATCAAATAAAAGTTTTTTATGCAGCGCGCTTGAAAGTAAGGGTATAAATTGTGAAGAAATTATTTTGAATCCCGTCTCAAAAGAGGTTGAAAAAAAATGGAGTGACTTAGAGTCTAGGTTTGGTGAATTTGACGAAATTGTTCTTCAAACATTTTTTTATAGCGATGGTAAGGCTAATGATGTCCAAAAGAAGTGGTTAAATAATTTGAGCCAATATCAAAACAAAATTACTGTCGTTTCGTTGGGGCATTCGCTTGAAAAACAAGTTTTACCTAATGCATCATTTATCAAAGTTGGTTCATTTCAAAAACCGTTGCTTCAAGTTGTAGCTGATAGGTTAACAAAAAATAAACTTAAAACAGGTGCCGATATTTTGGCTGAAAATTTGGGAAAATATCTTGAATGTAAAAAGTTTGGACTGCTTTGCCACAAGGCTAGTGTTGTTGATGTTGGTAATGCTCAAGAATTTTTACCAGACTTTCTTTTTAGTTGGGCTTCGAAACAAAAAAACGAAACTAAATTAGCCGCTCTTTTTTCTCCAGAGCATGGAATCTTGGGTACAAAGCAGGCAAATGATTATGTTGATTCTGTCAAGTTGAGTCAGTGGGGATGTCCGATAATTTCATTGCATGGAAAAAACAAAATACCAACGCCGAAAATGCTTAAAGACTTGGATTTTATCGTGATTGATTTTCAAGACGTAGGATTGCGTTGCTTTACTTATTTAACCACCATGAAATACATGTTAGAAGCTGCTGCGAAAAGTAAAGTTGCTGTAATTGTTTTGGATAGACCAAATCCAATTGGCTTTATACCTGCAGGTGGTCCTGTTCTGAAAAGTGGTTTTGAGTCTTTTGTGGGGCGTCTTGATGTGCCGTTTGTTACCGGTAAAACCATTGGGCAGATAGCCTTGGAAATTAATAAAAAAATTGGAGCCACGCTAGAGGTTTTGAGTTGTGAACATTTAGATCAGGCATCTGTCCACTTCCAAGAAAAATTAATTGCACCATCACCAAACTTGGCGACATTTAAAGCGATTCAAGTTTATCCATCAACCGTGTTTATTGAAGGTACAAATTACTCTGAGGGGCGTGGGACAAAGTATCCGTTTGAACAAGTTGGGGCTCCGTGGGTTGATGGCAAAAAATTAGCGACTGCTTTAAATGCTGTAAAAATGGAAGGTGTTTATTTTGAGTCTGTTTCATTTACACCAAAATCGATTAATGGCGTTGCTGAAAACCCTAAGCATAAAAATAAACTTTGTGGTGGAATTTTTATTCACATTACGGATACATCAAAATATGATCCTATGAAAGTTGGAAAAGAAGTTTTGACTGAACTCTTTAGACTGTATCCAGAAGCATCTGAGTGGATCAAATGGGGGAAACCTTATGGTGTGGATTTGTTGGCTGGTAGTGATGATTTACGTAAGTCGATAGATCAAGCTTTGCACAAAATATAAGCTTCTGCTGTATCCGGAATATTTTTGCGATGAGCGGCTAATTTTTTTCTGCTAGAAAAAATACCGGCAAACATATCCAGCTGGTAAAGATTATTTATGAAGGCTCCTCCTGTGTCAGCTAACACGCCCAATCTAAATTCATTGTTTTTTGTGGTTGGATTTTGGTATTTGATTGCAATCAATTTACCCAGGCCGATGTTGTAAATGTCTCCTGAGAAAACGACATTTTTACGGCTTTGAATTTTGTTTTTCAAATTTTGAATAACTTCTTTTGAACTTTCGCTTTCCTTGAAAAACCAGTAGCGCTTTTGTTGTTTACAGTCTTTGATCGACTTGTCGTAATCAAACCCATTGTGCTTATAAATGTTTAATATTTTGTATGTGTCATCAGGCATTCGCACCACCGTCATCCCTTGAGCTTTTTCTAGGGCGTTGCGAGAAACCCAAGCAATTGGTTGTACCTTGTTTTTATTTTTGAATTTTTCCAAAACACCTGAAACAATTTCTTGTTTAGTGTATTTATTTCGTATCGATTCATCTTTTAAAGCGTAAAGCGCACATGGGCGTTTTGGTGTTTTTTCGTAATCACCTTTAACGCAAAAAATAGAATAATAAGTTAGTCGGATATTTCCATCCAATGGTCGATAAACATTGCTTTTTTTTGCGGCGTTATCATCAGGTGTCCACTTTATGAATTTAAAGTTGTCTTTCAAAAAATCGAAATCAAGTATTCTCTGGGAAGATTTTGATTTTATATCATCTTCAATGGTTGAAACTACAAATCTCAAAGTGTCTTTAACTTTTTCTGGTGAGATTATGTCATGAAAAGATTTTGGATCTAAAAAGTCTTTTCTGCTTTCATAGTTATGATTGAAATATTTTAAGGTGTCTTTGGAAGCCTGAAGAAGATCTTTTGGGTTTGTTGAAATTTCACAAGAACTTAGCTCTGGTGATTCAGTTTCTGTAAAGAATTTTTTTATCGATCCGCACTTAAGGGATACTTTTGTCACGGGCACAATTGGTTTTAGGTTATCAATTTGAAAGCCCGTGCAATTTAGGACGTATAAACATACAACGATAAAAAATATAAAAATCTTTTTCATAAAAATGCCTGTAAACTTAAGAGCCTATGCCTTTTAACTTGATATTAAGTAAAGCTTATCGATATTCTTGCAGTCAAGTTATGGCAAGATTTGGTATAATGGGCGAGGGTGTTTATTTTTTAAAAGACTAAAGTTGAAAATGATTGAGAAAGAAGAAATAGGATTTGTTTTAAGAAGTCATCTTCCGGCAAGATACAAACTTTCTATTTATTGTGTTGATAAGGGTAAGATTGAGTTAACCGTTAAAAACTTTGCCCAATGTTCAAAAATTTGTCCTGGTATGGTGGTGACTTTTTTTTGTAGCCATTGCCAAGGCAAGGGATTTTTTTCTGACGGTATAAAAATACTTGATCCTCGCTTAAGCCAAAGCTATGAGGATATTATGTGGATGCATCATGTTTTGGAGACTTTTTACTATTTCGTTCCAATGGAGTATCCATCAGTAGAGCTTTTTAATTATCTTGTTAGTTGTGCAGGCTTGCTGGAAAATCAATTCATATTTGGCCAAAATATTGAAAATGTTAAAAAGGTTTTTATATTACGATTTTTTATAATATCAGGGTTGTTTCCAGGTGGTGAAAAAATCAAGTTTGATCAATTTGAATCACTAAAATTTCTGGATATTGACTTTGAAAACGAACAAAAAGTAAAATTTCTATCAGAATTAGCAGCTAAATTTAATGAAACCCATCAAAAAGAATTAAACCGATGGATTGTTGGCTGTTTTAAGAGACACCCATGTTTTGGGGAGTTCAAGACTCTTAAATTTTGTAGCTACTAAAAATTTTGAGGGAAAAGAGGAGTGTCTATGTTGATTAAGGTTATGTCTATAATTTTGACGGTATTTTTCATAAATCCGTCGATTTTGTGCATGGGAAGTTTTGGTATGCCATCAGGTGAGATGAATATAACATTCCAAAACGAAGAGGTCCAAACCAGAAAAAAACAGTTGCAAGATCTTGAGAATGCAACTGTTTTAAACCGAAAAAAATCAGATGATTTTACAAAAACAATGGCGGTTAAATTAAACAAAATAAACCTAGAGATTAATGAATTAAAAAATAAAACAGCTCTTTCTTCCGGTGCCTTAGTTGATGGTTTTAGTAAAAAGGCGTCATTGTTAAACGATCGAAAGCAAAACCTTGAAACAACACAAGAGCTTTGGAAAGATTTTTTAGAAAAACTAGAAAAACGCAAAATTTTATTAAACGAAATTTTAACAAATATACAGTCTTCTCAGCAAATTGATTACAAGGCTGTGTATACATGGAAGGAATTTAGGGATGCCCAGTTAAAGACCTCTGAAGCTGCACATAAAATTGATTTGGAAAAAGCGAGGCGAGAGGCCCTTAAAAAGCAAAAATTTGCTGAAAAAGAAACAATGGATTCAGTTCTTAAACAGGTAGATGTTAAAAACAAGGAAAAAGAAAAAGTTCTTTCTCAGGGTGAAGATAGTGGTGATAAAAACGTAGTAAAAAAATCTTCAGCAGCAATAAAGGTAGAGGGTGATTTACTGGATCAAGAAATTCTTCTTTTAAGTGAAAAAGCTGAGTACTACCATTTGAAAATAGATAAGATTGAACAGGAAGAAATCCTTCGTGATGATGAGATCGACCTTTCTCAGAAGAAATTAAACGCTCAAAAAGACTTTTTGAATGTGGTTGAGAAAAGACTGATTATTGACCTTAATGATGCAGAAATAGCCAAGGCTGAGTGGACTAATTCAGCCACAAAAACGTCTTTACTAAAAGATGAACTCAATAGCCAAATAGAACCTAAAAAATATGAAAAAGAAAAATTGGCTTTAGAGCTAGATTACTTGAATGAAAGGCTTAAAAAAATACGCGAAGGTGGCAAAAAAAATTATGCAGCATCAGCTGTTGTTAAGTCGGAGATTCATAAAACAACAAATCAAATATCATTGCTTGAGTCTGAAATTAAGTTATTAGAAGCAAAAAAGACCTTAACCAATTTGGTTATCAGGGATAAAGAACTTCAATACATCATGGTTGATTTACGTTATAAGCTCCAAAGATTGCTTGAAAAATTTGATCTCGAAGAATATTTGGCCAACTTCAAAAATCAAAAAGATCTTGAGCAGTCAACCTTTAAAGCTTTGAAGGATCAACGAGTTGAGGCAATTGCGACACTTGTGGAAAGCAATCGTGAAATTGAAAATATAAAAGCAAAAGAAAATAAGTTAAAAAATAAAAAGGTCGCATTTTTTAGAAATGCTCAAAATTCTTTGCAAGAGACTCTTTCAAATTATGAACAATCAAGAAAAGCTTTGATTGAGCAGCTAGGTGTTACACAGTCGTTTTTGGCTGTAAACCAGGATTTGATTGCGAGCCAGGAAAAAATACTCAACAGGTTGGAATTGATAATTGCAGACATAGAAAGTAGATATAGACAATTGAGTATGTGGAGGCGTTCGCCAAAAGCCATATCCATAGATTCTCTTTGGAAAGCATTTTTGAGTGCAGAAGTATTTTTTAAAAGACTCTTTTGGCAAACTCCAGAACATTTTGCTCTGAACTCGGTTTGGAGCAGTGTTAAAAATTTAACGCTTAATGACTATATCTTTTTGATTTTTGCTTTGTTTTTTTTCTTGCTGGCTTTTATTGGTTTAAGGCTTATGCTTCTTTTCGCTCAGAGAAGAATAGCGATATTTCTTGAGCTTTACCAGCAACACAAGCGTCTTTTGTATATAAATGTGGTAGCGGCGTTTATAAATTTTGCCGTTGGGCATTTTTCATTATTATTTACTTGGCTTTTCATTTATCTTCATATGTTTTTTAATTTTAAATTTATTTTTTCAGGATTAAGATTTTTAGCAGCTCCTTACTACCAGGCTATTTTTTATATGATTTCAATTCCAATTTTAGTTTTTTTGTCTCATAGCTTTCTCGATGGCTTAAGAGAGCTGAATCAGAAGCTAAGTTACATTTTATTTGCTGAAAAATTTCAAAATAAATTTTTATGGCTTTTAACTGTAGTCTTTTATTCCTCAGTAATACTACTGCCTTTGCGTAAAGCTTTTTTAAGTTATCCAGACCTACCTGGTGATTTTGCAGTTGTTGTGATGGCTGCTTATTCTTTGATTTTGGTTGTTATATTTTTATTGTTTTTTAGCAAGGACGATGTTTTAAAACTTATTCCATCAAATACACCGTTTTTTATATGGCTAGAGCGTAAGATTGAAAAATATTATTATCCATTTTTCTTTTTCTTTATGGGCCTATTAATTTTATCAAATTCTTATGTTGGTTACTCTAACTTGGCTTGGTACTTGCTTTTTGCGGTTCCTGCGTCATTTACTTTGATCTATGCTTTATTTTTAACTCATCATTACCTTAGAAAATATGCTGTCTTTATATTCATGAAAGAGGAAGATGATGAAATCATAGACAAGTTTGAACATGCAAAAACGTACTATGGCTTTTTTGTAATTTTATCATTTTTCGTTTTGTTTTTAGCGACATTCTTCTTGTTGGCTAGAATTTGGGGCTTTGAGTATACACCTGCAGATATTTGGAAGACTTTGTCTGAAACCTGGGTAATTCCATTTGGCGGTGGACATGTATTTGGATTTTTTCAATTTGTGACTCTGATGTTATTTATGTTCTCTGGATTTTTTGCTTCATCATTGGTACACAAATTTGTCTTGAATAAGTTGTTTGATATTTTGCGTTCCGAGCCAGGAATACAAAACACCATATCTCGTATAACTCACTACTCAATAATAGGCCTTTCCATTTCAATGGGTTTTGCGGCAATTCACCTTGAGCAGGTTATTTTTTACATTGGTGGTTTGTTAGCAATCGCAATTGGTTGGGCAAGTAAAGATTTCGTGTCAGATTTTATAGCCGGCTTTATTGTTTTGATTGAGCGTCCTCTAGAGATAGGAAACTACGTAAAAATTGATGATGTTGAGGGTACTGTTCACAAGGTTTCTGCTAGATCAACTACAATCATTACCAGTCGTAACCATTCAATTGTGATTCCAAACAAAGATTTGATAAACAAATTTATTGATAACTGGAGTTACAGTAAATTTGCTGTTGGATTTGAAGTTTACATAAGGGTTGATCACAAGTCTGACCCAGAACTTGTCAAAAAAGTTTTGATTACAGTTTTACAGAGCAACATGGCTGTTTTAAAAGTTCCAAATGTTGTAGTTCGTCTTGAGGAAATTGAGCCCGATGCCTTTTATTTCTTGACTCGTGCATTTATCAGTACAAGGCGAATCAAGGATCAATGGGAAATGGCAGCGGCTTTGAGAATGGAAATAGTCAAGGCCTTTAGAGCTCATAACATCGAGTTGGCAAAGCCTCAGAGAGTTATTGGTATGAATATTGATGAAAATGCCACTCAGTCGAAATCGATAGAAATAAAGTTTGGAAAATAATATGAAGTTTTTTTTCTGGGCTTTTGCGGTTATTTTATTTTTTTCAAATGATGTGCTTTGTAGGAACAAAGGCTTACAGCAGTGTGGTAATACCTGTTACATGAATGCATCTTTGCAGATGCTTAGTCACATATCAGAATTAAAAGCCTTTTTAGAACAACACAAGGATAACTACTTAACGCAAAGCATTCCGCTTAAATTTCTTAATGTATTGAATCAGTTGCCATACGATGACCATAGGCCAGATGCTCAAGTTTTTCATCCACAAGAATTTCATGACGCCGCTATTGCCGCCTTTTTTAAAACTTTAGGAGGACCTCAAGACGCAGACGAATTTATGGTAAAGCTATGCGGTTTAATTCAGATTCAGACTAATATTTTTGATGTTACATATGAATTTATTGAGCATAATTTTGTTGGCGAATTGTTTAAGAGAAACTTGAATCATGGTGTAGAGAGTTTCAACGTCGTGGGTATAAATGAGTTTAAGAATGAAGCTATCAATTTTTTTTATGCTCGCAACTTTAATAATATTTATATAAGTGATTACTTAAAGGAATTTTTCATACAATCTCCGGGTTTTACAGAAAGAAAAAAGCTTGATTTTAACTTATTAAATGGCTTGCTTTTAAACTCTGCTGTTCGCGAAGAATTTAAAAAAGCAAAAGAAATAGATATTGATTGGCAAAGTATTTTTTATGTTGGGACAAAAAAGGATAAAACTTACAAATTCGAGGCACCTCCACTAACTGTTCCATCGGTTGTTGGGACAAGAAAAATATCTAACATACATAATTCATTTGATGAAGCATTTAAGGGTGGCGTGAAAATTGTTAGTTTACCGCAATACGTTTTGATAAAAATTGATAGAGGTGGTAATCAATCTGGTGGTAAGCGTTATGGTCATGCTGTTTCATTTCCATTCCGAATAGACAATGCATTTCTTGAAAGCTATATTTCTGACGAATTAAAAGCGCTCGATCTCTCTTATGATTTGATTTCTATAGTTTTTGCACCTTCAGGGCATTATTTAGCTTGTGCTAAGGATGGGCGGGGTGATTGGTATCTTTATGATGACAGTTCAGTCTCGTCCCTAAGTGAAGGTGTGGTTAGAGGCATAGGACTAACCGGTGAAAACAGTGGAAGGCCGCCATATATTTTAATGTACAAACTTTCTCAGGATAAATTTACAGCATGGAGAGCGTTCAAAGAAAAAGAAAAATTAATGACTATGCTTAGATTTTCAACCAATAATATTAAATTTCAGATAGGTGCAATCAAAGAGTTTGTTGCCGATATAAAGTCTAAAATTAAAAAATTGAGAACTTAAAATGATATTAAAAATAATATCAATGTTTTTAGTTTTAAGTTTTAAGGTTGGTGTTGTCTACGGCATTTTTCCTTGTGCTGATGATGTTGTTGGTTGTGTCGAAAATTTTACAAAAAAATCTGAAACCCAAGCGCAAGTTATAAAATCGCATGAGAATTGGATGGATTTTACACAAACAGAAGCTTATTTAAATCTTAATAAACAAACAAATTTTGATTATCACCAAGCGTTTAATGCTTGGTTAACTCGACAGTTTAATCCGCTACAGGTTTCACAATCTTTTTTTTTAAAAAACGCAAAAGCTTTATATAAAACAACGACAGAAACAGAAGCAGATCTCAAGCCTTATGTTCAGATTCTTGCGGCGTTATCTACGAATAAGAAAGATTTTGAAGAAGGCAACCAGCCAAGAGCCAAACACATGGAAAAATCTTTTGATAGGGCAAAGTGTTGGATGATAATTGAAGATTTATTGTTTATGGAGCGTCAATTTAAAGATTGGTTTGTTTTTTATCATGCTTATAAAGGTGAAGATGCTGAGGTTGCAAAACATATATCAGAGCCTTTGGTTTCCCTGGCTGTTGCGTACGATTTTTATAAAACAATTTATTCTTGGCTTTATTTAAAACCAGCCATTAATAACATTATTTTGAGATTTGGAGATGATCGATTTCAGACTCATGAAACGTTTGAAAATTTTTTAAACGAGAAGATGTTTTTTTCAACAGGTGGTGCTTTAAAATCAGGTCAGCCAGATAAAAATAAAACATTTAAAGAATGTGCTATTTCTGTTGGAATTTCAACGTTAAGCGGAAGTTTTTATCAAGCGGCGGAGTGTGTTTTTACCGATTTTTTTATAGAAAATAGCATGCCTTTACCGGGCACTAAACGTAGAATTAAATCATTTTTGGATAAGTTTAAAATTCAGGAAGTAGATCAAATCGTAATGAATTTGATTGAAAATTATAACGACAATTTTCCTAAAAATTCAGGAAATCATTTGTTACAAATTTTTGTTAATCCAGACATTGTAAATTCTATAGCTTATCCATGTATACACTTTGGAATCCCAATTAATGACGATGTTTTTACTCCAGCGTCAAATTCTTCTATGGGTGAGGTTATAAAACAATTTCGTTTAAACGCTAAAAATTACAAATTACCGGCAACTTTAGACGCGGATGATTTTACGGAGTTTGATTCAGAAAAATCCTATGATTTGCTTCAGGCTCGTTTATATTTACCACCAAAAATCTTTGTTGATGAAGGTAAAGTCAAAATATTTAGATATTATTCTAAAAAAACTAGGAATGAAGTTGAGGCTAATTTGGCCACTTATTATTCAGGCTTAGATCGGATTTGTAAGAATTTTATAAAACAATTTATAGATACGCAACTTGCTGTAAATGCTCCCGAAATTAATGACGAATTTGTTAAGAATTTACCTTTGTATGAATTAATAGAAAAAATAAAAACTAATCACAACGAATTTGGAATGCTAAAAATTAGATCTAAAGTTTATGCGGCTCGTGTGAAAATTTTTGATACTAAAAACAAAATTTCCGATATTAAGAAAGATTTGGAAAGGTTGAAATCTTAAATTTGTAATTTAAAAAAATTTGTTTTCTAGATTGCTATTGTTTTTATCATCTACTATAACCTGAGTTCGACGAATTAAAATTCTTTGAAAAAGACTTCCCTTAAAGATAATCCGATATAGATTTAAGATGAAAAATCAGTCTAAAAAGGATTTCAGAAAGGGA
>Ga0172371_10010770_pt1 | contig 12308 bp, 9 predicted proteins | sample Lak12m_FD_114543 | JGI IMG/M metagenome (GOLD analysis project Ga0172371, IMG submission 114543) | Freshwater microbial communities from Kabuno Bay, South-Kivu, Congo - kab_022012_12m | ecosystem: Environmental > Aquatic > Freshwater > Lake | place: Democratic Republic of the Congo: South-Kivu... | reverse complement strand
TATCTAGTATCTGGGGAAGAGGCCCTGAAGAGCAATTTTAGATGATTGATGCAGAATATTCCGGAGAGAACCAAGTTTTTGATCCCAAAGATTTCGGTTGGCAAGACGAAGCCGAGTTAAGGGCGGTCTTGGATGAGCGGAAAAAACTTGCCGCTCAGATAGCGGAATCTATTCCGGTTCCGAGTTTTGCGGCCATATTTGGCTCAACGGCGAGGGAGACAATTAGGTCCGGATCTGATCTGGACATACTGATTGCGACCGATGATTTTTCCTGGCTTGCCGAAGATAACAGTGAGTTTTTCCCTCAAATAAGCGCTGATGAAATTAATCGTTTACCTTCGGAAACGACTAATATCTCTTTTGAAACGACTAGAAAGGGCTTCCCTGTTCACGTCGAAGTTTATTCGCGACCTTGGCTTGAAAAACTTCTTGCGAGAGGGAAAGTTGGCAGCCACAAGAGCGCTATTTTTGACCCGGAGGGAAGAGCGAGAAAAAAGGAATTTGGCCGTTGGCCGTCTTTTAAGGGGCAGATCATCCGTTTCCCGCGTGAAAGTTTCAGGTCGAATAGGTTTCTGGTCTTCAACGATTTCGAACCGGAAGAAATAGAGGGAGATATCGCCTTGCGGGTAGAGCAGGCGAAGCTGGCGTTTTCGGAGACAATAAGAGACGATTCTGGTATCGGCAAAGCGGTGCAAGAAAATGGCCATGCTTTGAGAGAAGAGGCGAGAAAAATTTTGGGCCATGAGCCGACATTGAAAGAATTAACGCATGCGTTTACAAGAGAAACTTTCGGCGAAGTAGTTCCATTGCAGTTTACGGCTGCTTCGAAGTCGGTGGCGGAGAGATGTTTGGGAATCGCCAAAGGGCCGGAGGGGAGAGAAAAAGAAAAGCCTCCCTTGCCGAGAAGTTTGAGAGTTTCGGTAACGGACCGTTGCAACTTACGCTGCGTTTATTGCATGGGCGAAGGCAATCGACCAATGAGTGCTACATCCGGAGAGACAATGAGCCGGGAGCAGTTTGAGAGAGTAATGGGAATTTGGGCTTCGGCCGGTGGCAAGAAAGTGAAATATACCGGAGGAGAGCCGTTTCTGAATCGCGATTTGCCCGCCTTTTTCGCTTTTGCAGATAGTTTAGGCCTGATGCAGTCGATCACGACTAATGGCTATTTTCTGACAGGTCGCAATATAGAGTTGATGAGAAGACATAAAGTAAACCTGGTGGTGAGTCTGGATACATTGGCGGCCGGAGAAAAATCGAAGATGTCTCCGGTCGGAGTTGAGGCGAGAACTATTGCCGAACGAATTGTGGCGGCGAAGAAGGCGGGTTTGCGGGTAGAAGTAAACACGGTTTTGACGCCATACAGTCGGCAGAGCATTGTTGAGGAGATGATGCCTTGGGCAATGAGGAATGGGATCGTTTTGAGAATTCTTGAAGAAGGAGAAGTTATCCCGGGAAATGCTACAGGAGCAAAGACTGACATCGAATCGTGGGCGGGTCTTATGGTAAGAAAGTACGGGCTTAGGTTAGTTGAGCGGGGAAAATACGGCGATTATGTCGGACTTGATCCGTCAGGTAGAAAAGTTGTATATTTCATGCCGTCTTTTTGCGGTTGGGGAGACGCTGCTTCTTGTGGAGAGAACTCCTTGCGGGTAGGCGCTAAGGGAGAAGCGGTGCCTTGTATGAAGGGTGACCTGAGAGTTCCACTGTTGGGAAGGGACGATTTATATGCGGCGATAAAAGCCCAGGGCCGCTGCTCGGTTGGTCATTAGTGGTCGCAGGTTTTGATGGCGGAGACTAAAAGATAGTGGCGAAATTCATCGAAACTGTCGCCTTTGACTAAAACAATTCGGGAATGGAAAAACTGTGGCAATAAAGCGACAAATTCTTTCCAATTCTCTTCAAGCAGTTTGGCCTCTTCTTTGCTTACTTCAATTTCACGAAGCTCGATTTCGCCGCTGTTGACGACTTCATTGGCGATTTCTTCAATTTGCCTTGTGACCATATGGCAATCATATCAGATTACTAAAGTTGACAACAGGAGCTGAAGTAATATCGCAGTCAGAGTCAATTTACATGTATCAATACATGATAATAGTCATCTGAGAAAATCTGAAAAGATAGGGATGATATATTTTAAACAGAGAGATGATGGGAAGTGGGAGGAGAGATGATGCAGAAAAGGGAATACAGCTCCACGCAGTTGCGTGGAGCTGTATCTGACGGACGACAATGTCCGCTAACTGGAGTATTCGGTTGGTCGGATCAGTTGCGGCTATTCGGTCTGGAGCAAGGACTTGATGTCCGGCGCCACGGCCGCGCCTTCCCAGTACTCGTAGGACTGAGGGAAGCCGAGCATACCGCCGACGATGGACGGCGCGAAGAGTCGGCCGCGATAGCTGTTGTAGTCGTAGACGGCGTCCTGCCAGTCCTGGAACTGCGTGAACATCTCGTTGACTGCCTCTTCCAGGGCGTTGCTCGTCTGTTGGGCGAGCAGGGCGGAGGCGATCTGCGGGTTGCTCTCGGCCAGGGCTTGGACTTGGACGTTGAAGCCGCCGGCCGCTTTGACTTGATCGAGGGGCGTGCCGGTGGCAACGGCCTCGTCGTATTGCCGTCGGGCGTTGGCGAGGTCCTTGTAGATCTTGCCTTCGTGGTCCAGGTACTTGTCGAGAATCATCCAGGTGCCGGTGATCTTCTGGCCGACGATTTCGACGGCCCCGACGTAACCGGCTTTGCCGCGCTGAACCGCTTGCTGTTTGGCCAGGAGCGACTGCTGGGTGGACTGGACCGAGATGGCCAGTATCCCGAGGCCGCAGCAGCAGACGAGGGCGATCACACCAAGAGCGATAAGGACGGGACTCGTTTTGTTTGACATGGGAGGGTCTCCTTTCTTCGCGTGCGAATGAATGAACTCCGGATGGTTAACGGGTGCCGGAGCGACCGCCGAATTTGCCGCTGCCGCCGGTTTTCGATTTGCTCCCGGCGCTGGCTAAGGCGATGAGAAAGATACGGAGCCAGAAGAGGAACCACTGGGCTCCGAGCTCGGGGTCGATGATTGTCAGGATGATCCCGACGATGACGATGAACCCGACGAGAATCCCAAGGCCGATTAGAACCGCGCGTTGTTGCTCCGGCGTGAGTTTTTCTTCTTCCTCCTCTCCTTCTTTCTCTCCGCCGGAAGGCGTTTCGGTCGCCTTGTAGACGTCGCGCAGGATCCGATCAGTGCCTTTGGCCAAGGCGGTCACGGCCTCGACATACTTGCCTTGGTTGGCCAAGTCGGAGGCTTCTTTCGAGGCTTCGGTCACTTTGCTGCTGGTGAACTTCGGGAGTCCCCGGCCGACGGAATAGACGATGTGTTCGTCCTTCCCGGCATCCGGCCGGATCAGCCAGACCAGGCCATTGTCGGTCTCGGCGTTGCCGAGTTTGATCGCCCGGCCGTAATGCGTTGTCCAGGTCTCCGGATGGTTGACACCTTTGACGATGACGATGACGGTTTCGGCGAGGCCGTCATCCCGCAGTTTCTGGAGGACAGCGCTGGCTTGGGCGATGGTCTCTTTCGGAATCGAGTTGGTGGTGTCGATCACCCAATTGCCTTGGAAAGGCGGAAAGTCCGGGTCTCCGGAAGGCACGGCCGATGACGAATCAGGCGGACCGCCGACTTCGCACGCGGTGAAGAGAAAGGCGACGAGGATGATCAGCAACGGGATCAGGTATCGTCTCATCGCTTATTCCTCCTTGACCGCGCAGTAGATCCAGCCGAGGGTAAAGCTTACCCAATAGGCGACGGTCCAGTAGACGATAGGGATCAGACTGGCCTGCCCGACGAGAGGCAGGGGAGTGACCGCAGTATCGAGGAAGACTCCCTTGAGCCAGGCGTTTCCGTCCAGCAGTCCGCCATGAGCATACCAAAGGAAGCCGATGCCGAGCACGATGAAGGCGATGGTGGCGGCGGTGAAAGCCGTTGTGTGGGTGATGGTGTCTTCGACCGCTTCTTTCGTTTCAGCGGCCGATCCTTTCCATTTGATCTTGTCGTCGATGATTTGCCGGCCGCATTTGAGAAAGCGAGCCAGCGGATAGGCGATCACCGGCAAAGCCAGTCCAACCGCGAGCGTGAATACGGCGATCAGGATTTTGAAGACGATCATACCAATCTCCTCCTTTCGCATGAGTGACCCTATATCTCCTTGGCAGGAGAAAAGCGCTTGGCAGAGGTTCCTTTTGGAAGGTTGCCTGGCGCTTGCGAATACTCTAGGTTGTCAAGTTGCGTTCCCAAAGGACGCTATAGTTCGAAATGTATGGGAATAGTGGTGATTATATCAGATTATTATGGGGTACTCAATATTAATTAAAAATTCAAAGTTCAAAATTAAAAGTTATAGGAATGAACGGAGAAACGAATACACGAATTAAGGGGAAACGTCATCCTGACCCCGCCATCGGCGGGAGAAGGATCCCGTTCGGAAGCAGTACTAAGTTTGAATTCTGAATTACGAATTTTGGATCAAATCAGAAATTAGAATGTTTAAACAGAGCTTGTCGTCGCTCCGCTCGATTAAAAATTTGATATTTAATCATTTAGATTTCATTGAAAATTGGAATTTAAAAATTGAAAATTATTGAATGGGGATTCTGGTCACCGCCCCTGGCCCCGCTTCCTGCGCGGTCCCGTCTTGGCGGTGACGGGATTCCGCTAAAAGCGGAAACGCGCCACTGTCAAACGTGGCTGCCGAGTCAGACTCGACTTCGTTCCCCAGAATGACGGAGATCAATGGAAAACGGCTAAATGGTTATATGGCTAGATGGTTGCATTGTTGCTGTGTTAAAATATTGGCAATGACAGAAAGAGAGAAACAACCGATAGACTGGCTTTCGGAAAAGGAATTAAGCACGGTTATACATCAGGCTGAAGAGGTGCGAGTGGCGGCAGCAACAGGCGATCAATATGACGACAAGAAATACCAAGAAGCCTTAGATCAGGTACTGATGGAGACAAGAATTTTTGAGGAGAATTTTGTTGATAAATTTGTTGATGAAGAAGAAATTTGGTCGCAATGGCCGTTGGAAAAAATCGCCGGAGTGGCCCATTTATACTTAATGGCGGCAACGATCCAGCAAAGCCGGATGCAACACACTCTAAAAGGCAATCGGGTAAAGGAGCATGTTGGTAAAGAAGCGGGTACTTGGCTTGAAGTGGCAGTTGCTCTCGGGAACCATTTAGCGAAAAACGATTTCCTAAAAACAGTCGACGGCTCTCCGTTTTTGTGGCCGGTGGAGTTGAGAAGAAGCCAGGCGAGGTTAACTGAGCGCATGCCGGCAAGAGGAGAGGCACGTATCAATAATTTGAAAACAGCAGCTGGCTTATACGATGAGGCGGTTGCCGAAAGCGTGGCTATTTGTGGGGACGAGAAATATGATTCAGGGACACGAGAGACTGGCCGGATGGCGGCCGGAACAGCTCGAGTCGAGGCTGTCTTATCAAGATTAGAGGTGGAAAGGTCGGGCGGAGAGGGAGTGGCCAATGAAGCTTTGCGTCGGGAGTTTGGGACGGCCTTGGGAGAGCTGGAAACCTCGTGGAATAACGGCTACAAAAACTGGGATCGGTTTGACGCCGGGTTGGCACGGATGTACAAAGCGTTATCCGGCCGATCGGAGTTGTCTGATTTGCAGGGAAGTATCATCGAGAGACGGCGTGATTTGCTTGCGGAAGTAGCTGGTTGGGGAGATGAAACCGCGGCCAAAAGACTTGAAGAGTTTGAAAAGGCTCTCGCAAAGCCTAGTAAATAGTATTTCGTATCTAGTATCTGGTATTTTGGAAACCAACAACTAAAAGCAAAGATTTATGATTTCGGAAGTAGCTTTTCCCGAGGTGGCGTATCCCATGTACCAGAATCATAAATTCGGTACAGGGCCATGAACCGATCTTTGATCTGGTTCGTTGGCTGTTCCGCTTCGGAGGTGGAATACTTACGGAATAATTTTTCGGGCTTCGAGGTAGTAGCGCTTTTCTTCGGCTTCACCCATTGAAAAAGTTTTACGGGGGAGAGCGCCGTCTTTGATTACGGTTGCGAACAGATCATGTTTGTCCATTACAGGGAGAAGCAACCCCAAATTTCCCGGCTCTCTCGCCAGATTTTCAACTGCCTCAATCCCGTGGACATAATCGATTTTTACTTCAGGATGAATTTTCAAATATTCATCCAGCATTTTTTGCAAATTGCCGACCGGTAAGTTTTGGTTTTTTTCTTTCAAAACGATTTTAGCGCGTTTGTCGGGAGCGATATATTCAACCCCATCCTCATCGTCGTCAGTAATGCATTCACCCAAATATTCGATCAAATCGTCGGGATCGGTATTAAACAATACGCGATGGATCGGCTCAAACTTCAAGCCTTCGTCGTGAACATTAACGAGTTCAACCGAAGCAAAGCGGGCCGGATGGGTTGTTTGTTGTTCGGGCGGTAAAGTAGTTTTTAGGTCTTCCCAATGTTTTTTTGCGGTGGCGAGCGAATGGTTGCCGTCACCGACGGCAAAAAGGAGCATCGGCGTTTCGGCTTTTACTCCGTATTTTGCGGCAAAAGCCGCTTGGTCGGAAAGTTGCGTCAGCCCATTGGCGATTTGGACGAGCGACTCCTCATCATTGACTTGCCAGCACTTAATATGACCGCCGGATTTCATCAGGTCAAAGTCATAAAGTTTCTGGTATTGCTCGGTTTTTGTAAAGAGTTTTTCAATGACCAAGCCTTCGGGATCATCAATTAAAACCATAATATGAGGTAGCTCAATCGGTGCGTTTTTACGGATGGCGACTCGGGGTGGTAGTCGTTCCAAAACCGTGCCTTCGGTCGGCCGGATCCACGAGAGCGAACCCTTGTTGTAGTCATATCTTTCCAAGTCTAGGGTGACGATTAAGCCTTTTCTGGAAGGGGTGTTTGTTGTTTGCCGGTCAACGAGGATGAAGCCGGGGGGAAGGGGAGAGAGAATATTCTGGTCGAGATATTGAGTCATTGTTTCGTTGATTTTGGCGATCCGCTCTTCTTTGTCCGGCTCTTCTAAGTAAACTTCCGGGAAAATGAGGTTTAAAGTAGAGGGAGAATCGCCGATGTATTCGGCCACTTCCTGCCAATAGCCTGGTTGGGAAGTGAACTGGTCGCAAGCGACAACGGACCATTTTGTCAGGTCAACCCCTTCTTTGGGAAGAAGAATTTCGGGAAGGCCGAGACCGAGGGCGGAGAGCTCATTAGAAATTTTCAATTTTCAAACTCCAATTTACAATTTAATATTTAATTATTAAATTTTCAAACCATCGTCATTCTGAACTTGATTCAGAATCAGATCCTTGATACCCCGCAGTTGTGGGATTACCAGGATGACGTTTTTCTTCGTTGTCATACCAGACAAAGGCATCTTAATTTACCATAAGTATAAGAGGAGGAAAAGAGGAGTTGGGCGGGAGGAGCACCTTGCGGTACTCCTCCTCGTTACATCATGATGGATATAGGTGGACGCTACGGCAGTTGGTCGAGCGCTTCGCCGAGCGCTTTCATCTCTCGGCCGAAGCATTCCCAGTCGCCGCTCCCGGCGCACTTCTGGGCGGCGTCGTAGTGATAGATCGCGATCTCGCCGGCCGAGCCTGACATGGGCTTTGTTGCCCCGGGTACCGGTGGGATTGGTGTCACCCCGACTTCCGTTGCCGGTGGCACCTCACTTGGGCTGATGATACTGCCCTTGCCGGCATAGAGATCGGCGAGGGCTTCTTGGAGATTCGTCGTTGCGATGACCCGGTTACTGGTGACGATAATCACTCTGGCCAGCGCCGGAATCTTCGAGTCCTTGGCCATGATATAGAGCGGCTTGATATAAACGACAGAGCCGCCCTCCTGGCCGAGGATGGTGAGGGGAATCATGTTGCCCCATGGGATGGCAGAGCCTTGTTGGTTCCACAGGGAGAGATCCTGCGAGATGGTGGTGTCCTGGTTGATCTGGGCTTCTGCTTGCGCGGGGCCGATGACCGTCTGGTTCCGCGGGAAAAGCCAGAGGACCAGCTCGCCGTAGTGATCCCTGTCCATCCTGGCGGCCATCCAGCCGACCAGGTTCTGCTTGCTGAAGGGGACGAACGGCAGGGTGATGACGAATTCGTTCTCAGTCTTTCCAGGAAGCCGCATCCAGACAAAGCGGGGAGCCATCTCTTGGGGTTTTTGATCATAGAGTTCGTTCGGGATAACCCAAAGATCTTCCCGATTGTAGAAGCTGGTTGGGTCGGTCATGTGATAGAGAGCGAGCTTCTTGGCCTGGATCATGAACAGATCCTCTGGGTAGCGGAGGTGTTGCCGAAGCACGGCCGGCATCTCTGCGAGCGGCCGGAACATGCCTGGGAACAGGTTGTTCCAGACGTGGAGGATCGGATCCGCTGGGTCGGCTGCGTAGAATGTCGTCGTGCCGTTGTAAGCGTCGATGACGACCTTCACGCTATTGCGGATATAACGACCTGAATTCTGGTCGCTGATTGGGTCCGCGTACGGATACGATCCTGCGATTGTGTAGGCATCCCAGATCCAGAAGATCCCTTGCGACGTAACCACGGCGTAAGGATCGGCGTCATAGGTCAGGAACGGCGCGATCGCGCTTACCCTCTCCGTGATGGTGCGCTTGACGATGATCTTGCTGTCTCGTGTGATGAACCGCGAGAGCAGGATTTTCAGGTCGCCGTAATTGATGGCGAAGGCGAGCCGATTGAGCCCTGCGAGCCTGATGCCGGCGCTGCCTTCATATTGGCCGTAGATAATGCCGGCTTCGGAGGCATAGTCAACTTCTTTGAGGTCTCTGATGTTGACGATCGCGGGCTCAGAGTTCACCTCGCCGAAATAGATCCTCGGCTGTTGGGTTTGCAGGACTTCCGGCGCTTCCACGGGGATGTTGCTGGCGATGAATAAGGGCATGCCTTGATCGCCAATTCCGTTGACGGTCGAGCCGGTGTAACCGAAGCCGTGGGTGTATTGGAAAAGGCGGTTGATCCAGGTTTGGGCTTGTTGCGGCAGTTGGTCCGGGTCCGTTTCCCGGGGGCTGAGTATGACCTGGCCGATCCCGGGATAGCGGTCGATGTCGCCATCGTGGAACGTGTAGCTGGGACGAAATTCCTGGAGTTGCTCGACGGCGGTGCGCCACTGGCGGTAGTCGATTGTCCTCGCTTGCGCCAACGTGTCATCGTTGGCGCGGTATTCGTCGGCAGTCAGCTTGGCTTGGTAGGGGAATGCCTGCCCTTCAAGCTTGTCAATGCCATAGGCGGCCCTGGTCATCGCGATATGGTTCGCGATATAGGGCGTTTCGTAGGCCAGCTCGGAAGGACTGACCGACAGGCCATGGACTGCCCAGGGGATGATGCCGAGAACGATGGTCACGATCAGAATAGGCAGACCGGCGCAACACGCTTGGATGATCCAGTTTCGGATTCTGCCGTTGATCAGTTGGATCAGCCCGAAGAGTGCCACCAGTCCGCCGATGACTGGCGCGACGCCCATGCGATAGTTGATGTCGATCCAGGAGGCGCCGACGAGCCGTCCACTGCTGCCGTTGATCATCAGAAAGTAAGGAGAGAGGATCAGGCGCCAGCCCCAGAGCAGGAACAGCATGCTGCAAAGGCTGCAGAATTGGCCGAAACCGCGGGTAAAGGCGGCGTCCTTTTCCTCATTGGTATTGAGCTCGTCTGCCCTCTTCCGAAGAAAGATTTGCAGCCCGAAGACTGCTAGCAGGGTGATCATGAAAGTCCAGAGCAGACAGTTCATGACCAGAGTGATGAAGGGAACGGTCAGCACGTAGTAGCCGACGTCGAGAGAGTGGATCGGATCGCTGACGCCGAATGGGATCTGGCCGAAGAACCGAAGAACCGTTTCCCAACCGGAAGCCATTGTCACTAGTCCGAAGACGACGGCGAAGGCCAGGACGACAGCCCGGCCGATCCACTTCATCGCCTTTGTCCAGCTTTGCCATTTGTCGTATTTCCACGAAGACCTTTGCTGTGCTCTTTCGTGGATCGGCGCAGCGCCGTGCCAGGCGATGGCTAGATTCACGGCCATGAAAATGCCGGCGAACAAACCGCTTGCCGCGAAGATCGCGGCCTTGACCCCGAATTGGGTCAGCCAGACGTTCAGGTAACGAAGCTCTTGCATGATCAGGATGCTGGTATAGATCCTGGCGACTCCGGTGAGGACGACAAAGACGATCCAGATCCCGATGAACCACACGATGCCCAGCCCGGCGGCGATCCAGTCGTTGTTGTCTTCATCACGTTTTCTCACCGCCCGACTGATGCCGACGATCAATCCGACCAGCAGCCCTACCAGGAATCCGATTGTACCCATAAGACGCACCTCCTCTTTGCGAGTTTCGATGGGCGAGTAATACAAAGGTTAGCTTTTGGGAAACTGCCCTTTGTTAGAAGATCGCCAACTTGTTCCGGCAACGGGCCGAGGTTGGTGATCAGCTCCATCATGATGTTAATGTGCCTCAAAAAATCCAAGGCATTATTTTGGGTAGACTTGGGTATTTTGAAGAAACGCTGTATTTTACCAAAAAATAGGAATATTTTCAAGACAGGAGGAATATCAAGGAGAAAGATTTACGAATTACGATTTAGGAATTTAGAGGGAAGGGTTAAAGTTGTTGGGCGTGGAGGCCAGGGCCGAAACGACAAAAGTAGCAAAAAAGAGGGGGACATAGGTCCGGGTGAGCGGACCTATGTCGAGATAGTGGATTTGACGGACGGTAACGGTCAGGAAATCGGGACCCAGGCTGCTTGGGGTGGTACTGGCATTTTGTCGCGTTTAGCCCGAGCGAGCCTCAAGAACCGCCGTCTAAGCGTTTTCGCCAATACATGGTCTTTCAAGAGCGTAGCTGAAACTTCTTGGACGCTTGGGAAATGAATCATGCTTGAGGCAGCGGCGAGATCGTTAGCCTGGGAGACCAGTGACCTGTAGGCGGCTAGCTTCTCACGTTTGGGAGCGCTTGTGCGCCCGAGCTGTTCGGCATTCTCAAGAAGCTGGCCCATCGGGTGGAGACAGTGCTCGCGATGATCCTGAACGAGTCGCCAGTATTCGACGGCTAAGGCGGTGTGGAGACAGCCGTTGCCGAGCAGCCTCAGAAACTCTTGTTGCCCTGGAAGTTTGGCGATTTTTTCGGCTATCACGCTGGCGTGGTTGCCGTGGATCAGGCAGCCGTTGTCCAGCATTCTTTGCTGCTTAAGCACCTGGCGGTAGCACACAGCAACGGCTTTGGTGGGATCAATATCAAGTCCGAAGCGGAGTCGGTTGATAAAGCGGGAAAGGCACATGGCTGTTGCCTCCTTTCTTCAAGTCCGTCAATTTCAAACTGCGTTCGGTCACGATTGATCGAATTTAGCCTGATTGTAACACCACACTATAAGAATAGAAATAACTTAAAGGTAAAAACTAAAATCTAAAAACAACAACGCAAAAGTTAAAATTTTTTGGTTTTAAGCTGTTACTTTTACTTTTTCACTTTTCGTTTTTACTTTCGTGGCTGTCCTATAGCATTTGACTTTGTGCCTATTTTGTGCTACAATTACGGCGTTCTTTGAAAATATATTCTGCGAAGTGGAGCTTTGCTCCACGAAGCCGAGTTTGACTCGGCGAAAATGTCCGTTCGGCGGATTGGTTGCCGGGAAATTGTTTTCGACCCATAACAGATCTCAAGAAAACCATGCCTTTTCAAGGCGAGGATGACCCGCCTGCTAGCGCCTGAGCGCAGCGATGGCGGGCAGGATTGAGCTCAGATATATCGTCCTCGTTTAGACGAAACCCCCGCCGTTGGCGGGGGAGGACATTATAGTCGGAAGCAGTTCCCCTGCGATCAACCGTTGGCGGACGGAAAAATTGCGGGTGCATCCGAGTAAGCTACAGAGGAGGTTCCGATGAAACGGTTCCTGTCGTGGATGTTCGTGATTGCGATGGTAGTCGTTCTGTTCGCCGGCAGCGTGCCGGCGGTACTGGCCGAAGGGCCGGGTTGTTCACGTCGTCGCCGCAGGAGAGTCGCCCTGGAGCATCGCCTACATGCGCAATGCGTCTGGCGACCTGTCGTTGGCTACGGAGCTGATGAAGGCCAACGCCATGAAAACCGGGAACATGATTTTCCCCGGCGACAAGCTCATCGTGCCGGCTGATTGGCCGGTGTTCAATGCGATGGACCTGGCCGCCTTGGAGACGGCTGAGGTCTACAAGCAGTTCGACTTCGGGCTGCGCTACCAGATGGGTAGCACCGACTACTGGTTCCGAGTCGAGTCAGTGCGTGGGCTGCTTTAC
>Ga0172371_10010769_pt1 | contig 12308 bp, 12 predicted proteins | sample Lak12m_FD_114543 | JGI IMG/M metagenome (GOLD analysis project Ga0172371, IMG submission 114543) | Freshwater microbial communities from Kabuno Bay, South-Kivu, Congo - kab_022012_12m | ecosystem: Environmental > Aquatic > Freshwater > Lake | place: Democratic Republic of the Congo: South-Kivu... | reverse complement strand
TTCCACCTGGATTTCCATCATGAATCGGCCGAGCAGCGCCGGATCTAGCAGGTCCCTCCGGTTCGTGGCCGCAATTATCGCAATGTCCTTGCGGTCCTCGAATCCGTCGAGCTCCGCGAGGAGTGCCGCTAAGTGCTTGTCGCTGTGGATGTTCGCGAAGTGTCCCCGGGTCCGGGCGAAGCTCTCGAGCTCGTCCAGGAACAAGAAGGCCGGGCCGCGCCGGGCCGCCCCGCGCAGAGCTCTGAAAGTGTCCCGGATAGCTTTCTGGGTCACTCCCACGTAGGGAGATTCCCAGGCCGCCGGTTTCACTACCCCGAAGCGGGCCCGCTGGCCGCTCAGCCGCGCGATCTCGCTCACGACGATGCGAGTCATGTAGGTCTTCCCGCATCCCGGGGGGCCGACGAGCAGAATAGAATTCCGACCGTTGAGCTGGTAGCGCCGAGCCATATCCGGGGCTACCACGAGCGCGCTCAAAGTGGTCAGCATGGTTTCACAACTGCCGTCCAGCCCCCCGAGCAGTTCGCGCGGCAGGTCGGGCACTTCCTCGAGCAGGAACTCTTTTCCCTGGGCGCTCTCGACCTTGGCAAACGCCATCCAGACCGCGCGGTCGAATTGCACCAGATCTCCGGCCTGGAGCTCCTGGCCAGCGAGTGAGTGCGCCGGCTTCAGCACCAGTTCCTCGTCGCGGCTGTTCACGACCAACTGGCCGTCGCTGGTTCGGCGGTCGAATACGCCGATCTCACCGCACGGCGGCACGCCCTCGGGTGAAACGCCCGTAACCGTGTTCAATTCGTGGTTAAGGAAGACCTGTTCGCCCGGGCGCAGGGACTCGATGGCGAGCTCCGGCGCCAGGTTCACGACCCGGCGCGCGCCGCCCTGGTGAACGATCGCCCGCGCTTCCCCGTTATGGGGTAGCGAGCCCAAAAAGATCCCTGGGAACCAGGGTGCCGCGAGCACCCTTTCCATGATGTCTCTCAACTCCGCTTGGGCTTGGTTGGCCCGGCGCAGGCCGAGCCGGCTCTGGTCCAAATGCTCCAGGAGGCTTCGCTCTATGGTTTCTGCCAGCTCGGGCGACTGCAGGCGCAACGCCTTCAATTGCGCGTGTCGCTGGTCAAGGGGCAGCTCCGCCTGGAGGCAGAGCCTGATCAGGTCGGTGTTGATGGAATCAGGAGTTGTTGCAGGACGTCTCATGGATATTGGAACCGATAATAGACGCCGCCGCGGGCACCGGGAGCGCGCGGGCAGCATCGGGTTGGGTAATGTGAAAACCGCGTTGGACGATCTGGGCCCGGTCCCAGCCGTACATGGTTGCTTTCGGTCCGGAGAAAGTATCGGTTATCAGCAACGCGATACAGTGAGCCTGGGAGAAGGCGACCCGGTGGAGCTGGCAATCCGCACTGGAAAAGAACGGAGTCGCGAATGGGCACCGCGCTTTGGCCTCAGGCGCGCATTCTTTCGCGCACCAATGGCGGGCCGGATGGCTATGAAACCAGCCGATCATTTGCTCATCGGTCTGCCGCAAATCCAAGTTTGCCTGCGCGGCCGCCCACGTTTCGGGAGTGATGCCCAGTCGCGAAGACTCGGAAATGGTGTGGCGGGTGGGAATCTGCGCCGTGACCTTAAGAAAGAGTTGTTTTGATGCGGCATCCTGATGAATCCGGCCGAGCAGCACCGCCCCGACCTCGACCTTGCCCGCTCGTTCCGTCAGCGCGAGGACTTCGTCCATTACCCTTTGGGGCAAGAACACCGGCAGCAACCCAGGGCCAACCTCTCCAAAGGCGACGGACCTTTCGAGTTCGTCGTTGAGCGAGCCCGGAGCCAGGTTTGACGGCACCGGCATTTCCTCGACCTCAAACGGGTCCGGGGACTGGAGAGAGCGATCGTTGGCTTCGGGGCGGGCAAGCACGGCGTAGGTGAACAGCTCGCCGGGCGGGAGCTTCTTCTGGGTCACGAGCGTGTCCCCGATCCGCATCGCGTTCGACTTGAAGAAGCTGCGAGGGAGGTCCACCGTGATCGTCGGGAGCCCCTTGGCCCGAACGGTTATGCGCAAGCCCTCGACGTAGGGCTGCCCTAATGTGGCGTGCCAAACGGGCCTGATGCGGAGCTCGGCTCCGGCGGCCAGCTCCGGGTTTGACCAGCAACGCAGGGCGGTGAACCGGCCCCACTCGGCGGCGAGGTCCAAGTCCAGATCCACCGGGAATTGACCGAGCGACAAACCTCCCTCGCTCCGGGTGATAGCCAGGAAGTAGCGATATGTTGGGGACGACATAGGAAGAGGGGCGGCGGAAACCCGCCGCCCCGTGTGCTTCAGCGGATTCCCCCAGCGTCCACGTTTGGGTGGAGCGAAATCCGGTCGTTCTCGACCAAGACTTGGCCGACCAACTCCGAAGAGTGCGCGTGCCGACCCAGACGGTCTACCCGGGCATGGTAGCTCAGCGCCCGGCCGGACGAATCGAGCGACGGGAGCCGGAGCTTGGGCAACAAGCCCCCGATGAAATCGCCCATCGTCGCGGCCATGGGCGCCCGCGCGCGCACACGCTTCTGACCGGTTAGGTCAGTCGCGGTGATGTTGGAAACGAATAACGGTTGTATCATATGTTCCTTTCGGTTCTTTGTTCGGTATCCTCGCTGGCTTGGGGGCCACCCCAAAACGCGAGAAAGCGCTTGGCGGCCGCTTCCCCTTGCAACAGGTCGGCGGCGGAGGCGAAGGTGTCCGCGCCCACGGAGAGCGCTTCCAGCGCGCTACGCAACTCCGCCGCGGCGACAGGTGTCTGGAAGAAGACCTCCAGTTGGGCCGCGCCGCCGCTCTCCTCTTCGACCACAATGGCTCGTGCCAGCCGGAGCCGGGCATTTGCCGTCAGCAGCATGCTGGCGAGGCCGTCACGACAAGACACCGGCAGCGAGTCCCAAGAAACGAGGTCGGCGCAGAGACGAACGGCGCCTGGGGACGCAGTGACGACGGCTGTGTGCCCCTCCTGCCGGGTTTCCAGGGGAACGACACAAACATCTCCATTCCGGGAAGGACACCCCCAGCCCGCCGCTTCAACCAGGTTGGGCAAGACGGTCACCACTGCCTCAGCGGCGGCAGCCGCTGCGTCGGCGTGCCGGCCGCAAGACGGACGGTGAGCTGCCGCAAATGCACTGCGGGCCTGGGATATCCGCAGGGAGAGATCTGACTCGGCCTGAACGGGAATTTCCGCCCGTAGAAACAGCCCGCCGCCCGGCACGGCGGAGAATTTGGCCAGCCCCATGAGCGTCGCGTTTGCTTTCAGAAGCTCCCAGCGCGAGGGTGGCGTTGCGGGGGAAAACTTCTCCGTGAGGATCAGGAACCCGTCAATCAGTTGCGCCAGCATGACCGCCTCGGCCGCGCGATTCGCCCGCGCCCGCCAGCAGCCGGGCGCAACCGCTTCCATGGAAGGCAGCGCGGCCTGCAGCGCGGCTTGGCAAAGATCGGCCACCGGTCGGGGTTGATAATCGGTCGCGGTCATGGTTGGCCTCCGGCGCTAACGGCCTGCGGCGGCACGGCCAGCTCTGGCCGCTGCAACGGCCGGGCATCCGTGGGTAACCGGCCCGCGTTATTGCGAGCCCACGAACAGGCCGCTTTGTTCAGGCTGTCAAATTCACGCGTATTGTATGTGCGGTACACAATCATCTCGAATACCTGATAGCAAATTGAGACCAGGCTCGTTCCCGGATTTAGCCTGCCAATGCAGATGGCGCCGTGTTGCCCAAGGATGTTCGGATGAAAAACGTTCGTCGGTCCCAGCCAGGTGAGCACCTCGAAAGTCGAGGCGCGCCGCAGGTAGTCGTTGGGGAGGAAGATGCCAACCACAAACAAGCCACACTCGCCAATCCGACCGTTGCGCTCCTGCACAAGTCCCTGGCAGCGGAACTCGGCGATATACTGCTGCGGCGGTGAGCCGGGCCCCGGAAACAGGCGCAGGATGCTGCTCTTCGCAGCCAGCGCCAGCGCCTCCTCACGCTGCCGCTCCAGGAACTTGCTGAATATCTTGTCAGTCATTGGACTCCTTTCAGGAATGGCCAAGTTCGTAAAAGCTGGCCCGACGGCCATCGCCAATGGCAATGACATCCGCCGGCAACAACCCCAATGCAGAAAGAGGCCGGCCTAAGTCCCGGGCCGAAAGACCTTCGCGCTCGAGGGTGTTTGTCAGGCCGATGCCCGGCGCCGACATGCGGCGACCGCACTGGGCGCCGGTTTGGGCTGGGGGGCTAATCCTGCCCTTCAAGCGCAGCAGCGCCCGCCGCCCGCCGCACTCGCAACTGAGGGCGCGCACGAATTGCTTCCCAGGCACCTCCAGGCTCGCGGCGCGCTGAGCTTTGGCGCGCGAACCGCCCGACCCTAGTGCAAAGGCTTCGGCCAAGGTGATTCGCTCCGGGCTGCGGCGAAGGGGGCGAATCTCGAACGGATCATGGTCCAGGCGACAGGCTTCCCGCCTGACAAGGTTCGTCAGGAACAGCTTTTGCGCGGCGACATCATAGACCAATTCCCGGTTCAAAATGGCCGGGTCGAATTGCCCGGAGAGGAGCTGGGCGCAAGCCGCGGCCTGCATACTGCTGGCCAGTGTCCCGAGATAAACCGGCGAGTTGGTGGCGGGAGGCGCAGAATCAAGCCGACAGGCATAAGTGGCCTCGGAGGCGTAGTCTGCATCGTCCAACCCACACTCGTAGCAAGGGGCGTCCTTTCCCTGGGCGAAGACCGAGACTCGCACCAGCGAGGGTGCGCTGACACCCGAGTCAATCCAGTAAGGGATACCCAGCTTCCGGAACGCGTAGTTCGCCGCGATCCGCGCTCGCTTCGAGTCCAGGGCCGTCAATAGGATGTGGCAACGAAACTGCCCCAGCGGGAGATCCTCCATGTCGCCGACGATTGCTCCGACCCGGAGTCGGGGATTGATGCCCCGCATGATCTGGACCACCACTTCCGCTTTGGGCCGACCCGCCACCGAAGCTTCCCAGGCTTGTCCCTTGGTGAATACGTCGCGGTCCAAAACCCGCGCACGGTCCACCCCTGGCAGCGCCGCGAGCTGCGACGCGAGGGGCCTCCCGATCAGCCCGGCCCCGAGCTGGAGCAGACTCGCGGACTTGGATTGTTGCCTCTTTTTCACAGATTGTCAGGGGTCCACCGGAAGCCGGCGTCCGGGTCGGTTGGATGCCCGCAGTGCTGACATTGCATGAAGTCCTCGAACCACCAGCACGTGAGCGGGGGCGCCTGGTGGTACCACGTGTCGCACGCGGGGCACGACACCGCCGGCGTGCCCTCCTCAATCGGCTGCCCGCAGCGCGGGCAGATAGTCTCGTGGCCCGCACCCGCAAACGGAACAACTTTCGCCGCCCGCTCGGTCGAGAAGTAGAGCCGGCATCCGTTCTCCAGACGAATCTCGTCCCGGTCGGCGAGAACCCTGACCCCGAGCGGCGCTTGGCGGCCGTTCACCCAGAGCCGTGCCGCCCATGACGCCAGCACATACCAGCTTTCGGTGCCTTCGTGTTCGCTGCGCACGAGTATCCCACCCGTGGCCGGGCGTGACTCCGCCTCGGCGCGCCGCACGTAGGGCTCCGTGGCCACAAAGTCATACTGCTGTCCGGCCAGCGGAACAACCGCCCAACACGGGCCTGCCGCAGCCGCAGCTTGAATCCAGAGTTGTGCCATATGCGCTCCTTCAGTCTTGTTCCTGACTGCGGCGCGGCAGCCCACGCAGTCCATTACGACCAATGACTTTCAATTTCATAACGTCGGAAATTCTACCACGGCGGGAACCCCTTCTTGTGCACGCGACCCAACTCACAGGCATCGCCATTCGCAACGCCTTGATCTTGCGCAACAATGTGCAAAAAGAATTCTCCAGCATCACACGGCATCTCAGCTTCGCGGCAAATCTCACAGGCGAACCACTTGCTCGGCGCGGTCGGGACCGGAGGCATGACGCGCCCCCCCCAAGCTCATTTCGAACTGACGGCCATGGCCACAATCCCCGCGCCCGTACAAGTCGCAACCCAGCGTCCGCAGCGACCGGACGGTTGTCGTCGTCATTGTTGCGAGACTCATAACCGCTCGATCAGGTTCTTCATACAGAACTTGGACTCGACTCCCGCCCGCCGGCACATCGCTTGCAGAGGGACACACAAGGCCCTGGCCTGATCGTCTGGCAACCTCCAGCTAAAGCCCTTCTTTATAAGGCGAGCCGGACTGGCGGCCATCTCGAAGGCGGCCTTGAGAGCCTGGCGAGGGTCATGCGATTCTCTCGAGGGACGGACAATCTTGACCGGGGAGAAGACAACGTGCCGGACCCCCAGGTCGCGTGCCAGCAACACGAGTTGCGACAGGTCTTGCTCTGTCTGCGCTTCCGGGAGGCCGAATTCCTTCAGACCATGGGCTTGACCGGGACCGAAGGGCGAGCGGATGAACAAAGGATCAATCCGCAGGACAATCGGAATTCCCGCTGATCGCAACGCACGAAGACCCTCAATCCGCTGCCGTACACTCGGCGCATGAGGATCATAGAAAGCAGCGGCCTCCTCGTTCCAAAAGGCAAGACTGACCTCCACCTGCACAGTCGGTTGGTTGCTGGCCGCGAGCCGGGCGTAGGCAGGATGGCTGGATTTGATTTCCCCCAAGCGCTTCAAGACCACGACATACTCCGGTTTGGCGGCCAGACCCGGATTCTTGGTCAGCAGCGTAATGCTGGTAAAACGGTGCCGTGAAAGACCGCTGATCCACTCCAAAGCGAGCCGTGTGTGGCCGAATTCCGCTTCCAGGCCTGCCTGCAATGGATCCGTGGAGTTCGACAGGTGGAGTGGCGCGGGTGGCAGGTCGAACCGCTCCAGATCGCGCAAGTCTTCAGCCAGGTGCTTCAAAAAGTCCTGCTTAAGCCGGGGTCTATCCAAGCCGGTCGCGACAGTATGCCCTTGTTCGTCTCGCGAGCTCTGAGCCGCGAGCGGCTGGTCCATGCCGCGCGCGTAGAGTCTGACGTAACAGTACACGCATCCGTGCTCACACCCAACGTAGGTGTTCAGACAATAACGATGGCCGGAACAAAAAGTCCGCTGGTCCGCAAAGGGATCATACCATTTAACGAGCTTCGGCCGGCTGGGCTGAAGGTCGGCGGCGGTTGAGCCTAGATGGAAGAAGTAACGCAGAAGCCCCCACTGGTTGCGGGCAGGAACATCCGCAAAGACGCGCCTGAACCGAGGGTCCACCCGGCTGATCAGAGCCGCCAAGGCCGATGGTGGTGGCGGATTATCCGCAGCCGCCTTTCTTCCGAACCAATAACGAGCTAGAATCGCCTGTTCCGAGGCCGATCGGCTCCGCAGAAAAGCCTGGCCCGGCTCCAGATCTGAACAATCACCTAATCGCATAAGTTGTAGCGGTCTGTGGCAGGCGGTCGGCCCTCCAGCGACTTAAATCTCTCCCAAATAGGCGCCGTAGTCGGGACCACGATTGTCTGGCCCTTCCACCGGCTTGATCCCACTGCCAGGGGCCGGGTCCGCTGCGGGAAGGTATTTCTGCAGCGCAAAACGCACCCCGAGATGACCGCCGGTCTCGACCAGCCAGTCGAGCCCCGCTCCGGCGCGCAACGCGCCCTTCAACCGGCTGAGCTGATTCTCGAAAGCGTGCTTGCTGATTTGCCGGCTGGTCCGTTTGGCCATCCGCAGCCGGAGGTCTTTCCGCAACTTCCAGCCGGAGCCAGCTTGCGCCGAAGGAAAGCCGGCGTCGTCCAGCAGAAGTTCCGCCAGGATGCCCAGTGTCCGCGGCAGACCCACCGTTTGCCCGTCCACAACCAACTGCGCGGATACGGGGCCCCACTTCAGTGTGACGGAACGGGCGAACCTGGCTAACGCCGGACCTTTTGCCTTGCGCCGCCGACTCGTGCCCGACAACTGCTGAACCGGGAGTTTGAGCTCGGGTTGCTCGCGAGACTTCGCATTGTAGCTCTGGGCGACGCTGTCCATAACCTCGTTCAGCCAGTCAAGCCAGGCGGCCAGCAGTTCGCAGATCTGCGGCAGCATCATCAGCACGGCAAACGGATTGGCCGGAGGCGGGGGGGGAGGATTCAATGAGCGGAACATACGCTTGTGATGGGTTTCTTGGTTCGGGGGTTTCGAGGGCGACATTACGGGCGGGGTGACGTCTGGTTCGGCGGCGGCCTACAAGCCCGCCATGGCATGAGGTTGCGGAGAACGAAGTACAGGTGCCACCGGAAGTGGCGCCGGTAACGCAGGAAAACGCCGACGTGGAGCATTGCGACTCCGCCACGACTAGCGCAGAGCCACAGCGCGACGAGGTTGAGGTGAGCTGATTTCATAGGGAGGCGGCGCGCCCTCGGCCGCGCAACCGCAAAAGGCGTTTGGGGCTTGGGACCAGCGTGGCTGCGGCCGACGCTGGCGACCGGGGCTTGAGGGACAAGTTGTTCTGGTGGATCATTTGGGGGTTGGCGCGGGCAGACATCCGCGCCGGCATACGTGGGCTCGGCAGTGACGAGTTCATTTAAAACCACCTATATGATTTCAGAACCCCCCGAACCCGGCCACGTTTACTACCGGCTTTTTTGCAGCCTGCTCGGGCAGGCCGGGGGACCTGGCAGTCGTTTCCTGACTGCCGGCGGTACAACGTGCAAGCACTGCGGCCATTTCTTAGCGCGCGACCGCACCTCTTGTCCGTGGACGGCCAAAACTTGCCTGCAAAATAACCTTGCGGGCTCTGGACACTTCTGCGCGAATGAAGGCATGTACAGCAAACCGCCACTGCGTTTGCGCCGCCTCGTTGTCCAGGCTCTCCGAGCCACGAGCGTCAACCATCTCGCCGACCTGATTAACGCCGCCAACGCCGATGCCGGCACGGGTTGCCGGGTCACTAGACAGTTGGTGACGAACCTGCGGAACACGCCGCAGACCATCAGCCTGACCTGGGACCACCTCGTGGCCTTCCACACCTACTTCAAGGAAAGCGGCGCCAGCCTGCAGCATTTGCCCATCCTCGAGACACGGGGCGTCTTCGAAGCGCTGGGCGACAAACAGCGCTTGGTGTTCATGTACGGCGCCAGGTCGCGGCCCGAGGAACAGCGAACGGACAATAGCCACTGGGACACGCGCGCCCACGTCGAGTTGGTGCGGCAGGCTTCGCTGACCAGCCGGCCGCTCGAGTTCAACGCCCAGGACGTGCTCTGGCGCAGCCCGGTGGACCCCGCCACGCTCGGCAGCGAACCGTGGCACCGGATTCTCGCCGAGGATCAGGCCTCGGCGGTCTCGCTCGGCTCGCCGCTCTCGGCCTTGAGCAGCGAGATCATGCTGGCGAGCATGTTCGACGTGAAGGCCTTTGAGCCGCCCCATGTCATGGCGCGGCGGCTGCCTTTCTATTTTGTCTGGCTGCACCGGGTTGCCGCCGACTTCCGCAGCGCCTTTGGGCTGACTGCTGACGCGTTGCGGGCCAAACATCCCGACTTGGCGCGGCGGGTTCAACGCAACGCTACCACCGCGGTCTTCCTCGGGGAGGCGGTGCTCGAATCGCCAACCAAAGGCCACGAATGGACCATGTACGGTGTCATTGCTGCGCAACGCCGAACGACGGGCAACGTTTGGTTGGTCGTGGCTGGGCTGCACGGACCGGCTACTTTCGGCGCGGCCACGGTGGTGAAGGACATCACCGACGAACTGCCCTGGTCGTCGAAAGGCCCATCCAAAGTCCTCTGGGTGCCGGTGAAGGTGCGGGTTCGCGCCGGCAAGGCCAAGCCCACGGACGGCGATATTCGTGAGGTTATTGATGCCGAATTCGACGGCAAACCGCGCATCTGGCCGGATGAAGGATGATTCTCGGCTCCGCCCCCGCGCGCTCCGGCCACGTGCCTCGCACGCTTTCGACCTCGGTTCGGCGATGACGCTGACTGCGCCGGGCGCCTATCTGAATGCCGCCCGGCGGGCTCGCACGCACCCTGCGGCGGGAGTCGTCGCACCGACGGCCGCGTGAGCCCCCGCCATGAACTTGCCTGCGAGCCCCACGGTCGTGGCTGACGCCCCGGGGCTGGAAGCCAAGGTTTACGCCAAGGTGGACCGTCGGCTGCTCCCGTTTCTCTTTCTCTGCTACATTCTCGCCTACCTGGACCGGGTCAATGTGGGCTTTGCCAAGCTCCAAATGCTCCAGGACCTATCTTTAAGCGATGCGGCTTTCGGCATTGGGGCGGGCATCTTCTTCGCCGGCTACTTTCTATTTGAGGTTCCCAGCAACCTCCTGCTCAAGAAATTCGGCGCCCGGACCTGGATCGCCCGGATTATGGTTTCCTGGGGAGTCCTTTCCGCGGCGATGATGTGGGTCAAAAGCGAATGGGCCTTTTACGCGCTGCGCTTTCTGCTCGGCGTCGCCGAAGCCGGCTTCTTTCCGGGCATCATCTTCTACCTCACGCTTTGGTATCCCTCGCGGCTGCGCTCGACGCGGACCGCCTGGTTTGTCTCAGCCATTGCAGTGTCTGGGGTGCTCGGCAGCCCCGTCTCCGGCCTGATCATGGATGGCCTCTCCGGCGCATGGGGACTGGCAGGCTGGCAGTGGCTCTTTCTTGTGGAGGGGCTCCCGTCCATCATGGTGGGGATCTGGGTTTGGTTTTACCTCGACAGCAACATCGCCCAGGCTCAATGGCTGGCGCCGGATGAGAAAGCTTTGCTCGCGCGAAATCTCGACGCCGAGGAGCGGCACAAGGACCAACACAGCGTGCTCGATGCGTTCAAGAGCGGCCGGGTATATGCCCTTTGTGCGATCTACTTCACGCTCATGATCGGGCTGTACGGGATTTCCTTCTGGCTGCCGTCGCTCGTCAAGGGCATGGGCGTCAGGGGCTATCTCAACGTCGGCCTGATCACAGCCATTCCCTACGCCGTGGCGGTAGTGGGCATGATCTTCCTGAGCCGGAGTTCTGACCGCACTGGTGAGCGCCGGATGCATTACGTCCTGAACGTGACTGCTGGCAGCCTGGGGCTGGTCTTGAGCGCCGTGTTCAGCCGCCAGCCGATTCTCGCGATTGCGTTTCTGGCGATTGGCACTCTCGGGGTCATTGGCTCCATGCCCATCTTCTGGCCAGTGCCATCCGCCTTTCTCGCCGGCACTGCCGCCGCCGCCGGAATCGGTATCGTGAACTCGGTGGGAAACCTGGGGGGCTTCGTCGGACCCAACATTCCCGTCTGGATCAAAACCTATTGGGCCGACCCTTCGGCCTCGCTCTATGTCATATCCGGCGCCTTGTTGGTCGGGGCCGTGATCGCCTTCCTCGCAATCCCCGATAAACCCCCGGGACCGGCCCGGTAAGCGCCGCGGGCGGTGACGCCCCCTCCAGGCAGCCAATGGTTCTCTGGGAAAATGACCCGCCTCGCAGGATGCGTGGCGAGCGCCCCGTGGCATAGTGGAAAAGCAAATCCGAGGTGCTTAAACATTAATCGGCAGGACACCAACCCCGGGGGCACACCATCACCCCACCGCGGTGTCAAGGGTGCCTCACGCCGACGAACCGGGCGTGTGGCCGTTGTCACCGGCGGCTGGTAACGGCTGGGCTCCTGGCTTACAGGCGTTTGGCAGGCTCCTCTCCCGCTCTTCGGGTCGTGCCCCAGCGAGGCACCAGCGATGCACCAGCGGTACACCAGCGGTTCCCGCCTGTACATCGCTGGTGCATCGCTGGTGCATCCCTTGTACCCGGCGTGCAGATGGCCCTGGCCAGGCTGCACTGGCTGAGATCGTAACGACCGGCATCTTTGGTTGAGCTGGCTGCAATCGAGGTGGTGCCCGCGACAGGACTTGAATCCATTTACGTCCTGCGCGAGTTTTCGTGACACCGCTTCTGACCCGATAAACAGGGGCGATTCTTCACTTTCGTAGTTCTTGCTTCATACGCTGTTTTGCGGCGTCACGCAGCTTTCGAGTCATCAATTGTCATCAGGGAGAATCACGCCCTCACCAGCCGCACCACCCCGCTCCCCTCACTCACCACGGCCCCGAACTTCGTCAGCATCGCCAGCGCAACAGGCGAGATAACCTTCCGCGTATCCACCTTGCTGTAGGTCGTGCTCGACATGCTGCTCGACCCCGAGTCCACAGTATGGCTCGCTTGGCTCGTCTGTGTCGCGCTGATCCCTTCCCCCGGCGCCGCCGCCGTCCGATCCACAATCAAGAGCTCCCGCGCCATCTCGCATGTTGCCCGCACCACCGCCGCCGGCACCACGTCCGACTCCACATACCCCGCGCTCCGCACACCCCACCCCGTACTTCCCCCGTCCGGGTCCCGGCATTCCGCCCGCGGCCACTGCAATGCCTGGCT
>Ga0172371_10010768_pt1 | contig 12308 bp, 5 predicted proteins | sample Lak12m_FD_114543 | JGI IMG/M metagenome (GOLD analysis project Ga0172371, IMG submission 114543) | Freshwater microbial communities from Kabuno Bay, South-Kivu, Congo - kab_022012_12m | ecosystem: Environmental > Aquatic > Freshwater > Lake | place: Democratic Republic of the Congo: South-Kivu... | reverse complement strand
TAAACGACAAATATTTTTCCTATTTGCCTAAAGAGCAGATTTTAAGCCAGGGGATCTCTTGGCAGACAACCTTTAAGGCCTCGGTTGAAAATGTAAAAAGCGGGCTTTTAGGGTCTGGTGTAGGGACTTACCACTATGATTTTTCTAAATTTAAACCGCTTCAATTTAATCAGTCCCAGCTCTGGCAGATAAGATATGACAGGCCGGCCAGTCATATTGCCGAAGTTTTAGGAACAATGGGATTTTTAGGATTAATTTCTTATCTGGCTATAATCGGCATATTCTTTCTGGTTTTTTACTTCATTATTTCAAAGCCTGATGCGAAAAAATATCTTCTGTTGCTGATGACTTTTACGGCCATTATTATAAGCCAGTTTGTCTATTATCAGAATATCACTTTAGCTTTTGCCTTCTGGCTGTTTCTGGCGCTCTCGGTTTCCAGCTTTCAGGGTCAAAGATCAGAAGAGATAACTTTTTCTTTCAGAGAGACTCCTGAAATCGGCCTTATCTTCAATATCTTTTTGATGGTAATTGGCTTGGCACTGGTTGTTTGTTTCTGGTTTGCCAAGGATTTCTATTACGCAGATATATTATTTACAAGATTCCAAAATCTTCAGCAGGTTGAAAAATCGGTAGAGTTAAATCCTTATACGGTTCAGTACAGAATAATTTTAGCAAAGGTTTATTTACAGGAGGCGTTGAATGAACTGACAAAACCCGCAGCTCAGCAGGATTCAAAGCAGATTCTAAACGTGGCTGCCCAATCTATAAATCAGGCTAAGCTGGCCGCTGGACTCTCTCCAAATAGCGTAGCAGCCCAAGAAACATTGGGAGCTGTTTATAGAGATATCAGGTCTTTAGCTAGCGGAGCTTTAGAGTGGGGGATCAAAACATTTGAAAAAGCCATTCAATTGGAGCCGACAAATCCGATTCTCATGACCGAATTAGGCAAATTGTATGTCGTAAAAAACGACAATCCAAAAGCCAGAGAAATGTTTGAAAAAGCCATTGATTTAAAGCCTGATTATACGGATGCTTTGCTTCAGGATATTGCTATTTATGAGGCAGAAAACGACACAGAAGGAGCCATAAAAAAGATGGAAGAGCTAGCTTCAAAATATCCTTCGAATATCGAGATTCTTTTCCAGCTTGGCAGGGTTTATTACAACAACGGGCAGATAAGCAAATCAATTTCCCAACTCAGCAAGGTTCTTGAGTTGTCCCCGAACCATTCAAACGCCCTCTATTCCCTTGGAATAGCCTATCAGAAGCAGGGGCAGACAGAAAAAGCTATAGCTGTTTTTGAAAGAGTTTTGGAACTAAATCCTGGCAACCAGGACGTGATCAATAAATTAAAAGAGCTGGGCAGATAGCCGATCGAGTACCCCTTGACAAGTATATCCTATATGATATATAGGAATATAGAGTATAAAGCGAAGTTCTATAAAGACGTTAGGACGAATAAAAGTCCAGTTTTGGAATATATTAATGGTTTAAGCGAAAAGGAAGCGGCTAAAATACTCAAATACATTGAATTTTTACGAATCAACGGAGGCTATTTAGACGAACCTTATTCCAGACATCTCAGGGGAAAAATCAGAGAATTAAGAATTGATTTTAGCCATAATAAACATAGAATTTTTTATTTCGTATTTATTAAAAAGACTATAATTTTACTTTACGCTTTCTCAAAAAGAACACCCAGGACGCCTATTTCCGAGATAAGGAAAGCCGAAGAAAATTATTATGACGCTTTGAAAAAACCAGAATTATATTGATAGATAATAGAAACTTATGATCAATAAAAAGAGTCAAAAAGCAGTTGATTTCCAAGAATATCTCAAAAAACGGATTAGGAACTCCCAGTTCAAAAAACATTACGATGGATATGGTAAGCAATTAGAGATTGCTTACCAGATTTTGCAGTTGCGTAAACAAAAAAGGATATCTCAGGCGGAATTAGCGAAAAAGCTAGGAACCAAGCAGAGTAATATAGCCAGAATAGAAGCAGGACAACAAAATCTTACCACGGATAATCTCCAGAAAATTGCTTCTGTCTTTGATAGAGAACTTAAGATTGAGTTTGTTAGATAGGGTATACGTTACCCTAGGCTATTGACAGGTTTTAAGGGATAAGGTAGTATTAACTTTACTTGCTTCAGATTTCAAATTTGTAAAAACCCTTGTTTTCCGCTATTTTTTTGTAATTAAAACTAAATAATTCTCTTACCCTAATGAGCTCAAAGTTTAGGGTATTTTAATTTGTTTTATTATGTCCTCCGATATCATAATGAAAACTAAAAATTTTGGTAAAGCGAAAATTTCTTTCAAGCTTCCCTACCTTTTGGGTTTGGAGAAAGACAGCTGGCAGAGATTCTGGGAAGTGGATTTCAAGGAGTTATTGATGGAGGTTTCTCCGATAAGAGACTACACCGGCAAAGAAATGGAGCTTTGGTTTTTGGATTTTAAGCTTGAGGAGCCGAAACATAAGGATGATTTGGAAGCCAGACAGAACAACGATTCTTACGAAGCTGTTTTGAAAGTGAAGACAAAGCTGGTTAATCTGAAAACAAAAGAAATCAAAGAACAGGAAGTGTTTTTATGTGATTTTCCCCTTATGACAGAAAGGGGAACTTTTATTGTTAACGGAGTTGAAAGGGTGGCTATCGCCCAGCTGATACGTTCTCCTGGAGCCTTCTTCACCTGTCAGAAGTCAGCCGGAAAAAGCCATTTTGGAGCAAAGATTATTCCAAACAGAGGAGCTTGGCTGGAATTTGAAACAGAACCCTCGGGATTTATCGGGGTGAAAATTGACAGAAAAAGAAAGATAGCGGCTACCGCTCTTCTGCGGGCTTTTGGGATTAATAACGATAACGATATTAAAGAGAAATTCCAGGATGTAAACAAGGGAGAAGTAAACTACATTGAAGAAACTTTAAAAAGAGATTTAACCCACAGCCAGCCAGAAGCCTTAGTTGAGGTTTATCAGAGATTAAGGCCCGGAGATTTAGCCACCGCTGATACCGCTAAAGAGCTTATTTGGAATATGTTTTTTAATTTTGAAAGATATGACATTTCCAAAGTCGGCAGATGGAGAATGGGTCAGAGATTGCCTGAATTATCTCAGGGTAAAAAAACCAAGGCTCATGACCAGATAACTGTCCAGGACAGGGTTTTGAAATTAGAAGACGTTATCGCCGTGATAAGAGAAATTATTAGATTAAACAATACTCCCGATGCCAAACCTGATCAAATAGATCACTTGGGCAACAGAAGGATAAGAACCCTTTCTGAATTACTGATAAACAGAGTGAGAGTAGGGTTTATGAGGATGTCCAGGATTATAAAAGACAGGATGTCCACTTTGGATGTCTATACCTTAACTCCTTTACAACTGATTAATCCCCGTCCGGTAATGGCAGTAGTTAAAGAATTCTTCACTTCTTCCCAGATGAGTCAGTTTATGGATAATGAAAATCCTTTGGCAGAGTTAGAGCATAAAAGAAGGCTGTCTGCTACAGGACCAGGGGGATTAACCAGAGAAAGAGCAGGATTTGAAGTCAGAGACGTCCAGCCTTCCCACTATGGCCGTATTTGTCCTATTGAAACTCCCGAAGGACCAAACATCGGTTTGGTGGGCCATATGGCAGCTTATGCCAGAGTGAATCCCTACGGATTTTTGGAAACTCCATATTATAAAGTTGAAAAAGGAAGAGTGACATCTGAAATACATTATTTCAATGCTTATGAAGAGGAAAGGTACAACATTGCTTCAGGCTCCATAGCCATAAAAGACAACGGAGAGATTATTCCTCCGATGGTTGAAGCCAGGATAAAAGGAGAGCCGGGCATAATTGAGAAAGAAAAGATTGATTTTGTTGACGTGTCTCCTGAACAATTTATTTCGGTTGCCACTTCTTGTATTCCTTTTTTACAAAATGATGATGCCAACAGGGCCTTGATGGGCTCTAACATGCAGCGTCAAGCAGTTCCTTTGGTTAAGCCTGAGGCGCCTTTAGTAATGACCGGGGTAGAAGAAAGAGTTGCCAGAGATTCAGGCCAGGAGGTAATAGCTTTAGAAGACGGAGTGGTAACTGAAGTTGATTCTCAGCGCATTGTAGTAAAATCTGTAGGACAAAAACCTAAGGAATACAGCCTGAGGACTTTTATCAGGACTAATCAGTATACCTGTTTCCATCAAAAGCCTATCGTAAAAAAGGGCCAGAAAGTAAAAAAAGGAGATATTCTGGCTGACGGAGGAGCAATAAATCAGGGAAGCTTGGCTTTGGGCCACAATATTTTGGTTGCCTTTACTCCTTGGAGAGGGGGAAACTTCGAAGATGCTATTTTAATTTCAGAAAGAATAGTCCAGGACGACAAATATACTTCAATACATATTGAGAATTTCGGTTGCGATGTCAGAGAAACAAAGCTGGGGCCCGAAGTCACCACTTGCGACATACCTAATGTCTCTGAAGAGAAATTAAAGGACTTGGATGAGTCAGGTATCGTCAGGGTCGGAGCTGAAATAGGGCCGAATGACATTTTAGTCGGTAAAATTTCTCCAAAAGGAGAGACTGACCTGACGGCAGAAGAAAGATTATTAAGAGCTATTTTCGGGGAAAAAGCAAAAGAAGTTAAAGATACTTCTTTGAGAATGGAACACGGTAAAAAGGGCAGAGTGGTAGGAGTTAGAATCTTTGCCAGAGAGTTAGGGCATAAGTTAGAGCCAGGGATTATTAAAAGAATTGAAGTTGACGTGGCCGAGATAAGAAAGATTCAGGCAGGAGATAAATTATCCGGTCGTCACGGAAACAAAGGAGTAATTTCAAAAGTTTTAACAGTTGAAGAAATGCCGTTTTTGGAAGACGGTACTCCCGTAGACATTGTTTTAAATCCTTTAACCGTTGCTTCCAGAATGAACTTGGGCCAGATTTTAGAAACTCATTTGGGTTTGGCCGCAAAAACTTTGGGATACCACGCTCAAACCCCTTCTCTTTCCGGGGCTACCGAGAAAGATATCAAGGAAGAGTTGAAAAAAGCAGGATTTTCAGAAGACGGAAAAGTCAAATTATACGACGGCAGAACAGGGATCGCTTTCCCTGAAAAGATTACAGTGGGCTACATATATATGATAAAGCTCATACACATGGTTGAAGATAAGATTCATATGAGAAGCATAGGTCCTTATTCTTTGATTACTCAGCAGCCTTTGGGAGGAAAAGCCCAATTTGGAGGGCAGAGATTCGGGGAAATGGAAGTGTGGGCTTTAGAAGGTTATGGAGCATCTCACATATTGCAGGAAATGCTGACTATCAAATCAGATGACGTGGCCGGGAGAGCTGCCACTTATGAAGCGATATTGAAAGGAGAGCCCATAAAAGAGCCGAATATCCCGGCTGCTTTTAACTTGCTGGTTAACGAATTGAAGGCTTTAGCTTTGAGCATTGAAGTAAAGGAAAAGGTAAGAGAAATAAAAGAAGATAAAAACAGGTAATTAATTATGAGAGTAGTAGATTTAGAGGCAATAAGAATAAAGTTGGCTTCCCCTGAAGAGGTTTTGAATTGGAGCCACGGGGAGATCACCAAGCCCGAAACCATTAACTACAGAACTCAGAGATCTGAGAAAGACGGTTTGTTTTGCGAAAAGATTTTTGGCCCTACCAAAGACTATGAATGCTATTGCGGAAAATACAAAGGGATAAGGTATAAAGGCATGGTTTGCGACCGTTGCGGAGTGGAGGTAACAAAAAGCCAGGTAAGGAGAGAAAGGATGGGGCATATTAAATTGGCCAGCCCCGTATCTCATATTTGGTTTTTAAGAGGCGTTCCCTCAAGAATGGGAGTGATTTTGGATTTGCCTATGCAGCAATTGGAAAAAGTGATATATTTCGCTTCATATATAATTACCAACGTAAATGAAGAGGCGAAAAAGAATACTTTGGACGAAATTGAAAAAGAATTCAAAAGCAAATCAAAGCCTCAGCTGACGGATTCCCCAAAATCAGGAAAAAAGAAAGGTTCGAAACCGAAGAAAGAAAAGAAAATAAAATTAGCCGAGCTTAAAGCCTCCAGAGACAAAGCAAGAGAGGAGGTTTTGGGATTGAAACCTTTTAAAATTTTGTCTGAGATTGAATACCACGACCTTTCTTTGAAATATGGAGAGGTTTTTTCGGCCGGTACCGGAGCTGAAACCGTAAGAAAGATTTGCGAGGATCTTGATTTGAAAAAAGAGATTGAAAGGATAAACAGGGATCTGGGAGAGAAGCCTCCTATGGAAAAAAGAAAGATAATGGCGAGACTGAAAATATTCCAGGGTATGTCTCACTCTGGTATCCGCCCCGAGTGGATGTTTTTGACCATGTTGCCGGTTATTCCTCCGGACTTAAGGCCTATGGTTCAGCTGGATGGAGGCAGATACGCTTCGTCCGATCTTAACGATTTATATAGGAGAGTGATTAACAGGAATAACCGTTTGAAATATTTGTTGGAAATACATGCTCCGGAGGTTATAGTCAGGAACGAAAAAAGAATGCTTCAGGAAGCGGTGGACGCTTTGATTGATAACAATATGAGAAAGGGAACTATGACTTTGGCCACAACGGGAGGAAAGAGACTATTAAAATCCCTGGCTGACATACTTAAAGGAAAACAGGGAAGGTTCAGGCAGAATCTTTTGGGTAAAAGGGTAGATTATTCTGGGAGGTCTGTCATTGTTGTGGGTCCCGATCTCAGATTTGACCAGGTAGGTCTTCCTAAAAAAATGGCCCTCGAGCTCTTTAAGCCTTTTGTCATTAAAAGAATTTTAGACAAAGAGTTGGCTTATAACGTCAGGGGAGCTTCAAGACTTATTGATGAACAGACAGACGAGGTCTGGGCCATTCTTGAAGAAGTGGTTAAAGACAAGGTGGTTTTATTAAATCGCGCTCCTACTTTGCACAGACTGGGGATCCAGGCTTTTTATCCTATTCTGATCGAAGGAGAATCCCTGAAAATTCATCCCATGGTTTGCAAGGCTTTTAATGCTGATTTTGACGGAGACCAGATGGCAGTTCATTTGCCTTTGTCAGACCTGGCTCAAAAAGAGGCCAGGGAAAGAATGTTGTCAGCTGTTAACTTATTAAAACCTGCCACGGGAACTCCTATTTGTTCTTTGAACCAGGATATTGCTTTGGGCAACTACTGGCTGACTGATATCTGGGAAGGCCAGAAGGGAGAAGGTAAGATATATGGTTCGAAAGAGGAAGCTATTTTGGCTTATGAATTCGGAGAGCTTAGTTTGAAAGCTAAAATTAGGATACGGTTGAAAAAAGATTTTATTGAAACCTCTTTGGGCAGGGTGATTTTCAACGAAGCTATGCCGGAAGGTTTCCCTTTCCAGAATAACGTTATAAAATCAAAGAACCTGGAAAAACTTATTGCCAAAACCATACAAGGATATTCTTCCGAAGTCGTGGAAGAAACTTTGGATAAGGTTAAAAATCTCGGATTTGAATATTCAACTCTTTCCGGGGTGACCTGGGGTATGGATGACCTAATAATTCCTCCCGAAAAGAAGAAGATTTTAGAAGAAGCCGAGAAAGAAGTAAAACAGGTAGAGGAGCATTTTAAAAAGGGATTTTTATCAAAAGAAGAAAAAGCCTCAAAGGTTATTGGGATTTGGTCTTCGGTTAAATCAAAGATTGAAGCTTTGGTTCCCAAAACTCTTCCCAAAACTAATCCGGTGTTTCAGATTATTGAAGCCGGGGCCAAGGGTTCTTGGGGCCAGCCGGTTCAGATGACTGGAATGAAGGGCTTGGTGATAAACCCTGTGGGCCAGATTATTGAGTTGCCGGTGAAAAACTCTTACAAAGAAGGTTTTGACGTTTTGGAATACTTTATTTCCACTCACGGGGCCAGAAAAGGAACCGCAGATACGGCTCTTCGTACTTCAACCGCGGGGTATTTAACCCGTAGGCTGGTTGACGTCTCTCATGAGATAGTTGTCCACGAGGAAGACTGCGGAGATTCAGAAGGTATTGAGGTTTTAGCCCAGGACGCTGAAGAGGTCGGTCAGAATTTCCTTTTCAAGGTAGTGGGAAGGATAAGCGCTGAAACAATCAAAGGCATTTGCAAAGAGGGAGAAATTATTAACTGGGAGGTGGCTGAAAAAATTATTGAAAACAAGGTAAAGAATCTAAGAGTGCGCTCTCCTTTGAGTTGCAAATCTATAAGGGGGGTATGTCAGAAATGCTATGGCTGGGGATTGGGGAATAATAAGATGATTGAGATAGGAGAAGCGGTAGGAGTAGTGGCAGCCCAAGCGATTGGAGAGCCCGGTACTCAATTAACAATGAGAACCTTTCACACCGGGGGAGTGGCTTCCGGCGGAGATATCACTTCGGGCCTTCCCCGTGTCCAAGAAGTGTTTGAGGGAAGAAGCCCTTTGGGCAGAGGAGAGGTTTCAAAGACCGAAGGTAAGGTTTTAGAGATAACCAATGACAGGATAATTAAGATAAAACCTAAAGAAGGGGGCAAAAAAGCAGAAGTTGTTGAATATCAAATTCCTCCCAAAACAGCGATTTTGGTTCAATCCGGTCAGGACGTCAAAAAAGGACAGCAGCTTTCTGAGGGGAGTTTGGACATCGGTGAATTATTTAAACTTACTGACAAGGAGACCGCCCAGAGATACATTATTAATCAGATTCAGAAGATATATGCTTCCCAGGGAGCCCAGATACATGATAAACATATAGAGGTTATAACCCGCCAGATGTTTTCCAGGGTAAAGATAAAGGACAGAGGCGCCAGCCTGTTCTCAAGCGGAGAGATAATTGAAAAATCAAGATTCCTTGAAGAAAATCAAAGGTTAAAGAAAGAGAAAAAAGACCAGGCCAAAGCTGTTCCTGTTTTGCTTGGCATTTCAAGGGTTGCTTTGACTTCTGACTCGTTCTTGTCGGCAGCTTCCTTTCAGGAAACTTCCAGAGTTTTGATCAAAGCCGCGATTGAAGGCAAAGAAGATAAACTGCTGGGCCTTAAAGAGAATGTTATCATCGGGAAATTAATCCCGGCCGGCACTGGTTTTATTGGGAAGGATTTAAAGAAGTAGTTCCCTTAATATTTTGCAGAATATGATATAATGGATAATGAATAAAAAATATCACGGTCGTTAACACTCCCGTTCTATTTTTTGATTCCCACGGATTCGCCGTGAAAAATAATTATTAATTTTTCTTTTGTGGCCAAGAAGAAAAAAGAGAAGAAAATAAAAAACTCCGTCAGGAGAGAGAAAAAGCCGTTAAAACTTTCCCTGCCCGAAGGGGCTAAAAAGTATGTTTTGGGAATAACGGTTTTTATTTTTGCCTTAATAGTTGTTTTAAGCTTTTTTGAAAAAGCAGGAGTAGCAGGAGAGGCTCTTTTCTCCGGCCTGAGGTTTCTGATAGGAGAATCTCTGTTTTTGCTGCCCCTCATTTTAGTTCTGGGAGGCATGGCTTTTTTAAATGCCAGATACGAGAAATTGGGCTGGCCAATAACGCTTGCGTCCCTTCTTTTGGTATCTGGAATATCAGGCGTTATCAGTTCTTTTAATTCTGACCCAAAGCAGGGAGGATGGGCAGGATATCTGGTAACATATCCTTTTCTCAAGTTTTTTGATTTTTGGGTAACCCGAGTCGTATTTTTGGGAATATCAGCTATAGGAAGTTTGATATTTTGGCATTTATTAAGAAAACCCGCTTCTCTTAATAAAGAGGAAAAGAAGCCTTCTTTTGCAAAGGGAGAAGAAGAGAAGCAGTCTTTAATTAAAAGAATATTCGCCCCCAGCTTTAAGGTAAAAGAAATAGAGCCAGGTTCTGCTGAAAAAGAAATGAAGCCGACAAAGATCCCAGAACAGAAAGTAAAGTCAACAGCTCTTCCTTCCGGAGTAATCCCTTATATAAGGCCTACCTTGGATTTGCTGGACGGAGACAGATCAGTCCCTTCAGCCGGAGATATAAGGCAGAGTTCGGCGATTATTAAAAAAACTTTGGAAAATTTTGATATTCCGGTTGAGATGTCAGAAATTAATATCGGTCCCACTGTGACCCAATACGCCTTGAAACCGGCTGACGGAATAAAGCTTTCAAAAATTACGGTTTTATCCAATGATTTGGCTTTGGCTCTGTCCGCTCACCCAATAAGAATAGAAGCTCCTATCCCTGGCAAACCTTTGGTCGGCGTTGAAGTGCCGAATAAAGTCAGGGCTCAGGTCAGATTAAAAGAATTGATATCCGGTTCTAAATTCCAGATTTCCCCCAATTTAACAATACCTTTGGGTAAAGATGTTTCGGGCAATCCTATTTATGCGGATCTAGCCAGAATGCCCCACATGTTGGTGGCAGGTTCAACAGGTACCGGAAAAACAATATTTTTGAATAATCTCATAACCTCGCTTCTTTATAGGAATTCTCCTGAAATCTTGAGGTTCATTTTAATAGATCCCAAAAGAGTGGAATTTCCGGTTTATCAGGATATTCCCCATCTTTTAGCTCCGGTGATTTTTGATTCCCAGAAAGCGGTAAATTCTTTAAAGTGGCTGGTTTCAGAAATGGAGAGAAGATTCGGAGTTTTAGCTGCTGCCAAAGCCAGGGATATCAGGAGTTATAATGAAAATGCTTCAAAGAATGAAGAGCCTCTTTTGCCTTATATTCTTTTAGTCGTTGATGAGTTGGCTGATTTAATGGCTGCCAGAGGAAAAGATATGGAAGCTGGAATCGTGAGACTGGCTCAAATGGCCAGAGCGGTTGGAATTCACTTGGTTTTAGCAACTCAAAGGCCTTCAGTTGAAGTAATTACGGGCTTGATTAAAGCCAACGTAACTGCCCGCGTCACCTTTCAGGTTGCTTCCCAGGTTGACTCAAGAACGGTTTTAGACATGGCAGGCGCTGAAAAACTTTTAGGAGCAGGAGACTCTTTGTTTATTTCAGCTGAAGTTACCAAGCCGAAAAGAATCCAGGGAGCTTATGTTTCTGACAAAGAAGTAAAGAGGGTTATCAATTTCATAAAGACTCAGAATGCCAAATTGGAGACAGAAAAATACGGAGAGGAGATGTTTGAGAATGGCTTGGCTCAAGATCTTGAAAAGACTTTGGAAATGCCCGATACCGGGACCGAAGCTTTTTACGGGGGAGGGGGAGACGACCCAATGTATGATGAAGCAAAAAGAGTCGTGACCGAATCTAAGAAAGCTTCAGCGTCTCTTTTACAGAGAAGACTGAGGATAGGATATGCCAGGGCAGCCAGGCTTCTTGATATGCTTGAGGAAAAAGGAGTGATAGGTCCGGGAGAGGGAGCAAAGCCCAGAGAAGTGTTTCTGGCTTCTTCACAGTCTTTTAAAAATCCGCCGTTTGAGAATAACGGAGAAGAGGAAGAGGCTGGCGAGGAAGACGAAGAATGGAAAAAAGTGTAATATGATATAATTAAAATATGATTCCCATTGTGATGGGACCCTGGAAATTTTCTAAAGTTATGATAAAGCAAAAAGCAAAAAATTCTGAAGAAAAAGGGGAAAGAAAAGATTTGAATGAAGCCGTTGATGAGTTGAAACAGCGGTTTGGAGAAGGCACCATTATGAAGTTAAGGGAAGTCAGGGCCGTTGACGTTGACGTTATCCCGACAGGTTCCATCTCTATTGATTTGGCTTTAGGGGTGGGAGGAGTTCCTCGGGGGAGAGTAGTTGAGATATTCGGACCTGAAAGCTCAGGTAAAACTTCTTTAGCTTTGCATATCGTGGCCGAGGCCCAAAAACAGGGAGGAGTCGGCGCTTTTGTTGACGCAGAGCATGCTTTGGATCCGGATTATGCGAAAAGAATTGGGGTTAACATAGATGATTTATTGATTTCCCAGCCAGATTCAGGAGAACAGGCTCTTCAGATAGTTGAAACCTTGGTTAAATCAGGACAAATAGACGTGATTGTAGTTGACTCTGTAGCCGCTTTGGTTCCCCAGGCTGAAATTAACGGAGAAATGGGAGAGTTTCAGATAGGTCTCCAGGCAAGGTTGATGAGTCAGGCCTTGAGAAAGCTTTCTGGCATTATTTCAAAAACAAAGACAGTGGTCATTTTCATAAATCAGACCAGGATGAAAATAGGGGTGATGTTTGGAAACCCGGAAACAACTCCAGGAGGCATGGCTTTAAAGTTTTATGCCTCTGTCAGGATTGACCTGAGGAGAATCGCCCAGATAAAACACGGGGAAGAGATTATCGGCAACAGGGTAAAAGCCAAAATAGTGAAAAACAAAGTGGCAGCCCCCTTTAAAGTCACTGAGTTTGATATTTATTATAACGAAGG
>Ga0172371_10010765_pt1 | contig 12309 bp, 10 predicted proteins | sample Lak12m_FD_114543 | JGI IMG/M metagenome (GOLD analysis project Ga0172371, IMG submission 114543) | Freshwater microbial communities from Kabuno Bay, South-Kivu, Congo - kab_022012_12m | ecosystem: Environmental > Aquatic > Freshwater > Lake | place: Democratic Republic of the Congo: South-Kivu... | reverse complement strand
CGCGCCTGACCGACTCGTGTTCGGAACCAGCGGTCATGTCTTTCTGACTGACGATGCCGGCAAAACGTGGCAACAACGTTATTGCAAACAACTGCCCGATGGACGAATCACCGGCACCGGACTCGAAGTGACGTGCGCGTGGCGCGTGGTGCCGGACCCGGTGCGGTTGAAGCGCGTCTATTTCTGTTACATGGACATCGGTCTGCTGATCAGCGACGACCACGGCGCGACGTTCCGCCGCAGCGTGGAGGGCATGAAGATGGGCGGGAATTGTTTTGGCGTCGTCGTGGATCCGAAAGCGCCAAACACACTTTGGGCTGCAACCGGCTGGTGGAAGACCAACGAAGGCGACATCTGCCGCTCCGATGACGACGGCAAGACGTGGCGCGTTCTCGGAGGATTGCCAAACGGACAGGTACTGGAAATGGCGCTCGACCGGCAGCGACTGCTCGCCGCCGTGAACGGCCACGGCATCTTCGAGTCGCGCGACGGCGGCGCGACATGGCAGTTGCTTCGCGCCGCGAAACAACCCACCGGCCTCTTGCTCGACCCGGCGGACTCCAATCACATCATTATTGCAGCAGACCGGAACATTTGCGGGACACAGGATGGCGGCAAGACGTGGGTGTCGCTCAGTTCGCCAAACACGTTTGGCGACATCAAGCATCTGGCGGCAGACCCGCGCCAGTTCTCGACGGTGTATGTCGCAGCCCGTGAACGCTACGATCACACAACGCGTCGCCTCTATCCCGGCGGTGTGTTTCGCAGCACGGATGGCGGACACACGTGGCAACGCCTCCTCGCAGATCGTTTTGTTCACGGCATCGCCGTTAGCCCGGCGGACTCGCGTGTCCTGTATGCGGCCACAACTGATCATCCCTATCACGACGAGCCGATTGCCAGAGGATTGTTGAAGAGCAGCGATGGCGGCGCGACGTGGCACCCTGAAAACACCGGTCTCTCGCTGCTCAACATCAAAGCCATCGCCATCAACCCACACGACCCGGCGACGCTCTACCTCAGCACCAGTGGCAACAGCGTCTTCATCGGCCACGACAGCAAAATCAAACCATGAAAACACTCATCCTCTCCCTGTTTGCTGCTATCGCTGTCAACGCCGCCGCTGCCCCTGCCGCGCTTCGGATTGGCGTATTTGACACGGCTGCGGTCGCAGGACAGGGCGCCAGTGTGAGCGGCCTCATTCGCGGACTGAACCGTCAGGGTTACCGCGCTGAGTCTATCGCTGATGTCCATATGTTGACGTTGCTCCAGTACGACGTCGTTTATCTGTCCGACGCGCACGAGGCCGGACTCGTGCGCGCTGATTGGCAAAAGAACCTCGTCGAATACATCCGTGACGGCGGGAGCGTATTGCAAACCTGGCATCACCACATCCTGTCCGAAGTCGGCGTGGGCGTGGAGCGGGTTTATGGCCGCCGCCGGATGCATGTCCAAGCAGGACATCCGTCGGTGGCGGGCGTGGCGGATTTTGACGCGGCTTATCAGGATCATATCATTGAGAAGGTCGGCCGTCTGGGAACTGTGATTCTTAAGAACGACGCCGGCCAACCGGTGGCGGTGGCTGGAAAAATGGGGAGAGGAAAAGTGATCAGCACCGGCCTCGCGCTGGCCATTCCCAACGGGAGACAATCCGCCGAACCCAAGGGGGCCGAACGGGCGTTGCTGAAGGCATTCTTCGCGTGGCTTGCGCCGGAGGTGCCGTACGATCAGCGCCTGTCCGAAGCGCTGAAGACGCCACGAATGACAGTCATCCCACCGGCGGCGCTCGTTGCCGCCGGGTGGAATGCTGAGTTCGAGGCGCGGGTCGGTGCGGCGAAAGGGGCCGACATGCAGTTGACGTGTGACGGCGCGAAAGTGATCCCGAAAGGGCGCCTTGACTTGGGAACGGGCGTGGCAGGAACGATTGAGCGATTCGTCATTCGCATGCGCTCGGAGCCGGGGAAAGATGGACGACGCGATTATACCGTTCGCGCGACGGTCAGTGGAAAGACGTTGGAGGAAAAAGTGAGCGTCACCTCGGTGTACGGCAAACCGCCTCCCAACGAACGGCGCGGCGTGTGGTTGCACGTCGGCATGGACCGCCATCCCAAGGTGGTGATGCCGGAACTCAAGCGACTGGGCCTCAACCTGGCGATCCCTCGCATCGCCGGCGGCACGGCGGCTTTCTACGCCTCGAAGGTTCAGCCGGACATTCAGGATCCGCTGGCGCCCGACGGCGATTGGCTGGCCGAGTCAGTGAAACACGCCCACACCAACGGGATCGAAATCCATCCCTACGTCAACGTCTTGATCGTGGAAGGCCGCACGTCGTCGGCTTCGTTGAAGCGATTACGCGTGGAAGGCCGCTTGCAGGAGGGACCGGAGGGCCAGCCTATTGATTGGTTCTGTCCGTCGCAAGAAATCAATTTCGAGGCCATCGAGCGATTGATGCTGGAGATCGCCACTCGCTACGACGTGGACGGCATTCAATATGACTTCATCCGTTACCCGAATGCTCTTGGTTGTTTCTGCGCCCAGTGCCGCGCCGGTTTTGAAAAGACCACCGGAAAACCGGTTGCCCACTGGCCGGCAGATGTCACCAAGGGATCGCGGAAAACCGAATGGACGGAATATCGTTGCGGCCGGATATCCGCCTTGGTGCAACGAGTGTCCACGCGGCTTCGCCAGGAAGCGCCCCAGGTGAAGATCAGTGCGGCGGTGTTTCGCGACTGGCCCACCTGTCGCGAGAATGTGGGACAGGACTGGGTCCGCTGGTGTCGGGAAGGTTGGCTCGATTTCGTGTGCCCGATGAACTACACGCTCGATCCCAAGCTTTTCGCCGAGCGGACGGCGATCCATCGTCAGGTGCTGCCGGCGGGTTTTCCACTGATCGAAGGGATCGGCCTCCGGAGCGGCGCAGGGGACATGAACAATGCTGGTGAACTGGCGGTTCAAGTTGCGTTGGCCCGACTGCATGGTGCCACGGGTTTCGTGGGATTCTGCTACACACCGAAGCACACGTCCATGCTCTTCGACCCGTTGCGAGCGTGGATGAACCAGCAGTAGCGTGTTCATCTATTTGCATGTCGCACGTCAGGCTTGTCAGCCGCGACGCGCTGTGGTTGGCTGTCCGCCATGAAAAGTTCACCTGCTGCTCGAACACTCATCTTCTTGCTGTTCTCCGTCGTCTGTTCCGGCCAAACGCCGGTGTCGGATGGTTTCGGCGTCAACATCCACTTCACCGATCCGAAACCCGGCGAGATGAAGATGCTTGCCGATGCCGGGTTTAAGTGGGTCCGCATGGATTTCGGCTGGGGACGCACGGAGCGCGAGAAAGGGAAATACGATTTCAGCCCCTACGACCGATTGATGACGGCGCTCGACGAACACGGTATTTGCGCGTTGTTCATCCTCGATTACGGCAACCGCCACTACGATGACGGTTTGGCGCCTTGCACCGAGGAAGGCCGTGCGGCGTTTGCCCGCTGGGTCACGGCGGCGGTCGAACACTTCAAAGGACGCGGCATTCTCTGGGAGATGTGGAACGAACCGAACATCAAATTCTGGAAACCGGAGCCGAACGTCACCAACTACATCGCGCTCGCCCGCGCCACCGGCAAAGCCATCAAGGCTGTTGCACCGCGCGAGCAATACGCCGGCCCCGCGACTTCGCGGATTGACATGAAGTTCCTCGAAGCCTGTTTTCAGGGCGGCTTGCTGGAGTATTGGGACAGCGTTACCGTCCATCCGTACCGGCAGAAAGACCCTGAGACCGTGTTACCGGAGTACGCGAAGCTCCGCGCGCTCATTGACCAATACGCGCCGAAAGGCAAACGCATCCCGATCATCTCCGGTGAGTGGGGTTATTCCTGCGCGTGGAAGAATTTCAACGACGAGCGGCAGGCGAAATATCTGCCGCGCCAGTTCCTCGTGAACCTGATGACCGGGGTGCCGCTTTCGATCTGGTATGACTGGCGCGACGACGGCACCGATCCGAAGAATCCAGAGCATCATTTCGGCGTGGCCCGTCATTCGCTCAAGGAAACCAAACCGTCGTACACGGCATTGCAGACGCTCGTCGCGGAGTTGCACGACTATCGTTTCGAGAAGCGAGTTGAGTCGAGCGACTTCATCCTTATGTTCCGGAAAAGTTCCGGTGTGAAATACGCCGCATGGACCACGAACGCCGCACCGCACGAAGCCACTGTCGGCGGTCGGCGCTTGACGTTGACCGACGTGCCGCAGTACATCTCAGCGCGATGAAACGTTTTCTGCTGTTTTGGTTGATTCCGCTCGTTGTCGCCGCCGCGGACTGGACACCGTTGTTCAACGGCAAGAACCTCGACGGCTGGACACCGAAATTCAAAGGCAGCGAACTGGGCGAGAACTACAAGGACACGTTCCGTGTCGAGAACGGTGTTCTGAAAGTCTGCTACGACAAGTATGAGAAGTTCGACAACCGGTTCGGGCACCTTTTCTGGCGCGCGCCACTCTCCAATTACGTCTTGCGCGTCGAATATCGGTTCGTTGGCGAGCAAACCAAGGGAGGGCCTGGCTGGGCGTTCCGCAACAGCGGTGTGATGATTCATTGTCCGCATCCCGAAACCATGAGCAAGGATCAGGATTTTCCCGTCTCCGTCGAAGTCCAACTTCTCGGCGGAGGCGGCAAAGGCGAGCGCAGCACCGCCAATGTCTGCACACCGGGGACGCACATTGTCATGGACGGCCAACTCATTACCCGTCACTGCATCAATTCTAAATCCAAGACCTATCACGGCGACCAGTGGGTGACGGTCGAGATTGAGGTTCGCGCCGACGGTTCGAGCCGGCACATCATCGAGGGCCAGACGGTTTTCGAATACACGGAGCCGCAACTCGACGAGAAGGACGCCAACGCCCGCAAGCTCATCGAGTCCGGCGCCGACCGCAAATTGCGCGGCGGCTACATCTCGTTGCAGTCTGAGAGTCATCCCGTCGAGTTCCGCAAAGTTGAAGTCCGGTCACTGGGTAAGTAGAAACGACACTGTCTGAAACCCGGTTGTCTGGAGGAAGGCGCGTAACGCTGTCTCGGCGTTCTGCTGCGCGTTGCTGAGGATGTCGGATTGCGTGGCAGCCAGTTGAACGGATTCGAGCGCGGCTTGGCGGGCTTGTTGTTCGAGCGCCGGGTTGTTCGGCACCCACGGCGTCCACCACGTCTTCGAGCGCTGATAGACTTTCGTCGCCTTGTCGTCAATATAGACGTCCAGAATCTTCGGCACGGGCAGGCGCAGCGTGATTTGTTTGTCGGGACCGAGCCGGACGTCTTGCGCGGTGAGCGCGCGCAGGTCCACGCCGGCCTTGACGTGGGCGAGGACGACCATCATCACGCTCTCGGAGCCGAACGGCACTTTTTCTTCCTCGAGGCCGATGACTTTCTGGAGCGTGTATTTAACGGTTGCCAGTTCCTGGAGCGCCTGAATCTGTTGGAGCACGGCGGGAGCGTCCACGGTGCGCGTGATCCGGCGCGGGCCGGCTAGGAAATAATGTTGGTACACCACGACCGTGGCGAGTGCCGCGATCACGGCGAAAACGGCCAGGTTGCGAAGTTTCTTGAACATGGCGGCCTCCTTTACCAATCGCGGCGGTGGAACGTGACGAACTTGCCGTCGGGCAGATTGGGTTGATAGGGATGGCGGTTTTTGACGAGGACGAAGTGTTGATGACCGGCCAGCAACGCGAGCGCGCCGTCAAACGTGTCGCTGGGCACCACATAGGAGAGCAGTTCCCGCTCCAGCGCGCCGTGTGGCGGGAGGCGGATGAGGGCGGTCTGCGTGCCGTTGGTGGACGGCTGGTAGTAGTCGCGGTCGTGATCCATCAACACAAACCAATCGCGCTGCAACACCACCTCGAATGGGTTCGGGTTCTCCAGCCGCGCGGCGAGGATGAGAATGTGGTTGGTGTGGACGCGCCCGACCGTGGTGGAGGTCAGTTGGATGACGTAGTTGGTGCCGGCAAAAGTGTGGACGCGGTAGAGTTGTGAAAACGCGCGCGCTTCTTTCGTGCGCAGCCAGGCCAGCGCGGCCAGCAGCGCGACAATCACAAGTGACACGATGATGAGCAGCCGTTTCACAGCCATCGCACCAGCAGGTTCAATACCGCAATCGCCGCCATGCCCGCGATGAATCCGCCCAACACGGCGGCTTTGCCGTGCTTGAGGAGTTCGCCGAACACGGCGTGCGCCGCCAGAAACACAAACCCGCCGCCGGCGTGGGCGAGCACGGCGGCAATCCACCATTCGTTGACGTGGCGCAGCCCCCACAGGCCGAGCGCGCAACCAAGCAGCGTGGTGGATTCGACGGCGGCAACCCACGCAACCGCGCGTCGGCGCTGAAATCCCGCACCGAGCAGCAACGCGCCGAGCGCCAGCCCTTCGGGCACTTTGTGCGCGCACACCGCCGCCAGCATGGACAGATCCATTTCGCCGCCTGCCTCGTGTCCGGCGGCCAGCGCCACACCGTCCATCGTGCTGTGCACGGCCAGCGCCACCACAAGGGCGCCGGCGATCTCACCGAAACGATGCGTGGTCGCCTCATCAAAGTGGCTCGCGGCGCACGCGGGACAGACGTGAAACACATACCGGCTCAGCAGCCCGAACACGGCATAACCCGAAGCGGTGGCCACGGACAGTTCCCACCAGCGCATCGCGTGACAACTTTCCGGCAGAATCGAGAACAGCGTCACGCCGAGCAGCGTGCCTGCCGCCACGCTGATCAGTGTGCACAATCTTCGGTGCGACACACCGGCCCGCGTGCTGGCGGCGCCACCGGCCACCGCCAGCGCAAATGCCAGCACGGCACGCGCGAGGATGGAGGCGGTTGAATCCACGAGAGGCACCCTACTTCTTCTCGGACTTCTCTTCTTTCTTTTCTTCCTTCTTCTTGCCAGTGGGCGCTTCGCTGATCTGTTTGTTAGCCCAACGTGCGCGGTCGGCATACAGAATTTGTTCACCTGCCGGCGCAAACAGCGTCACGGTTTTCAGCGGGAAGTTTGCCGGCACCCGTCCACTGATGACAGCGAACCACGATTTGTACTCGCCCTTGGTCAATTCGGTCTGCAGACGCTGATCCAGCAGATGCGGTGTCAACAGGATAAACGATATGCCTTTGGGCGCCACGTGGTCGTGGATCGTTGCCAACTGATCGGCGGTGACCGGCAACCAAATGGTGCGGAGGTTGCCGACCCACGCCATTGACCACGGCAAGTCGCTGGCCCCCACTTCATCCTCGCCAAACCAGTTGGCCGCCAGCGACGTGTAGAACGCACAGTAAGGCGGATACGGGTACGGCCCGCGCCGGGGCGGTGCCAATGAATAGAGCAGCGGGGCCGCGTTCAGCAGGCCAAACAACGCAATTGCACCCCAGCGCAACAGCCGGGCCGGAAACGGGATTCGATCCAGCAACAGAAAGAAAAACGCCGTGCCATAGACCGCCACCAACGGCAGGAACAACACCAACAGGTTGCCGCCTTGAATGAACCGACGCGGTCCTTCGCCGCCCTCAGTGGGCAGCGCAAGGCATGATAAGCCGAGGATCGCACAGAACAACCCGCCCCAGACCACCCGGCGCAACCGCATCGCCGTCGCCCGGCGGAATCCGTACAGCAGCCCGACGAGGAAGAAGAACACCAGGAAATCCGAGCCGGTCTGTTTCAGTCCCTCGATCAGATGGGTGCGCGACTGCGTCATCAGGCGCGTGCCCATCGGCGAGATCTCGAAGGCGTGCTCAAAACCGGGCCGGTACATTCCCGGGATGATGCCCGCGGCAAAATCGCAGTAGGCGATCCCAAGCGGCGAGCCGCACAACAGCCAGTTGCGCACCAGCCACGGCGTGATGATCGCCGCATACACCAGCACGTACAGCAGTATCCCGACAACCACGCCGCGCCCGCGGCAGACAAACGCCGCGTACACTGCCACCGGCACGAACAGGAACGCCGTCGTGTACCGGGTCAGGAAACACAGCCCCATCAACACCGCGCTGGCCAGCACCAACAGCCAGCCGGGCCACGCGCGCCGCGGCATGTCCCCCGGCAATTCCGGCAGTTCCGGGTGCCAGTGTTCATCCGCCAACCAGAGACAGTACAGCGAGCCAAGGAACAACAGCATCAGGAAATTTGTCGGCAGCCCGGAAATACTGAAGAACCAGAGTGTATCGGAGAACAGCAGCAGCAGCGCCGATGTGATTGCCACGCGACGGTCAAAGAGTCGGCGCGCCCAAAGATAGACCAGCAATGCACTGGTCAACATGCAAAGCTGGTTGAACGGAAGAATAATCCACCGTTCGGGCTTGAAGATCATATCAGTCTGTTTGTACTCGAACAGCGTGGTGGGCATCATTTTGAACAGTGTCGCGATCGCCAGCGGATAGAGCGGCGGGTTGTAGAGATCAGGATGATTCATCAGGCGCGGCTGGTGATCGGAGGCGTGCGTTTCCAGCTGCCAGAGGCTAAGCGGACGGATGACATAAGTAGTGAAACCCTGGCCACGGGCGATGTTGCGGGCCAGTTGCGCCATGTCCATCGCTTCGCCTCGCTCCAAGCCGCGGAACTGGTCGGACGTGTACAACAGGCTCAACGCCACTGCCAGTAACACGGCTGCGCCCCACAAGATGAACCACCTGCCGGCACCAAGATCAATCGCCCAGATCGCTTTCTGGACCCTCAAATCCTCCGACTCACCCACCGGAACAAAACCAGTTGTCTCTTTCTCGTTCATAAATCACCCAATCCGTATCGTTTCAATTTGCGATGCAGCGTGCGTCGGCTCATGCCGATCTTTTCCGCTGCCTTCGTGCGGTTGCCCTTCAGTTCCTTGAGCGCCTGCACGATCAATTCCTTCTCTGCTTCCTCGACAGTCATGCCGGTCCGCACCACGGCGATCTTCGTCAGGTCCGCCCCGCCGCGCACCGCCGCCGGCACGTCGCGCAACGTCAGCTTCTCGGCGCGCGTCAGCACCACCATCTGCTCGATGGTGTTGCGCAGCTCGCGCACATTGCCCGGCCAGTCGTAGGCCATCAGCACGTTCATCGCGTCGGGCGTCAACTCGGTCACGTTCTTGCCGTTCTCCTCGCTGCACTGGCGCAGGAACGTTGAGACCAGCAGCGGAATGTCGTCGCGCCGCTCCCGCAACGGCGGCAACGCAATCGTCACGACGCTGAGCCGGTAGAACAAATCATCGCGGAACTTCCCTTCGGCGACCTGTTTCCTCAAGTCCTTGTTCGTCGCCGCGATGAGGCGCACGTCCACCTCGATGGTTTTCTGCCCGCCGACACGCTCGAACGCGCGCTCTTCGAGGACACGGAGCAGTTTCACCTGCATCTGCGGCTCCAACTCGCCGATTTCGTCGAGGAACAGCGTCCCGCCGTCGGCCAGCTCGAACCGTCCGATTCGACGCTCGATGGAGCCGGTGAATGCGCCTTTCTCGTGGCCGAACAGTTCGCTCTCCAGCAGCGTGCTCGGCAACGCGGCGGCATGAACGGCGATAAACGGCGCTTTCTTGCGCGGCGAGAGATTGTGAATCGCGTGCGCGACGAGTTCCTTGCCGGTGCCGGTCTCGCCGGTGATGAGCGCGGTGGCGCGGGTTGGACCGACTTGCTGGATGATGTCGAAGACCTGCTGCATCACGGCGGACTGGCCGATGATGTGTTCCATGCCGAATTTGCGGTCGAGCTGTTCGCGGAGACTGACGTTCTCGACTTCGATCTGGCGCGCGCCGAGGGCGCGCTGGATGACCAGTTCGAGTTCATCGAGATTGATGTTCGGCTTGGTCAGGTAATGATACGCGCCGGCTTGCATCGCCTCGACGGCGCTCTCGATGGAACCGTACGCCGTCATCACGATGCAGACGGGCGGCTTCTGCAACGCGAGCGCCCGCTTCAACAGCGCCATGCCGTCGAGGCCGGGCATCTTGAGGTCGGTGATCAATACGTCGGCGTGTTGCGCCTCCAGCATCTGGATCGCTTTCTGTCCGTCCTCGGCGACGAGCACCTCGTAGCGGTCCTGCAAGGCGCGTTCGAGGCCCTCGCGGGTGCCGCGTTCGTCGTCGGCCACCAGTACGATTGGTTTGTTCATTTGTTCTTCTCTTGGAGCAACCGTGTTCTCTTCTCGTAAATCGGCAGCTTGATGCGGAACGTGGTGCCGCGGCCGACGTTGCTTTCGACCTCGATGGCGCCACCGTGTTCGCGCACGATTCGTTGGACAATCATCAGGCCCAAACCGCTGCCTTCTTTTTTCGTCGTGAAATACGGCTCGAAGATCCGTCCAATCTGCTCCGGCGCGATGCCGTGGCCGGTGTCAATGAAGGAGACGACGACGTGCGTGTCGGTCGCCTCGGTGCGGATGCGGAGGATGCCGCCGTGGCGCATGGCTTGGAGCGCGTTCTTGATGACGTTGAAGAAAGCCTGCTTGAGTTGGGCGCGATCCACGAGTGTTTTTGGCAGGTCGCCGGCGAGTTCCTGTTCGACGAGGATGTCGCGATTGGCCAGTTCGCGTTCCAGCAGCGTGAGCGTCTCGGTGATGACATCGTTGACGGACGCGCGCTGGAGGTCGGGCTTCGTTGGGCGGACGGCGCGGAGGAACTGGGCAATGATCCGATCGAGCCGGCTGACTTCTTCGCGGGCCACGCGGATGTCCTCGCGGAGCCGGTTCGCCTTGGCGGCCGGCAGGTTCTTCAACTCGCGCTCCATCAACTGAAGGTGGATGTTGAGCGAGTTCAACGGATTGCCAATCTCGTGTGCGACGCCGGCGGCCAGCAGCGTCAGCGCCGAGAATTTTTCCGACTCAATCGTCGTCGCGGTATGGCGCCGCGATTCCGTCACGTCGCGCAGGATGACGGCGAGGCCGGTGACGCGGGCGTGTTCTTCGTCGAGGAGCGGGACGAAGTAGAAGCTGAGGAACCGCTGGCGCGGGTAAAAGACTTCGAGTTCGTGGGCGAGGACTTTGCTCCATTCCTCCTTGTCGGCGGACCATATTTTCTGCCAATCGAGGTCGCGGAGGTAACGGGTGAGCGGTTCGCCCTCGGCGGAGTCGGCGGGGATGCCAAGCAGGTCGCAGGCGGCGGCGTTGACGTAGCGGATCCGCCCCTCGGCGTCGGCAACGATGATGCCTTCCTGGATGGTGTTGAAAAGGGTTTCGAGAAACCCTTTCTCGCGGGAGAGTTTCAGCACGACGCTCTGGAGGCTTTGCGGATCAATCCGGTCAAGCCGGCCGATCAGCTTGTCGAGGAACGTGGCCTTCATCGGTTCAGAACCAGCCCTTGCGTTTCAGGAACCAATACAGCACGCCCGTGGTGAGGGCGGTCAAACTGAACACCCATCCGTAGGCAGTCAGCGGGTCGCTCATCTCGCGCGGGTAATGGCCGAAGTTCATCCCGTAGAAACTGGTGATGAGAAAGATCGGCATGGCCAGCGTTGCCATGACCGTGAGGACTTTGATGACTTTGTTGACCTCGGTCTGCTGGAGGTTCAGGTGGACCTGAAGGACGTTGGTGAGCGAGTCGCGGAAATTGTCGGCGGAATCGCTGATCCGCATGAGATGATCGTAGAGGTCGCGATAGTAGGGCAACAGGTGCGCCCGCACCATGCTGAACTCGCCGCGCGCGAACCGGGCGATGACCTCGCGTTGGGGCGCGATGATCTGGCGGACTGTCTGGACTTCATTCTTGACCTTGAGGACCCCGCCGAGGACGTCCTTCGATTTGGCCGAAAGGACCTTGCGCTCCAAATCCTCGATCTCCGCGGAGAGTTCCTCCATGACAGGCCGGTAGTTCTCGACGAGGAAATCCAACAACGTGTGCGCCAACCGGTCAGGCGCGCGCGCGACGGCGACGGAGTTCTTCTGCACACGGTCAATCGTCGCCGTGATGCTGCGCAACGGATCGTTGTGATAGGTCACCAGGAAATCCTTGCCCATGAAGATGTTCAACTCGGTCGTGCGAAATTCCTCCTCGCCGCGCGTAAAATCCACCGCGTGAATCACCATGAACAGGTATTTGTCATACTCGTCCACTTTCGGGCGGTCGCTGGGTTGGATGCAGTCTTCAATGGCCAACGGGTGAAAATTACAGACGCCCTCCAAAATGGGGCGCGCTTCCGCGTCGGTGACATTCTCCATGTCAATCCAGACGTGCAACCCCTTGTCGAACATGACCAGCTTCAGGCTGTCCACATCGAGGTCCCGCCCGACGAGGCTTCCGTTGTTGAAGACGAATGATCGAATCATGGTGTTGTGTAAGTTCGTCACGCTGGCGCGTTTTCAGCTTTGACAACGCGCTTG